>VFSW01008056.1_pt1 | contig 15200 bp, 13 predicted proteins | sample 5358111 | NCBI WGS metagenome assembly VFSW01 (sample SAMN11554181, study PRJNA540505) | mine drainage metagenome | isolation source: sediment from site ElyBrook_90M | place: USA: Ely Copper Mine, Vershire, VT | collected 2017
AAAGCCTCATGTCTGAAGGTCTGGTGAGGCAAACATGGTTATTGGGGAAGCCGCGAAGGCCTCGGGCGTGAGCGCCAAGATGCTCCTTTATTACGAGAGTATTGGATTGATCCGGACGCGGCCAGACCGCAAGCGACTATCGGACGTTTGGGGAGCAAGATGTGGAGACGTCGCGGTTCATCCGGCGGGTCGGTGACCTCGGGCGAGTCGATGGACTGGATCAAACGCCTCGAGGCACTCTGGCACAACCGCGCCCGACCTTGCGGAGGCATGAATCCGGAGGTCCGGCACATCTCGGCGCAGGCCAGCGTGAGGCGCAAATGCTGCGGCTCAACGTGCTTCCCGCCAGCCTCGAGGCCGTGGTGCGATACCCTTGCGGATTCGGGTGCGGTGACGCCGGAGGCATTCCTCGATGTAGGCAAGTATCTTGAAAGACGGACCCGTCATCGGGAACCTCCGCCGGTACGGCCGCGAAGCGGCGCCTTGTCCAGCAACGCTCCTTGCCACATGGGAAGGTTCCCTAGCGATTACGTGACTGCACCGCGAGTTTCCCATGAATGGCGTTCGGGCCGCTTGCCGCCTGCCCAATTGGGTCCACGGGCGACTTCGAGCCGTCGGCAAGTTCGTCGATGATCGGGCAGTCGGGGCGGTGATCGCCGTTGCACGCATCGGCCAGGGTGCGCAACGTGCGGCTCATCGCCTGGATTTGCGCCGCCTTGGCGTCCAGCGCCGCCACGTGCGCCAACGCCAACCGCTTCACGTCCGCACTGGCGCGGCGATTGTCCCGCCAAAGAGCCTGCAGATCTCGCATCTCGGCCATCGAAAAGCCGAGGTCACGAGCGCGCCGGAGAAAGCGCAGCATGTGGATATCGCGCTCGCCGTAGCAGCGATAGCCGGCCCCGGTCCGCTCAGCGGCTGCCAAGAGGCCGACGCTCTCGTAGTAGCGGATCATCTTCGCGGACACGCCGCTGGCCCGCGCGGCTTCGCCAATATTCATCGGCGCGTCCCCGATCCGATCGCCGGATGCCAGCGCCGGAGAAGCAACGCACTGCCGACCACGCTCACGCTGGAAAAAGCCATTGCCCCGCCTGCAACGACCGGGCTCAGCAAGCCGAAGGCGGCAAGGGGAATGCCGACCAGGTTGTAGGCAAATGCCCAGAACAGGCCTTGGCGGATCCGCCGGTAGGTTCGCCCGGCGATGTCGAGCGCCGCCGGCACCAGCATCGGGTCTCCGCGCATGAGCGTGATGCCGGAGGCAGCCGAAGCCACGTTCGTTCCGGTCGCCATCGCCAGCCCGAGGTCGGCGGCGGCGAGGGCTGCAGCATCGTTAACTCCGTCGCCCACCATGGCGACCGCGCCGCCCGCGCGCAGGCTGGCCACCAGCGCCGCCTTGTCCGCGGGAAGCGCCTCCGCCCAGACCTCCTTGATGCCGAGCAGCCGGGCCGCCGCATCGGCCGCCCCTTGGTTGTCGCCCGTCAAAAGCACCACACGCAGCCCCTGGGCGCGCAGCCACGCCACTGCGTCCGCGGCACCCACCTTCGGCGCGTCGCCAAAGCCGAGCAAGGCGAGTAGCCTACCGCCTTCCGCGAGGTACGAGACAGTGAGGCCATCGTGGGCCAGATCGGCCGCCTCCGCGCGCAGGAGGGCGGTGTCGACGCCAGCCTCCTCCATCAGCCGCCCGCTCCCCAGGAGAAGGCGCTGCCCCTCGATCTGACCCTCCAGTCCACGCCCGGGTAGGGCGCGAATGCCCTGGGTGGCCGGTAAGGTAAGGTGCGCAGCCTTGGCCAGCACGCCGCGGGCAAGGGGATGTTCGCTCCCGGCCTGCAACGCAGCGGCAAGACGCAAGGCACGGTCGGCCGGCTCGCCTGCAACCGGGTACAAGGCGACCAGATCCGGCCGGCCCTCGGTCAGTGTGCCAGTCTTGTCGAACACCACGGTGTGGATCGCACGAGATTGCTCCAGTGCCGCCGGGTCGCGAATAAGGATGCCGTGGCGCGCGGCCACTCCGGTCCCGACCATGATCGCGGCCGGCGTCGCCAGCCCAAGCGCACATGGGCAGGCGATCACCAGGACCGCGACCGCGTTGACGGCGGCGGTCTCGATCGCCGCTCCGCTCGCCCACCATCCAAAGAAGGTCATGAGCGCGATCCCGACCACCGAAGGGACGAAGATCGCGCTCACTCGGTCGACCAGCCGCTGCACCGGCGGCTTGGCCGCCTGCGCGTCCTCGACCATCCGCACCATGCGGGCGAGCTGGCTCTCGGCGCCCGTCGCCGTGACATCCGCGAGCAGCAGAGCCTCACCATTCAGCGCCCCACCGAACAGGCGACTGCCCGGCTCCTTGGGGACGGGCAGGCTTTCCCCTGTGAGCAGGCTTTCGTCGGCACTCCCCTCGCCCTCCCGCACGATTGCGTCGGCGGCGATTCGCTCGCCGGGGCGGACCACCAGCATATCGCCAACACGCAAGTCGGCGGCGGCCACATCGAGTTCGGCGCCGCTGCGGCGCACACGCGCGCGCTCAGGCCGCAGCCGCTCCAAGGCACGGATCGCCTCTCCGGCCTGGCGACGGGCCCGCGTCTCCAACCACTTGCCGAGACGCACAAGGGCGATGACGGCGGCCGACGCCTCGAAATACAGATGCCCGCCGTGCCCGGCGGCGAACTCCCACAGGCTCAGTCCGAAGGCGGCACTCGTCCCGAGCGCCACCAGGCTGTCCATGTTGCCGGCGCCAGCCCACAGCGCCCTCCAGGCGCCGCGGTAGAATCGCGCCCCGAAACCGAACTGCACGACCGCCGCCAGACCGAGCTGCGCCCAACCAGGCAAGGCCGCGTCCACGCCGAGCGGCATTAGCAGCATCGGCAGCAGCAGCGGAAATGCGAAGGCGAGTGCAAGCGCCGCGACGATACCGTCCCGGCGAGACGCCGCGCCGGCTACCTCGGCCCCGGACGTCTCGGCGCGAGCCTGCGCTTGGGCCGCTTCATAGCCGGCCCGTCGCAAAGCGGAGGTCAGCTCGCCCAGGCCGGCCACCCCTGCGACCACGCGAACGCGCGCGCGCTCGGTTGCCAGATTGACCTCTGCCGAGACCACACCTGGTACGGCTAGCAGCGCCCGCTCGACCCTTCCGGCGCAGGAGGCGCAGGTCATGCCGGCGATTGCCAGGTCCAGTGTCTCCTCGACGGCAGGATAGCCGGCGGCCCTAAGCGCTTCAGTCAGCGCCCGCGTCCTGAAATCAGGTGCGGTGCTGAAGGAGGCCCGTTCGGTCGCCAAGTTGACTGCGACGTCCGTGGCGCCGGGAACCGCCGCAACAATACGCTCCACGCGGCGGACGCATGACGCACAGCTCATCCCCGCGACGTGCACGTCCATCCGGGTGTCCATCACGTCCCGAGCCGGTTCAAGCCCGATAATACCCTGATCCATGCCAGCTGCTCCCGTCGTCGGGAACAGAGGTGGGGCTTCCCACCATGGTAAGGTCAAGTGGTGAGTGCAGCTCTTTCCGAAACGCGCTGGTCGGCTGCGATATGCCGTGGGCCTCCGACCAAGCGTTGCCGGGAGCCGAAGCGCGGCGGCGAATCGGGCGACCGATTGCCCGGCGGCGACTTCAACGCATGCCTGGTGGCCCTATACCGCGCCAGCATCGCGGCCCTGCTCGTCCTCGCAGCGCTTTCATGGGCGCCAGTCTCTCGCTGCTCGCGGTGCTCGGATCGAGCACTGCAAATGCCGCAAGACTTTAACGGACCAAAGCTCATCCTCCGTCCGACCTTGACCTTCCCATGGCGGAAGGGCGCAGACGGCCTTTGTGCATGTGGACGGTGGACAAGGCAGGCTCCATGTGATGACGGCCCCCGGACGCGGCACACGACGACGTCAATCGGTGCAGCTCGGCCGCCAACAAGAGAGGTTCGCATGTCGCTTCAACTCAGTCGCCGCCGCCTGTTGACGACCACGGGGGCCGGAGTGGTCGGCGCGGTCGTTGCGCCGCTGTGGCCGCCCGCCCGGGCCACCGGGGCGACGACCTTGGTCGCGGGTCGCCGCACTCTCGAAGTCAATGGCCGGGCGGCGACTGTGTTCGGCATCACCCAGCCCGACGGGAGCCGCGGACTCGTAACCGAGGTCGGAACGCGTTTCCGGGTGGAGCTGCGCAACGATGCAGGCGCCGACACACTGATCCACTGGCATGGTCTGACGCCTCCTTATAGGCAGGACGGCGTCCCCGGAATCTCGGCACCTGCGTTGGCGCCGGGCGCGACCACCCAATACGACTTCCCGCTGACCGTCCCAGGAACGTTCTGGATGCACTCGCATCAGGGGCTGCAGGAGCAGGCGCTGATGAGCGCGCCGCTCATCGTGCGCGAGCAGGGTAGCGCCGAGGACCGCCAGGAGGTCGTGCTGATGCTGCACGACTTCGCTTTCCGCTCGCCTCAGGAAATCTACGATGGCCTGCGTCGCGTCACCGCGTCGCCGGCCAAGCAGAAACAGGACCAGGCGTCGGCCACGGCCGGCAATCGGATGCAGGGCATGGACATGCCTGCGATGGGCGACGGCAAGGCGGCGCCGGCGCCGGGCAGCATGGCTTCGATGCCAGGAATGGGAATGGGCGACGCCGGAGCGATGGGCATGACCATGGACCTGAACGACGTGGCCTATGATGCCTTCCTGGCCAACGACCGCACCCTCCGCGATCCCGAGGTGATCCGTGTCGAGCCGGGCGGCCGGATAAGGCTGCGTGTCATCAACGCGTCGGCCGCAAGCAACTTTCATATCGATGTGAGCCAGGTCGAGGAAGCACGTCTCGTCGCGGTAGACGGACATCCGGTGCAGCCGATATCTGGCTCCGTCTTCCCCTTGGCGATTGCGCAACGGATCGACCTCGAGTTTCAACTCGCAGCCGGGCAGGCCGTGACGCCCGTGTTCGCGGTGCTGGAAGGCGAGCGCCAGCGGACTGGAATAGTGCTCGCGACCGCCGGCGGCCAGATCGGCAAGTTCACCGTGCTCGCGCCGGAGCCGTCGGCCCCGCTCAATATCGGCATGGAGCAGGGTCTGCGCGCCATGGCGCCGCTCCCCTCCAAGCCGGCTGATCGCGTGCACCGGCTCGATCTGACAGGCTCGATGGAACGCTACGTGTGGGGTCTGAACGGTCTGACCTTCGGCAATGACAGGCCATTGATGGTTGCGACCGGACATCGTGTCGAGGTCGTCATGGCCAACCGAACGATGATGTCGCACCCGATGCACCTGCATGGACACTTCTTCCAGGTGGTGGAGGTCGATGGCGCCCGATTTGCCGGCGCCGTGCGTGACACGGTGCTGGTGCCGCCGATGCGGTCGCTCACGATCGCCTTCGATGCCGACAATCCTGGCCGCTGGGCCTTCCATTGCCACAATCTTTATCACATGGAGGCGGGCATGATGACCACGGTGCAGTACGAGAACCTGTAGTGAGGTCCGACGAGACCGGGCGCTCGGGTGAGCTGAATCCACCCGGTTTCTGGCAACGCGCGACGGCCAGCACTGTCGTTGGCCTGGCGAGCTTTGTCGTCCTCGGTACCGTTGCCGCCGTCTGGCCGAACCCGCTGTTCATTCGGATGGTGCCGACAGCGGGCTACGAACTGCCGCTCCTGGCCGCCCAGTCAATCCTGGTCGTTCTGTATCTGGGTTTTCGGCGACCCGCCTGCGGCGTGCGGCGGATCGGGCTCGCATCCGCCATCAATTTTCTCGGTGTCGCATGCCCCATCTGCAACAAGGTTCTGCTCCTTACCTTCGGCGCGACGACCTTGCTGACCTATTTCGAGCCTGTCCGGCTCTACGTTGGGGTCGGCGGCGTGGTCCTCGGACTACTCGCGGTGCTGACGCAACTCGTTCCAAGCGGCCGGTCGCCGCCACCCGCGCTCAGGGCCCCGTGGTAGAGGCCGCCGCTTCCGCTTGACCTTCCCATGGTGGAGGGGCGCAGACCGAGGGCGAAGGAGAATAGACCATGCAAAGCTTCAGGGTCGAAGGCATGACGTGCGGCCATTGCGAGCGGACCGTGACCGGCGCGGTGCAGGGCGTCGATCCCGGCGCGCGGGTCGAAGTCGATCTCGTGGCCGGCTTGGTCCGCACCGACAGCAACGCCGCGGCCGAGCAAATCGCGCAGGCGATCCGCGCAGAGGGTTACGAAGCCCAAGCCCTGAACAAACACGCTCTTTGAAAAGCCACGTCCGGGAGTCCGTCATGCGCGCCGCCGTTCTCTGCCTTTCCGTCCTGGTCAGCCTCGGGCTCCCGTCTGTTGGGCGCACGGCCGAACCACTGACGGGCATCTACGCGCTGCCGGACGGCAAACCAAAGGTGACGGCGACGATGGTCGCTACCGGAAGCGGGGCGAAGCAGGTGCTCGACATCGCCATGACGCCGATTGGAGCGGCAACGCCCGCCACCGCGTATGAGACCGAACTGTCCAAGCAGCTGCATGTCATTGCGGTGAGCCAGGATCTACGCAGCTTCGTGCATGAGCATGGCGAGGCGCCCGGCAAGAATGGCCATTTCCGAATCCCGATCAACCTGAGCGCGAACCGCGTCTGGCACGTCTATGCCGACGGCATCCCGAAGGGACTCGGCCAACAGGTGATGCGATTCGATCTGAAGGTCGGCACGGGGGTGTCCACCGCAGTGGCGGACGTGCCGAAGCCAACCGGGACGAAGGGCGCGGACGGGCGGTATGGCGTCAGGTTTGATGGCATGGAGCTGAAGGCCGGCCAGGAAGCGCAACTCGGCTTGCATCTGCTGCGCGACGGCGATGCGGCCCCGGACATCTCGCCCTTTCTCGGCGTCGCGGCGCACGCCGTTTTCATCGATGCTACGGACCTGACCTACGTGCATGCCCATGCCGCCCCTACCGAGGCTCCGGCGGCGGGCGGCACAGCGACGCCGATGCAGCACGACATGACGGGGATGGCCGGTATGAAGGACATGCCGGGAATGGCCGACATGCCCGGCATGGAGGGGATGGGGCCACCCGTGCCGCCAGGCTCGCACGTGCCGCCTGACCTGACCCTGCACATCACGGCGCCGAAGGCGGGAACCTACATGCTTTGGATCCAGTTCGACGGCGGTGGCCAGGTCCGGACGGTCCCATTCGTCGTCGCGGTGACCTGACGCAATGGGCATGCCCCGCTACGTCGGTTTGGCGATCGCCGGGCTCGCCTGGCTGTCGCTCGGGTCGGCACCCGCCCAGGCCGCGGCGTCGGAATGGGTCGGCGACGCGCATGCGGCCGCCCGGCTTATCACCGCTGTTGCCGCGACCGGCTCGTGGGCGCGGCTCGATGCCGGCGTGCAAATCAGGCTCGCGCCCGGATGGCACACCTACTGGCGCACGCCGGGGGATGCCGGCATCCCGGCCACTCTCGACTGGACGGGCTCGGACAACGCCTCGAGCTTCGAGGTTGCTTGGCCCGCGCCCGTCCGCTTCGCGGTTTCGGGGCTGGAGACGCAGGGCTACGAGAACGCGGTGGTGCTGCCGGTCTCGGTGACGCTGCCCCGCCCAGGCCTGCCGGCGCGCTTCCATCTCCGACTGGACTACGCCGCCTGCAGCAACGTCTGCGTGCCCTACCATGCCGATCTGCAGCTCGACCTGTCCTCCGGGGTTGCGGTTCCGGATGGCGAGTCCGGCCTGATCGCCGATGCGCGGTCCTTGGTGCCTGTCGATCCCGCAACGCTTGGCATGCGCGTCCGCGCCGTGTCGGTCGCGGACCGCGGCGGCAGTGCCGAGTTGGCAATCACCCTGGACGGGCATCTTCCACGCGGACCCCTCGATGTCTTCGTCGAGGGTTTGCCATCCGGGTCGGCCGGGCACGCGGTGGGAGACAACGTCTCCGCCAAGGAGCTGATCCTGCGGGTCCCGATATCCAGCACCCACGCAGCCGGGTTGGCCGGTGCCCCACTCGACCTCACGCTGGTTTCGGGCGCTCGATCGGCCACGTTCTCAGCCCGCCCATTGCTCATCCAAGAGATGCCGGGAGCGCGGCAGTCGCTGCCAGCCATTTTCGGGCTCGCACTGCTCGGCGGCTTGATCCTCAATCTGATGCCGTGCGTCCTGCCGGTCCTCGGGCTGAAGCTGCTTGCCCTGGCGCGTATCGCCGACACGTCGTCGAAACGCGAGGCTCGCGTTGCGCTGCTTGTGACAGCCGCGGGCGTCGGCGCCTCGTTTTTCATCCTCGGGGCGGCCGTGATCGGACTGCGCGCGGCCGGCCTGGCCGTTGGCTGGGGCATCCAGTTTCAGCAACCCTGGTTTCTCGCCGGAATGGCCGCCGCGACGACGCTGTTCGCCGCAAATCTGTGGGGCTGGCTCGCAATGGACTTGCCGGCGAGCGCAGTCAGCCGCGTCGCCACGGTCCGCTCATCCCGCAAGCACGCTGACGCCTTCCTCTCGGGCGGGTTCGCGACCCTTCTGGCGACCTCGTGCTCGGCGCCGTTTCTGGGGACAGCCGTTGGGTTCGCGTTGTCTGGGAGCGCGTCTGATGTCGTACTGGTCTTTGGAGGTTTGGGCCTGGGCATGGCCATCCCGCTGCTGGCGGGAGCGCTCTGGCCGGGGTTTGCGCGATGGCTACCGCGACCGGGGCCATGGATGGATTGGCTGCGCCGGGCGCTCGGCCTGGCCCTGTTGGGGACGGCGGCGTGGCTGGTGGTCGTGCTTGGCGTGGTTGCCGGCCCCGATACGGCGCTCACGGTCGGGGGAATCCTGGCCGTCCTCCTGGTCATGCTGGCCTGGCGCCGGCGCGACTCCAGAGGCTGGTCGTCGCGAATCACCTGGGGGGCGGTCGCTGGGTTCATGGCGCTGACGCTGCTGTCGGTGACGATCGCCAGCGGACAGGGCGAGGCCAAGATTGAGCAGGCGCGCACTGGACCGTGGCAGGATTTCGACCTTGCCCGGATCGGCCCGGCCGTGTCGGTCGGAAAGGTCGTGATGGTGGATGTCTCCGCCGCGTGGTGCCTCACCTGCAAGTTGAACGAGGCAACCGTGCTCAGCCGCTCGCCGGTGCGTGACCGTTTGCAGGCACCTGGAGTGGTGGCCATGCGAGCCGACTGGTCCAAGCCGGACCCGGCAATTGCCACCTATTTAAAATCGTTCGGGCGCTTTGGCGTGCCGATGGACGTCGTCTACGGACCGGGCGCGCCAGGCGGCATCGTGCTGCCCGAATTGCTTACACCGTCTGCCGTAACGGATGCGCTCGATCGCGCCGCCGCGTCGACGTAGGAATGCCATGAGCACCTTTATCGTAACAACTCGACGAATTGTCCTTGGCGTTGCCGGCGCGGCGTCCCTGTTTGCGGCAACAAGCCGGGCCAGGGCGGCCGAGAAGACAGAACTGGACGACAACCAGTCCGGCGCAATGTCATGGCTGGTGCAACGTCATCTGCTGGCCGACGGCTCCCCCGCCATCGGCGGCGTCGACGCGGATGTCAGCATCGTCGAGTTCTTCGATTACCGATGCCCGTACTGCAAAGTCATGGCGCCTCGCATCGTCGCGATGGCCGCCTCGGACCGCAAGCTCCGCTTTATCATGAAGGAATACCCGATACTCGGGCCGCAATCCGTGGTCGCGGCCAAGGTGGCGCTGGTGGCAGCCCGCCACGGCGTTTACCGCGCCTTCCACGAGGCGATGTTCGCCCTTCCGGGGCCATTCGATCGCGCCGAGGTCCTCGACGTCGCCCGGAAGGCCGGCCTCGACCGGGCTGCCGCGGAACGCGAAATGGACTCACCGGACATACTGGCCACCCTGCGCACGAACCTTGCTGTCGGCACCATGCTGGGTATCAAGGGCACGCCCGCGTTCGTGGTAAGCGGCAGCGTCATTCCCGGCGCGGTCTCGACCGACGACCTTCGAAAGATCGTTGCCGCCGCGCGGGCTCGGGGCTGAACGGGCGGATGGCGCGCGCCGGCCACCCGTCGCTGTCGATCTCGACGGATGATCTGATCCTGCTGCTCACGCGCGACCTCAAACCGGTTCGCGGGCTCGCGCGACCCGCATTGCGTGCGCTCACCTGGTTGAGCGGTGTGTCGGCAGTGGCCCTTGTGATCGCGGCCTCTGCCGATCTCGGCGCGGTCCACGACCGTCTGGCCGCGGCGCCGGACATGTGGCTGTCGGTCATAGGGTCGGTGCTGACATTGCTCACCGCGACGCTTGCCGCCTTCGAGGTGAGCCTGCCGGACAGGTCGCACTACTGGTGCGTCCTGCCGGTTCCCGCGGTCGTCCTCTGGCTCGGCGCGAGCGGCCTGGGCTGCCTGCGGGTGGCCCTCGAGTTCCTGCCGGTCCATCGGGCCACGGCCGCCGACGCGCTGCGGGAGTGCCTGCCGTTCATCCTTGGGATGTCCCTGCCGCTCGCTCTTACGATCGGCTGGATGCTGCGCCGCGCACGACCGCTTCGGCCTGGCCCCGTGGCCGTGCTCGCCGGACTTGCGTCGGCTTCCGGCTCGGCGAGCCTGCTCTGGTTCGTGCATCCGTTCGATACGTCGGTCATCGACGTCTTGGTACATGCGACGGCGGTGCTTGTCGTGATGGGCGGCGCACGCGCCACTTCAGGCTGGGTCGGTGATTCGCGGCCGACCGTAGGCGTGATCTTGGCATGACGACGCTCATTCGCTGAGGGGACATACAGGATGGCCATATTCTCGCGACGCGCGGTCCTGCTCGCCGCCGGCAGCGCGGCGATGGTGCCGAAAGCGCATTCTGCACCCTCTCTGCGGGCCACACTCTACAAGGAGCCGGGCTGCGATTGCTGCGACGGATATGCGCGGTATCTCCAGAAAAACTTCATCTCGGTTGAGGTCGTCGCGAGCGGCCGGGTACCTGAGTTGAATCGGGCCGCCGGCATTCCGGAGGACCTCGCCGGCTGCCACGTCACCACGCTCGACGGCTATACCGTCGCGGGTCACGCGCCTATCGAGGCCGTGCGCAGGTTGCTGGCGGACCGTCCGCCGCTCGCCGCCATCACGCTGCCCGGCATGCCGTCCGGGTCACCGGGCATGAGCGGAACCGCCACGTCCCCGTTCATCGTCTACGCGATCTCGCGGGACGGATCGTCCCCATCAGTCTTCAGCTATTAGAGCGAATTGCATGCATTACCTGAAGCTTCGTGGTAGCCCGCGCGACTGCGGCGCTGTAGGCTACAGTGACAGTGAAGCTCACGGGAAGGTCGAGCAATGAAGGCGATCTTGGCCGGCGGCGTCATGCTGGCGGTGCTTGTTGGCGGATGGTTCGTCGCGTCCGGCGGAGGCGACGAGGCGCCCCGATCCCAGATGGCGGACGGCACGCCCGAGGAAGCCGCAGCTGCGCGTCAGGCCGCTGGTTCGCCGGGAGCGGCGAGCTCGGCAACGGACACGCAACGCGTGCAGCCTTCCGCGCCAACTGGCCGCCCCGTCGAACACGCCGGCGGTCTCGCCTTCATCCTCAACTCGGCGCAGGCATCGATCGACCTGATCGACGTCGCCACCCGCCAGACCATTCGCCGCGTGCCCGTGCTGCGCGAGCCGCATCATATGGCCCTCACGCCGGATCACCGGTCGCTCGTCGTTGGTGACACCGGCGCCAACGAGCTGCTGTTCTTCGATCCGGTCAGCGGCGAGCTTCAGCGCCGCATGCCGGTCAGCGATCCTTATCAGCTTGGCTACAGCCCCGATGGCAAATGGCTCGTCGTCAACGGGCTGCTGCGGAACCAAGTCGACATCTACGACGCCGCAACGATGCGGCTGTCCATCAGAGTGCCCATCGCCTCGATGCCGAGCCACGAGAACTTCTCCCCTGACTCGTCTACGGTCTATGTGACGTTGCAATCCTCGAACAGCGTCGCGGCGATCCAGGTCGCGTCCGGCAAGGTCCTCTGGAAGGCGGTCGTCGGGCCGGTGCCGGCGGGCGTGCTGTGGCATCGCGGTAAGCTGCTGGTAGGGGTGATGGGGGCCGACTACGTCGCCGTGGTGGACCCCGCGACCGGTAAGGTGGAGCGGCGAGTGCAGACCGCGAAAGGCGCCCACGTCCTGTTCGTGCCGCATGATGGCCGGGTGATCTACGTCACCAACCGCGTGGACGGCAGTATCGTCGTGCTTGACCCGAATACCCTCGCCGAAATCCGGCGTTTCCGCATTCCCGGAGGTCCCGACGACATGGATTTTGCTCCCGACGGCAAGATCTGGGTCACGCGCCGCTGGGAGCACTCGGTCGCGATCGTCGATCCGGAAACTGGAGCGTTCCAGACGATCGAAACCGGACGATCCCCGCACGGCATATGGCTGAACACGCACGACGCCCTCCCCACACCGGTGACGGTCAGCGCACGCTGACCCGCCTTCCTCGGGAAAATTCCTTTGCTTGACGCTCTCGATACCGCGGCGGGCTGGCTGCAGGAAAATGCTCTCGTCCCGCTGCTCTGGCAGCTCGGGCTGATCCAATGGGAGGAAATCTCCCAGGGCTGGGCCGTGTTCGCTATCTATGGCGTCGTCCAGATGGCGGCGACCTACGCCGTCTGCGTACCACTCGAAAGGTGGCACCCGGTTGAGCGGTGGACCGACGGGAAGGCCGTCTGGACCGACGTGATCTACACGCTGATCTCGCGCATTGGCGTGCTGCCGCTCCTGACGTTCGTCGTCTTCTACCAGATCCAGGTCGCGCTCACCGGCTTTCTGGTCGACCACGGCTGGGTGCAGCCGACGCTCGAACGATTCATCCCTGCGCTGCTCGGGCGGCCAGTGCTGACATTCGTCCTCTATGCCGTCATCCTGGACCTCTCGGACTACTGGCGGCACCGCCTGTCGCACATGATCGGCTGGTGGTGGGCATTGCATTCGCTGCATCACGCGCAGCGGCAGATGACGTTCTGGTCGGATGATCGGAACCACATCCTCGACGACATTATCGCGGCGCTGTGGTTCGGGGCCGTGGCGACGGTGATCGGCGTCCCGCCGTTGCAGTTCCCGATCCTCGTCCTGGTCCTGCGATTTCTGGAGAGCCTCTCGCACGCGAACACCCGCATCCATTTCGGATGGCTGGGCGAGCGCCTTCTGATCTCGCCGCGGTTTCACCGGACGCACCACGGCGTGCTGGCGGTAGGGCGGCGCAGCGCCAATTACGGTGCCATCCTGCCGATTTGGGACATCGCCTTTGGCACCGCAGACTTCTCGCCGGTATTCGTGCCTACGGGCGACCCGACCGGTGGGGAAGATCTGGCAACCGGCGGATACGGAACGCAGCAATGGGCTGGCCTGCGTCGGTTCGTTGCGGTCTTCATGCCACGCGCCGCCAGCGCGCGCGAGGGAGGCCAGTGACTTGGCCAATAGCGGGGCAGGCTTGCGGCGTCACGTACTGGCTGCTGGTGTTTGTGACTCTTGTTGCTTCGTCATCACCCGCCCTGGCCTCGACGCCGGACAGCCGATTGCTGATACCGGTCGTCGATCTCCGTGAGATCACCTCTCGTTTTGGGCAGCGACACGACGGCTTCCATTCCGGAATTGATCTCGCCGCGCCCTACGGCTCGCCCGTCGTGGCGGCAGAGGACGGAATCGTCGTGAGCGAGCGCCGGGACCCGGAATACGGCATCATGGTCGACCTAAGAGGACGCTCAGGCGCCTTGACCCGATACGCACACCTCGCGTCCGTCGCGACCGCTATTCACAGCGGATCGGCGATAGGCCGCGGTATGTTGCTTGGCGCGGTCGGCGAAACCGGGCGTGCGACTGGCCCGCACCTGCACTTCGAGGTCCGCATCGGCGAAGATCCGGTGGATCCGGCGCCTTACATGGTTGCGAGCAGAAGATGGGTCCAGAGATTCGCAGCGCCCACCGTCCAAGCCACCTCTCGCCGGCATGGTCGCTCGGGAGCGCCGCATCACCGGTGACCTCTTCCCTGGGGTTGACGAGTCGATGCCGACCACCGGGTCGCTGCGCTCGAGGCCGGGGTGGGAGTCGCGCTGATTTATCGGATCTTGAAAGGGGACTCGGACCCATTGAGTTTCCATGTCGGAGCGTTCGATGCACACAGGCGCGAACCGGGGGATGCCGGTGTCGCTTAAGCGATCCTGCGCTATGAGGAACAGAAAGATTCTCGGATTTCTTACGTCGTAATTCCGTGCAGGGCGCGGAACGCCTTGAGCAGCACGCGCGGATCGAACTTGCCCTTGTAGACGCCGGGCGGCTTCAGCGGCAGGTCAAGCAAACCATAGACGGCGAGCTGCGCCGAGCGCACCGAATACTCGACCGTGAACACCACGTCGTCCGCCATCTCGCAGAACTGGCCGATGAAGGCTAGGTTGTGAGTACCTGTGGGGAGGACGGCGGGCCGGTCGCCGGTCTCGCGCGGCATGAATTGGCTCGTGATGAACGGCATCATGCAGGGAATGCAGATGCAGGTATCGAGAATGCCGGCCGCTTCCGCGGCGATCCGCAGGTGACCCAGCACCTCCGTCATGATTTCGCGGCCGGAGCACGCGGACATCGGCTTCTTGACGAAGTCGCCCGGCCGATCGACGGAGAGGCCGTAGCCCCATAGTACGGCCACGTTCTCAGGCTGGCCGATGAAGTGCGGTTGGTGCGGGATGACGATCGAGGCGAGCCACGCGGAGTCAGGGAAGGTGATGAGGCCGCCTTCGCCCGGCACGTTGCCGGTGCGTTCGCGCACCAGGCGAAACAGAGTGGGCTGGTGCAGAGTGGCGGTGAACGACACCCATTTCGATTGATCGACGTGGTCGGCGAACACTGCGGGGCAACCGAACTCCGGCCGGCCGGCCGCGATCGTCTCCCACAGCGTCCAGGCGCCGCCTTCATGCATCGCGCCGGGTGCAGGCGCCCTGTCCATGGCGCCGAGGCTCGAGGCTTCGGTCATTGAGCCCAGCGTGACGAGGACGTAGTCGGTCGAGCTGACAACGATCTCGGTGGTCACTCCGGCGCGGTTGATCGCGATTCGATTCACGCGGCTCTTGCCGTCGTGGCTCGTGAAGCCGAGGTCGGTCACGCTTGTGTTCAGCTCGAAGCGGACGCCGCGCTCGTCCAGCCACTTGTGCAGCGGGCGGACCAAAGAATCGTATTGGTTGTAGACGGTGCGCATGATGCCCCGAAGGCGATTGAACCCATCCACCATGTGGATGAACCGCGCCAGATACCGCTTGAACTCGACCGCGCTGTGCCACGGCTGGAAGGCGAAGGTCGTGCACCACATGAACCAGAAATCGGTCTGGAAAAA
>VFSW01008057.1_pt1 | contig 15199 bp, 13 predicted proteins | sample 5358111 | NCBI WGS metagenome assembly VFSW01 (sample SAMN11554181, study PRJNA540505) | mine drainage metagenome | isolation source: sediment from site ElyBrook_90M | place: USA: Ely Copper Mine, Vershire, VT | collected 2017
GCTCCGGCCATCGTTTGCAGGATGCGATTTGGGTTCATGTACATTGGCTCTGTTCTTTCTAAAAAATGATGCTTGCTGTATGACAAAGATAAATTCAGCTAAAGCAGAGACAAGAAACGCAGCCTCGCCGGCGCAATCTCCCAACCTGTGAAGCAGCTCGATGAAGCGGTTTACTTTGCCAGCCCATCTAGGGCCAGGTTCAGATCCAGCACATTGACGCGCGGCTCACCAAAGAGACCGAATGTGCGGCCTTCGAGATGCCTTTCGATGAGCTGTCGTACCTTGTCCTCGCCCAGGCCTCGCGCCTTGGCTACGCGCGGAGCCTGGAAGAAAGCGGCATCGGGAGTGATGTCGGGGTCCAGCCCGGAGGCGGAGGTAGTAACCATATCGATAGGCGCCGGATGACCCGGGTTCTCAGCGTCCAGCTTGTCGATAGAGGCCTGCATGCGGTCAACAAGAACCTTGCTGGATTGGGCCAGGTTGGAGCCGCCTGAGGCTGTGGCGTCGTAGCCCGAGCCGGCAGCCGAGGGGCGGGGATGAAAATAGCGGTCGGTGGTGAAGCTCTGCGCCAGCAGTTTCGAGCCGGTAACCTGACCATTCTTCACGATGAGGCTGCCCCCGGCTTGGTGCGGAAATACGGCGCCAGCTATACCGGTGATCAGCAGAGGATATCCCAGGCCCAGTAGGACCGTGGTAATCAGGGTGAAACGAATAGATGTCTTCCAGATGGAATGCACTGTAAGTCTCCTTGCGGGCTCCTCGTTCAGCTTGGCGCGGCCCAGATCTCTACGCCATGTGCAGAGCCACCAGCAACATGTCGATGGCCTTGATTCCAATAAATGGCACGATGATGCCGCCCAAGCCGTAGATCAGCAGATTGTTGCGCAGCAGAATATCGGCAGCCTTGGGCTCGTACTTGACGCCTTTTAGGGCCAGTGGAATAAGGGCCACGATAATCACTGCGTTGAAGATAACCGCGGAGAGAATGGCCGACTGCGGCGAGTGAAGGTACATGATATTGAGCGCGCCCAACACCGGAAAGACGCCTGCAAACATAGCGGGGATGATGGCAAAGTACTTGGCCACGTCGTTGGAAATGCTGAAGGTGGTCAGTGCACCGCGCGTCATCAGCAGTTGTTTGCCAATCTCGACAATTTCAATGAGCTTGGTGGGATTGGAGTCGAGATCAACCATGTTGCCGGCTTCCTTGGCGGCATGGGTGCCGGAGTTCATGGCGACACCCACGTCGGCCTGAGCCAGAGCGGGAGCGTCGTTGGTGCCGTCGCCTGTCATGGCTACCAGCTTGCCCTTGGACTGCTCACGCTTGATCAGGTCCATCTTGTCCTTTGGCTTGGCTTCGGCCAAAAAGTCGTCCACGCCTGCTTCGCGCGCAATCACGGCGGCGGTGAGCGGATTGTCGCCGGTAATCATGATGGTGCGAATGCCCATGGCGCGAAGCCGCTCCAGCCGCTCCTTGAGTCCGCCCTTGACGATGTCCTTGAGGTAGATGACGCCCAGGGCTTCGCTGTTCTCGGCAACCACCAGCGGTGTTCCGCCAGCGCTGGCAACCTCTTCCACCAGGTCGCGAACCTTCTGGGGCAATGACGCCCCCTGTCCTTCGAGGAAGTGCGCGATCGCATCCGCGGAGCCTTTGCGGATGCGCACGCCCGGCAGATTGACGCCGCTCATGCGGCTCTGCGCCGTGAAAGGAACAAACTCGGCGTGAATGCTACTTATGTCGCGTCCGCGCAGATTGTACTTTTCCTTGGCGAGAACGACGATGGAGCGCCCCTCGGGGGTTTCGTCGGCGAGCGAGGCCAGTTGCGCGGCGTCTGCCAGCCGCTCCTGGCTAACCTCTGGCGCGGTCATGAATCTGGTGGCCTGGCGATTGCCCAGCGTGATGGTGCCGGTCTTGTCGAGCAATAGTGTACTGACATCGCCCGCAGCCTCTACGGCGCGCCCGCTCATGGCCAGCACGTTGTACTGGACAAGGCGGTCCATGCCGGCAATGCCGATGGCCGACAAGAGCCCGCCGATAGTGGTGGGAATAAGGCAGACCAGCAGCGAGACCAGCACAAAAACTGTCTGCGGCGCCTTGGAGTAGATGGCGAAGGGTTGCAGCGTAACCACGGCGAGCAGAAAAATGATGGTAAGCCCGGAGAGAAGAATGCTCAGCGCAATCTCGTTGGGGGTCTTCTGCCGGGTAGCGCCCTCGACCAGTGCGATCATGCGGTCCAGGAAGGTCTCACCTGGGTTTGAGGTGATGCGCACTTTGATCCAGTCCGACAATACCTTGGTGCCGCCGGTCACGGCCGATCTATCGCCGCCGGACTCGCGGATCACAGGCGCGGATTCGCCGGTGATGGCCGACTCATCCACTGATGCCACGCCTTCGATCACTTCGCCGTCGCCCGCAATGTAATGGTTGGCTTCAACGTAGATCACGTCGCCCAGGCGGAGCAGGCCGCTGGCAATCTCTTCCAGGCCGCCGTCCGCTGTGTAGCGGCGGGCCACAGTTTCGCCCTTAGCCTTGCGCAACGTATCGGCCTGCGCCTTGCCGCGGCCCTCGGCCATGGCCTCGGCAAAGTTGGCAAACAGCACGGTGAACCACAGCCACAGTGTGATCTGCAGGTTGAAACCAAAACCGGCGCGATGGTGCATGGTGTCGTCGATCAGCAGCGCCGTGGTCAACACGCTGCCTACCTCCACCACGAACATCACCGGATTTTTGACCATGCCGCGGGGATCGAGCTTGAGCACCGCGTCGAGCAGTGCTTGGCCCATGATTTCCGTATTCCAAAGACTCGTTTTATCGGCCATGACATTCCGTTTCGTTTTGTTCTGATGCGGTGGCGTTTAAAAAACCTGTCCAGACTTCAGAAGCAGGTGTTCAAGAATCGGTCCCAGGCTCAATACCGGGAAGAAGGTGAGTGCGCCAACAATCAAGATCACACCGGTCAGCAGCACAGTAAAAAGCGACGTGTTGACAGGAAATGTTCCGGGCGAAGGTGGCACGCTTTTTTTACGGGCCAGATTGCCGGCCAAAGCCAGCACCGGAATCATCATGAGCAAGCGGCCAGCCAGCATGGTGAAACCAAGGGTGACGTTGTACCACCAGGTGTTGGCGTTCAAGCCTGCGAATGCTGAGCCGTTGTTGCCGGCTGAGGAAGTGAATGCATATAGAATCTCGGTGAGTCCATGCGGCCCCTGATTGGCAAGACTGGAGAGACCGATTGTGGGCGAGAGTACAAAGATAGCGGTTAGGGTGAGAATGATGAGCGGAAAGATGAGCACGTAGAGCATGGACATCTTTACGTCGTAGGCCTCGATCTTCTTGCCCAGGTACTCTGGAGTGCGGCCTACCATGAGACCAGCGATGAAAACCGAGAGCACCACCATGATCAGAATCCCGTACAACCCCGAACCCACGCCGCCAAAGACAACCTCGCCCAGCATGATGTTGGTGAGCACCACCATGCCACCCAGCGGCGTAAAGCTATCATGCATGCTGCTGACAGCGCCGCAACTGGCGTCTGTGGTAATGGTGGCGAACAGCGAACTTGCAGCAATGCCGTTGCGCACCTCCTTGCCTTCCATGTTGCCGCCCGGAGCGGTCATAGTGCGAGTTTGCTGTGCCCCGTGAATCAGCGGATGGGGATGCGACTCAGCCCAGTAAACGGTGGTGAATCCGGCTGCGAAGAGTACAAACATGGCCGCCAGTACTGCCCATCCGTGGCCCGGCGATCCGGTCATGCGGCCCAGCGCATAAGTCAGCCCGGCGGGGATGACAAAGATGGAGAACATCTGCAGAAAGTTGGAAAGCGGCGTTGGATTCTCAAATGGGTGAGCGCTGTTGGCGTTGAAGAATCCGCCGCCGTTGGTGCCCAACATCTTGATCGCTTCCTGCGAGGCAACCGGCCCCTGCGCGATGGTCTGCGTCTGCGTGGGCTGTTCAAGCGTATGGGCCACAGTGTAAGCATGCAAATTTTGCGGAACACCCTGCGCAACCAGGAGCAGTGCATACACAAGACATGCCGGCGCAAGAATGTAGAGATATGTGCGCGTCATGTCAACCCAGAAGTTACCGATAGTCTCGGAGTTTGTCCGCTTGATGCCCCGGATCAGTGCCACTGCCACCACGATGCCCACGGCAGCACTGCCAAAGTTGTGATAGGCCAGGGCAACCATCTGGGTGAGATAGCTCATGGTTGTCTCTGGCACATACGACTGCCAGTTGGTGTTGGTGGTAAAGCTGGCGGCGGTGTTCCAGGCCAGATCTGGTCCGACGGCGGCCAGCCCTTGCGGATTGAGCGGCAAAAGATTCTGCACGCGCTCAATCACATAGGTCATCAACATGCTGACTGCGGAAAAACCAAGGATCGCAAAGGCGTACTCGCGCCAGTTCATCTCCTTGTCCGCGTTGACGCAACATAGCCTGTAAATGAGCCGCTCGATGGGACGGAGCAGAAAATCCAGCCAGGTGCGTTCTCCCTCCAACACGCGGGCCAGATAAATGCCCACTGGGCGAACGCTCGCAAGCAGAATCAGCGAGTATACGGTAAATTGCAACCAGCCGTTGGCGGACATGTTAGAACTTCTCCGGAAAAAGCAGGGTGAGGGTAAGGTATCCAAACAACAACACGGATAAGATCAGTGCAACGACGGCAATGATATCGATATGCATTGGGCTACCTCAGCTTCTGACAAGCCTTGACGTAGAGAAACGCCAGGCCGAAGAAAATCACCGTAAACAACAACATAGTTGCATCTTGCATCTCAGGTCTCACTTATCATCTGGCGAACTGGTCGCAGTCTGTCTCTTGTCTTCACAACCTGTCGGCTGCGTAATGCAAGCCAACGAAAATCCATCGCATGACCTCTTACAGAATCATTACTGCAAGTTCATCCCGTCTGCACGTTTATTGCCGCTCCTGCCTCGAATCCGGCTTTCGTTCTTTTGTACTGGCTCGTTTTTGGCGGTTCAATTCACGCTGGGTGCCGGCCAAAACGTACAACATGAATGCGACTCCTCCGGCACAAAACGCGCTTACAAATACAAGCCCGTCCACCAAGCACCTACCCTTGTCTGGCAGCCAATGCTTGCCTGCACAAGAGGAAGGTTAGGACTTCACTTCTAATAAAGTCCTGAGTACTGCCTAAATTATTCCTAAAGGGAGTGCGGGATAGATTGGAGCGTGCGCCGAGGAGAGCAATAAAGTTCGCGAAGACTTATTGCCCATACCAGAACGGCTAGGACTTGCTGGAAGGCATCTGAAACCTGTAGCCAAACCAAGGCTCTGTAAGGATGTAGCGCGGCGCTGATGGATCGGGTTCAATCTTCTTGCGAAGCTGGTTGACTAATACATGGAGATACTCAACCTCGTCGCCGTAGTCCGGGCCCCAAACGGTTTGGAGAATCTTTGCGTGGGGAATCGAGACGTTCGCATTTGCAAGCAGGTAGTTGAGAACCTCGAATTGCTTCGGAGTCAGACGCACATCCCGGCCATGAACTGAAACATGGTGGCTGCCCAGATCAACCTGTATCTCATCGAACGCAATCACGTCCGGTCCCTGCCGCGGCGATAAAGGCACGCGCCGCAGGTTGGCACGAATGCGCGCAAACAATTCGGGCATGCTGAACGGCTTTGTAATGTAATCGTCCGCGCCCGCGTCAAGAGCTTCTATTCGATCCGGCTCGGATTTTCTCACCGTCAGCATGATGATCCCTATGTCGGAGTGTTCTCGAATTGCGCGGCAAGCCTCCACGCCGCCCATTCCCGGCATATTGCGGTCCAGAATCACCAGGTCGTAGCGTTCCTCGCGCAGCTTCTCCAGCGCTGCTTCGCCGCTTCTCACATCTCCTATAATGTATCCCTGCTTGGTCAAAGCGACTCTCATCACTCGCCGAAGCTGAGGTTCATCGTCCACAACAAGTATCCTTGCCGATCTCATGCTCTTTTATCCTCTGGGAAGATGGGTAGTGTAAACGAGAATTGGGCTCCGCCTTCCGGCGCATTTTCCACCCATAATCTGCCTTGGTGCGCGCTTACAATGTCGCGTGCAATGCTCAACCCCATGCCGGTTCCAGCTACCGATTCCTGGGTTCTTTTTCCGCGATAAAATCGCTCGAAAATAGACTCAATCTCGTCCGGCGCAATGCCCGGTCCTTGATCGCAAACTCTTATCGTTATCGTATCGCCTGCCTGGCTAGCAGTAATGGCGATACCTGTCTCCGGAGGAGAAAATTTAGCGGCATTGCCCAGTAACTGCCGCATTGCGAGGCCCATCATATCCGGGTCAGCATGAACCGGCGCTATCTTCTCCTCAATCTCTACATGCAGCGGACGACCCTCTAATAGATTTTTCATTCGATCGAGCGAGAAACGAATAATATCCTGGATGTTGATCTGCCGTCGCCGTATGCGCGCCTTGCCAGGTTCAATCCGCGCAATATCTGTGGTTTCGTTTATCATTTCCCCTAACTTATCAGCCTCTTCCTCCACAACAGCAAGGAATTCGTCTTCCTCTGCATCGTGATTGTATTCGGAGCGTACGGCCGTTACGGCGCTTTTGATGGAAGTGAGGGGGGTGAGAAAATCGTGCGCTAGTGCGTCGAGGAGAATACCGCGCAGCCGTTCATTCTGCCTGCTAACCTCCATTCTGCCTAACGCAATCTGCTGGCGTGCATGTTCAATGGCGACTGCAACTAGATTCGCAATTGCCTGCACGGCCGGCTCTGAAAGCGCAGGGCCAATCGCTCCAAGACTGCCAATAATTCTTCCTCCCAACGCCACCGGAACGATCGTTGCCTCCATTCCCGCTGGAGCAACTTTCTTTCTCGATACAAACCATGCCTCCCCTCCCGTGGCGATAGCGCGCAGTATCTCGCGCTCCAACCTCCGGTCGTCGATACCCGCCAGATGGATCTCCCCGGTTAATCCGTCACAAAAGGCGACCGCCATGAAGCCGCACTCTTTCCTTACGCTCACCGCGATCTGGGGTCCGAGATCTCTTGTCGTATCGATCAACATAAGCGAGAAACTCAGCTGATAGAGATTCTCCACTTCAACTCTGCGCGCCTGTGCTTCTGCGGCTCCCTTTCGCACGCTTGCGGAGAGCTTGCTCGCCGTGATTGCGGTTACTAAAAAAGCGAAAAGTGCAACCCAGTTATGGGGATCTGCGATAGTAAACGATAGAACCGGAGGAAAGAAATAATAATTGAAGCAAAGCATCGCAGTTACAGAAGTCACAAGTGATTCAGTCAGACCCCAGCGTGCCGCCACAACAAGCACGGCAAGCATATAAGCAAAACTTACGATCAGTGCATTGACTTTCAGAACCGAGAAGGCAACCCAGGTTATTGCCGCGACCAGCGCAAGACAGGCCATGATCCGCAAAATATATATGCTGGCCAGCTTCATCGACCTGGCATTCGAGAACATCATAGCACGCGCCATTTCGCTGTCGATTGTAACTCTCTGGACAGTGCTGAATGAATAAAGAGAACTGCCCGGATTGTCTTGAGAATTATATAAGTCACGCTCGGTTACTTCGTATCATTCGTTTGTTTCCAGTGGAGATACTCCAGCATCCATTGCCAAGTGATTGCAAACGTACGTTCCACCGGGGGAGCGGGAAGCGCGGCAGAGGGAATTACAACGGGCTTGCCACGATAAGCATCCGCTAACTGCTTGAAGACGCGGCCCTGGTCCTTGACTCTTCCATCATTAGTCAGAACTCCAAGACTGTATTCAAGGGTATTGAAGGCGAACTTACGATTGACATCGTGGCTATCCCAGTAAGTAAACCAACTCACCCCCGCTTCAATGGCCGCCGTAACTGATGTTTCAAGCCACTTAGCCTGCTGCTTCTCCGGCATCGATTCAATGCAGGTATTGAACTCCCCGGCCCAGACCGGTTTTTGTGGATTGCCAGCATAGGAACGGATCAGCGCGGCAAAGGCAACCATCAGCCGTGTGCTGGGCGGATCCATCGGTCCGCCATACTTTAGCGCACCACTCCAGTAGGGATATGCGTGCATCACTGGGAAGGGATTGGCGGCCAGAGCGCGCGGAGAGAAAGTGGTGGACTCGAACCACGGGCCTTCGTCTGTGCCGTTGATATTGAGCGCACCAGGCAGGGCGAAGTTCATCAGCGCAAACATCTTCGCCATCCATGCATCGCCCACCGCCGGGTCCGCGCTCCAGCAGGTGTTCATCTCGTTGCCAAAGTCGAAGCCAATAATGTTGTCGTGGTTCTTCATCACGCCCGCCAGCTCGCGGATGAGCAGTTCTTGCGCGGACCAGATGGTGGGGTCCGTGTACATCCCCGCGCCGGGCTTGTTAAAGGGAGGCAGAAAGAACCAGCCGCTCAACTGGCCGGTAAACACAGTTACCAGAGCATCCAGTTGGCTTTCTCTCATCAACGTAAGCAACTGGCTAAGCCTATCGAGATGTGCCGGGCTTACCCAAGTAAGGTTGGGCTGAAAGTAAGGCCAGATCAGCATGATCCGCATATGATCCGCGCCCAAGGCGGCGATGGCGTCCAGGTCGCGCTTGATGGGATCGGGATTCCATTCGTTCCAGCAAAACCACCAGTTGTGAGATGGGGTGTAATTCACTCCAAAGCGATGACGGCTTGCATCATTGCGTGCGAAGTTGTTCTTGCCAGTCACAGCTTCCATCGCTGCGTTTGAAACCAGACCGCCGGGAAGCAGGGTTTGTGCTGCCGTCCACTTGGCCGTGAGCGCTGCACCCGCTCCAACTGTCAAAAATTGCCGTCTATTCATCTTCTCTCCTGTTTCTTCAGCCTGGCGAACGACGTGCTGCAATGTCAAGCCTGCGATGCGCCCTTCCGGATGCGACAGCGCCATTGTATCGAGTCCTCGGCAGGGCGCGCTGCGCCAGTGCCATCAGCCATGCCAAACTGCAACGGAATAGCGTGGCGTTCGGCTAGAATTTGCCGATACGCAGCTCTATTTCAATCTCTTCCAGCGTCTTGCCGCGCGTTTCCGGCAAGCGGATAAAAAGAAAGAGCAGCCCAGCCAGGCTGATTGCGGCATAGGTCCAGAAAGTGCCCGCCGGGCCGAGGGCCGCGTTGAGCAGCGGAAAAGTGTATGTAAGCAGGAAGCAGGCCATCCAAAGAGTTGTTATGGCAACGGACATGGCGCTGGCGCGGATACGGTTGGGAAAGATTTCTGCGATCACTACCCAGGTAGCCGGGGCCAGCGACAGAGCGTAGCAGGCGATGGCCGACAGCACCAGCGCAAGCATTGGCTTGCCGTGCAAATGGAGTCGATAGAGAACGCCCAGAAGTGTGTAGACCACCACCAGTCCGCTGACGCCGGTGAGCAGCAGGAAGCGCCTGCCATAGCGGTCAATTGCCGCCAGCGCCAGCAGTGTGAACACCACATTGACCGCACCGGTAACAACGATGTTGAAAAGAATGTCAGAGACCTGATAACCGGCCGCCGCAAAAATGTCTTGCGCGTAGTTGAAGATGACGTTGATGCCGCACCACTGCTGCAGAACGGCGAGCGCCACACCCAGCAGCAGCACCCGGCCCATGCCCGGCGCAGAGAGTTCGCGCCAAACGGAGCGTTGCGACTGGTCCTGATTGGCGGCGCTGAGGTCCAGCATGACCCGGCTCGCATTGGCCGTCCCGCCCAAGCGCTCAATTAATCGAGTAGCCTCCCGATCACGGCCCTTGGAGGCCAACCAGCGAGGACTCTCAGGCACTAGAAATGTGGCCGCCAGAAAAAGCAGCGAGGGAATGGCTGTGACCGCAAACATCCAGCGCCAGCCCCACTGGCCGTTCCACGAAACCAGAATTTGCTGTGCCGTAAAGCCGGGTGGAACGGGCTGGGCGATGAGCCAGTTGACCACTTGCGCCAGCAGTATGCCAAAGACGATGGCCAACTGGTTGAGAGAAACAAGGCGTCCGCGCAAGTGGGCCGGAGAAATCTCTGCAATATACATGGGCGAGACGCCGGATGCCAGACCGATGGCGCAGCCGCCCAGGATTCTCCACACCACAAAGACAGCGAAGTGCGCAGCCAGCCCGGTGCCCAGCGACGAAACCGCAAAGACCAGCGCCGCCAGGGTAAGCAGGCGCTTTCTGCCGAAGCGGTTGCTGAGTGCGCCTGAGGAGCCAGCGCCGATGAGACAGCCGATAAGCGCGCAACTCATGGCCCAGCCCTCGAGCGAAGGCGAATTGAGTTGAAAATAGCGTTCGTAGAAGGGCTTTGCGCCGCCGATGACCACCCAGTCGTAGCCAAACAGAAGCCCACCCAGCGCACCTGCTGAGGCAGCCAGCCAGACATAGGCGGAGTGGAAGGGCGGGCTGGAGTGTTGGCCGGGCGCAGGGGTTTCGTTCACCGGAGCCGGGCCTCCTTGCACGACCGTCAAGTGTAGCAAAGCCTGGAGGCGTAGTATCCCGAACGCTGCCGCTGGCGCACTCTGGCTTCACGCTCTGACGGCGCCGGCAAAACGCGCTTAGTGTTGATTCTTCGCCTTGGGCGTGAGCTTGCGCAGAACAAACTCCTGTATCAGGCTGCTGGCTGTGCGCTCTGCGGTGCTGATGAGTACATTCTCAAACGTCATCTGCAGGCCGCGATTTGACGCCGGATAGTAGAGGTTTGAAAGGGAAGCCGAGATCACGTCGCCGCCAATGCTCGAATAATTCGGCTGCCACTTCCCGTTGTCGCCCTTGCAGATGAATGGGCTGGAGACCGCATGAAGGGCGCGCGAGCTGATTGTACCCGTGCCCTGAAAGTAGTAGCGCGGATCCTGGCGCAAGAGCGCCGGTAGAATGGCGCCCCCGAACATGACGTCGGTAAATCCGTCGGCATAGACTGAGCCCAGGCGCTCTCCGTATCCCTTGGCGCCTTGAACATAGTCGGGAGTGTTGGCCGCCTGATCGATGCCCGCAAGAAAACCCGCACCAAGAAAGCTTATCGGATCAACTGAGACTCTAAGCGCGAGCTTGAACTTCAACTTCGCCGGCAGCGGCACAGGGTTCTTATCGTACACAACATAGAAATTGGGTATAAGACCCAAAATTCGCTGCTCTTCCTCTACCTGAACCTGCTGGATGGCGATCTGCTCATTGGAAGCAAGCACGGTGACCGAGGTCGCCTCCCCTGCGACTTGAAGCCTGACATCGGTGAGAAAGTCGTACTGACCGGGCTTTAAAACGATCTCAGAAGATTTCCAATTCAAAAAACCTTTAGCGCTGACAGTGACGCGGTAAGGAATTCCTGGCTTGAGATTGTCTATTTCAAAGGCTGCATTGTCGCTTGCCACGGTCGTACGGCGATCCGCGGACATAGGGCCTTCGATCACCACGTCGGCTCCAGGAATAATGTCCCCGTTCACATCGATTACCGTACCGCTGATGCTTTGCGTCTTGGGCGTAGACTCCGCAGGCTGTTGTTCGGCCAGACCTTGTCCGTCAGTTCCCATGCCGGACTGCGGAACAGATGTTGAAGTGCCTGGCCATACTGGAGCCTGCTGCCCAGGCTGTACAACTGCGGCAACCTCAAACTGCGGTTGCGGAGCCTCGGGGGGCTCCTCGGCCGTAGCTGTCGCCGCCGGAGTTCTTGTCAGGCCCAAAGCAGATAGCTGAGCGAATGAAGCAGTGGACAATGCGGCCAGAAACAGGACAGCGGAGGAAAACACAAGAGCGACTCTAAAACTTACTTGCATACGTTCTCCAGATTTCGCAGAACCCCGTTGCCCACCGCGATCATGGACGACGATGCAGTACATGCACCGCAATATCCGGCCAGAATTCGCGGAAGACATTGGTGGCTGCATCTCGCAAGATGGCGTAGCCGTATTTGGCTGCAAGGGCGTCCACGGAGCGATCGGAGCTTGGATAGTAAGTGGTCGATATTCCCTGAGCTATACCGCGGCCCAGCACTTCAGATGCATTGAAGGTATTGCGCCCATGGTAATCGGGAGTAATAAGCACGCGGGAGGAGGCGTAGAGTCCGCGTCTCCATAATTTGCCCTCACCGAGCGCATAATAGCGCTCGTCTTCGTGGAGCATTGTGGGAAGCGCAAAGATCACCCAGTAATTGCCATCCGCTTTGTCCACAAATCCGCGCCATGAATACGCCCACAATCCGGCCGCGCCTTTCCCCAGTTCTGGATGCGCATCCTCTCCCTCTGCGATCAGGGAAGTCAGCCCGGTAAACATAAACGACGAATAATCGAAGCTGTTTTGTGTCGCAATCACGAAGGCTTGCTTCGGCGTGGGCGGCGGAGGGATAGACCCGGCGCTTACCGAGCGGTAATTCGGCATCATTCCCAAAATCCGCTTCGGCTGCTGCTTTGAAAGCGGAATCGCCTGCTCGCCGGCTGGCTTGGCTTCTGCGACAGCGGCCTGCGGCTGGGGGGCGTCTGGAATTCCTTCTGCCGATGCGATTTGAACAGGGGTTATCGCCTGGCCAGAGCTAGGTTGCTGTGAAACAAGAGACTTGGGCAAAACCATAATGGCAATACCGATGAACAGCGCGGCAGGAGAAAGGGTAGTACTCAATCGCATTCAATCACCAGTTTTGGAGTCGGCTAGCCCGCGCAGCTCGCTCCAAAAGCAAAGCTGGAAAGGAAAGCCGCTTGGATACATCGCGCGTACGGAAGCCTTGGTTGCAAGCTGGCTCTAGGCCCAGTTGTACTGCGAATAAAAGATGGTCTTTCATTTAGACGCATTTCCTCGCTTGTGGACACAGAGAATTGTGGCGGCTCCCCTGCGGTCTGCGGTAGCGCGGTATGGACGCAATGGGCGAGGCTCGTCTCCATGTCACTTTTTATGTTGCAGTTGCTGACGTAAGTGCAGCACTGGCCATCATTGAGGGCAAAGGCGGCCAAAAGACCTTCGGACCTCAATCCATCCCAGATAGCGGCATCGTCACCGGATTCCTCGATCCCGAGGACCATTTGATCGGACTGTGCAGGGGCCAAAGGGGATGCGAGCGGAATTTGCTTCCCAAAATCAACACTCTCCTGAATTGAATTCACATTGTGCGCACAGACAGGTATCCTGATTGTGCGTACATCGGGGGGCAATATGTGAACTACGGTTGCCGAATCGAGCAAGTTGCGTGCTGAGAACATTAATCTTCGCGTCAGCCACCGCCAGAAGTCGCTGATCGACAGTGCGGCCGACGCGCTGGGCAGAAACCGCTCCGATTTTATGTTGGACGTAGTCTGCCGGGAAGCTGAATCGGTATTGCTCGACCGCTGCTACTTCAGCCTCGGTGATAAGGAGTTTCTGCGATTCACTGACCTGCTGGACAATCCTCCCGCGGCCAATCCCAAGTTCGCGCGGTTGCTCAAGAGGAAGCCCTCGTGGGAACTGTAGGAGACTCGAAGAGCTGGATTACCCCACCCGAAAAGCTCAACTCAGATCACGACCTGGCACAGTTCAGTTGTGGTGAACCATCGCTCGATCACTGGCTGAGAAACCGCGCACTTCAAAATGAAATGACCGGCGCTTCCCGCACTTATGTTATCTGTGCCGGAGGGTACGTTGTGGGCTACTATGCGCTCGCGGCAGGCGCCGTGGCGCACACTGAAGCGACATCGCGAACAAAGCGCAACATGCCTGACCACGTGCCCGTGATCCTGGTTGGGAGGCTTGCCATCGATTCCCGCTTTCAGGGGCGCAGAGTTGGGGCGGATCTTCTCGGCGATGCCGTTTGGCGAACCTTGCGGGCGGCAGAGATCGCCGGAATACGGGCCATTCTAGTGAGCGCTATCTCCCCAGAAGTGAAGAGATTCTATGAGAGATACGGCTTCGTCTCTTCGCCAGCCAATTCGCAGACACTAATGATTACGGTGGCAGAAGCGGCAAGAGTTCTTGCAGGGTTGGGCTGAGCTGATTCGACAGAGAGACTGCCTGATCGGCTTGGCACAGGGGCCGAAGGGGGTATGAGCTGGTTCTTGAAGACGGAGGCTAGCCGGGCTTTGTGGTTCCCCATCTTTCAGAATCGGGAGATGGAGCACCCGGCCTTCCTAAGGAATATCGGGCGAGTCAGACAGGGGCGGCGTTGGCCGCACATCGGGAAACAGTTCCCGAGCGTCATGACATCCGCCAAACCTGGTCATGCAGCCCAAATTGATGTGCCAGTCGGCCTGCTTCTCGGCTTCGGTTGCCCCAATGTCGTCGTCAATATAGAAGCGATGCCAGGGGTTGTACTCGAAACCGGCCCAATGGTGAGGCGGAGGAGGCGAATTCTCTGAAATTCCGACCAGAAGCACGGGCTTGTGCAGCCACTCATTCACGGTGCCGGAGAACTCAGCGTGCTCCCCGGAAGCAAAATGCGCTGATTTGCTAATCACAATTCCCTTGTCGAATACAACTTGTACGGTGAAGATGCTCCATGGCGCGAACCCATGGATGCCAACTGGGTTTGTGACGGACTGATCAAAAACAACGTAAGAGGCGCTGTTCTCATCTTTGCCGAAATTGAGACAGGTGAAGCGCAACTTCTTGTCGGCAACGCTTCGAAATTCAGGTAGGGTTGTTTTGCCGACCTTTGTCTGTTGGAGCAGCGCAAGCAGTTGCCCGGCGCGCCATCGCTCATACACGGGCCCAAGAGCGATAACTGCCACTGCCAGCAACAGCAAGATCAGCAGTCCGAGTCCAGCGGGTTTTGCCAGCCACAGTTTGTTGATCGGCATTTGCCATCCCCATACCGCGAAGTCAATAAAACATCTCTAACCCTGAATGAATGCAATACCCGGCTCAAAGCTACCTCGCGGCAGGAGCAGCCGCGGCAGGTACGGGAGGCTTTGCGAGTTCCTCCATTTCCTTCTTCATCTGGTTCAGAGCGGGCGTGAGACGCTCGTTCATCTTCTGCATGATCAGCGGCATATACTCCCTCATGATGACTGGGACCATATCGAGCATGTGCTGCCCGGCAGGCGAACTGTAAAAGCCGATCATTCCGTCCACATCCGAGCGGGTGAGATGCTTCTGGTAGAGAACCGCCATATCGGCGGCCATATCGGCGGCCGTGTAGAGGTTCATCACCCGCTCCATGTACCTGCCCATGATCTTCGATACTGCTTGCTGCTGCTCTTCATTCGCGGGAGCCATCTCAGGATGGTCTTTCTGCAACTGCTTGAACTGCGTCTGCATTGCCAGGGCCGACGCATATAAATGGACCAGTCTTGCTATATGCAAAACGGGG
>VFSW01008058.1_pt1 | contig 15197 bp, 13 predicted proteins | sample 5358111 | NCBI WGS metagenome assembly VFSW01 (sample SAMN11554181, study PRJNA540505) | mine drainage metagenome | isolation source: sediment from site ElyBrook_90M | place: USA: Ely Copper Mine, Vershire, VT | collected 2017
GATTTTCACCCTGTGGGCATCGCACCGCGCTGCGACGGACGGAGCGCGGATAGATCGCCGCGGGTGAGCTCCCGGGTCAGCACCAAAGCGAGGAAATACATTCCTACGGTAACGGGCGCCGCCACCAGCGTGCCGAGCTTGCCGTGCAGGGGCAACCGACTCGCCACCCACGCCGCCGCCGCCGTGGAGACCCCGACACGAAGGGCCGTCGAAAGAGACAGAAAGCTACCGAAGACACGGCGGGTGTACATCCCGATGGCAAGCATTCCGAGGGTGCACCCCAAGGCGGTTCCGACTGCGGTGGCGGTGAGAGAATCGACGCCGGGCGGGACGATGGACAGTCCTGCGTAGTCCCCTGCGAGGGTTGCGAGCAACATCGCCACCATCAGCCCCGTGGCCGCAGCCGCACGCCCCGCGGCAAGGAGCAAAGTCGCCGCGATGACCGCCAGCGCAAAAGCTCCCTGCGCTACAGAAAGTACCCGCAGCGCCGCAGCGCCCACGCCGACTTCGGGCTTGAAAGCCAGCAGAAGCACGCCCCGGGAGAGTCCCGTGAGAACCGCCAGCATCGCACCCAGGGCCAGCGCGCTGAGCCGCAGGGCACGATGGACAAAACGCCTCGTCGTTTCCTTGTCTCCAGTCTGCGTCGTGAGCGACACCACGGGAAAAACCACGAACGTCACAGAGAGCAGGAGTTGGTACGGCAAGAACGCAAAGTTCTGGACGGCTTTGTAGATGCCGTTGAGTTCGTCGAGGGCGGCGGGGGCGAGGCGGCCCGAAAGCACGGATTTCATCACCAGGAGGTCGGCCTGGAGTACGAGATTGAGCGCGAGTTGGTACACCAGGACGGGCGCAAAAAAGCTCGCATACCGCAGCACGAACTCACGGACGCCCCGGTCGATCCGGGTAGACTGCGAAGCTTTGCCCACGGACGTCTCGCGCAGCACGGGCAAGAGCACCACGAGGGCCACGGCGAGGATCACGGCGCTGGCGATCGCAAAACCCACGACGGCGCCGGTGACGCCAAAGTGCGTTGCGGACAGCCCAAGGACCAGGGCGGTACGCAAAGTCGCAAAGGTGATGTCGAGACCGGCTTGAGAGACAAAGCGGCGTTGGCCGTTGAGCGCGCCGACAAGCGCGGCGTACACGGTGTAGTCCCCGACGACGATCGCGCCCACACGAAGCAAGGGCGGTACGCGCGGATCGTGGAGGGCGCCGACCCCGAGGGGCACGGCGAGGGCGACAAGGGCGGATGCGAGGGTGAGGCCGAGGATGGCGTGAAGGACGATTCCGCGGCGGAGCGCTCGGGAGCCGTCTTCGGTGACGGCGCGGGACATGGCCTGGATGCTCCCGGCGACGACGACGTTGTTGAGAATGGACACGGTGTTGAGCACAACACCGTAAAGACCGTACCCCTCGGTGTGCAACAACCGGGTGAGCACCAACGGCTGTGCAAAGCCTGTGAGTAGAAAATACGCTTTGGCCAGGGTGATGACCGCCACGCCACGGGGGACGCCGTGGGTCTGGTCGGTTGGCTTGTCCGCGACGGGGTCCACGCCGGGCTTGTACCAGGGTATGTGCGGTCGGATCACGCGAAGAACGCCCACGGGGGCAACGGTGGTAGGGTCCCGGGCGTACAGGCTGGCAACAAGTGTCGCGATGGCGAGACGAAACGAGAGGGAGGCCGCGGGATGGCGTACGACTTTGACCTGGTGGTGATCGGCGCGGGGCCCGCGGGGGAGCGCGGCGCGGCGACGGCGGGGGCATGGGACAAGCGCGTGGCCGTCGTTGAGCGCGCGGACGAACCGGGTGGAGCGTGTGTGCACACGGGCACGTTGCCCAGCAAGACGCTGCGGGAGGTGGCGCTGACGCTTGCGGGATTTCAAGCGCGGAGGCTCACGGGGCTGGAGGTTCGGGTCAATCGGGAGACCGCCGTGCCGAGTCTCATGTCCCGCAAGGACGCCGTGCGTGAGAGCGAGGTTGCCCGCATCCGGTGGAACCTCAACCGACACAACGTGACGCTGATGCAGGGCGCGGCGAGGCTGTCAGGAGACCACAAGGTGACCGTGACCCGCGGGGACATCGAACGGACGGTCACGTCGGAGTTTGTGTTGCTCGCGACGGGGAGCCGACCATTTCATCCCGCGAATGTTCCCTTTGAGGATCCCGATGTGGATGATTCGGATTCGATCTTACTGATGGATGTCTTGCCAGAGCGGCTGACGGTCATCGGGGGCGGGGTGATTGGTACAGAATACGCGTCGATTTTTGCCACGATGGGCTGCAAGGTCACGGTGCTCGAAGGTCGGCCTGTCATGCTGCCGTTTCTCGACCGGGAGATCTCCGACCGGCTGCGTCAGGCGCTGACGACCCTGGGGGTCGAACTTCGGCTCGGTGTGCCGTACACCAAGGTCGAGCGCGTGGGCCGTGAGATTGTCACCACCCTGCAAGACGGCACGACGGTCACGGCTGATCGGGTTCTCTTTGCCGCAGGGCGCTCGGGAGATACCTCGGAACTTGGCCTCGAATCCGTGGGGCTCAAGACGGACCCCCGCGGGACCGTCACGGTGGATGGAACGTACCGTACGTCCGTCCCGTGGATCTTTGCCGCGGGGGACGTGGTTGGCAATCCCGGCCTCGCAAGCACTTCGATGGAACAAGCCCGGGTCGCCGTGACCCACGCTTTTGGCCGCCATGAGATTGAACGGGTGGATAACCTTCTCCCGTACGGGATTTACTCCGTGCCCGAGGTATCGGCGGTAGGCGAAAGCGAAGAGTCTTGTAAAGCCAAGGGCATGGCCTACGAAGTCGGCCGGGCGTTGTACCGCGACAACCCCCGGGGAAAGATCATTGGCGACCTGGACGGCGTGGTGAAACTGGTCTTCGACGCGGCCGAGCCCCATCGCCTCCTGGGCGTCCACATCCTGGGCGAGCGCGCGACCGAACTTGTGCACATCGGCCAGACGGCGCTGCATCTTGGAGGAACGCTCCGCGACATGATGGACATGGTGTTCAACTACCCCACGCTGTCTGAAACGTACAAAGCCGCTGCGTTTGATGCCATGCGGCGGCTCGGACGCCACCACAAGGGCTAAAACCCTGTGGGACAATGGATCTCCCGACGGGCGCGGTCTACGATGGGCCCATGGCCGTGAGCACGCGTTGGCTCCGTGCGGGACTGCTTGTTGCTGCGATCCTCGGTGGCTGCAGCGGCGGTGCCTCCGTCATCCTTCCCGACGCGGGAACGCCTTCGGACATCGCCCGGGCGGACGTCGGCGGCGACGCCCCGGGAGTCCCGGATACCGGCGCCGTCCCGGACACGGGCGCTCTCCAGGACGGTGGCGCACGCCCGGATACCAACGCGCCGACGGACGACGTAACCGTTGTAGACGCCAGTGCCGACGGTGGAAACTGCGGGCAGACGCACTTTGACGTGCGAGCAGTGCCGCCCAACGTCTTGATGCTCCTCGACCGATCGTGTTCGATGCAGCGTTCACCCAGCAACGCGCTGGTGACCGAGGCGAGCGGGCTTTCCAAGTGGTCGCTGGCCCTCGCAGCCATTCATTCACTGACCACCGACTTTGCCGCCGAGATCCGCTGGGGGCTGATTTATCTCCCCCGCGCAGGGACCATGGCCGATGGTGTTTCGTGCACGGGCACGGCCGTCTGCGGCGGCACCACCCCCTGCCCCGAGATCACACCCGCCACCGGCACCGGCCCCGCGATCGACACGGTGCTCTCGGGCGTGTCTCCCTTTGTCGACTGCCACAATCACACCCAGGTACCCATCACCCCGCTGGACCAGGGGCTCGTCGCCGCGGGAGTCGTTCCGCAACTCGCCGACCGTACCCGCGCGGACATCGTGATGCTCATCACCGACGGAGAAGAAACCTGCGTGGGCATGGCCCGCGTCGTGGCCACGGTGACCGCCCTGCACACCGCAGGCATCCGCACCGCGGTCGTTGGCTTTGGCGCCGCGGGCGCAGGCGGCGTCAACGCCACGGAGCTCAACGCCATGGCCACCGCGGGAGGTCTCCCCTCGGCCGGCGCAACGGCGTACTACGCCGCGGGCGACGGGGCCTCCCTTGTTGCAGCCCTTCGGGCGATCGTCGGGGCAACCATCGCCTGCACGTACCCCCTCGGGTCGGCGCCCGCGGATCCCTCCCGGTTGGAGGTGTTTGCCAACGCGACGACGGTGCTTCCGCGGGATCCCACGCACACCAACGGGTGGGACTACGACCCCACGGCCATGTCCATTACCCTTTACGGCACGACCTGCGCAAACGTCCGCGGGCGCGTGTACGCACAGTTGGACGTGATCGACGCGTGCCCCGACGGAGGCACCACGCCACCCCCCACGTGCCACCACCTCGGTCAATCGTGCCGTACCGACACAGACTGCTGCAATCTTGAGGGGCTCACCTGCGACACGGTCCATGGCACCTGCGTCGGCTCGCCGGGCTGATCGCCGATGCAGGATTGACGACGCGGCGTAACCGCCCGACGGTCACGGCGTAGTGTCTTTGCGAACGCAACGGGTTTTCAATGTGTGGGACGTCGGTTGTCCATGCACAGGGAGCCCGCCACGAAAGAAGCCCACGATGTCCAATGTTGTCACGCCCCTGATGCTCTCGCTCGCGGCGCTTTTGCCCGCCACGGCCGCCAACGCCACGGGGCTTCACACAAGCGTCCATGTCACAGAAGTCCCGACGGTGGCCCACGGACAGTTCATCGCCCAGCAGAACAACCCGAATCACGGCGGGACCCAGCACCCTGCCCCCACGCCGCCCACGGCCGGCCACGACGCGGGCCACACCGGCGGCGCCGAAGGAAGCTGCGGGGCGGGATCGTGTTCGGCGGCACCCGGCAACAACGGTGGCAGTGGCAGTGGCGCCGGCGGGAGCCATGGTGGAACGGGTTCGGGTGGCGGCGCGCACGGGTCGCCTCCCGCGCCCACGCACTGACCACCAGGGACCGCAGAGTCGTAGGCCCGAAGCGATGCAACCGGGAGGCGTGGGTCTGGGGCTCCGCAAGGCGCTGGCGCGGGCCCTCGGCGAGGGTTGTCCATCTGTGTCCTGGCTTGAGTTTTCCCCCGAAAACTACCTCGGGCGAGGGGGGTGGTACGCACGTTCCCTCGCCCGTTGCACAGAACGCTACCCGATGGTCACCCATGGACTCACGGGCGCCCTGGGAGACACCGACGCGATGGACGACGGCTACCTCCGCGCACTGCGAGCTTTCTGCGACGAACACGGGGTTGCGTGGCACAGTGAACATCTGTGTTGGAGCACGGTGGACGGCGTGCGCACCCACGATCTCCTGCCGCTCCCGAGAACGAAGGCCGTGGCAGACCACGCGGCCGAGCGGTTGGCCCGCACGCAAGACGCCCTGGGCATCCCCGTCGCACTCGAAAACATCACATGGTACGCACCGATCGGGACGACGGAGATGTCTGAAGGAGAGTTTATCACCCGGGTGCTGGAGCGCTCGGACGGGAGGCTCTTGCTGGATGTGAACAACGTGTACGTCAACGCGATGAACCATGGGGGCGATCCAAGGGCGTTCATCACGTCGCTGCCCTTGGATCGGGTGGTCGAGATTCACATCGCGGGACACGAAGTGCGGCCCGATGGACGCCGCGTGGACACCCATGGCGAAGCCATCATCGATCCGGTGTACGAACTCCTGGCTTTTACGCTTGCGCACACAGGGGACGTTCCCGTGCTGCTCGAACGGGATGAAGCCATCCCGGACCTCGGTGTCCTGCTGGACGAGATCGCACACATCGAAGCCCTCCGCGCGGGTGTCTTCGGGGAGGGACCGTGACGCACACAGAGACCTTGCGAACCGCCCGCGACGCGCTGTTGGCACGGGAGGAAACGCACGCCCAGACACTCGGCCTCGGGATCTACCGAACCCTCGTGCGCGGGCGCCTCGGTGCCATGGTGCGCGAGGGTTATCCCGGGACCCTACGGTGCGCGGGAAATACCGTATTGGACGGATGGGTGACCGACTGGCTGGCGGAGTGCCCGCCAACGGCGCGAGAAGTTCACCGGGTGCTGGTGGACTTTGGAGATGCGGTGTTGGCCCGGGACGTGGACAGTGCTTGCGGAGACGTCGTGCGGTACGAAAGAGCCATGGTGCTCGCGGCCAATGCGTTGGACACAGGGGTATGCGCGGAGACCGTGAGCCCGACGGATCTGGCGTTGCAGGCACGGACGCATGCCAGTGCCACGGTGCTCGACCTCGCGTGGGATATCCCAGGATGGCTTGGTGGGACAGAGATTCTACCGCGCGCGCGGCGGATGTCCGTGGGGGTGTACCGCGACCGTGACGACTGCGTGCGTGCCCTGGAACTTGGAACCATCGCGGCGCGGCTGGTGCGGGCATTGACCGCAGGGATGCCGACGCTTGGAGACGCCGTGACGGTTGCTGTCGCGGACGGGGACGTACCTTCCGTCGAGCAGATTGCGGACCTGCTCGAAGATCTCGCCGCGCGCGGCGTGCTGGTGCTGGGGTCCGCAAGTCCCCAAAGAAATGGACGACGATGCGAATAAGACGCGTGGCCGCGGTGATTCTCGCGGTGGCGGTGGCCGTCGTGGCGGTCGTGGGCGTTCGCCTGGCGACACGGGTGCGGGTGGCACGCGAGCGGACGATCCGCGCGGGCGTGGCCGCCGTGACGGCCCCCGCAGGCCATCAAGCCCTGTACGCCGTGGCGCCCGATGGAACCGCTGCCATCACGATCACGGCGCCGCTGGAGACCACCCGAGCCGAGGTGACCACCACGGCGGGTGTGTTTGCACTGGATCCCTTGGATCTTACCAACGTGCGCGGAGACGTACGCTTTGACGTCACCACGGTGGTCACCCACAGCTTTGACAGCCCGACGCAAAACGCCGCGCAGACAGGGCACGCACGCAACTGGCTTGAGGTGGGGCCCGATGTGACGCCCGTGCGGCGCGAGGCCGTCCGATGGGCACGCTTCGCCATTCGCAGGGTGGTGAGCACGTCGGCCCATGACCTTGCTTCGGGCGAGGCCCTTCCCGCGGACGGCGGCGGTGTGCAACGCAGCGTACACTTTGTCCTCGACGGCGAGCTCACGGTGCACGGAATCACGGTTCCGCGCACGGCGGCGGTGGATGCCGTGTTCATCTGGGCGCCGGGGGCTCCCGCGGGAGCTAATCCCGCGCGCATTGAAGTTCATTCGTCTGCACCCGTGCCGGTTTCGCTCGCCACCCAAGACGTCAAACCCCGTGATCCCGCGGGGGTCTTTCTCGATGGCGCACTCGCCGTCGTTGGACAAAAGCTCGCGGATACGGCCATGGTGAGCTTTCACTTCAGTGCCATCCCCACGACCGACGCGCACCCGTAACACCCCGATGGTTCCCCGCATAGTCCACGATGTCACCCTATCGCCCGACCGGAGAAACCCCTATGCGATCTGTGTTTCCCGCAGAACCTACGCTCACCACCCGCCGGGAGTTTGTGCTCAAGGCCGCAGTCGGCACCACGCTCTCGGTGCTGGGCGGACTGTACGTAATCGCCGGCGACGGTCTCACGCGTGAAGCCCGCGCGCAGCAGTTGCCCGATGGGCGGCCGAGGCTCCCACCCGGACAGCGTGTGCTCACGGCCCTGCGACCCATGGGGGGCGAAGAAGGCGATCCCAGTGTCTCGGCGTTTGAGTTGCGTGTGACGGGCGAGGTCGACCAACCGCTCACCCTGGACTTTCAAGGTCTCCTCGGGCTGCCGCAGGTGCAACAATCCCTGGATGTCCACTGTGTGACCGGGTGGTCGGTGCTGGGCGCAGGGTGGGAAGGCGTACGGGTGGCTTCGCTCGCTGCGGCTGCGGGGATTCGCCCGACGGCGCGGTATGCGATTTTCGAGGGCGCCAACGGGTACACGGCGAATGTACCGCTGCGGATTGCCATGGCCCCCGAGAGCATGATCGCGCACAAGCTGGATGGACAGCCGTTGGCGCAGCCGCACGGCGCGCCCGCGCGGGCGGTGATTCCAGCGTTGTACTTCTGGAAGAGCGCAAAGTGGATCACCGGCGTACGGTTTACGCGGGTGGACGAGCCGGGGTACTGGGAAACCCGTGGGTACCACAACCACGGAGACCCCTGGCGGGAGGAACGGTATGGCTGACCGGGAGGCACTTAGACCAAAGCGTGGGTGGGTGACCGTGCTGCGCCCATGGCTGCGGGCAGTCCATCGGGACGTGGGGTATCTCCTGGTGGGACTCACCGTGGTGTATGCACTCTCGGGCCTCGCGGTGAACCACCTCCAAGACTGGGACCCGAACTTTCACAACGTGCAGCGGGTGGTGCGGTTGCACGGACGGATTCCCACGGGGGACGACGCGCAGGCGGCGTGGGTGATGTCGCAACTGGGGATTGCTGGAGAGCCCGACGAGGTCAACCGTGTCGACCCCACGCGCCTGGACGTCGTCCTCGGGCGACGAACCCTGCACGTGGATGCCACCCGCGCCGAGGTAAACGACGAAGGTCAGCGCCCGAGGTTTCTCCTTCGGACCGCCAACTGGCTCCATCTCAATCGCGGGAAGAAAGCCTGGCGCTACATCGCCGACAGCTACGCGGTGCTGCTGCTGTACCTGGCGTTTTCAGGGATGTTCATGCTGGGGGGCCGCCGCGGACTGCTGGGCCGGGGCGCCGTGCTGGTCGCGCTGGGGGTGGCGATTCCCGTGGTGTACGTGACGCTCTCCGGGGGGCCGCCGGCGCATTGATGGGGTAGAAAGTACGCAACCACACGGGCAGCGTCGTCGCGGGTGGCGTCGCCCATGCCGACACACACCCTCTCCCTTCACCCCAATCCTCACGGCCGCGTTGACGGTGACGGCGCTCTCCCAACCACCCTGTACCGCACATTTGTCACGCCCGCATTCCCCGCTTCGTCGTAGGCCCTGACCGCCACCGTGTGATCCCCCGGTGCCGTCTCGACGGCCCCCTCAAAGCCCTCGCGTCGGCTGTCAAACACTCCGTCGGTCGCATGCACCGGGTGCCATTCACCACCGTCCATCGACAGTTCAACCCTTGTCACGGCGCTCACGCCGTCCACCGCCTCACCGTGTACCCCGCCGTTCGTCACCGCAGCCGTGACCACCGGGGCCGTGTTGTCCACAAGCAAGGGCTCGCTCAGTCTACGGTCCCGCAGCACGTCTTCCGGTGGGTTCGACACTTCGTCCGACGCTTCGACCTCCACCCGGTAGTACCCCTCGGGCAGGCCCTCGGTTGGCCAGTCGTAGGTCAGTGTACTCACCCAGTCCTGGTTGCGCGCCACCGGCCGCCAGCTCAGATCTTCGTCCGACCGGTACCGTAGTCTGTACCGAAGGGTATCCGCGTCGGGGTTGTCCACCTTCCACCCTAGCTTTACGATCGTCGATCGCGCTTCGCCCGCCTTGGTCTCGCCCGGCGCGCCCGTCACCTCGGTCAGCACCGCCCGCGCGTTCACCGGGAGGTAGTACACCGTCACCGATCGAAGCACCGTCGCCGGGTCACTTCCCATCTGCGCCCTGACTTGTACGTACCGCCCCGTCGGCGATCGGATTCCGCCATCCGCTGCCAGCGGTTCCCACGGTGACCACAGTGCATCGGGGGTGTCTGCGTTGCCGCTTCGCGACGACCATTCCATCGCACCCGTGCCCCGCGACCGTACAGCACCCCACCGCGAGGGACTTCCCGCGTCCAACACCTTGCTGTTCCACGTCGCGCCGGTGGGAACACCTTCACCCACCAGGTACACCGCGCCGCTGTCTCCCGTGGCGAAGACCATGGCCGTGCCCAGGCGCCCGATTGCCGTCACCTGGTGTTCGTCCACGTCAAACGCCACCCGCGCACTGCGGTCTTCCGCCACTGCAACAATCCTCCCGTTCACCCCGAGGCCCGCGAGAATCTCTCGCCGTCCGGCGTCCCACGCCACCGCCGTAATATGTGCATCCGCGTTGGTGTACACCCGCTCCATGCTGCCACCCGGGTGGATCCTGTAGAGATTCCCGTGGCCAGGATGCGGGCGTGCGGTCGTCGGTGCGCTCGTCGCCACGGTGCGCGTCTGCGCCAGGGTCCGATGCGGCGGTTCCGGCGGTTCCGTAAACTCGTTGGAAGCCGCCGCGATGTCCTCGCCCGCCACGGCGATTCCCTTCACTTCGTCTCCCGCAAGCCTTGCCAGTACCCTCGCGTGTCCTGGCCCCTCCACCGCGTACACCACGGCATGACCGCCCCCCGCGCCCACCAACACTTCACCGTGAAACCCCGGCGTGAGTGTCATCAAGTGAGGTTCTTCACTGTCAAACACCACCGTCGCGCGCCCCGTGGGATCCACTGCAAACAGCTTGCCTTCGGGTCCCGTCGCGCACAGCACCACCCCGCGGGTGTGGTCCCACAGCACCGCCCAGATGTGTTGCACTCCGGGCAAGGCCACCACGAGTTCGGGCGCCGTGGCGTGGCCACCCACGGGGGGACGCAACCGAAAGAGCTTACCGTCCGGGAGCGTGCCGGCGTACACGGTTCCGTCGTCGGCGCGGGTGAGCGAAGTCACCACCACGGAGCCCGTCTCGGCATACAAACTCGCGGTGCCGTGCTCGACACGGTAGACCCGACCATCGACCCCGGTGCCTGCGAGCATCGCACCGCCACCGAGGTCCAACAGCGACCAGACGGATGTGACCCCGTCGGGAAGTCCCACCCGCGTGAGTGCTGCCCCTGGGACCACCGACCCGTCGGCCGTCACGCTCACCCGATCGAGAACGCCCGCGGAGAGATCCGCGTTGGTGTCCAGGACGAAGGTCCGGGTGTTCACCGCGTGGACGGGAAGGGTTACGAGAAAAGCTCCCAAGGCGATGCCCGCGAAGGCGAGCGTCCATAGATGTCGTCGCGAAGTCACAGACGCAGCTCCCGTACGTGCAGTCGAACATGGTCACGCCCGGTCACAATCCGCCCGATGGGGACAACCGTGCGCTGAAGGTTGTAGATCGGCTCGCCGGTGTCCGTACTCACCGACGGACGGAGGGTGTCAAACGCCGAGCCCGGAAGATTGCCAACCACCCTCCCCCGCAGCGCCACTCCTTGTCCCGGGAGCCGCATCGAGACCACCACGGCGTCGTCTGGAAAACGCGTCGTGAGGTTGTGTACCAGGTCATCGAGGCTCTCGGGGGCTGCAAGGTCGGGGAGGGTCTCTCCCCCCGCGGACACTTCGATGTCGACGTCGTGTCCGGCCGCCGAGCGCGGGATGGCCAAGCGCACGGTGCGTACTTCAGGGACGTGGCCGTAACGTCCGAGGGTAACCACGACGTCGACGGATTGTCCCGGGTCGGCTTCTTCGCGGGCGAGGGCCACGGAGCGGACGTAGGCAAAATCGCGCGCCCAGTGCAGTTCGACATCGATGTCGACGGCGTTGATGGTGACGACGCCAAAGGGGTTGTCTTGCAGGCGGTCGATAAAGTCCGTGGCGTCGAGCGTACCCACACCGCGCACGCCTTCGGAGTCTGTACCGTACTCGGTAAACTCAGCGACCGGGCGGTCGCGCAGTGAGATCCGTGAGCGAATGGTCCACGCGAGGTCTGTGCGATCGCCTGCGGTGTCGTCCAGGGCGGTTTCAATCACGGTGCTTACGAGATGTCCCACCAGGGACCGCTGGTTGGCCGCAACCGCGTGCCAGTCGGGGTGCGGTGCGCCGTCGACGCCGTGAATGTGCACCCGCACGGGCACCGTCGGCGCCACGGCGTGCTCAGAGACCACCACGCAGGACGGACGATCTTGGATCAACGCCCCTAACGAACGCACAGGCTCCGCGATCTTGAAAGAACTCCGCTCGCTGGCAAGAATCCAGAGCACCCGCGCGATGGCCGTGGGAAGTGCCGTCTCGCCGATGCTTGCCATGGGATGACCAAAGGCCACGAGATCGCCATCGGGCATCACCGCGGTCACCGTCCCCGTGGCGTTGGCGTTCACGTCGCCCGAGAGAAGCTGCACGGTAAACGCCCCGCCGTTTTCATAGTGGGTGGGGGCGTCGGCGGGAGGCGCACCCCCGTTGCTTCCGCCGGCCTGCACAGGGAGCCATCCGAGAGGCTCAAGGGCCGCGGCGAGATGGCGCACGGCGGCTGGGGATGCCCCGGCCATGGTGATGGGGGTGGCCATGGGGACAACGTTTCCGTAAGCCGTGGCGACGGGTTCGCGCAGGGCCATGGCGTGACGGGCAAAGGAAGGCCAAGGGCCCATGGGATCCATGGAAGGTGCCTCGGCGAGCGGGATCGCAGCGGGATGGCCACCCGGGAGGAGTCCAGACGGCGCCCGGCGAGGACGATGGAGTTCGGCGAGCATCGAGGCGATGGGGGTGACGCCGGCGACGGTGTCCCGGCCAAACTCCCAGGCGTAGGCGTAGGCACCCACGAGCCGGTCGTGCACGTAGATGGGACTGCCGCTCATGCCCTGAACCGTCAGCGCGTGGTCCAGGATCGGATGACTTGGGCGTACGAGAACCAGGTCTTGCCGGGGACGAAAATCATGGAGAACGTCGATCACTTCGACATCGAAGCGCTCGGGCCGCATGCCACGAAACACCGTGAGACCGTAGCCATGCATCCCCGGGCGGATGTCGGACACGGGGAGGGTTGCGAGGGATGTCGGCGCGGCGACCTGGGCGAGGAGCCCGCCGGTGGCCGCCATCGCACCCGCGACCACGATCATAGCGACAGTGAAACTTCGCAACGAGACAGCAGTGTTCTGCACCCGTCCTGGGGTGTCAACCGTGGGGCTCGGGGGACCGTCCCGTGGAGTCCGGACACCCACCCCTTCCATTGGAGCCCGCTGGGATTATATGTCTGTGCGGCAACCGTTACCCAGGAGTCACCCCAGGCATGAAGCTTTACTACAGCCCCGGAGCGTGTTCGCTCTCGCCCCACATCGCCCTTCGTGAGTCAGGACTGCCGTTTGACCTCGTGCGGGTGTCCCTCTCGACCAAGAAAACCCACGCGGGAGAGGATTTTCTCGCGATCAATCCCAAGGGAATGGTGCCCACGCTGATGTTGGACGACGGCGACGTGCTCACCGAAGGCACCGCCGTGGTGCAGTACATCGCCGACCAGGCCCCGACCGCGAAGCTCGCCCCCCCGGCGGGAACCATCGCGAGGTATCACCTCCAGGAATGGCTGGCCTATCTCTCGACCGAGGTACACAAAACCTTCAGCCCGTTGTTTCGATCGACCACGCCCGACGAACAGCGGGTCGCCCTGCGGGACACCCTCGGGACGAGGTTCGACTGGATCGTCGGCCGACTGGGCACAAACGAATACCTTACAGGCAAGGACTTCTGCGTGGCCGACGGGTATTTGTTCACGCTCCTCAACTGGACCCGGCTCACGGGGATTGATCTCTCCCGCTGGCCGACGCTGGTGGCTTTTCAGTCCAGGGTGGCGGCACGCCCGGCGGTGCACGCCGCACTTGTCGCCGAGGGCCTCGTCAAGAGCTGACGACCTGTTCCCCTCCCCCGTCTCCGCTCGAAACTCCATTGGCGCCACGTCGTGCGGATCGAGTTCCGCGTTGGTTCATGTCACACCCTCACGGCTGGCCGCATCGCGCAGCGCGCGTCAACGCGGCCGGGTGGCGATTCCGGGAGTTGAACCCCGCGCGAGGATCATGTACGTCCGTTGGGCGCCCATGCGATCAGCGGCAGTAGGCATCGGACTTGTCACGGCGCTTCTGGCGGTGACATCCGTGGGATGTTCTGGCCGATCGGTGCTGGCGCCCGCGGACGACGCGGACACGGACGCTGCAACCGATGCGGGCTGCGGGCCGTGCCCGCCTGGATTGGTGTGCGTCGCGGGGGTTTGCGACTGCCCACCGCCGCTGGTGGACTGCGCTGGCATCTGCTCGGATCGTAGCAACAATCCCCACCACTGCGGCACTTGCTCCATCGCGTGTCCCGCGGCCCACCCCACATGCGTGGCAGGAACGTGCAGGTGACGCGATGAAGGCTCCCCACGCCGCCCGCCGTGACTCCGTAGGGGATCGCACCGCGCGACGTGTCGTCCTGGCCGCCGTTGTCAGCGGGACTGGATTGCTTCTGGCGCCGAACGACGCCCACGGGCAGATGCTTGGGCGGTTGAGCCTCCATGCGGAGTTTGGCGCAGGATCGTTGCTTTCGGGTCGGCAGCAAGACCAACTGGGCTACGGTCTGGGACTCGAAGGAACGCTCCGCGGTTCACTTCGTCTGGTCGGACCGTTGGCCGTACAGCTTTCGCTAGGCCACTGGGCCTACCCTTCGGACCAGGGACAGGGCTACGTCACGGCCTTTACCGCGGGTCTGCGCATGGAAGGACGGGCCAACCGCCACGTCTGGTTCTTTGCCGACGCCAACGTCGGACCCGTGGTCACGGGTGGGGACACACGCACAGGACTCGACGCGGCCGTTGGCTTTGAGTTCGCCGTGAGTCCTGGCTTTTCAATCGGCCCTTTCGGGCGCGCAGGGATGGTCCTGGCAAGCACGGGAGACGCTCCGAGCAACGCCGTGACACTCATCGCCGGACTCTCGGGAACAGTGCACTTCGCAGACCCACCCCCACGGCCGCCCACCGTGGTGACACCCCACGTCACGGTTCCTGACTCGGACGGAGACGGCCTCGACGACGCGACGGACCGATGCCCCACCGAGGTTCCCGGCCCGCACCCGGACACGGCACACCCCGGATGCCCGCTGCCTGACGCCGACCACGACGGCATCCCCGACGCCAGCGACCGTTGTCCCAATGAAGTTCCCGGCGAACATCCCGATCCAGACCGCCAGGGATGTCCCGACGGCGACCGAGACCACGACGGGGTACTCGACCACGCCGACCTGTGCCCAGACCTCCCCCAGGGGCGGGTGGGCATCGAAGGCCGTCCCGGGTGCCCCGCGCCCGACCACGACGGAGACGCGATTCCCGATCCGGTTGACCACTGTCCAGACACCCCCGGGGCGCCCTCGGGAGACCCCACCCTCAACGGCTGCCCTGCCCTGGCCACTCTTGTCGGTGACGAGATCCGCGTCGACCACCCCGTGGAATTCACCGCCAACGACGAAGGTATTTCGCCAGACAGCGCACCCTTGCTTCAGTCCGTGGCCGACGTGATCCTGGCTAATCCCACGGCCTCCAAGGGGGTGTGATTCCGATTGCGATCATGCGGCCCTCCGCACGTCCACGCGGGCGGCAG
>VFSW01008059.1_pt1 | contig 15192 bp, 10 predicted proteins | sample 5358111 | NCBI WGS metagenome assembly VFSW01 (sample SAMN11554181, study PRJNA540505) | mine drainage metagenome | isolation source: sediment from site ElyBrook_90M | place: USA: Ely Copper Mine, Vershire, VT | collected 2017
GCAAAGCGCCGGGAAAGAAAGCCGCCAAAATGGCCGCGAAGATGGCCTCCGTCAAGAAGGCCGGCAAGGAGACCGGCAAGAAGGTTAGCAAGGAGGCTAAGAAGGTTATCAAGAAGGCCGGCAAGAAGGTTAGCAAGGAGGCTAGCAAGAAGGCTTCCGGCAAAAGGGCTACTGAGAAGTCTCACGGCAAGAAGGCCCGCAAAAAGGACCTGAAGAAGGGTGGCAGCAAGAAGGCTGGCGGCAAGGACCTGAAGAAGGGTGGGGGCAAGAAGGCCGGCAAGAAAGTCTCCACGAAGAAGACCGGCAAAAAGGGCGGCGGCAAGAAAAAGAAGAAGTAGCCGCCGGGCGCCGGAGCAGGCCCGTTATCCTGCGGCAGCTCATCCTTGCGCTTAAAGTTTGCGGAAGGATGGGCTGCCGCGATGGCCCCTTGGCTTTGCCTCTACCTGGCGTAGGCTGACAGGTACTTCGCCACCGCATCGGCGACAATCTGGTAGCCTTTCGCGCTCAGATGAAAGTAATCGGACTCGGTCAGCGGTGCGCCGGCAGGGTGCGCGGCGACGTTTCCACCGCGGTTTCGATCTACCGTGACCAGGTTGCCATTGACGGCTGCGATGTAGACGTTCTCGGCATTCGCGCCGGTGTCGATGGTCAGAATGGCGCCATACCCCATGATCCCCTTGGTGTCTTTGACTGCAAAGGTCGTATCGGTGGGGCCGATGGCGTTCACCAGGACGCCGGTTCCAATCACCGCGCGCAGTGACGTTGGCACCTCATCGTGACCGATGTCCGCAACATCCGTGGCCATTGCCGGATCGTAGTTGGACATGAGCACCTTGCGAATATCCAGATAGCGCGAGCCGTAAGTGCTTGCCAGTTGATCGTTCAAAGCAACGATGTAGGCGTAGGTGGTGCCGCCGATCCATTCGTCGAGGCTGTTGCCGTTGATCTCGCCGAGAATCAGGTATGTTTGCCCTGGAGGCACCGCCGCAACCTGGTCGGCGATCATGGACAAGTTGTGCGAAACGGCTTCGATATCGTTCCGGCCCTCCCATAAAACGGGTATCCAGGCCTCATAGGGATTGTCCACGACAAATGGCAGAGATCCCGGCGCGTTGACCGCGCTGCCAGAGGTTGAACGGGTGAAGAGACAGAGTGACGTGGACCCGTCGTAGGTCACCACGCCATGCACGCCCAGGAAACTGCCGGCGACGCCGCTGACGGGGCCTCTGTTTGTGACCGGCGCCCATCCCACCGGAAAAGTAACGGTGACGCTGCCAGAGGCCGGAATGACCCCGCCGGAAACGGTGGCATAGGTGGGAACTCCGCCTTGTCGAATCCCGAGAGTTGTCGGGCTGTTCGCGTTCACGGCATCGTTCACAACCGGCAGGGTGATCAGTTGTGCAAGCTCATCGGGGTATGTGCCTGGGTCGATAATGCCCTGGCCGCCGATGGTGAGCGAGTCACCCCACGCCACCACGCCGAAAGGAAGAACGGTGAGGGTGGCGCTGGCCTCAACGGTTGCATAGTCAGTCTGGTCAGTGGGCGTGAACGTGACGGTCAGCGTTTGCGCACCGGATGCGGTGACGATGGTTCCGGCGGCAGGCGAGTACACGAACGTCCCCGGCACAGCGCCACCCTGCGCCGAGGCCGTTGCATTTAGTTGGTCCGAGCCCAGGGCCATGCCAGCGGCGAACGTCCCCGCAGGGGTCCAGGCGATGGCCGGCTGCGCCTGGGTAATATCGAGAATCACGCTGGCGGCGGCAGTGGTGTAATCCAGCGTGTCGTTGGGAGTAAAGGTGGCGGAAAGCGTCTGGACGCCGGCATGGAGCACGGCGCCGGAAGCTGGACTGTAGGCAAAGCTTCCGGGAACGCTTGCGGTGGCGTCCTGTTGCGTGGCGCTGAGCGCGACGCCGTAGTCAATCGCCGCGGGAGCCGCCCAGACGATCGACGGGATTGTCTGAGGATGCGTGACGGCCGCGACGTTCAGCGATCCGCCGCAGCCTGCCGGCAACCAAACCAGCCCAGTGGCAAAAACCAGGACCAACACTCGGACACAAGGCCTTGGCAGCCCGTGGCAAAAGTCCAACTTGCCGAAAAAGCTTCCCTCGGGGGCTAAAGCCCCGCAGATTCGATTGGCTTCACCGGCACGGCTGAAGCCGTGCCCTTTCAAAACCCGACTTTCACCACGGGCTGATAGCTTCCCGTTCAAAGCTAAGTCTCACTTTCCTGTCGATCGATTGGTGACCGCCGGGGGCCCGGTTTCCCGGCTCATTCACGAGCAATGGTGTCAGTTTACTCGCGCTGATTTGAATTGTGAATGCCTTCGGTCAGTCCGAAAGACTGCGTTTTTTCAACTCATATCTGCGGCTCGCCGTACCCCGCCCTTTCGCCGGAGTCGAGGGCCGAGGGTTACTCCCCGTCCGGCGGCACCTGCTCCAGCAGCCGCTTCCAGGTCTTCTGGTTCCTGCGGAAGCCTCGCTTCAAGTCTTCCAGAATCCGCTCGAAGTCGCCGTTGGTCTTCAGGTTGTTCCAGGCCGGATTTTTCTGGAACCAGGGATAGTTCTCGTTGCCCAGATAGATAGCCCGGCGCAGCCAGTGGAGGGCCTCGCTGGAGTCGCCTTCGACGGCAAAGTAGGTGGCCAGCCGGTAGGCCATCTCGCTGTCGGCCTCGGCGGCGGCCAGGGTATCGTCCTTGAGCAGCGCGGCGCCACGCTCCCACGCGCCGGTGAGCACATAGCAGAGAGCCAGCGTGGGCACGGCGATGCGCAGCGAGGTGTCGTCCTCGACCACGCTTTCCAGAATCTCGATGGCCTTGTCGAGGTTGCCCAGCCGCATCTGCTGGTAGCCGGCGGAGGTGCGCAGCAATGGGTGGCGCGGCTCGAGTGCCAGCCCTTTCTCCAGCTCGTCGCCGGCCAGTTCGATCTGGTTCTGGTAGTGGTAGACGCGGGCGCGATGGTTGTAGAGGATGGGCGCGTTGGCGGGGTTGAGCTTGAGCGCACGGCTGAACTGCTCCAGCGCCTCGTCGTACATGCCGTCGCCGCGCAGTGCCAGGCCGGCGACCATGTGCACGTTCCAGTCGTTGGCGGCGCTGGCAAGCAGGTTGGCAATGCCGTGCCGCGCCGACTCCTTTTCGCCGCGCGAGAGCAGCATGTAGATGCGGTAGAGATTGGCCTCGGTGGAGGCGGGGTCGAGCCTGAGCGCCTCGTCGAAGGCACGGCGGGCATGCATCACATGGCTTTGCCCGCCGAAGCCGTGGCGCACGTATTGCAGTTCCGCGATGCCCAGCCCGCACCAGCCCGCCGCAAACTCCGGGTCGGTCGCCGTCACGCCGGTAAACAGCGCGTGGGCATGGTCCAGGTCGGTGCGCGAGCCGGTGCGCACCATGAACGAGCTGAGCAGCGCGCGGGCCTGCAGGTACCCTTCGCTCACCCGGCCCGGAAGCGAGGCTTCGCGCGGTGCGGAACGCGGCGAGTCGGTCTGCGCCGGCTTCATGCGGTCGGCGGCCGAAAGCCCGTGCAGGGCGGCAAACACCTCGTTCGAGATTTCGGTCTGCACCGCGATCAGGTCCAGCGAGGCCACTCGGATGGCCCCGCCCGAGCGCACGCTTTGCGAGGCCACGTCCAGCAGTTGCCAGTTCAGGTCGAAGCCCATTTCCGAGCGCAGAAAGCTGCCCGCGAGCACAAAGGAGACCAACAGCTTTTGCCCAACCGAGAGCGGGTCCATCTGCGCGATGGGCATGTGCATCAGCGTGCTCGAGGGCCGAACAACGAGAGCCGGTATCCGCGCCAGCCGCGCGGCGATGGCGTCGGCCAGCGCAAAGCCGTAAAGCGGGGCCACCTCGGTGGCGCCCAGGTTGGTGAAAGGCAGCACCACCAGCGAGGTTTGCGGCGCGCGGTCCACGGCCGACTCGCGAAACCGCTCCGCCAGCATGGAAAGGAAACCTGTGCTCCGCTTCTCCGCCTCGACGCCGGTCGTGGGCAGGTTGGCCGCAGCCTCGCCGGGAATGATGCCGGTCTCAATCTGCAGCGCCTTCATGATGGTCTTGAGCGCCTCGCGCACCTCGGCAGCCGATGCGTAGCGCGCGCCGGGGGTCTTTTCCAGGCACGCGGCGATCACGCTCTTCAGCTCCGGCGAGATGCCGGGAACGATGCGGCTCAGGTCCTCGGGGTCAGAGAACTGGATAGCGCGGATGGCCTGAAAGTCCTCGTCGTCTGGCCGGGCAAAGGGATGGCGGCCGCTGGCCAACTCGTACAGGATCACTCCCAGCGCCCAGACGTCCGACTGCACGCTCGACTGCCCGGTCACAAACTGCTCCGGCGCCATGTAGCGGATGGTGCCGCCGCGCGCCGTGTAGGTGGCCGCCATCGAGGCGTCCTTGGCCAGCGCGGGCTTGGACGGGTCAAAATTGGCGTCCTCGGGATGCAGCCGCCGGGCCAGGCCGAAGTCCAGAATCTTTACCAGGCCCCCATCGGTCAGCATCACGTTCTGCGGCTTCAGGTCGCGATGGAAGATGCCGAGACCGTGGGCGGCCTGGAGGCCGTCGGCGATCTGAATTCCCACCGACAGCACCAGTTGCAGGCTGGCCGGCCCCCGCCCGATCAGCCGGTCAAGCGACTGGCCGGGCACGTACTGCATGACGATGTAGCCCTCGTCGCCGCTCTCGCCTACCTCATAGATGGCGCAGACGTTGGGGTGCTCGATGGCGGAGGCCAGCCGCGCTTCTCTGAGGACCGTGGAACGCAACTGCTCGGGCGTCAGCAGGCCGGTGCGCAGAATCTTCAGCACCACCGGCCGTTGCAGAAGCAGATCGGTGGCCAGGTAAACCACCCCGCTGCCGCCGGTTCCCAGCTTGCGCAGAATCTCGTAGTGTTCGATGGTTCTTCGCTTCATCACCGTCAAGTTTACCGGCCCCGGCATCAGGAAAACCTCAAGACACAGTAAATTGGATCTAAGATTCCCGGAATGTAATGTTTGTGCGCCGCATTGGGAGATGGAATCGCCGATTTTTTGACTTCGATCCGGGAATGAGCAACCGGGGCAGATTGGCAGCGGGAAAACGTGGGGGGGGGGACTGCTCTGGCGGTGTGCGTTCTGGCCGCAACCGCTCAGCCGACCATCGGCCCTGCCGAAGTCCAGGCCTACTACCTCGAGGTCGTCATCCAGCCCATCGGATGAGCGTCTCTCGGCGACGTGTACGGCGTGCCGGGGATGGACTTTCTGGATCCGTTGAAGAGCTATACTTTCGACTACCGGACGATGAAGTTCAGCGTTCGTACGGTGTAAGAGGTTAGCCCCATGCGGAAAGTGCAACTCACAATTGCGTTCGCTGCAACACTCCTCCTTGTAAACTCGGCACTACCCGCCCTGAGCCAATCCGTGCCAAAGCTGAAGGAGCAGACGCATTTCAGCGCGGAGGATGAAGACGTCAACCATCCTGTCGCAATCCCCGCAGAAGTGCTGGCGATTCTCGCCAGAGATAAACAAGTCCAAAACGTTCTCGATGATCAGAAGATCGCCCCGGCAAACCTTCCTTCTTCCTGGTTTTCAGCGGCGCAGGTTCAATTGGGAAGCAAAGGCGAGCAAGACCTCATCGTCGGTTCGAAAGGGCCGATCATGGGCGCCAACATCAGCCCGTTCTGGGTCTTCATCCACGACAGCCATGGTTGCAAACTGGCTCTGTCAGTCTCCGTACATGACTTGTTCGTGAAAAGGACGCGCTCGCACGGATATAGAGATCTGGAATTAGATGCAATGACGGCATCCAGAATCACCACCGCCAACTTCCGCTTCGATGGGAACGAGTACAAGGAATCCTCGGAAAAGACCACGGACATCAAATAGCCTGCAAAGCCGCAGCGGCGCTGACTCCCTGCCTCTCAGTGTCCGAGCCGCGAGCGGGTTTCGTCGACGGGCTCCGGCGGCAGGCTGGCTAGGCGCTTTTGGCTGCGGCGGCCCAGGGTCAGCATGGTTACGCCAAACACAAACAGCACCAGGCCCCACCACAGATTCGCATTGATGCCGAGGCTGGAGTTGTAGATCGGCGAGCCGTTGGTAGCAATTCCAAACGCGACCAGGATCAGGCCGACCAGCGTAAACATCATGCCCATGGGGATGCGTAGATCCAGACTCATGCTTTTCTCCTTGTGCCGCGGCGGTGGAGTCAATCGGCGGTTCGTTGCATTTCTTTGATGCAGAGTCTCAGGCTATGAGCTTCCCAAAAAGCAGATCCTTCGACTCCCTGCCGCTTCGCTTTGCTCAGCGTACGGTCGCTCAGGATCACAGATTTGTTGTGGTACCAACGTTCGACTCAGGACACCAGTAAAAACTCAGGACACTAGTAAAAGAAGATGTGCAGCGCAACGGCCATCAACAACACGGCGGCCGCCAAAGCCTCTGGGCTCTTCCACCACACATTGTGCGCCTTGGGCGGCTTGGGCGTGAGCGAGTGAACCAGGCCCACCAGTTCCGACTCCGGCCGCGCCTTGGTCGCCAGGCTCACGATCACCGTCACTACGAAGTTTGTGCCAAAGGCAAAGATCGCGCCCCAGAAGTTCTGCGCCAGGTCGCTGGGGGAGTGGTGGACCACCGCCAGCCATCCGCCGTGAATGCCGGGCCGCGCCTCGATGGGCAGCGTCAACCCGTGGTGGAGCATGGCGGCGCAGGTGCCTGAGATGAGCCCTGCGAAGGCGCCGTGCCCGGTCGCCCGCTTCCAGAACATGCCCAGCAGGAAGGTGGCAAACAGCGGGGCGTTCACAAACGAGAAGACCAGTTGCAGCGTGTCCATGATGTTGTTGAAGTTGATGGCCGCGTAGGCCGTCGCAATGGAGAGCAGGATGCCGCCGACAGTGGCCCATCGGCCCACCGCCATGTAATGCCGGTCGCTGGCGCCCTTGTGAATGTAGGACTGGTAAAGGTCGTAGGTAAACACGGTGTTGAAGGCGGTCACGTTGCCCGCCATGCCGCTCATGAAGCTGGCCAGGAGAGCGGTCAGACCGAGGCCCAGAATGCCGGTAGGGAAGAAGTGCAGCAGCATGTTGGGCGTGGCCATGTCGTAGTCCAGCAGGGGCTCTCCGCTGGCCGTGTACATGGGCTTGCCAGTGACGGGGTTGATCTTGGCGGGAACCAGGCCGCGGCCCTCTTCGACGTTGTGGGGAACGACCGTGGTGTCGCGGACAATCATCCCGTTCACGCTGTGCTCGACGGTCTTGGTGTGGGGGGTGGGCAGGCCGATGGCGAGGAGGCCGGGGAGAATGACCAGGAAGGGGAAGAAGATCTTGGGCACGGCGGCGATGAGCGGCACGCGGCGCGCCGACTCCATGTTTTTGGAGGCCATGGCGGTCTGGATGACGAGGAAATCGGTGCACCAGTAGCCGGAGCCGAGCACGAAGCCGAGGCCCATGCCGAGGCCGATGATCTCAATGCCCATGGGGTTGGTGGAGGCGTGGGCCACGCCCTTCCACTCGTGCATGTACTGGACCGGAACCGAGGCCTTGAGGCCCGCCCATCCGCCGATGTTGCGCAGGCCCAAGAGCACCAGGGGCAGGAAGCCGGCGATGATGAGAAAGAACTGCAGCACCTCGTTGTAGATGGCGCTGGTGAGCCCGCCGAGGAAGATGTAGGCCAGGACGATGACCGCCGAAAGCACGATGGAGAAGGTGAAGATGCCCTCCGGCGCCCAGCCCAGGACGCGGAACAGCCCGTCGAAGACATGCAGGGTCTGAATCAGGCGGGCCATGGCGTACATGGAGATGCCGGAGCTGAACACGGTCATCACGGCAAACGAGCAGGCGTTGAGGGCGCGGGTCTTTTCGTCGAAGCGCATGCGCAGAAACTCGGGCACCGACCGCGCCTTCGAGCCGTAGTAGAACGGCATCATGAAGATGCCCACAAAGATCATGGCGGGAATGGCGCCGATGCCGTAGAAGTGAGCCGTCTCCAGGCCGTACTTGGCGCCGGATGCGCCCATGCCGATCACTTCCTGCGCGCCCAGGTTGGCGCTGATAAACGCCAGGCCGCAGATCCAGGCGGGCAGGGCGCGGCCGGCCTGAAAGAAGTCCTTGCTCGTCTTCATATAGCGCTTGAGGGCAAAGCCGATGCCCAGCACAAAGACGAAGTAGAGCAGCATGATCAGCCAATCGACGGCGGTGAGGTTTAACACGAGCGGCTCCTTCAGGTGAGGGCGGTTGGAAGAAAGGGTTGCGCGAGGGGCGCGGAAAAGTGACCAGACAACTGTAATGAGGGGGGCGGAGGTACGTCCAGTGGAAAATGAAAAGGTTTTCAGGAACTGCCGAAGGTGCCCTATTGCTTTCGGTCGCGTTCCTTCCTATGCTCGATGAATGGAAAGGCTGACCCATGACGAGCTTGTGCGAATGACTCCGCCGGAGCGCCTGGCGTCAATCTCGCAGCTTTGGGATAGCCTGGAAGACGACCACCTTCCCTTGACAGCCGCGCAGCTGGCGGAGCTTGACCGCCGAATTCGAACGCTTGACCAGGACCGGCGCGAGGGTATCACCTGGGCAGCGTTGAAGACCGAGCTTGAGCAGCGTTGCCCGTAGTGCATCCGGTGGTTTTTACCCAGTCCCCCGCGCCGAGTTGATCGACACGCATGACTGGTACGAGGACAAGGCTCCCGGTCTGGGCCGGCTTTTCCGCGCGGCGGTTGAGGCCGTGATCGAGCGCATGAGCGCCAATCCACGGTAGTTCCCCGTCGTGTACAAGAGCATCCGCCGCGCCCTGCTCCACCGCTTTCCCTATGCACTGATGTTTGTCATCGAAGCCGACGAAACGCTGGCCGTTATCGCCTGTTTCCACGGCAGCCGCGATCCGGGGCATTGGCAAAAGCGGGTTTAAGCCACCGGTAGAGCATTTAGGAAATGCCATATACTCCTGTTCCATACGATATGTGGCGAGCAATTCTTCTCTTCATGTTGGGGATTCTCTGCGCAGCTCTGTTGAGTGATGCCATCTCGGTCTTTATATTCCACGACGTGGATAAAGACATGATTGGCCACTGGAATGAAGCGTTTGCGGGATTGTGCATCGAATTCGTTTTATTCACTTTAATAGTGGGCGGTGGAGTAGCACTTCTTACCTTGCTGGGGCGGCAAGCCCTTCATCTCGAGGGATACTCTCCTCGTTCAAAGTTAGCTTTTTTCCTTGGCATTGGCGTTACGGTAGTCCAATATCTCTGGGACTTCGCGGGAAGGGCGGCATTTCCAAAGCTCGCGGATTCCTCTCTTGCCCTATATTTGATCGTTGCAATCGTCCTGTGCTCTATCTTTCTTGTCCGCGATAACTTCAGGCAGATGAAACTGTGCCAGGCTTCTTCGGCGGCTGATTCCGGTTCCGCGCCGCTACACGATTTACACTAAATAAGCATGATTCCCACCCTTACCTGGACGCCGGAAGGTGTCCGTTTTATCGACCAGACGAAGCTCCCCCTTGAGGAGAGCTATGTACTCGCCGCCAGCTATGAGCAGGTGGCCGAGGTGATTGTCACCATGGTGGTGCGCGGCGCGCCGGCCATTGGCGTCTCCGCCGCCTACGGCATTGCGCTGGGGGCGCGGCAGACCAGGGCGGCGACGGCGGCGGAGTTTGCGCCGGAGTTCGAGCGCATCTGCGCGCGGCTGGCCGGAACCCGGCCTACGGCGGTCAATCTTTTCTGGGCCATCGATCGCATGAAGGCTCTGTTCGCAGCCCTGCGGGCGGCGGACTCGTCGATGGCTGAGGTGAAGGAAAGAATTCTTGCCGAAGCCGACGCCATGTATGAGGAAGACATTGCCGCCTGCAAGACGATGGGCGCATTCGGCGGCGCGCTGCTGCCCGAAGAAGGCGGCGTGCTCACCCACTGCAATGCCGGGGCTCTGGCCACGTGCGGCTACGGAACCGCATTGGGCGTGATTCGATCCGCGGTAGAACAGGGCAAGCGCATCCATGTCTATGCCGACGAGACGCGGCCGTTTCTGCAAGGCGCGCGGCTGACCGCATGGGAACTGATGGCCGACGGAATTCCGACCACGGTGATTTGCGACAACATGGCAGCCAGCCTGATGAAGGCCGGGCGCATCCAGGCCGTGGTCGTCGGGGCGGACCGGATTGCTGCCAACGGCGATTTCGCCAACAAGATCGGCACCTACAACGTGGCCATCCTGGCCAAGGAGCATGGCATTCCGTTCTATTGCGCAGCTCCCTGGTCCACCATCGACCTGGCCTGCCCCACCGGCGACGCCATCCCCATCGAGGAGCGCCCGGCGGTGGAAGTTACCCATCACGGCGGCAAGCAACTGACCCCGCACGGTGTGGGCATTTGCAATCCCGCCTTCGACGTGACTCCGGCGAAGTACGTAACGGCCATCATCACCGAGCGGGGCGTGTTGCGCGCGCCCTATGCCGAGTCGCTGGGCGCGATGGAACTGGCGGCGAAGTAGCACCAAGCGTCTACAGTAAGACTGTGCCGCTTCCCCGCCCCAACCTGTTCCGGATACGCCAGCGCTCGCTCTCGCGCGGCCTGACTCTTTCGCTGGGCGCGCTGGCGGCGAGCATGTGGCTGGCCGGGTTTCCCGGCGGCGAACACCTGCACGCCTCCGTCTGGCAGTTTGTGCCCGTTCTGGCGGCGGGCTGCGGCATGGTGGAGACAGCGCGCTGCCTGGGCCCCCGGTGGAGCCTCTATCACGCCGGCGTGCTCATCCTGCTCTACGCCGAACTGATGATTCTGGCGCTGGCCGTCTTCTTCTGGGTTTATCCGGTGTAATGCACTGATGAATCTACCTTTGAATTGCCGGTGAAACCCCGCGCAAACTCTGGCCTGCCCCTCTTGCAGCCGTGTAAGATGGGGCGAAATGCGCGATCGTCCCCCCGCGATCGGCAACCACCGGCTTCGGCCCAAAAACCCTGGGGAGTACATCTGGAGGAAGATATGCTGAAAGGCTTTCGGGACTTTATTCTGCGTGGAAATGTAGTCGACCTGGCCGTAGCCGTGATTATCGGCGCCGCCTTCAACGCCATCGTGAACTCCATGGTCAAAGACCTGCTCACCCAGTTCATCGCCGCCATCATCGGCAAGCCGGACTTCAGCGGCGTGGTCTTCAAGCTGAAGGGCACACCGATCTACATCGGCAACTTTCTCAATGCGACCCTCTCGTTCCTGATCGTTGCCGCCGTCGTCTACTTCGCCATCGTGCTGCCCCTGAACACGCTCATGGCGAAACTGACGAAGCCGGCCCCGGAGGCCCCTTCGTCGATGAAGACCTGCTCTGAGTGCCTGAGCGAGATTCCCCTGGCCGCCAAGCGCTGCGCCCACTGCGCGCAGCCGGTCGCCTGATCGGCCAGTTCAGGTGCTGGTCCGGGGGTTGAGGCGGCTGCGGAAAAAGGCCTGCTTGCAGGCGAAAGGCCGGAAAATCGTGCGGCAGGGGCTCATGCCCACGTCGATTTGATTGCGTTTTCGGCACGACGGAAGTCGTGCCCTGTTACAAAACCTCCGTAAATCGAGGTCCGAACGGGTTCTTTCCGCAGACTATCAAGCTTTCATTCCCCGGACCGTAACCCGTCACTGGCCGCTGCCAAAGAGCCCGATCGCGACGGGACCAAGTTTTCTGGCGGAGACCGCAGGCTTGCCGCTGACCGGCGCAAAGCTCCCGCGCTCCGCCCCCTGTGCTTCCACCAGGTAGCGGCCCCCGGCGGCAGCCGCAAACTCGATGACCGGCCCGTCGGCGCCTGCAAGCAATTTCCCGCCTGTAGCGCCGGCGACCACATTCACCCGTTTTCCCGGCCAAGGATTGCGCACCTTCAGTGTCTGCGCTGCTCCGGCCTCGATGGCGACCGTCGTGGCCGCGCCATTCCGCGTCTGCACACAGACTCGCGTCCTGGCACGCACCGCGACGCAGCCATCGAAATCCCACCCCGGCGGCACGGCGGAGGCAACGCGGATGACGCCGTCGTAGTCCTGGACCAGCGCCTCCTGGAGGGCATCGGCAACCACGCCGCTCTGCTCCACGTAAAACTCCTTGCCAGCGTCGGTCCACCTGGCCATGCCGTTGGGAAAGTTCTGGAACTTTTGCGTCGTCGCGATGAGCGTTGAGCTGACCTCGCTGCCCATTCCCAGCCGGGCCGCCTGAATCGGATCGTAGCTCCAGTCCACCGCGTTCGGATGGGGCCGGCGCAGATAGGTGCGCTGGGCCAGCGCAAACAGCGGAGAATCGTCGCCGATCAGGTCATAAGGCCACACCGGCTCCAGGCCGATGTTCTCGATGTTGTGCTCCCCGGCCGCGGGCATCCATGACTCAGCAATCACGTCTGCACCGTCCGCGTCGGCCGAGGCAGGCGCCAGTTCAGTCGATCCGGCTTTCGCCGCGCGCGGAAGCGGCGGAATCCTCTTGAGCGCCTCCTCCAGGTGCTCCACCAGGTCCGCATCCTTGCCCAGCAGTTTCGCGGCCTCGACGGTGGCCGGATAGAAAGCCCGGATCGCCGCCAGATCGGTGGTCGGGTCGGTCACGTCCCACTGCATCTCGTGCGCGTTCGAAGGGCCGGTGTGGAGCAGCCCATCGGGCCCGCGCTTCTGCGAAGCGAAAAGAAACCGGGCCGACGAGGCCATCACCGGGTAATTCCGTTCCAGGAAGGCCCGGTCTCCGGTGGCGAGGTACTGTCGCCAGATCCACAGCGAGACCTCGGCGCCCGTGGACTGAGTGCGCGCGTTGTAGTAGGGCTTGAAGTACGCGTCGCAGTTCAAGCCGACCGCCGGCGGGCTCCACGACGACTCGTACTCGATGCCGCGGCCGTTGAAGCGCATCGTCTCCGGAACGCAACTGCCCTGCGGCACCTTCATGTGGGTATGCGTCCACTGCTCGATGGAGATCAGGTTTTCCCGGTAGAGGTTGAAGTAGCTGCTGTTCAGCTCCGGCAGCCCCGCGCCCAGGTTGGCCGCCACCTGCATGCGCAGGTTCCAGTGCCAGAACGAAGACGAGTCCCACTTGTGCGTGTCCCGCGCCGCGGAGATCATGTCGGCAACGCCTGCCTGGGAGCCGGGAAACTCGACTCCCTTTTCAGTGGCCGCCACAAAGAGATAGAGATTGCGCAGGTTCTCCATGTACTCGCCCGCGCCGTCCGGCGACGTGATCCGGATCGGCGCAGCCCGACGCCAGAAGGCGTTCCACCACTCCCGGTGCTGCCCATCCGGCGGCGCCAGCAGGGCGCGTGCCGCAATCGCCTCCGCGTCTCCCTTGCCGTCGAAGTGCGGAGCCGCGGCAACAATGCGGAAATGCCCGTCCGCAAACGGCCTGAAGCTGACCGTGATGGTCATCGGGTCGGTCACCGCGGCGGAGACTTCGCGGGCGTCCGCGGTGATTGCCGACAGCGACCCAAAGGGCCGGCCCGAGGATTCTGGCCGGGTGTTGTCCATCCAGGCTTCCGAGAGCCTGCCTGCCCGGCCCGCAGCCTCGGCGAGGGGCTTGCGCGGCGCCCATAGCCGCAGAATCGCGGTCTGCGCCTGTGCGGGATCGGCGCCGGTCACGTCCACAATCAAAGCATCGGAATCCGCTGCTACCCAGGCCGTTGCGGTCATGCCGCCGCCGTGCTCCTGGAACTCGCCATTCCACAGGTCCAGCCGCCCCGCGTAATCCTTCGCCCCGGTCAACGCGGCAAGCCCCGGAATCACCACCTGCCCCGGCGAAAGCCGGTCGGGCATGGTGTCGTTGCGATTCAGTTGCGCCGTCAGGCCATCGGCCGACCACACGGCCACGCCCAGGGTGCCGTTGCCCAGCGGCATGGCCTCGGAGGCTTCCCGGTTCGGCCTGCCCAGCCCCACCGCCGACCGCGCTGCCACGCCAGCCGCATCGACATGGAAGCTGCCCGCGCGCCAGGCCGTCGTCGCCGCCGCGGCAGGCGGCTGGCCCAATGCAACACCGGCAAGAACCGCAAACATAAAAACATGGCAAACCGCACAGATCGCTCGACGTTTCAACGGCACTCCCATCTCATCCTCGTCAGGTTGCCGGAATTGTAGCAGCCCGCAGTAGCGCCAAGCGCCCTGCAGCTCGCCGACTCGCTGTGTTTTCAGTCCAGTTCGCGCAGCGGCCTCGAGACCGCATAGGTTCCCACAAAGATCGTGGCCGCCGCGGCAGCCATCGCCGCCAGCGCATGCGGGGTGGGAATGTGCCGCGACATCTCCCCGGCGAGCAGCGAGCCCAGAGGCGGCAATCCCAGAAAGCACGTTGCATAGATGCTCATCACCCTGCCCCGCATCTGGTCGCTGGCCAAATGCTGAATGGCCACGTTGAACGACGAGATCATGAGAATGCCGCTGTACCCCTCCACCAGCAGCAGGCACTGCGACAGCACAAAAGTGTGCGAGTAGCAGAAGGCGACAATCACCGAGAAGAAGACCACACCGCCAAAGGTGACCACCCTGCCGCGATGCCGCACAGTGCCCAGCGCCGCCACCGTCACCGCGCCCAGCACGGCGCCCAGCCCGGACGAGGCCATCAGCCAGCCCAGGCCGGTCTCGCCGGAGTGCAGTTCCATGCGCGCAAAGTAGGGAATGAACGTGAGGAACGGAATGCCCAGCAGGCTGGCCCAGCCGGTCATCCACACCAGCACGCGCAACTGGCGGTTGGCCTTCACGTAGCCGAAGCCCTCCCGCAGGCTGGAGAGGAGGCCTGGGTAGTGCGACGGTTCCTGCTCGGGATACTGGATGCGGGTCAGCGCCCACAGCACGGCCAGAAAGCTGACGCCGTTCAAAAAGAAGTTGCCCGCCACGCCCACCAGCGCCATGGCGTAGCCGCCCAGCGTCGGCCCCAGAATCCGGGACATATTGAACTGCGCCGAGTTCAAAGCGATGGCGTTGGTCAGGTCTTCGCGCGGCACCAGACGGGGCACCAGCGCCTGGTAGCTGGGCGCGTTCATGGCCATCGCCATGCCGTTGAGGAAGGCCAGCACCACCAACTCCCACACGGTAATGATCTTCAGCCAGGCCAGCGCGGCCAGCGCAAACGCCAGCAGCATCATGGCCGACTGCGTCACCAGCAGCAGCCTGCGTTTGTTCACGCGGTCGGCCACCACTCCGCCGAAGAGCGTGAAGACGAGAAACGGAATCGATCCCGCGAACCCCACCACGCCCAGCCAGAAGGCCGAGCCAGTCAGCGTCAGCACCAGCCAGCCCTGGGCCACGTTCTGCATCCAGGTGCCGATGTTGGAGAGGAA
>VFSW01008060.1_pt1 | contig 15191 bp, 15 predicted proteins | sample 5358111 | NCBI WGS metagenome assembly VFSW01 (sample SAMN11554181, study PRJNA540505) | mine drainage metagenome | isolation source: sediment from site ElyBrook_90M | place: USA: Ely Copper Mine, Vershire, VT | collected 2017
CGGTAGGTCTTGATGGTCATCGTGCGACCTCCGGACGTGCGATGACTGCAAAAAGCGAGTACCCGGGGAGACGTCGCGAGTAGTTGGCCACGGGCGTGGCGTAGTTGTAATCGAAGAGGGTCGATACGTCGGGCGGAGCGCTGGCTTGCGCGAACGCGTCGGCCGCGTCCGCCCGGGCAGTCTCCTCCTCATCGATCTTGTGCACTTCGGCGGCAGAGAGGATCTTCTCCTTGATGAGACGGGCCGCCAGATTGGGCACTGGGTCGAACTTGGCGAGTGCGGCCACTTCCTCGTGCGAACGATATTTAGCGGGATCGTCCACCGAGTTACCACGTAGACGCTCGCTGACCACTTCAAGAAGGAACGGCTTGCCGGATCTCGCTGAGGCCACCGCTCGCCGCCCCGCGTCGAGCACGGCCAACGGGTCCAGACCATCGACGCGTTCTGCGGCCATGGCGTACGCGCTCGCGCGCTTATAGATTTCGGGTTCGGCCGACGCCTTGGCGACGGTGGTACCCATGCCCAGGCCGTTATTGATGACGACGAAGACGACGGGAAGATTCCATAGGGCTGCGATATTGAGGGATTCGTGGAACGCCCCAATATTGGCGGTGCCGTCACCCATGGTGCACATGACCACTTCGTCGAGGCCGCGATACTGGATCGCCAGTGCGGCTCCCGTGGCTAGGGGAAGTTGGCCACCCACGATGCCGTAGCCGCCGAGGAGTCGGTGCGTCATGTCGAACATGTGCATCGATCCGCCCCAACCCTTGGAGACACCGTCGACACGGCCGTAGAGTTCAGCCATGACGCGGTTCGGGTCGATGCCGCGCATGAGGGCGTAACCGTGTTCGCGGTAGTTCGTGAACAGGTAGTCCGTCTCACGAAGAGCGGACATGAGACCGACCACAGCGGCCTCTTCGCCGAGGTTGAGGTGACAGTATCCGCCGATGAGCGCCTCGGTGTAGGCACGCGCGGCACGCTCTTCAAAACGACGGATGAGCATCATGTCGCGATAGAACGACACCAACTGGGCCCCGTCGACCTTCTTCGTCGCGGCCTTTTTGACGACTTCGGATTTGGCGGGTGTCCTTTTGACGACGACGCTCCTCGCAGGCGCGGTTTTCGCGACCACTCTCTTCGCCACTGTTTTCTTGGCGGGTGCCTCCTTCGCGACGGGCTTCTTCGCCGCCGCTTTCGGCTTGGTCAACGCGTTATCGGTCATTACAAATTCCTTCAACGTATTTCGTGTTGTTCGGTGACTAATTCATATTTGAGATTAGACCCGAAGTCGCTAGTCATATTTGAGATACAAACGCAAAGTCTATCTATATTACAGAAGCGAAATTGATATTTTCTCTTGTCCTCGACACGCCGTTGGTTCGGCCGCTTCAAAGGACTTCTCCCACGGCGCGACGGCGACGGACGAACTAGTGCCTGGCTTAGGTTCCCTGCGTGGACGTTTCGTTCACGGAGATTGAGAGTATCGAGCAAGGTGATGGCGGCGAGAGCCGGGACTTTCTGCCCTAGGAGCGGGTAGGAAGCGCCGCACGGCGGCTGTCCATACTGGTGTTCCGACGACGTAGCGACGTCGGTAGTGACGAGTGGCAAGGGAGGGCAGTGGGCGACAATTCTTCTGTGCGCCCACGCGGCGCGTCGTCGGCTTGGTTGCGCACACTGGCCCTCGCCACGTGGGTCTCGACGGTCGGGTTGATCGTTCTGGGCAGTGCGGTGCGCGTGACCGATTCGGGGATGGGGTGCAAGGGGTGGCCGCTGTGCACCGGTGCGCAGGGATCCATCTCGAGTTTTCACCCGGTGATGGAGGAATCGCATCGCCTCCTCGCGTCGTTGGTCACCATTTTGATCGTCACCCTGGCGCTCAACGTGCGAGGAAATGAACGCGCCACGCAACTGCGCGGTCCCGTTCGTGCCGCCGTGGCGCTCATAGCGGTCCAGATTGTTCTGGGGGCATTGACGGTTTTCGCCAATAATGCCCCCTTCACAGTGGCGCTACATCTCCTCACAGCCACCCTGTTTCTCGGCGAGTCCACGGTCGTCGCGGTCGCCGCATTCATCGAGCCCGGGGCGGCGTGGTCCCTGCTCCGGGGTCCGACTCGTCTCGCGTGGTCCGCGCTCGTCACGTTGTACCTGATTGTGGTCTCTGGTTCCGTCGTCGTGAACGGCGGCGCGCAGGCGGCGTGCCCATCGTGGCCCCTCTGTGGCCGATCGAGGTCGCAATTCGGTGTGGTGGTCATCCAGATGGTGCACCGATCCTTGGTGCTGGCGGGATCGCTTCTGGTCGTCGGCTTTTTGGTGAGCGCACTACGTCATCGGCGTGCGTGTCGCGGTCTCGGGACACTCGCGGCGACCGGCCTCGCCTTGTTCGCAGTGCAAGTGACGGTCGGGGCGATGAGCGCGGTGTGGAGCACGCACAGCGAGATTGCTGATGTGCACCTGGGCGTGGCTTCGCTCCTGTGGTCGAGCGTCGTGGCGACATTCGCGTTAAGTGCTCAATTGACCCGATCGGGGGCGGACGGTGAGGTTGCCCCGACGCAGCGCATAGATCAAGTGATCTGAGGATCACCATTTTCGGCGTCGCGGTGTGTAGCGCGCGTTAGAGGTGGCTCCAGACGCGGCCGTCGAATAGCCGGCGCGCGGTTCGATAGAAGGTGCCCGAATTGGCCACCCATTGTCCGTCCATGCTGGTGACGTCGGCGTCGACCTCGAGGACGCCAGAGGGCATTGCGATTCGCAAAATACCGTGTGCGGGCGCGGAAAGGGAAGTGGCGACGACCGTGCCCGCGATGCGAGCGGCCACGGCGGTACATAGGGCGATCGTCAGGGGCATCGCACGATGCGGCTGGCCGTTGGAAATGACCCGCGCCACGAGGTCCGCATCCGTGGCTCCGATGGTCTCACCCGACAGGGTCACTGACGGTGTCGCGGAACTGACTAGGCAGACAAAGGGGATGCTCGTGATGCTCGCAGCAGCCGCCACGTTGGACGCGATGCCCATTCGAACCGACGCGTGTCGGCGAAGGACCTCGAGCAGAGCCAGTGCCTCGTCGTCGGCCTCGAGCTCTGCGGGAGTTTCGACACCCTGGAGTCCGACGTCGTCAGCTCGCACGAAGAGTGCGGCGTTCGCGGCGTCGACGAGGGATACCTCGACGGGACCGTGGCCTGCCACGTCAATCCATTCACTGGCCAGTGCGGTGGGTAGGAGGTGTCCAGTACTCGCTCCGCCCGGTTCTAGAAAGTCCAGTCGGATCGGCGAGCCGCTCGCTCCCACGCCGGGAATGATGGTGCTTCCGTCGTAGCGGGCGCGACCACCGGCGACGGCGAAGGTAGAACGAATTATTTTGGCGGTATTGGTGTTATGGATGCGCACAACGCAGGAGTCGCCTTCGGCGTCCACCAGGCCCTCGTCGTAGGCGAAGGGACCGACGGCCGAACTCATGTTGCCGCAATTGGAGCGATAATCCAGACGCGATTCCTTTATCATCACCTGCACGAAGGTGTAATCCACGTCGGCGTCCTGGCGCGAGGGTGGGCCTAGTACACAGACTTTCGACAAGGACGAGATGCCCCCGCCCATGCCGTTGAGCTGGCGGCCGTACTCGTCGGGCGATCCCATGGCGCCGCAAAGAAGCGGTCCCCACTCTTCGCGGTCAACGGGGAGGTCGCGCGCGTGCAGCATCAGACCCTTGCTCGTCCCGCCCCGCATGAAGACCGCAGGAATCGCTCGTTGTGCCATGCCCCCACCATTGTGGCGGATCGAGTCCGCCCTTCACGGATTCTACCGAGGTCCATGGTCTGACGAAGCGCAGGTCATGGCGCCTTTCACCGGTGTCAACTTCATGTACATGCAGTGGCGACCGCGCACGTACGCGGCCCTCCGTACCTGTCGATGCTCTACCTTGACCCGATCGCACACGACGACGCGAGTTCGCCCACGTCCACGCGACCGTGTCGTGCGTACGTAATCGTGGCTCGCGAAGAAAGCTGGCATGAGACGAGCGATGTCGATGCCTCTTCGACGACGACTCGTTACGCGTTCAACGAGGCGAGCCATCTTTTCTGAATTCCTCGCCGTTCAACGTGGTGCGACGTCGACCAGCGGCAACGTGGCCAACACTTCGGTGCCGTGTTGGGGTGCGGAGAGCACCGTGATGGTGCCGCCCAAGAGGCGAGCGCGTTCACGCATTCCCACAAGTCCTAACGACTCAGAATGTCCTTCGAAGGTCGAGGGAATCGACGCAACGAATCCGACGCCATCGTCACTGACGCGAAGGGAGAGTTGCCCGGGCTGGAAATCGACGGTGACGTCCAGGTGATGAGCTTGAGCGTGGCGCACGGCGTTGCGCAATGACTCTTGGACAATCCGAAATGCCCCCAATTCAATCTCCGGGGCCAATCGGACTGCGGTGCCCTGGACCGACAATCGTGCGGAGGGACCATCATCGTCGTCGACGTCGGCCACCAGACTCGACAGAGCGGGAATGAGCCCCAACTGGTCCAGCGCGGTTGGGCGTAGGTCCCGGGCCAGGGTCCGCAGCCGCGCGGCGGCATCGAGGGCCTGATTGCGGGTCTCCTCCAAACTGGACGCGACGTCGGGGGAGACCCCACTGGAGTGCGAGAGGAGTTCCAAGCGCCGCGCCAAGTGCAAGAAGAGTTGGAGTGGTTCATCGTGCAATTCTCGCGATAGGCGACGTCGCTGTTCCTCTTCGGCTTGCACGACGTGTTGGGCGAATTGGCGCGCGCGTCGTTCCTCGCTACGTTCCTCGGTGACGTCCTCGAAGGTGACTTGGCGCCGCACACTCGAGGCCACCAGGGGGAGAGCGACGACGTCGAGACGGTAGTCGTGCCCGTTGGCGAGTGTCGTGACGCTACCCGAAAGCGAGTCCATGCTGACGTCGTGGCTGATCAAGGCGCTGCCAGTGTGCGAGACGACGTCAGCTCCGAAGAGCTCCTTGGCAGCGGGATTCGCATCACCGACGACATCATCGTCCTCGAGAACGATGATGGGTGCGCGATTGGACTCGAATAGCCGTCGGTATCCGACCTCCACGGCGAAAGCGAGCGCCGCCGCCTCGTCGGCCTGGGCCTGAATTGTGCGTTCGGCCTCGACCCGGCGTCCGAAGATATATGCGACCACGAGGACGATGGAGAGATTCAAGAGGTCGTCGCCCACGTGTCCTTCTTCGTGGGGCAACATGAGATCCGGTAGCCACAGCAAGATGGTCCAGATCGTGGTGGCGAGCGAGCCGGTGAGTCCGTACCGCAGGGCCGCGTAACCGATGGGGATGACCAGCAGCGTGATCGGGACGCCCGCGGGGAATGCGCCACCGACCAGCGAGCGTTGGGTGTCGACGAAGTAATGCAATACCACGATGACCAGGATCATGCCTTGAACTATCCAAAACGGTTTGTCGCGAATGGGTGGATTCAGCGCGCGCCGGGCGAATTGCGAGAACTTAGGCTTCGCGGTGGTCGTGTTCATGGCTCTGTGAGGTGACGAGACGAAGACCGATGGCGTGAGTCACCGCCTCGGTGCGCGACGAGACACCGAGCTTGCTCAGAATGTTTGACACGTACCCTTCGACGGTGCGTGTACCCAATTCGAGCTGGGCGGCGATCTGCTTATTGGATTGGCCCTGGGCCAGTAGGCCGAGTACGTCGGTCTCGCGCGGTGTGAGCGAACCCACTGTCTCGGGCTCGCGTCGTTGGCGTTGGACGAGACGTTTGGACACCTGACGGTCGAGCACCAGTACCCCTTCGGCTACGGCGTGCACCGCGTCGATGAGTTCCTTGGTGCTAGCCGTCTTGAGCAGGTAGCCGTCCACGCCGATGTCGAGCGCTTCGACGATATAGGCGAAGTCGTCGTAGGCGCTGACGATCAATACGTGAATCTCCGGCCACGTGGTGGTAACCCGACGCGCAAGTTCCAGTCCGCTCATTACGGGGAGATTGACGTCGACCAGTACGACTTCTGGCTGGAGTTCCTCGAGCACGTCTAGCGCCTCCTCACCCGAACTCGCCACCCCGATGACGTCGAGTCCGGGGTCTTGTTGGAGCAATTGGCGGGTGCCCTCGCGAACGAGGGCGTGGTCGTCGACAATCACGACCGGAATGACGCGCTCCTGGGCGATACTCACCGGACGCCCGTTCTCGCGGCGTCGATGACGGGCCACACGTAGTGGACGCTCAGGGCCAAACCCGTGGTGTCGTGGTGAGCGCGGCCAGGTGGGATGGTCATTTCGTGCACTTCCTCCCTATTCCCAAGAAGAGTTAGCGCCGTCGTTGGCAGCTGTACGTAACAGTGATAACACACACGTAGGAAAGTAATCCTACGGTATTACGTACGTACCGTGAGAATAGTGTTGACGGAGTTCATTGGGGGCACATGACGATGGAATTTGAAGAGGTCCGATCCGGCCCAAGGGTTCGCTTTTCACCTGACAGATTCGATCACGGTGGCGATCCGCACGCGGCGACCCGATGAGGAAGGTCTGCGTGATCGCTTCACAGCGATGGACCCTTCACCCACTCTGGACGTGGCGCGTAATCCGCGAGTCGCCCGCCTGGAATCAACGCGAAGCGGTCGGCGTACAGATTCATCGAGGTCACGCCGTGAGCGCCGACGAGATCGAGAGACTCGTGAGTGAGCACGATAGTGTGCGGATTCGATGATGAAGGGAATCCTTCACTGAGGCCACAATTGCGCGACGGTCACCGCGGGCGACGACCGCACGAGGACGAACTGGCACGACCACGAGCCCCCACGTCAATTCGGATGATTCTTCGTGTCAATCGCCGGGCGCACGGACTCTACGCGTCGGCGTGGCGAGGGTATTCGATGACTTCCAGGGACTCGACGTCGCGTAAGGATTCGTGCAGGGCTTGCTGGTCACGGGTGCGCTGATCGAGCTCCTCGGCCTCGGCGGCCTCGATGCGCACGAGTTGATTGTTCGCCGCTGGCGACGTGCGGATGAGCTCGTCGAGCTTCAATTGAAGGGCCAGTTGGTGGCGACTCTGGGTGTGTTGGATGACGAAGAGCATCACGAGGGTGACGGCCGCCGCGATCGCTGAGAAGCCCGTCAGCCAATTGGGCGGAAATCCATCGACTGCCGCGACGATAGCGAAGATAATCACGGCAGCCAGAGTGGTGGTGGCGGCGCTCGTGCGCGACGTGAGTTCGCCGATCCAATGGAGGATACGGCTAAGACGCCGTTGGGCTTGGGGCCGTTTCATGGGCCTCCCTTCATTTTCGTGGGTGCAACTTCGAGTGCTCGTTTGAGCGGTACACGCAGATTCTTCGGCGAATATCAAGTCAGTCCGCTGAGGACAGCGTATGGGCAGCGCGGCGATACGTGCGACACCGGGACGGGGAATCGCCGGAGAATCCCGGCCTCGTGAGCCCAAGTGGTGGTGGCGCGAGCCCACCACGTTGCCTAGTCTGTCCCAATGTCGAATGGACGTTACACCCACGGCCACCACGAGTCGGTCCTGCGAAGCCACCTCTGGCGCACGGCGGAGAATTCTGCAGGGTTCCTCTTGCCCCACCTCCGTGAGGACTGCGCTGTCCTCGACGTGGGTTGCGGGCCCGGCAACATCACCGCCGACATCGCCACTCGGGTGCCGCGTGGGACCGTGGTGGGAATTGATCGGTCGCCCGACGTGGTGGCGCTCGCGGAGCGCGAGTACGCCCGTGACGACCATCGCAACCTCACTTTCGCGGTCGCGGAGGTCTTCGCGGTACCGTACGCGGATGAGACCTTCGAGGTGGTCTACGTGCACCAGGTGCTTCAGCATGTGGGTGACCCAGTAGGCGCGCTTCGGGAGATGCGTCGAGTTCTGAGAACGGGCGCCATCTTGGCCGCGCGCGACGCCGACTACGGAGGCTTCATCTGGGCACCGAGCGATCCGGTTCTCGATGACTGGTTGAACCTCTATCATCGGGTGACCCGGGCCAATGGTGCAGACGCCGACGGAGGAAGACATCTAAAGGCGTGGGTGCGTGCCGCGGGCTTCGAGAAGATGGATGTGACGACGACGAACTGGACTTACGAATCTCCCGAGGAGCGAGCGTGGTGGGGTGGTCTGTGGTCCGAGCGAGTCGTGCACAGTGATTTCGCTCGACAGGCCCTCGAGTACTCCCTGGCGAGTGGCGAGGAGTTGGAAGCGATCGCGGACGCCTTTCAGCGGTGGTCCCACGACCCCGACGCCATCTTCGTCGTTCCCAGCTTCGAAGTTCTGGCGCGCCGTTAGACGGCGTGAATTACCATCCCAGCGGTGAACAGCCGTACTGGTCCGGAATCCACGTCCCGGTGATCCTCATGCCGATCAGCACCTGCTGCACGGGAGTGGCATCACCCGCCAACGGGCCGAATCTCGTGCCACCAAAATGCTCCCAGTTGGTGTTCGAGAATCCGATGCCGGAGTAGATCGGGCCCTCCATGTTCCATCGGCCGTTCACTTCGCAGATGGCGACCCGTTGCCATTTCGACATCAGTTGCTGCAGGGTGAGGTTGAAGCGGGCGGCGACCACGATCAGTGTCGAGGTAGCTTCGAATTCGAGATGTTGACGATGCAATTGAAGTGACTTGAGGGCCAAGGCTCGCGGACTGACGGCGGGAGGTCGGTGCACCTGGTGATGAACGGTGGCGGCACTCGCGGGTCCGGCCGGTGCCGCCACGCTGAAGAGTGCGACCGCCAGGGTCAGCAAGATACGTCGCATGTTGTTCTCCTATCCGACACCAGGGTTCTCGACGCGAGTCGTCCCGTGGGACGCACGTGCGCAAAGAATCGTGGTTCGTTTTTGGTCACCCATCTAGGGTCGTCGGGTCGTTCGCACTGCGTAAAAGCGCACGAACAACGAAGCAGTAATTACCGCGTGACCATTCTACGACGTGACGGTGAAATCACGATACCCTTCCCACCGGAACAACCTGTCATAAATATCACGTGACCAGTATTTTCGGTTCAATCAAAATATTTATGATGCTGAACTATCTCACGTGGGTAATCGGTCGCATCCGAGCCCCATATTCCCCCAGATGGGGCCACTTTTCTGCATCTTTGTAGCAGAACTATGACGAAAAAGTCATAATCTTCTGGTCCGCAGTTCTCGTCAAGTCCGAGATCCTTCGTTTTTCGATTCGTGGGAGATTTCGTGCATGCTGTGCAGGACGATGGCGAAGTCGCGCGCCATCGACGTTGACGACGTGACGCGAGAGCTCCTTACGCAATGAGGTGAACGCTGTCTACGGATGTCCGGGTGCTTCGTCGTCGAATGCCATCGGCACGATGTCGGGTAGTTCCTCCAGCCAAGTCGCCACCGCAGCTTCGAAGAGTCGTCCGAAGCGTAAGGTCGCAAGTTCGAACGGATCACTTGCGGCATTCCTCATGTCCGCCTCGAGTTGTGAATAGTACTCATACTTGGTGCGGTGGCGTATTCGGAACTCACTGAGCAGTTCACGAAGTCTCTGCGGAGCCAGCCCCTCACCGAAGCGGATCGTCAACAGCATGGGGAAGCGGATCACCTCTTCGGCTGGTCCGGCTTCAAGCCACGAGATCAGCGCCGTTCGCCCCGCTGGCGTCACAGTGAATTCTCGGCTCGATCGTGGTCCGACCGGACCGCCCTCGACCAAACCAAGGCGTTCGAGACCCTGCAATTCGCGGTACACCTGGCTCCGAGTGAGTGTCCAGAAATCCCCGATGAGGATGTCCGCTCGACTCGACAACCCATTGCCATTGACGGGACCAATCTGGGTGAGCAGACCGAGCATGGCCGCCGCCGTCGCATTAAGTGTTCCTTGACTATCCACAGTGGACAGTGTACTTTCTTGGCTATGGATTTGGCCCAATCACCAGTGGCGATTGCGGTCCGAGACCTTACGAAGAACTACGGCAAGAACGCCGCACTCCGGGGAGTGGACCTGGAGATTCATCAGGGCGAGATCTTCGCGCTTCTGGGGCCCAACGGTGCCGGCAAGACCACTTTCGTGGAGATTCTCGAAGGTTTCCGTCACCGCGACGGAGGTGATGTCCAAGTACTGGGAGTAGATCCCAATCATCAGCCCATGGCCCTCAAGACTCGCATCGGCATCGTTCTTCAATCGAGCGGCATGGATCGGTATTTGAATGTCGCTGAATCAGTGGCCATGTACTCGAGTTATTACCCGCATCCTCGTCCGGTGGACGAAATTCTTGCGCTGGTGGGTCTCGAGGCGAAGCGTAATGAGCGAGTACTCCGACTGTCGGGGGGTCAGCAACGACGACTCGACGTCGCAATCGCTCTCGCGGGCAATCCTGACCTGCTCTTCCTCGATGAACCGACGACCGGATTTGATCCCAGTGCGCGTCGAGAGGTCTGGGAGGTCATCAAGAATCTGCGGGGCCTCGGCAAGACCGTACTATTGACCACCCACTTCATGGACGAGGCTCAGTACCTGGCGGACCGACTCGCGGTCATCGCCAATGGGCGCATCGTTGCCCTGGGCGACCCCGAAACTCTGGCCGGTCGCGATCGTATGTCGGCCACCGTGCATTTCTCTCTGCCACCGGGTGTCGGGCCACCGTCGCGCTTCGACCTCAGTTCGCGAGCGCCGAACGTGTACGAAGTGAGTTCCAGCCAGGTCACCCAGGACCTCTACGACCTTACGTCGTGGGCGCTCAGCACGGGTGTTGATTTGGCGGACTTACGAGTCGATCGCCCAACTCTCGAGGACGTGTATTTGGAGCTCACCGCCGAGGGTGCCATGACGAATCCCAATGAGGTGCAGCGATGAATTCGCTCGCCATGTTGCAGACTCAGGTGAAGTACGTGAATAGGGCCTTCTGGCGCAATCCGGCTTCGGCATTCTTCACTTTCGCGTTCCCCCTCATGTTCCTGGTGATCTTCACCTCTCTGCTCGGCCACCATTCCATCAGCGTCTCTCCCACGCGTTCGGTCGATTTGTCGACGTACTACGTCGTGTCGATGGCGGCGTACGCGGTGATATCGGCCTGCTACAACAACATCGCGGTGGGCCTGGCGATTCAGCGCGATTCGGGTGTTCTTAAGCGCACGCGCGGCACACCGATCCCCAGCGGCATCTATATCCTGGGACGCCTCGTGCACGCGATCTTCGTCTCGGTGATCCTGGTGGCTATCACTGCGGCGTACGGCTCACTTTTCTATCACGCGTCGCTGCCGACGGGTTGGTCCTTGGTCAAGTTCCTCATCATGCTGATTGTGGGGGCCCTGAGCTTCTGCGCGTTGGGATTCGCCATCACCTGCGTCATACCCAACGCGGATGCGGCGCCCGCCATCGTCAACGCGAGCATCCTGCCTCTTTTGTTCCTCTCGGGTATCTTCATCGCGCTGAGCTCGAACGCGCCGACGTGGATGGTGTGGGTAGCACGCATTTTCCCGATTCGCCATTTCGCCCTCGGAATGCAAGCCGGCTTCGTAGGAACGTCGTTCAATTGGATGGACGTGGTTATCGTCGCGGCGTGGGGCATTGGGGCATTTCTCGTTTCACACCGGTTCTTCTCCTGGGAACCTCGGAGCTGACACTCCCGGTCCCGATGGTCCTCGTCGATCGCCGCGCCGGTGGGGCGGTGACGAGATTCTCGTCCGCCCGTGGTTCAGGCCCCGGTCGTTCCGGGGGTGATCAATCTCGTCGAGGTACTCGCGATCTTGGTGCAGACCGAGATTCTGAGCGGGAGGTACGTGGGCCTGACGAAACCTCCGAGCGAGACCACCACGCCTCCCGCGATTCGAGCCTGACAGGCGCTCGGGGTGTAATTACCCGACTCAGTGACGCCGAAAGCGTCGCTTACCGCGTGCTTGGACGCGACAATGTGACGCGCGGGCATTTCACCTATTGAGAGGTTGCGCGCCGCTGGGCCGGCGTCGACGCTGCGGTGCAACGTACCCCCCACCACGGGCTGGATACGGGGCACACCCCATATCGCACAAGCGGGCCCCGTATTAGTAATGACGACGGGATAGTAAATCGTTCCCGCGGTGCCCTGGGGTGTGCCGACCTTGACGCTGAGGTGGACGGCGAGGCAGTTGTTCACGCCAAGGGCGCCGGCGATGGGGTCGGCACCCAAGGTTCCCGCCATGACACCCAGAGCGCCCGCGATCAGAGTGACGCTGGTGAGGATACGAAGTGACTTCATGGTGGCCTTTCTGTAGATCTCCAGTCAGTCCTTGTCGGCGACGGTTCGAAATTACTCAAAACAAGAAGGTGGAAGCGTCAATCACACTCGAACCTCCTCGTCACTGGCCACCATCCCGTTCCAGGATCGGTTGAGGTAGTCCGCGTCGATGCCTCCAATCTATGAGGTGACGTGGCGTTGCCGTTAGAATTCCTCTTCCGCGCAGTTCCAACCCTCGCGCCAGCTTGAGGGTCCCTCGGCGGTCGACACTCTAGGCGCGGCGGCTCTCGATGGATCGCGGCCGCGTGGCCGGAAAGATCGACGATCCCCACTCCTTGCGGACTCGGCGTATCGAGGAGTGACGTGAACGATGGGAACGAGGTGATTGTTGGCGATGGCCGCGACGCCACCGGTATTCGCGAGAGGTGCGTGAAGAGGATGGACGTCCTCGTGACACGTTGGTCACCGCCTCGGAGATATCGATGCCCGAGACTTAGTGTGGGTGAAGGGAGGCGACGTCATGGGCGTGGATTACGAGGAATATTTCAATCGCGCGGGTAAGAAGGGGGTGCTCGGCGGCGGCGTAAGTGTGCTGCCGGTCGTGACCCCCTTGGGCGAGTTCCGAGTGTGGACGAAGCGCACCGGCAATAACCCTGACGTCGCACTGCTTCTTCTGCACGGAGGTCCTGGAGCGACGCACGAATACTTCCTAGGCGCTGATTCGTACTTGCCGGCGGCGGGTGTGGAGTACTACTACTACGACCAACTGGGCTCGGGGTACTCGAGTGCGCCCGACGAGCCGTCCCTCTGGAACATCGATCGATTTGTCGATGAGGTTGAGCAGGTGCGGCAAGGTCTGGGTCTGGGTCCTGAGAACTTCTTTCTATTGGGACACTCGTGGGGTGGGGTGTTGGCCATCGAATACGCCCTCAGATTTCAACAGCATCTCAAGGGTCTCATTATCTCGAACATGATGTCCGATATCGCGGCGTATAACGACTACGCGCAGAACGTCTTGATGCCGACGATGGACCCCGAGGCTCTCGCGCAGATTCAGGCGTTTGAAAATGCTGGCGACACCGACAATCCCCGCTACGAGGAGTTGTTGATGGAGCAGCACTACATTCACCACGTTCTTCGACTGCCCGTCGAACAGTGGCCAGAGCCGGTCGTTCGATCCTTCTCGCGCATCAACAAGAAGATCTACGTGCCCCTGCAGGGCCCGAGTGAACTCGGCGCAAGTGGCGTTCTGCTCGATTGGGAACGCACGGGTGACCTGCACCGGATTACTGTGCCGACACTGGTAATCGGTGCGGAGTACGACACGATGGATCCGACGTATCTGCGAGGGATGGCCTCCCTGCTCGCGACCGGAGAGTACTGGCATTGTCCCGATGGTTCGCACATGGCGATGTACGACGACCAGGAGACCTATTTCGAGGGACTCATCTCCTTTTTGCGTCGGCACGCGTAACCCAGTTGACACATCAAGTAACCGTCTTGAAATATAGGTATTAGTAGAGTTAAGGGTCGTGCAGACCCCCGCTACGTCGACTGCGACCACTCGGGTCGACATACCGCGGCGCGAAGCGTTGCGCACAGTGGTCGTCGCGTCGGTACCCGCGCTCGCCATCTACTTGGCGTCGCGCCTGGTCGTTGCGTCCCTGATGGCGCTGGTCGCCAAGGTGCGTCACCATGCGCTGGGCCATTACCTCACGCGCTGGGACTCGCACTGGTACATCCAGATCGCCCGTCACGGCTACGCCCACGCGATCCCGCGCGGCCATGGAAGCGCCGCGCAAGTGAATTTGGGTTTCTTTCCCTTGTTACCGCTGCTGATGAGAATCACGCACTGGGTCACTCGACTGAGTTATCCGGCGGCGGGCGAAATGGTGACGTTCGTCGCCGGCGCCTGCGCCGCGCTCGGCGTGTGGTGGATGGTGCGCGATCACTACGGTGAACAGATCGCTACGCGCGCCACTGCTCTGGTGTTCTTCTCGCCCGCAGCGGTCGTGTTCAGTTATGTGTTTTGCGAGGGTTTGATTATCGCCCTGACGTCAGTTACGTTGCTCGCCCTGCACCGGCACTGGTGGATATTGGCCGGCGTCGCCGCGGCGATCGCCACGGCGTGTGATCCGGTGGCCAGCGCGATCGTCGCGCCGTGCGCGGTCGCCGCCTACGGCGCGTGGCGCACCGATCGCGATGCACGAGCGTGGTGGGCCCCGGTCCTGGCGCCGGTGGGCATCGGCTTGTTCTTCTTGTACTTGTGGATTCATACTGGTTCGCCACTGAGTTGGTACTTGGCCCAACGCGCGGGTTGGCAGGCCGGTCCCATGGGTACCGGCGTCTTCTATGCGATCTATCGGCTCTTCGATAGTGGCCTCCACGAGATCAATTCGCTCGTCAAAACGGTTGCCTTCATCGCTACGATTGGCGTTGTGGTTCTTTGGCGTCGCGTGCGTCCGCCGCTGACGTGGAGCGTTTACGCCGGCGCGGTGTTGCTCTTTGGATTCCTTTCGCCCATAGTGGGAATCTCCCCGCGTCTGTTGTTACGCGGCTTCCCGCTGTTCGCCATCGTGGCGGTCGGGGTGTCGCGCCGGCGCTACATTGCCATCTGGGCGCTGTCGGCCCTCGCGATGTGCGCCCTGAGTATCGCGTCGACGTCCATTTCCTGGACTCCGTAGTGCCTCGGGCGATTCGTCTGCGCTCTGACGACGCGCCGACGGCGTTCCCGCGAAAGCCCTGGGGCGGCGCTGCCCCTCCCAGGACCTTGATCGTACTGTCGTTGATCATCGCAGTGCTCGGATCACTGGGGTGGACGATCCATCGCCGCCAAGTGGACATTGAGGTGTATCTCATGGGGGCTCGACACCTCATGAGCGCGCAATTGTACGGGCTCTACCTGCCCGGGGTGCACTTGCCCTTCACCTATCCACCGTTCTCCACGTTGTTCTTCTGGCCCTTGACGTTGATGCCGACGGGCGTCGCGACCGTGGTCTGGTCCTTGGTGAACCTGGCGGCACTCGTCATCGTTATCGCTG
>VFSW01008061.1_pt1 | contig 15189 bp, 19 predicted proteins | sample 5358111 | NCBI WGS metagenome assembly VFSW01 (sample SAMN11554181, study PRJNA540505) | mine drainage metagenome | isolation source: sediment from site ElyBrook_90M | place: USA: Ely Copper Mine, Vershire, VT | collected 2017
ACCGACGAGCGCCACCACTTTCCATGTTTGGATATCGACGGTCGAGTCATCGAAGCACGTGTTGACCAAGCATTTTGCCGAAGTGCAGCGGCCGATGGAAGGCTGCTTGGGCGACAAGGCAGACTCGATCTTCCTCTACGCCAAGGAGATCTTTGCGTCGTACTTTGCGAGGACCAAGGAGCACTTCAAGGGTGACCGGCGCGGATCGATCATCGTCGCCGCGTGCCTGTACCTGGCGATGCTTCACGACGTCAACTGGACGTTGGAAGAAGTTTCGCGCTACATGCCGCGATGCCAGTTTGACGCCGACGACATGCAAGAGTTGAAGAAGACGGTCGAGAACGTGCGGGCCTCTGTCGTCGAAAAGTACCCGAAGCTCGCTCTGCCTGCCGATATGTGGCCGAGGGTGAGGTTGATGCTCGACAAGGAGTTCAAGGGCGAGCCAGGATGGAAGTCGGTCGCCAAGAGCGGAGTGCACGCTACGTATGGTTACGTCAAGGGATTTGTGACGTCTCACGGGATCAAGATCGTGGTGAGTCTCTTTTGGCCAGTCGAGAGTCGAAACAACTTTGGTCGAAACAAACGTGTTTTCAGGTCGAATTCATGATTCGATTCGTCAAGGCCACAAAGCTCAAGATCACCACATGGGACGCATTGGAAAAGCAGTCTGACAAGCGAACCAATGCCATTATAAAGGAGATCAAGGAGACTGCTGTCCGGCTCGCTTTCCAGAGGCAAGTCTCCAAGCATTTTTAATTTTTTTGTGGTTTGTTTGTTTCGGTTTGGTTTGTCTCGGCTGTGGTTACGGTTTTCGAAATGAATGTTTTCTGGGTTGTCATATCGTCAAGTAGCGTAGTGTTAGTTTTGGTGCTGTAGTTTTCGACTGTCATCGTTTTCCGATGCGCATTCATTTTCTGGTTGATGATGCAACCGTTGGTGACGTTTCTGTCGCACACGCCGAGGAAGGATGCCAGGGAGGCGGCGATGACCCGCCCCACGCCTGGCACGGTCTGTAATACGTTTGGGTCCCTCTCGATCGCGCGAATGAGTCCGCTCATGGAATCGACGCTCAGCGCAGCCGCGATGGCCTTGGCCGTCTTGAGTCCGAGGTGAGGAACGGCCGCGAGCTGTGTGAAAAACACGGTCGAGCGGGTGACGTTTTCGCGCCTGCACGTCTTGATCACGTTCGGCTCATAAGCGCGCGCTTCGCAGCTTTCACCTCCTCTCCGTTCTCCGCGCTCTACGCGTTCCAGACGTGCCTTCAACGCGGCGACAAGGTGTGCGGTCTGGCGGGTGGTCGCGGTGTTGACGACCAAGTGACCCCAGTCGCACAATCCTGGGAGCAACGCAAAGGTCACCAACGCGCTGTTACGGATCCCGCGGGTCGCGGCGGCGTCGTCATACGACATAGATCCCTCGATCGCGTAGACGACTTTTCGGGAGCTCGCTTGGAGGCGTTGCCCCTGCTCCCGGTTTCGCCCGTCCTTGATCGAGCTGACGAGATCGGAGACCGTCTTTCGCTCGATCACAAGGGAATCGCCGATTAAAACGTCACCCACGTCCAAGGCCATTTTCTCATACGGTATCCCGATGTCATCCATCTCCTTCATGAGATCACGTTCGCGAATGTCGACGACAATGATGTTATTCATCTCTCGTTTTCACGTGAGAGAATCGAATTTCAAATCGAAACGCGTTTTTTTCGGGGACAAGGTTACAATGTCATTCGCGGTTGTCACGTTGCTCAGCGCCCTCTCTTGCATGATGCCCGTGTCACGGCTCGACCGCCGCTCGACGACCTTCATCTCGGGTGCCGCGGCGATCTTGATGTTGCTCTCCAACGACCCGGTGGTCATACTCGCTTCGCTGGGCGTCGCGCGCGCGTTGCCGTGGAGCTTTGCACATCCGTCGTGAGTTCGGCAAAGTCCATTTTTTTGGTTGCTTTTGGTAACATGGCGACGTTGTTGGAAACGACCAACGATGATAGCGATTGGTGGGTTTGCATGGCCATGGGAGGCTTCGAGGACGAAGTCCGACCCGAATGGATATACCTCGATTTTATCCACGCGCTCCATGTGGCGAGTCGTGGCATGAAGGAGCCAGAGGACATGGCGACAAGGGTGCGTCAGATCGCGCGGATGCTGGAGTCGGATGCGATGATCGCGTTTTTCAAACAGTTATGCCAACACTTTGCAAAACTCAAGACGGATCCCGAAAAAATCGCGCTCGGAATGAGGCAGCGATGTGACGCGAGCGAAGACAGCATTGGCGCGTTTTGCGAGATTTCTACCAGCTTGTGTCGGCTCGTGTTGAAGCTGCAGCCGGACATTGTCAAGATGATCGAAGCCCGACAGAGGACATTCCAGGAGGTCGCGGATCGCGTTAACGGGGTGCACGTGCAAAAACCGCCAGAAGGCAAAGATCTTCCGAAAGACGGCAAAGATTTGCCGAGGGAAGGTCGGCCGAGGAGAGAATCGGGTGAAGACCACGGCGTTGAAAAAAAGGACCGTAAGACAGATGAGGGGCGAGATGAGCGTGGAAAGCAAAACAACAAGGGCAAAAAATCAAAGGACCGATGGAAGAACGGTGCCGATCCGAGCGCAGCGGCACAGCGACAGACCGATATCTGAGGCGTTGTGAGAGGCAAGAAGCGGCGGCAGCTCAGCGCGGGGGGGCGAGTCGGCGCTCGACGATTCTCGGGAAAGGCTCATTTGGGCTCGTGTTTGTCGACGAAGCAGAGCCCGAATCGGCGATCAAGCGCGTCGACATCTGGGACAGCTGCGGGCACCCCGTCGTCTCGAACATCAAAGAGGTTGTCTTCAACGTCTTGCACATGCGCGACATGCAGAGCGCGCACGTGAACTGGGTGAACCGCGTCACCGTCGGCGAACGTCACATCGACATGCATATGGAGCGGATGTCGGGCACACTCTGGGGCTGGGCGAACGAGACCCCGTTCCTGGACCGGATGGCGATGATGCCGGACGTCGTTTGGCAGCTGATGTTGGGGCTGGCGAGCTTGCACGAGATGGGGCTGTCCCACGGATACCTGAAGCCTGGCAACGTGTTGTTCAAGCGCTCTCCGTTCACGGTGCGTCTGGCCGACTTTGGCAGCTCTGCGATGCTCGACGACAGCGACGCAACGGGGGCCAACTGCACGTACGGCTTCAGAGCGCCGGAAGGATTCGGTGCGCTCCCGGCGGGCTACGACATGCGTCGCTTCGATGTGTACTCACTCGGCGCGACGATCGCGGCCGTCGTCTTCAAGCGCTACTTTTTCTGCGGCGAATGGTCGTTCGAGCGGGCCAAGGAGTTCTACGACAGCGGGGTGATGGCTCGGAGAATATCCGATTGGGCTGAGGCTCCGCCGCCGCCGAACATTCCGACGATCGTCATGCGGTTGATGGTCCGCATGCTCGACCAGGATCACTCGACGCGGATCACACTTGCCGAAGCCATGAACGTGATGTCGGCGGGATCCCCATCGCCGAGCATCTCCCCACGCGTCGGACAGAGGAGGAAGCCCGTGACCGACCAACGGATCCACAACCTCGTCGGCCGGACCAGCGCGGACAGACGCGTCGCCGATTGGGCGCAGACCGTCATGGAAGCGGCCGGTATGACGGATGCGCGGGTGACGGTCAAGCGCGCGTGCGTCGTGATCGCAGAATGCTTGGTGCTGGAGGAGCCCGAGTGGTCGACGACCGCGTCGAAGGGGTGCATGCTGAAGGGGGCGCTCCTGGCGGTGTTGCAGAGCCTGGCGAGACTTGTTTCCGTGTAACTCATTTTCCCCGATTCAGCCCGTGGAAATCGGGTGACGGAGCGTGATGGATCATTTTCATATTTTTGTGTAGGGTTGGGGTTTGACCCCATGATAAAAAACGTTGGAGAACACACAATTCCAAAAATCCCAATGATGGAGGTTGTTGGCGTGACAAAAGTCTCTCGGTCGACGTCTGGAATCGTGTTTCGTAGTCTTCGCAACAAACTCAAGACGTACAACGCACATGGAGATGTGCCTGAGAGCGTTTGGAAAGCGTTTGACGAAGCCGGGCTGCCGAGGATCAAGCTCGATGAGTGGTCGTCGTTCAAGGCCGAGAAGAATTGGAACCCGTACAAGAAGAGACCTGTCAACAGACCGAAGCGCGTTGCTCCCCTGGAGGCTCGACCGGCCACATTCCCACTCTCGTCGGATGAGCCGGTGGGTCGGCTCGATTGTTGTCTGTGCCGTTTGCAACTCACTTCATGGCCACATGCACGCAGCAAAACCCGTCGATGATCTCCACCAAAAACTCGTTCCACCTCGACATCGAGCGAATGTACCGCTTCGAAGCTCAGAGGGTGTCATTGGATCGTGCTCGCGAACGCAAGGTGAAGTCGATCCTTGAAGAGTACCGCGTGGCCGTCGAAAAAGCTGGCGCCAAGGCCCAAAACGCGATCGAGACAGCCAATCGCCGGCACACCGAGGTGTTGATCAAGTCGTTGGGAGTCAATGCCCAAAGCAAGACCGACGACGCGAGGACCGAGGGCATTGCACCGCCTCCCGGCGATGACACTGTGCCACAAGAGGCTCGACCGGCCGAGCAAACAGCCCTCGAGTCTTTGTTTGAGTTCATCGCCCGATCGAAGTGATCATTGATGCTGTGTGGAAACTTTTTTCACACTTTTGTGGAACCGGGGTTGGGGTTTGACCCTATGAAAAAAACGTTGGAGAACACACAATTCCAAAAATCCCAATGATGGAGGTTGTTGGCGTGACAAAAGTCTCTCGGTCAACGCCTGGAATCGTGTTTCGTTTTCTTCGCAACAAACTCAAGAAGTACAACGCACATGGAGACGTGCCGGAGAGCGTTTGGAAAGCGTTTGACGAAGCTGGTTTTCCGAGGATCAGGCTCGATGAGTGGTCGTCGTTCAAGGCCGAAAAGAATTGGAACCCGTACAAGAAGGGACTGGGACCAAAGCGCGTTGCGCCACTGGAGGCTCGACCGGCCACATTCCCACTCTCGTCGGATGAGCCGGTGGGTCGGACTCGATTGTTGTTTGTGCGTGACTCACCCACACATGCACGCAGCAGCTCACCAACCCTTCGATGACCTCGACCTCCTTCCACCTCGACATCGAGCGAATATACCGCTTCGAAGCTCAGAGGGTGTCATTGGATTGTGCTCGCGAGCAGAATGTGAAGTCGATCCACGCGGAATACCAGGCGGCCGTCGAAAGGGCTCATACCAAGGCCCAGAACGCAATCGAGATGGCCAATCGCCAGTACACCGAGTCGATCAAGTCGCTGGACATCAATGCCCAAATCAAGACCGACGTGAGGACCAAGGGCATTGCGCCGGTGGGTCATTGTTTGTACCGTGCTGCGAATAACTATGGTCACATGCACGCAGTCAAAACCATCGATGATCTCGACCACAAAATCCTTCCGCCTCGACATCGAGCAAATCTACTCCTTCTCTCGGAGGATGTCGCTGGACCGTGCTCACAAACACAAGGTGAAAACGATCCACGAGGAGTACCGCGCAGCCGTCGAAGCGGCTCGCGCCAAGGCACAAAACGGGATCGCGATGGTCAATTGGAAGCACGCCATGGCGTTGTTTCTCTTTGGCGGCATCGTCAACCAAAGCAAGACCGACGCAAGGACCGAGGGAAAAGAGGAGGAGCCATGCAGGCCCGCACTGCCCCTGGGCGATGATGTTGCGTAGTCCTCGAGTCTTTGTTTGTTCATTGCCTGACCGAATTGATTGAAAGACTCGGAAGCTGATCGAATCGTGCCATGGTCGGGGTGAATACTGTGTTGTCAGGAAGATCGATGTTTGACGATGCAGACGACAAGGGAGTCGCACGTTCTTGCAACATGGTGCGAATGTCGGCGTTCGCAGTGTCAGATTCGAAGGGGTTCGGGGTCGTCGGGTTGGCATTGGCCGGTTGCAGAGATGCGACGTAGGCCACGGCGTCTGGCACGATGACGTACTTGAGCATCGAAAACTGGAACTGTTGCAGCGTGTACAACAAGCCGGGTATAGTCAACGATTCCAAGAGACCATTTGCGATGACGGATTGAACGATCGCTTGGTTGAGGTATGCCGTCGTTGCTTGCGACAGTGAAAAATCCGACTGTTGTTGAAAGTCAAAGATGGTTTTCCTCGTCAAGACGTTATAAATCTGAGACGAGAGGTTTTCGGTGAGTTGAATCTCGTTTTGCAAACGATTCAACGTGTCGGAGTTTTTTCCGACGTCGCTCGAAACGCTATGCAATGCAGCGGACAGAGCTTGTAGACGGGGGACAAAGTCCATGAGCGATTGTGTGATGCTCATTTTGTTCAAGCGAGAAAAAAACAGTTGCTGAGAATCATGGTTGGGCTCTTGATGACATGTGGTACGAGCATGACGCGTCGTCGCAGCATCGTCCACAGCGTTTGACCAAGCATCTCGCGCTGATTGGGTTCCTGCAGGGGCACCTGATCATCGTCGTGTCTCTTTGCGTCTCCTCCTTGCGCTTGGCCTGACTCTGTCGTTTCTCGATCCTCTCCGCCAACTCCACCATTCTCCTCGCCTGGAGCCCCCTCCGCTCGAGCACGATGCCGTCGAGGGCCAAGCGGTACCTCGCTGGTCCGTCGGCGCCTCCGAAGCACCTCGCGAGAGCCCGTGCGGCGCTGGCGAGGTTGCGTCTCGGGGTTTCCAGGGGGGCGATGCCAGCGCTCCGGAGCACTTCGTCCACATTGCAATCGTCGAATGTTGGGGCCATGCTGTTCCGCTCTTGAAGGACTGCGAGCGCCGCGAACGGGCATGCCGCGCCCCCCATCGGCCGTCCGTCAGGCAGGCCGAGACCTACTCGTCGAATGCGGGCGGCAAGCTCGGCTTTGGTCGAGAGCTGCGGCGGGATGCCCAATGCGCGGCCGGTGGCACGCAAGGCGGTCATCTTGAGGCCGGCATCGTCATCGCCACGGGCGAGTGCGCGCAGTGTGGGTGCGTGCTGCACCACAGAGTCCCGCGCATGCCCCGTGCTGCATTCGGCGGCCCGCTCGAGCTCCGGCCAGCCTGCGAACAGTACCGCGGCGCGCAACTCCCGGCAAGCAAGGCTTGCCGATGCCAGGTCCTGTGCACAGGCGGCGAAAGTTTCGCGGAACCTCGTGCATGGCTCTGTCTGCACGAGGCAGGCAACGACGATCTCGAGTACGTCTTGCGGGACCCCGGCGACCTGCGTGCCAGGTGGCATGGCCGCAAGCCCAGCGGCCGCAGCAACATATCGCCGAGATGCCGCGATGGCCGCATCGGCTGCGGCACGGCGAACGGCAGCCTTGGCCGAGCGGGCGGACTCGGCAGCGCACCTGGCCGCCTCGATCGCCTCGGGCGTATCCCGCATCGCCTTGGCGGCCAGTACGTCGGCGAGCAAGTACAAGCGCATGCTCGGCGCATTGCGGTAATGCGGGTTGCGTACGTACGTGCACTCGAGATGACCGAGGTCTTCCTCCGTCAGGCCATACTGGCCCTTGGCCCGAGACATGCAGATCATCTTCTCGCCTTTGTTGCCGGTCGCCGACATGCTCATGCCTTGTACATGGGGTGTGCCATCCCTCTTACGGTGCACAGTCTGCAGTCTTTGCACACAGCATTCATGTTTACGACGACCCCGCGGCAACAACAACATCGATTCGAGGTGTACGCTTCGTCGACCTCGTGCATGGCGACGTTGCTCCGAGCCTTGAGCTCGCGCCTGATCTCGATCCCTCAGGATCGACTGACCTTTCACACGGCTTTGCATGCTATCATGTACTCGTTTGAAGATGCCTTGCCGTTCTCCAACGCAAATCCCAAGGTCCACGGCATCAACACCTGCGACCCAGATTGTCTCGCCCCGACTCCGTTTGACAGAGACGATGTCAACATGTCACCGATCGTTGGCACGCCGTTTACATTGCATACACGCATCAATACCACACAGTGTCTTTGGTACGAATGTAGGCCCGTCGAAAAATAGAGGGGGTTTATGCTGAGGATGCCGACAGTCAACGGATCTTGGGTCAGGGAACATGCCTTGCACACGGGGACGTTGTTGCTCATCCGTCCAGTGTACGTGAGAACAGATCCCGGCGGTATAACGACGTTCGATTCGATGTAAATCGAGCATGGCAACAACGTTTCGCCTATAACCATCGGGTTTGAAATGAAGATGTTTCCATGGATGTTGACGTTTGAGCCAGAGAACGAAGCATCTCCTTTGACATCGAGGTTCGAATTCGCGAGCAGCCGGCCGGCCACCGACGTGTCGCCCATCACCGACGCGTCGCCGCCGACAGCTAGGTTCGAATTCGCGAGCAGCCGGCCGGCCACCGACGCGTCGCCGCCGACAGCTAGGTTCGAATTCGCGAGCAACTGGCCTGCAAAGGTGGCACCCACTGCCAAGAACGTGCCTGCCACAGATGCGTTCCCACGGACGTCGAGGTTTGATCCTACGGTTACCTGTCCGAGCTCCCATCGACCACGGACGACCAAATTTGATCCTACCTCGACGTCATCCGCATGTAGCCGCGACACGTCAGCCGAAGTGACCACCATAGCCTGAAATACCGCTGACGAGCTGCATTGCAATGTTCCTAGCAAAGCGTTGCTTGCGGCGAAATCTCTCGCAGACATCGTCACCGTAGCAAGGCCTTGCGTTTGGATCGAGTTCGAAACGTCAATCGTCGTGGCCTTGACCGGTTTTTGAAACGTGGTCAGGCCGTCAGACACCAGATTGCTAGATATCATCACGCTTGCCGCCGAGAGTTCGCCGTCGACCCTCAACACACCTTTGAGACTCACAATGCCAGTTAGGTTATTGTCGTACCGAAGGTTTTGCAATGTAGTTGCCTTGGAGGAAGGAGAATACAAACTCATTCACTCGCTTACAAACGTGGACATTTTTTTGGGACACCCTTATGGCGTCGTAGGATTGTGGCAATCCACTGAACCGACGTTGTCACGCACGATGTTGGGCGCCACCAGGCACGCACGCACAATGCGCGTTCTCAGTGGTCGAATTTTGTTGGGACCATGTGACAAAGCGTGCAATGGACTCTGGAGAATTGTATCGAGACGCGGATAGAGACCTTCAGTATGATTTGCACGACGCACCTTTGGACCAGAAAGATGAAGAAGAATTCGCCCACGAATCGAGCGAGCTCTTGGCATTGGCGGTGAGGGGCACACTCGCCGCATATTCGGATGAGACTTCGGGGTTCCTCGACGCGGTCAGGGAGTCCGACATCCTGCAGCTCTGTCTGTGCGTATCGCGCATGGCGCAAGCCGCCAGGTAAAAAAAAATGCATCTGTTAATCAAATGTCGACGGCGTTTCTCGACACCGGCGTTGTGCAGACCGTCCACAAGGAAGCGTACCAGAAACTCGTCGACGCTTACGCAATCGTCAATGATCTGATCAAGGCCGCCAACGCGAGCGACGTTGCGCCCCTCGTCCAATCGTTTGGCGCTAGCACCAAGTCGGGGGTGCAAAAGTTCAGGGACGTAAATGCGGCCAAAACTTACGGGTACGATTCGACGTACGTCGGAGGCGATGGTATCGGCGCGTTTTTCTCCTTTGCGATGGCCCATATCCCTGATGTCTCGAGCAGCGAGTACCAGTACATAAAGGACGCGACCGGCAAATACATCACGAGATCGGTCGACGCCGGAGATGCAAGACTTCACACGAGCTCGATGGTCGAAACCAAGATCTTGTACGACTTTCACGTCGCCAGGCTTGCGCAGCTCTTTGCTTGCAAGGTCATGTTTTCGCTGTGCTTCATCGTGTTTGCCGACAATCCAGACAACCTCTCGTCCGGCCCACCGCTCGCCGCCATCGAGAGCACCCTGACCGACATGATGGGAGCGTCCGAAGACATTGTCAAAACGTATCAGGCAATCAAGAACTTGTCCCAGTCCAACCTCGATACGTCGCAAATTATCGTCAAGATGCAAGAAGCGATCGAGCGACGACGGTCCAACCTCATGTCCGCGTTGAACAACGAGTCCCAAGTCGACACGGTCCTTGCCTGGTCCCGACTCTGGAAATGGCTCGCGATAACAGTCTGCTGTGTCTCGACCGTGATCCTCATGTTCGCTGTCGTCACAGGGAACTCATCGATCGTCATCATCATCTTGACGCTATGCGTGATGGCGTGGATCACCCCCATCTTGATGAGGCTGAGCGGGATGCAGGTCGGAATGATGGACGTCTCGACGCTCGCGTCGAACGCGTCGCTGATGCTCGGGCTCGCTCGCTGATTTTTTTCGCGCTCGACAAAGATAACACACATGATTGTCAAACTCGATCCCCGGCTTTTGCGACCGATCAGATCCGAAACCGAACAGGTTGATCGCAACTCCAACTACTCTACCCTGTTCCTCGGCCTCCGTCCGTACATGTACATGGCCGGGTGCACCGTCCTTGTCATGTTGCTTCTCAACTGCATCTCGATCATCATCTCAGTCATCATCCTCGTCACTCTTTTGTAATCTCAACAGAGAAGCCAGACCACCATCCGAGTCGCATCTACAAGGTCGCCTCGTTGGGCAAGGGAGACCGCCCTGTCCATGGCCCGGACGCTGACTGGTCGGCAAAACTCCCACGAGCACCGCAACGCACACTTTCGCGCGTCGTTGCGGCCGCGGTCGCCCTTTGCCACCGCCCTGAACAGCTCGACCGCGGCCGAGATACGTCCCGGTGTCGTGGCGATTCTGGACCAGAGCTCTGGCCCGATCCATCGCATCAGCCGAATCACCTCGTAGACTTCTGTATCCTCGCTTGGGTTGCCCACTCCGCGGAGTAGCGCCGGCCTCACGAATTTTTCGAGCAGCTGCCCATGGCACCGCCGGTCGTATCTCGCAAACAGCTCGCGCTCTATGAACGCGCCTCCGTCGACATCGGCGATGGCCATCCTCTCGACTTTGGCGTCCACAAGGCAGCGCTCGACCCCGAGGTCGCGACAGGCCACCGCCATGAACGCCGCGGCGTCGTGCAGCGCCTCGAAGCCGGCGTCGGAAGGCTGCATCTGATTTTGCGCGGCGGCGTCCGCGGCGCACCGGCGGCGCCACAGCGTCAGCTCCCAGGGCCGCAACGCGCCGTTGTCAGTGTGGAACATCCGCCTCAGCAAGTACTTGAACATGCCGAATGCCTTGATCTCTTGCACGCCGTACCCGCTCTGGCGGTCGGCGTTGATCTTCGAGAGCACCTGCTTGACCAGCAAGTTGAATTTGGACTCTGACGGGTACCCGAAGACGCGTTCCCTGTCCCTGTTCCAGTTGCGGATCGCCGTCTCGATCGCAAAAAGCCCTGAGATGCCGCTCTGGCGGGCGTACGACAGGATCGGCCGCCGCACAGCCGGCGCGACGACGTCGAACCCCTTCCTTGCATACTTGACGACGCGTGCCACCGTCGACGTGCCCCACGATGAGATCGAGACCGGCATTGCCAGTCGACGCAGGCTCTCGAGGCATGCCGCGGTCACCTTGAACACGAGCTCTCCGGTACTCGGGTCGATCCACGCCGCGACCTGGGACGGGACGAGGTCGAAGCCCTGGATGACTTGCTCCGGGTGATCGAACAACGTGAGCACGATCTGGACGACCGTTCGGTCCCTCGACGCCTCGATTCCGCGCCAGCCGGGGGAGAAGCACGACGGGCCGCGCTCGCGCTCATCTGGCTCGTAAAACGTCCACGCCCGGCCGGTGCGGAACCTCTTCCATCCGGCGAGCGTCGCGGTAACGTCGGCGAGCATCGCGTCGGCCGCCTCCTCATCAGAGCCGTACACGAACAGGTCCCAGTCGTGCCCTGCAGCGACGCATTCGTTGGTCACGATGCCGAGCGTCGCGCCGCCTGCAAGCACCAACCGGTGGCGCCTCATGAGGTCAAGTACGACGTCCGGGATGGCGCTAGGCGGGGGCGCTTCGTGGCGCAGCACTTGCGCGGCCGGGCCGGGACGGGTCCGGAACGGGTCGAGCATGAGCGTCGTGCAATGCTGCAAGCGTCCGATGTGCTCGTATGTCAGCGAGCCGAATGGGAGGTCGACGACCGCCGGCTCGCGCATCGCGTGCCACATCGCGGGCCACGCTCGCTCGAGGTCGGCCGACCACAGCACCCGGCCGCTCTCGACATGCGTGTGGCACGCAGGTCCCCCGAGCCGCTCGAGCGTGAGCATGCCCCGTAGCGCGTCGGCCGCCGGGAACATGGCCTCGTCGCGCCTCGCGCAAAGGTCGATCGCGAGCATAAACTCATCGCGCGTGCACGGCACGGGAATCCCTCCATCTTCGGCCATCAGGATCGACCCGTCGAAGAACGGGTCAAGATATGAGAGGTTCGCGCACTCTTTGTGCACGGTGAGGAGCTCCGGCGCCAACGAGCCCTCGAACTCGAACTTTGCCGTCAGTTTAGGGTGTCGCGGCGCCGCCACCCGGTCAAGCAGGTCTGACGGGATCTCGACGAGCGTTTCGGGCGAGAGCCTCCGCGCGAACCGACGTGAAGAGCTCGGCGCAACGACCACAACGCCCCCAGACCCGGTCGACGTCCGCGTGAGGAAGTCGACACCCGGCAGGCGCTGTGAGCTCCCGTTGAAGTAGCCCAGCTCGTCGGCCAGCCGGGACCGCTTGAACCAGTAGTGCATCCCGCGGCGGGTGGTCTCTGCAGGGGCGTGCAGCAACGCGGGAAACTCGGCCTCGAGCGCGGCGGCCGTCTCCATCGTGTCGACGTCGACGACGCACAAGTCTCGCAGGATCACGCACGCGTCGTACTGCTGTTTCTGTATCTTTGACCGGAACTCGTTCAGCTTCCGCCACGACCACCTTGATTCCGAGTGCGGAAACAACGGCCGCTTCTGTCCGACTTCGACCGGCATGACCACGTCGTTGGGGGCGAGGGCCTGGAGCTCGGCTACCAGCTCATCGAACCTCTCCATCTTTCATTGTCATGGAAATATTACATGCTTACGGTGCGTTGTGGTAACGTCGATTTCACTCGCCCGGTAGAAGAGTAACGATGCTCCGTTTCAGCCACATGCCGTCCTACAGTCGGGCCCGAGAGTCCGGCAACGCGTACGCGGTCCAGTTCAACAACGCGGCGTTCGACGCGCTGATGCGGCTCGCATTCGAGTCGTCCTCGGCGTCGACGCCGTGGGCGTTGCTTACCTCTGGCTCGTGGTGCATGTCGACCGTCGGCTCGAGGGTCGCCGTCGGGGACGGCATGACCGTGGAGCTCTCCGAGGCCAAGTTTGCCGGCGCGAATGAGCTCGAGCATGCCACCACGACGCTGACCTCTGACGACCCCGACGCCGCTCCGGGTCGCCTAGCTGAGTTTGTCGAGGCGTTGGTCGAGAAGCGGCGATGCCGACCATCCGAGGCATCGTATGTGTACGACATGCGGCCGAGCAAATCGGACGTCAACGTGCGCATCCACGACCGCCTATTTCGCGACAGGGCCCACCACGACCCTGTGGCCGAAAAGCTCCAGCGCATCGTCGGAGCCCCTCGCGCGCTCACGTTCTCGAGGCACCCTTTCAGCAGCACAAAGACGTTTGCCAACCTGGCCGGCGCATCGGTCAAGGAGCTGCGTCGCCGGATCGAGTTCTTCCTTGGCAACCGCGACTGGTACGAGCGCAAAGGCATCCCGTACCAGCTAGGCATCATGCTCACGGGCGAGTGCGGGACCGGCAAGAGCTCGGCCATCCGAGCCATCGCCAACGCGACCGGGAGGAGCATTGTCAACGTCAATCTATCTGGGGTCGCGACGGCTAGCCAACTCAAGCGCCTCTTGCAGCAGGAGGCGCTGTCGGTGTTGGAGAGCGATGAGCAGGTCGAGCCTGCCATCGTCAAGCTACCGGTCGCCCAACGCATCTTTGTCATCGACGAGATCGACGCGGTCGGCTCGCTCGTCAGCGATCGTTCCGGCGAGGGTCGCCACGACGTCGTGGCCGTCCCCGACGAGCTGACGCTTGGCGAGATCTTGAACGTGATGGACGGCGGGATCGAGGTCCCAGGTCGCATCCTCGTCATGATCAGCAACTACCCCGAGCGGCTGGACCGAGCTCTCGTGCGCCCCGGGCGCATCGACATCCACGTCACGTTCGGGCTCGCCGATAGGGACACGTTGGCCGATCTCTACAAGGTCGTGTTCGACGAGGAGCTCGACCCGGAGTCGGTGGCGCGGCTTCCGGACAGGCAGCTGTCTCCGTCACACGCTTCTGAGATCATGATCTCGGAAGCTTCGTTGCCAAACACCGATGCGAACAAGGTCATCGATCGCTTGGTCGAGGTCGCAAAATGCAAAATTGAATTCAAAAACCCCTCAACCATCATTTTCTGATCCGGCTCCGGAACCACCGATGTCTTCAACGTTGAACGTCATTTCTTATTATTTTTATCATGGCCGCCGCCACGATCGTGGGAAATAATCGTGGATATTTCTTCCGCGATCCGGACAACGTAGACGATGCCTGGTTGATGTTGCACTACGTCCTCGAACCCTTTGACAGTCACGCGTCGGTCCCGCCCGAGCTTTGGGACGAGTTCAAGGACGTCACCGGCCTCGATGCGATCACTGCGATGGAATGGGTCGTGTTCAAGACCAAGGGGACGCACCCGGCGATGGTCAAGTACGCGCCTGAGGCCGAATCCTCGAAATGGTTGCTCAAACAAGGAATATCGTCGCACGTGGCTCGAGAGGCCGCAAAGCACCCAAACCTCGTCAAAATTTTCTGCAAACAAGGTGATTGATTCGGTGTCGCGTGCACAAATATCTTGAAAACGTACCCAATTTCACAGGTGGCAGCGATGATACGAGAAAAAGGAGAGGGTTTGTCCGCGCGTTTAACGAGAGGAAGAGGCGCCGCGAGTCAGAGCGCGTCGATGCGAACAGACACACGGACCAACCGCAGACTCCGATTATGATTGATGCGCTGATCGGTGCCGGTGCCGGGGACGAAATCGCGCCGGTAGCGGCCGGAGAAGGCTTGGAGGACGGCGGTGAAGGAGGCTCGTTGGATGGCGGTGCACGTGGCGCGAAGATCTCAATCGATAAATATCACGATGACCTCCCCATGACGCCATCCGACAAAGTACCGGAAAACGATTTACCACTGGAAAACGATGATGCCTTGTGGCTTAACACCGTATATAACTAACTCCAAAAGACAAATCATCGACTAACTACGTTTTCG
>VFSW01008062.1_pt1 | contig 15186 bp, 11 predicted proteins | sample 5358111 | NCBI WGS metagenome assembly VFSW01 (sample SAMN11554181, study PRJNA540505) | mine drainage metagenome | isolation source: sediment from site ElyBrook_90M | place: USA: Ely Copper Mine, Vershire, VT | collected 2017
TATATATTGTTTTGTTAACTGTTTTCAATTATTTCGATATTTAGTTACCAGGGATCTAATCATGTTTATTGAAAAAATAGAAAAGGAAACATTGCTAAAACCGCTGCAAACAGTTGTTGGCATAGTTGAACGCAAACAGACCATGCCGATACTGTCCAATGTATTGATAGAAAAGAATATGGAAGAAATCCGCTTTACTTCCACCGATATGGAAATTCAAATTACAACGACCATAAAGGCTGAATCGAGTTTAAATGCCTCAATCACAGTTGGCGGGAAAAAATTGCAGGAAATTCTGCGCATTCTCCCAGACCAAAGTAAGGTTTCGATCGACATGCTTGAAAATAAGGTGCAGATCAAATCCAACAAGAGCAGATTCAATCTTCAGACATTGCCGGCGTCCGATTTTCCGGCACTTAAAAATCAACTTGAAGATACCAAGAAGATCAAACTGAACCAGCCTTCATTGAAAAAATTGCTGGGATCTGTTCATTTTGCCATGGCCCAACAGGATGTAAGGTATTACCTTAACGGCGTTCTTTTTGTCATCGAAAGCGGCAGACTCAGCGCGGTGGCTACCGATGGCCACAGATTGGCGTATAACGCAATTTCAATCGACGGGAATTTTGAAAAAACTGAAATCATCGTTCCCCGCAAAGCAATCATCGAACTGTCCAAATTATTGAGCGATGAAGATGAAGAAATTGAAATGGAATTTTCAACATTGCAGATGAAAGCGGTGTTTTCAAATATCGAACTGTATAGCAAACTGATCGAAGGAAAGTTTCCTGACTATCAAAGAGTCATTCCAAATTACATCAATCATTTGGACATCAACCGATCTCTGGTCCAACAAGCCTTGCAGCGCGCCGCGATCTTGTCGAATGAAAAATTTCGCGGTGTCCGTTTTGTCCTAACGGAAAGAAATCTATGCATCATCAGCAGCAATAGTGAACAGGAAGAAGCCCAGGTCGAAATCGAAACGGATTATCACGGGGAAGCGATTGACATCGGTTTCAATGTTAATTATTTGATGGACGGGTTAAACAGCATAGACAGCGAGACAGCCATATTTTCCTTCGGAAGCCCGAACAGCAGCATCCTGATAACATCGCCGGATGATTTGGAGTTTCGCTATGTCGTCATGCCCATGCGCATTTGACCAGAATCAAATGACGGGCATTGAAAAATATAAAGTTTGAAATGTTTCACGTGAAACAAACTACTAATTCAGGAAAAGCACATGAGCGAATACGATTCAAATAGCATCAAGGTACTCAAAGGGCTGGAAGCGGTGCGCAAACGTCCGGGCATGTACATCGGTGACACCAATGACGGAACCGGTTTGCATCATATGGTTTTCGAGGCGGTGGACAATGCGATTGATGAAGCATTGGCGGGTTATTGCAATGAAATCAATGTCATAATCCACGCGGATAACTCCATCAGCGTTAGTGACAATGGCCGGGGAATACCCACTGACATACACAAGGATGAAGGGAGGTCTGCGGCCGAAGTCATCATGACGGTTCTTCATGCCGGCGGGAAGTTTGACAGCAACACATATAAGGTGTCAGGTGGTTTGCATGGGGTTGGTGTGTCAGTGGTCAACGCGTTGTCGGAATGGCTGAAATTGACCATTTATCGCGATGGCAAGGAACATTTCCTGGAATTCCGTCACGGGGAACCCGTGGCACCCTTGAGGGTGGTCGGGGAATCAAAAAAGAAAGGAACCGTGGTTCACTTTCTGGCAGCAAGGGAAACATTCGGCCTGATTGAATATCATTTTGATATTTTGGCCAAGCGGTTAAGAGAACTTTCATTCTTAAACAACGGGGTAAAAATCGCCCTGATCGATCACAGAAACGGGAAAGAAGAGAATTTTTCGTTTACGGGAGGAATCAAAGGATTCGTGCAATACATGAATCGCAACAAGACTGCGCTGCATCCAACTGTTTTCTATGCCATTGGAGAAAAAGATGGAATGACCGCAGAAATTGCAATGCAGTGGAATGATTCTTATCAGGAAAATGTTCAGTGTTTTACGAACAACATTCCACAACGAGACGGCGGCACACATCTGACGGCAATGAGAGCAGCAATGACTCGTACGCTGAACAATTACATCGAGGTGGAACAGCTGGCAAAGAAGGCCAAGGTTGAACCCACCGGGGATGATATGCGCGAAGGATTGACCGCGGTGCTATCGGTGAAATTGCCGGACCCGAAATTTTCTTCGCAAACAAAGGATAAACTTGTTTCATCGGAAGTGCGTCCTATCATAGAAGAATTGATAGGACAGCAGATGAGCGCCTTTCTGCTGGAAAAGCCAAACGATGCAAAAATCATAGTTGGAAAAATCATTGAAGCAACCCGAGCGCGTGAAGCCGCGAGAAAAGCCCGAGATCTTACCCGCCGCAAGGGGGTTCTGGATGGAATGGGTTTGCCTGGCAAATTGGCGGATTGCCAGGAAAAGGATCCCGTTTTGTCGGAACTGTATCTGGTCGAGGGTGATTCGGCAGGAGGATCGGCCAAACAAGGCCGTGATCGCAAATTCCAGGCTATTCTGCCTTTAAAGGGCAAAATCCTCAATGTGGAGAAAGCACGCTTCGAGAAGCTTATCAGTTCGCAGGAGATTGCCACCCTGATTACCGTGTTGGGAACAGGCATAGGCAAGGAAGAATTCAACGTCGATAAGCTAAGGTACCATCGGATTATCATAATGACCGATGCTGACGTGGATGGATCACATATCCGCACTTTGCTGCTTACATTCTTTTATCGGCAAATGCCGGAGTTGGTGGAGCGCGGGCATATCTACATTGCGCAGCCTCCCTTGTATAAAATCAAGCAAGGCAGGGAGGAAAAATACCTTAAAGACGATTTGGAAATGAAAAATTACCTGCTGAACAATGCCCTGAAAAATGCGGCGCTTTATCCTGCATTGGAAGCGACCCCGATCCAGGACGTGGCCCTGGAGCAAATCGCAAGACAGTATTTTCTGGCTGAAGCTGTGATCGATCGATTGAGTTACTTTATTGCTCCCGAAGCGACGCATGCGCTGCTTGGTTTGCCAACGCTGTCCCTTGAAAATGTCGAACAGGCGCAAAAAAGTGCAGAGCTGCTTGAATCGGCCAGCGGTGGCATATTAAAAGTCAGTGTAGAACGAGATGAACAGGGTGATTTGCGTCTGCGTCTGGAAAAGCTGCTCTATGGCAATTACTCGGTGAGCTATCTGGATAGGGAATTCATACAGGGCGCGGATTACATGCAGATTCGCCAGACAGCGGATGCGCTGGAAGGACTCATGAGCACGACGGCCTATGTGACACGCGGGGAACAAAAACGCGGTGTTGCAAGTTTCAAACAGGCGATCGAATGGTTGCTCGAAGAAGCAAAACGCGGCCTTGCCATCCAGCGCTATAAAGGCCTGGGAGAAATGAATCCGGAGCAACTGTGGGAAACCACCATGTTTGTAAAAAATCGCGTTCTGCTGCGGGTTCGCATTGAAGATGCAATTGCTGCAGATGAAATTTTTACCACGCTGATGGGTGATATGGTTGAGCCGCGCAGGGCATTTATTGAAAGCAACGCGCTGGGCGTAAAAAACCTGGATGTATGACCTTGCTCATGCAGCAACCTTTGCAGCAAAACTGAACGTAACGATGCAGCGCAAGCAAATGTGAAAGATAATCTGAAAAGCCTGCGGCCTTACACAGTCTGGGCGCAATTCGCGACATTGTGTTGGATACCCCGTGCTTCTTTGCATGAGGCGGATTTGATCGCATACCTCATCGACTGGGCAATAAAGCGCAATCTGAATGCGACAGTGGATGATGCTGGCAACCTGATCTTACGAAAACCTGCAAGCCCAGGCCATGAAGGCAGCGCAGCAGTGGTCATACAGGGTCATCTCGACATGGTATGCCAGGCCAATTCCGGAATGCAGCACGACTTTCTGCGCGATCCCATCGATGCAGTCGTGAAAAACGGGTGGGTGGTTTCAGAAAACACCACGCTGGGCGCAGACAATGGCATAGGCGTAGCACTGGCGCTTTCCGCGCTGGAGGAGCCGGATCTGATTCATCCGGCAATCGAAGTCCTGCTTACGGTGAATGAGGAGTGCGGAATGGACGGGGCGAGAGGCCTATCTTCCGGGACTCTGCAGGGAAAAAGGCTGATCAATCTGGATGCCGAGGAATGGGGGCATTTTTATCTGGGTTGCGCAGGCGGCGTGGACGTGCAAGTGGCCCATAACTGCAAACAGCAGGATGTGCCGGCAGCTTATGCGATGGTGCGCTTTGACGTGTCCGGATTGTGCGGCGGGCACTCCGGCATTGACATACATCTGGGCCGGGGCAATGCGATCAAATTGCTGGCAGAAGCATTACGCGACCTGTCATCTCATGCCGATATATGTCTGGTCGAGTTCAATGGCGGTACGGCGCGAAATGCGATTCCCCGCGAGGCATACGCGCTGTGCGCTTTGCCTTCTGACATCGCGTTCAATATCGACGAATGGGTGCAGCATCGCAACCAATCATGGCAGCAGCGTTTCGCCAAAACCGATGCAGGCGTGAATTTCTTTTGCACTCACTACGACGCAATATCAGATACATCGGTTGCAGGCAAAGAACGCGACCATTTGCTGGCTTTTCTGGATACTGCAAGCAACGGCGTTTATCTCACCAGCGCAGATTTTCCGGGGGTGACCGATACATCGAGCAATATCGGTGTGGCGTCGCTTGAAAATGGCGAGTTCAAGGCGACCTTCAAAGTGCGTTCTTTGCACGATGCAAGAGCCGCTGCACTGGCCGACAAACTGGTTGGCCTCGCAGATGGGTTTGGACTGCATGCATGGAAAAATGGCCAGTATCCTGGCTGGACACCCGATCCTTCATCGCCTATGCTTGCTTTGTGCGGGCGGGTATATGCTCGGGAATTTGGCAAGCCTGCCGGATTGCAGGTGATACATGCGGGTCTGGAGTGCGGGCTGTTGGCGGCCAGCCATCCGCAACTGGACATGATTTCTTTCGGCCCCGACATACGCGGCGCCCATGCGCCCGGAGAGTGCGTGGAAATCGAATCCGTCGAGCGCTGCTGGATATTACTCAAGGCGCTGTTGCGGGAGCTTGCAGAAACAAAAAACTGACAGGAGAGATTGATGAAAACCGGCCCGCGCGAAATAACCACGCCTTTCAGACCCATCCCCCTGGACGTGCCGGAAGGAATGAAGCACAACGAATTCTTCAACAGCACAGAAAATCTCAACGACCTGGCAAACAACAACGGCTTGCTGGTCAACCAGGAAAACCTGTTGTTGTACCGAAAAGCGCTTGGACATAGCACGGAATTCGACTGTTCCATCATCTACAATACGTCAAGGACGATATTGAATCCGCTGGGGCGCCCTGTCCGTCGCACGCAGGTTGATGAACGCGTCAAGCATGTCTGGAACAGGATGAACCAGATCATCATTTCCTACATGCTGGAAAAATACCCGGACCCTGAAAAAGCACTGGTGCTGGCAGGAGAAGCCAGCCTGGATGCGACCTGGCCGCTGACGTCACCCGGAGTACCCAGCATACGCATGCTGCACAACCACTTCGTGGTTTTCCCGAAACAGACGCTGCTCGATGCGAAATTTGCCGATCTCGACAATCCGAATCTGACCGATGGAGGCCAGCATAGCCTGTTTCAAGCCTATATGCGCGATGTGTACCGGGAATTTTTTGGTCGCGCCTTGAGCCTCAAGATACTCAAACCGGCAAGCGAGGACGATGCGCGCATCCAATTGACAGGCTATCCACAGGGATTGCCCAGTTGGGAAATTCAAGGCGGAGAAGCCGCGCTCAAAAATGTGCATTTTTGGCGTGAATACGATGAGGTGCTCAAGGGCTTCATCGACTTTTACCGCACCTTTTTTTCACAGGTATCCACGCACAATGCGCCGATTCTGCAGGATGTATATTTCCCCGAACAGGTGGAGAGCGTTTTGTTGTTCAATAACGATTTCATGAAAACAGCGAAAAAAGTGCGCGATCACTGCATCATGGATGCCAAATATGCGAGCGCAATACGCTGGCAGCCCGCGTTTAAACAGCTGATCTATCGCAATGATCAAGGCAAGCTGATCGTCACGATCAGCCAGAACTCCATCGGCAATGCGATCACGGAGCTTCTGGGCGTGGTGGTGAACCGGGATCCGAATGCACAGGCTTATGCAGCAGTCGAGCAGGATTTGATAGCAAGGCTGCTTGAAGTGCGCAGGCGTTTGATCGAAGCTGATTTGGGCGAGGGCATTGCCACGGCTCACTGGCCCAAGGAGTAGGCAATGATATTGCTGTGCAAAGCCATTAGCGCATGGGGAACGCCCGGTTTTTTTGATGCTTTAAAGCAGGAGTTGATGCAGCTGGACATCGGTCAACTCCCGCTGCAACGCGGCATTTCATCGGGCAGTTATGTCATCGACGCCCCCATCACCGCAACAAACATCGCGGCGGTCGAAACGGTTGAAGCGATTCGCGTTCGAACCGGAATTTTCTTTCAGACAGTCATAGCAGGTTGCAGCTGTGCGGATGATCCGACGCCTCAAAGCACGATCAATGAGTATTGCGAGGTCCAGCTGATCATCGACAAGACGACCTCAAGAGCCACGGTCAGCCTTGTTGAATAACAATCAGACCGGTTTTTCAGGTTCAGCCTTGGGAGTCTTAAAGGGTTTGGAGATGAAGTTTGCCGCCATCGTGTGAAACAAAGGCGCGGGACAGATCAGTTTCGAACAGAAATTGGCAATAAACGCGGCAGACATCAAGGGCAGCAGCATTTCATGGTTGTCGGTCATTTCCATGATGATCACGAAAGCGGTGATCGGCGCTTGCGTAACGCCGGCAAAATAAGCGACCATGCCGAGTATGATGGTTGCCCCTGCAGGGACGCTGGTGAAAAGATGGGCCAGGTTGGCCCCGAATCCCGCACCCGCCGAGAGTGTGGGCGCCATCACTCCGCCGGGAATGCCGCTCACATATGAGACGGCTGTCGCCATCATTTTAAACAGGCCATAGGACTCAGGCAGGACGGATTTTCCGTCCAGCAGTGTTTTTGCTTCGCTGTAGCCGCTGCCATAGGAAGTGTTGTTCGAAGCCAGGCCTATGAGCGCCAGGATAAAACCGCAGACCGCTGCGAATGCGATTGGCCGTGCTTTGATCCAGATGCCGATATTTCCCGCCAGCCCCTTGTTCACCTCGATTAAAAAACGGCTGAATGTGCCGCCAAGCAGCCCCCCGGCGACGCCGCAGGCAATCACCACATCCCATTGTTTGCCGAACGCCAGGGTTTCGGAAGTGTGGCCAAAATAGGAATAGTTGCCGATCAGCGCAAGCGAAGTGATGCCTGCGATGATCACTGTCATGAGTATGGTTGAACTGTTGTGTTCTTCAAACGAACGGCTCATCTCTTCTATCGCGAATACGATGCCTGCCAGCGGAGTGTTGAATGCCGCGGCAACGCCTGCGGCAGCCCCGGCAAGTATCAGACCCTTTTCCACATCGTGTTTGGGGAAGCGCGCAAATCTTCCCAGGCTGTGCATGATGGATGCGCCTATCTGGACGGTGGGGCCCTCTCGCCCAACGGATGCGCCAAACAGCAGGCCCAAGACAGTGAGCATGATCTTTCCTATCGTAATGCGTAGGGAAAGCAGATGAACGCGAACGATGCTGCTCGGATCCAGCGAGACGATCGTCTGGGGAATGCCGCTGCCCTGAGATCCGGGAAAGACCTTACGGGTGGAAAAAACGATCAGCGCAAGGCCTAAGGGAGTTGCCAGCAGCGGAAGATAGGGTGAAATTGCGATCAGCTTGTGGAACAGCCGGTTGGCCCATTCTGCGGCGACGGCCAGAAAAATTGCGGCAAGACCCACGCTGATTGCGCCGCTCCAGAACACCAGCCTGCGTTTCCAGTCGCGTATCAACGGCGTTTCCAGCATGGTGCTGTCCTGGCGTGCCTTGAAAAATTCGCGTATTACATGAAATACTTTCATAATATTATTATATAGCCAATATTTGGGTTTCAGATACAGCCGGCATCGATCCGCGCACACTAAGATTAAAAAAATTTAGACCATGTCGCCCCACTCCTTCCATTCTTCTGATAACGCATCGGAACAGGTCGCGCAAACCGATCTGCGCGCAATCGGCCGGCTGTTCCCCTATCTGTGGGAGTTTCGCGGACGGGTCCTGCTCTCGTTCTCGCTCCTGCTGGGCGCAAAACTGGCTTCGGTGAGCGTGCCGCTGGTACTGAAAAAAATCATAGATGCGCTGGACATGTCGCATGCCAGCATGGTTCTTCCGCTGGCGCTCATCATCGCCTACGGGTTTTTGCGGTTTTCCAGCACGACCTTTGCAGATTTGCGCGATGTGGTATTTGCCAAGGTCACGCAGCGCGCGATGCGCAGGGTCAGTATCGCGGTATTCCAGCATCTGCATGCGTTATCGTTGCGGTTTCATCTGGAGCGCAAGACGGGCGGCATCACGCGCGACATCGAAAGAGGCTCCAAGGCCATCTCCAGTCTGGTCGGATTTCTGCTGTTTCGCATAACACCTACCGTGCTGGAAATACTGATGGTTGCGGTCATTCTGTTTGTCAAGCTGGACTGGGTGTTCGGCCTGATCACGCTGCTGACGCTGGCGGTATACATAGCCTTCACCGTCACCATCACCGACTGGCGCACGCAGTTTGTACGCCGCGCCAACACGCTGGATTCGGAGGCTTATGGGCGTGCGATCGACAGCCTGCTCAACTATGAGACGGTGAAATACTTCGGCAACGAGCATTACGAGGCTCTGCGTTATGACAACAGCCTGGCAGAATGGGAGAGCGCCGCGTTGAAGTCGCAGCGTTCGCTGGGATTTTTGAATGCGGCACAGGCGGGTACGATCGCGATCGGCGTGACACTGATGGTTCTGCGCGCGGCAAAGGGCGTGACCGCAGGCAATCTTACGCTGGGCGATCTGGTGATGGTTAATGCCTACCTGCTGCAGGTTTTTCAGCCGCTAGGATTTCTGGGCGTGATGTATCGCCAGATCAAGGAATCCATCACCGATGTGGAACGCATGTTTGCGCTCTTGCACCGCCCGAAAGAGATCGAAGATGCTCCCGGTGCCGCAAGGCTTTCCGTTCAGGGCGGCGAAGTCAGATTCGAGCACGTCAGCTTTTCCTACAATGCGGACCGCCCTATCCTGCATGACGTGAATTTCACCATTCCGGCCGGCAAGACCGTGGCAGCAGTGGGTGCTAGCGGTGCCGGAAAATCGACGCTGGCCCGCTTGCTGTTCCGTTTTTATGACGTCAACGAAGGCAGCATCAGCATAGACGGGCGGGACATAAGAAGCGTCACCCAGGAAAGCCTGAGATCCGCGATCGGCGTGGTTCCCCAGGACACGATCCTGTTCAACGACAGTATCTATTACAACATTGCCTATGGCAGGCCGGATGCAACGCGCGAGGAAGTGATTGATGCTGCCCGTGCCGCGCATATCCTGAATTTCATCGTATCCTTGCCGCAAGGCTGGGATACGATCGTCGGCGAACGGGGGCTCAAGCTCTCCGGCGGCGAAAAGCAGCGCGTTGCCATCGCCAGAACCCTGCTGAAGAATCCATCAATACTGATACTCGACGAGGCCACCTCCGCGCTAGATACCAAGACCGAAAAAGCCATACAGTCCGAGCTTCTGGAAATCGCCAAAAACCGCACCAGCCTCATCATCGCACACCGTTTGTCCACGGTGGTCGAGGCGGACGAAATACTGGTGATCGAGTCTGGGCGCATCGTCGAACGCGGCCGGCATGCCGGGCTGCTCGCACAAAATGGCGCATATGCGCTGATGTGGGCGATGCAGCAACAGGCCGAAGAAGACGAGGAATAGCCGGACTATTTCTTCGTGGCCTTGGGTTTTGCCGCAGCCTTCTTTTTGGCGGCTGCTTTGGGTTTTGCCTCAGCTTTTGGTTTTGCGGCAGCCTTGGGTGCGGCTTTGGGCTTGGCGGCCTTCTTCACGGTCTTGCTGCTTTTTGCAGCCTTGGCGGCGAGCAGTTCCAGTGCCGCATCCAGCGTGATCTCGTCGACCGTGATGTCCTTGGGCAGGGTTGCATTGATCTTGCCGTGGCGAACATAAGGCCCATAACGACCGCTGCACACTTCCACGGTAGTCTTGTCATCTGGATGGTCGCCCAGGGTGCGCAACACGGCGTTGCCATCCTTGGCCTGGGAAAGCAGCTCTACCGCGCGCTCCAGGCCGATCTCAAAGATGCTGTCAGTTCGGGGAATGGATTTGAATTTACCGTCATGCCCGATATAGGGGCCGAAGCGGCCGATGTTGACGATGACCTTCTTGTTGCCTTCCGGATGCAGACCCAGCTCGCGCGGAAGCGAAAGCAGCTTCAGGGCGGCATCCAGATCGGCCTGATCGACCGGCATGTCCTTGGGCCATGAAACGCGCTTGGGTTTGGTCTTTTCCCCTTCGACCACTTCGCCGAGTTGCACATAGTGGCCGTAAGGGCCGCGCAAAAGCAATACGGTCTGGTCTGTCCCGGGATGGCGGCCGAGTTCGACGCGAACATCCTCCTGCGTTTCGCCGCTGATGCTGCGCTTGTATTTGCACTCAGGGTAATTGGTGCAGCTGATGAAACTGCCGTAGCGGCTCAATTTCTTGGCCAGCGGTTTGCCGCATTCCGGGCAGGCCTCGTCGAGCAACTCCTGGGGGCGTTCTATATTGGTCTTTTCCTTGATCAGGCCGGAAAACCCGCTCCAGAATTCATTCAACACCCCTATCCAGTCCCGCTTCCCGTCCGAGATGTCATCGAGTTCGTCTTCCAGCGACGCGGTGAAGTTGTAATCCACATAGCGCGTGAAATGATCGGTGAGAAAGCGCGTGACGACCCGTCCGACATCGGTCGGCATGAAGCGCTTCTTGTCCAGAATGGCATATTCCCGGGTTTGCAGCGTGGAGATGATGGTGGCATAGGTTGAGGGGCGGCCGATGCCGAATTCTTCCAGAGCCTTGACCAGGCTCGCCTCGGTGAAACGCGGCGGCGGCTGGGTAAAGTGCTGTTCACCGTACAGTTTGTCGACGGGCAAAATATCGCCTTCGACAAGAGGCGGCAGTTTTCCGCCCTGCTCTTCTTCCGCGTCATCCACGTCTTCCATATAAACGCTGATGAAACCCGGAAAAACCAGCACCTGGCCGCTGGCTCTGAACAGCGTGTCATCGCCACCGAGCCGGATATCCGCGCTGACCGTGTCGAAACGCGCTGCGGTCATCTGGCAGGCCAGTGTGCGCTTCCAGATCATTTCGTATAGCCTTGCCTGGTCTGCGCTCAGATGGTCGCGCAGGCTGTCGGGGGTGCGCGCGATCGAAGTCGGGCGTATCGCTTCGTGCGATTCCTGCGCATTTTTGGTTTTGCTCTTGAAAACGGGCGGGCTGGCGGGCAGGTATTCGTCTGAAAAATGTTCGCCGATGTAGGCGCGAATTTCCGCGACCGCCTCGTTCGCAAGAGATACCGAGTCGGTACGCATGTAGGAAATCAGGCCGACCGTCTGCCCTCCGATGTCGATGCCTTCATACAGCGTCTGCGCCGTGCGCATGGTCCGCTCTGTGGACATGCCGAGCTTGCGCACCGCTTCCTGCTGCAGCGTCGAAGTGGTGAAAGGCGCTGCGGCATATCGCTGTTTGGCCTTTTTCTCGATGCGCACGACCTTGGGCGGCAACTTTGCGGAGTCCAGCTTTGCAAAGATGGCGTCGTATTCGGTTTGGCTCTTGATGCTCAGCTGTTCGAGCTTTTTGCCCTGATACTGGATGAGGCGGGCGGAAAATGGATGGTGATCCTTGTGGCTGTCCAGATGCACCGTCCAGTATTCCTGACTGGTAAAGGCCTCGATTTCCTGTTCGCGCTCGACAATCAGGCGCAAAGCGGGGCTTTGCACCCTGCCTGCAGACAGGCCCGGACGGATCTTGCGCCATAGCAGAGGAGACAAATTGAAACCCACGAGATAGTCCAGCGCACGCCTTGCCTGCTGGGCGTTCACCAGCGGCATCGCAATTTCCCTGGGATGGGCGACGGCTTCCCTTACCGCGGACTGCGTGATTTCGTAGAACACCACGCGCTTCATGTTCTTGCTTTTGAATCCCCTCTTGGACTTCAGGAGTTCGGCGATATGCCAGGCGATGGCCTCTCCCTCGCGGTCGGGGTCGGGAGCCAGCAGGATGTTGTCTGCGGCAGCGGCTGCTTTGGCAATGGCATCCATGTGCTTGCTGTTGCGCGCGATGGTTTCGTAGTTCATCGCAAAACCGTTTTCGGGATCCACCGCACCGCTCTTGGGAACGAGATCACGCACATGCCCGTAAGACGCGAGCACTTCATATCCACTGCCCAGATATTTTTTCAGGGTCTTGGCTTTGGCAGGAGATTCTACGATCAAAAGATTATTGGCCATGCCGTTCAATGTAATTGGGTGGATTGTATGGGGACGAGCAGCTCTTCGACCAGCAAGGGGTTGAGATTCTGGTGGCGGTCCCACAGCACGATGAGCATGATGAGCTTGAGCTTGTCGAGTCCAAGGTCTTTCTGCTGCAAGGCGAGTGCACGGTCGATGATGATCTCGCGCTCGACAGCGGTGATCATCGCCTGCTGTTCGGCGAAGAGCAGAAACTGCCTAGCCTCGGCACTCAGGCGGACGAACTCGATTTCGGCATAGACGCGCAGGCCGGCATGGTCCGGAATGTCAGGGTAGCTGTCGGCATTTTGCAAACGCAAGGCGGAAAGCCAGGTCAAAGCCTCGTCGATATCCTCGCCTTCGAAGCCGGCGGCAGAAAGTTTGCGCGACAGCTTGTCAGGCGCGGGATAGCTTCCTGCATCGATATAGCTTTCAAATAAATACATGAGGATTTCAAACATAATTTCGTTTTAGTGTATGCGTTGGTACAGTCCGCCGGGAAGCGCTGCGACCCGGCCTTCGAGTTCGAGCGTTAATAGCATGGCGGATAGCTGACTAACCGTCAAGCCGGTGCGCAGGCAAAGTGTATCCATGCTCACCGGGTCAAAGCCGATCTTGCCGGGCAGGTCTTCGAATTGCGGCAAATCGCTTTGGGGAAGTTGAGGCTTGATTGTTGGGAGCTGGGAAGCCAGTTCCTCTAGGATATCTTGCGCGGTTTCGACCAGTTTTGCGCCCTGCTTGATCAGTTTATGGCAGCCGCGGCTTTGCGGAGAATGTATGGAGCCCGGTATGGCAAAGACATCCCTCCCCTGCTCCATCGCCTGCCTTGCGGTGATCAGCGATCCGCTCTGCTGGGAAGCCTCCACGACCAGGCAGCCTATGCTCATGCCGCTGATGAGACGATTGCGACGCGGAAAGTTCGAACCTATGGGAGGCGTGCCCAGCGGAAATTCCGAGACGAGCGCCCCCTGAGTTGCGAGCTGATGGGCAAGCTTGCGATTGGCGGCAGGATAAACCTTGTCCAGACCGGTGCCGACGACGGCGATGCTGCTGCCCTGCCCGCGCAAGGCGCCGCGATGGGCGGCAGCATCAATGCCATGGGCCATGCCGCTGATGATGCAAAGCCCCGCATCGCTCAATGCGTTTGAAAACTCCTCGGCATTTCCGATTCCCTGCGGTGTGGCATTGCGGCTGCCGACAACGGCAAGCGCCGTTGAATTCAACAGGTCGAGGCGCCCTTTGACATAGAGCAACAACGGGGGGTCGGGGATGTTGAGCAGTGCTTTGGGATATTCCGCATCGCCCAAAGTGGCCACATGGTTTTGTTCATCTTCAAGCCAGATCAGTGCCGGAGAGAGCGTCTCGTCGCCCACGCCCTTTTGGATTGCAAAGGCAATATCCGGTTTGACGAAGGGCTTGAGCGAACTTAAAGGTGCCGCCAGAACCGCTTCGGGAGAACCGAATTCCTTGAGCAAGGTGCGTGCGCGCTCACCTCCCAGGCCGCGTATCTGGCTGAGTATTAACCATGACTTGAGCGATTCATCAATATGCATGCACTGCGTGAAAACGGGCAGTCTTGAGGAAATTCCCCGCGCCCTGCAGGTTGCGATGGGCGCAAGGAGCGGCTTTTATAAACGCATCACGGGTTGGAAGCGCGGTCCATGAGTTGTACCGGCATGCGCGTATTCATCACCAGCGCATACGATACCTTGTCGAACACGCGGAACACGAATATCAAGCCGGAACGGACGTCAGGCAGCGCGAGGGGCTTGCCATCGTCGTTGACGATGCGGCCCTTGTTGTATACGGCCAGCACATTTCCGTTTTGCAGGCCATCTCTCGCCCCCTTGTTCAGCGTGATGATGCTGTCCTGCCCTGCCTGGGTCACGCCGCCATAAATGGAAATCACCGTTGCATTGATCTGTCTTTCGGGCGCGCGCGGAAGGTAGGTCAGGGGGGTGGGAGCGGAAGGTGCTACCAGTAGGTCTCCCACATTGATTTCCAGTTTTGCATCGGTCACGACGCCGGTGCTGACATGGCCGAATTTATTGATTCCGATCGTTCCCAGATAGACCGCCTCGCGGCCCAGGACTTCATTCGTGTCAGGATCGGTAAAGATCTTGCCGGGACGGAAAACCTGCCATACTTTTCCCTGACTTTCGGGAATTCCGGTAGCGTAAACGATATCGCCTGGACCCACGATCACCCTTTCATCCGGTACGCCTACCAGTTTGGGGGAGCCTGCCAGGGATTCATTCGATATGACCAGAGGCTCGCTCAGGAATGGCTCGATGACCTTGGACGCGATGCTGGGGATCGCATCCTGTTTGCCCTTTTCATAGATGATTTCGGGGGACAACCGGACGACATTGCTTGCGTTCTCACCCTCGCCAAGGCTGCGGCCTAAACTTAGCGTGCCATGTTCCCTGTCCAGAAAAATGGCTTGGCCCGGATAAATCCAGTGCGGATCTTTGATGGTGTCCTTGTTCATGCCCCAGATGTGCGGCCATTTCCAGGGGTCTTTGAAGAACTTGCCAGAAATGTCCCAGAGCGTGTCACCTTTGACGACCGTATATTGGTCGGGTGCATCGCTGCGTATTTGTGCAGTGTTATCAGATTGACCGGCAAAAGCCAGGACAGGCAATAAAAAGCAAAACAGCGATATAATCTTACGCATGGAAACTCCGAAAGAGTCAGTG
>VFSW01008063.1_pt1 | contig 15186 bp, 14 predicted proteins | sample 5358111 | NCBI WGS metagenome assembly VFSW01 (sample SAMN11554181, study PRJNA540505) | mine drainage metagenome | isolation source: sediment from site ElyBrook_90M | place: USA: Ely Copper Mine, Vershire, VT | collected 2017
AATCCGGCACCGCTTTCGGCTTACTTGCACCTTGATGACATCGATGTCACCTGCTCCTCGCCCGAACGCTTCGTGCACATCGACGCCGCGGGGAACGTCGAGTCCCGTCCGATCAAAGGAACGATCGGTCGCGGCCGCACTCCCGAGGAAGACGCCGCGCTTCGCTCTTCACTCGCCGGCAGCGAAAAGAATCGCGCCGAAAATCTGATGATCGTCGACCTCACGCGCAACGATCTCGCCCGCGTTTGCCTCCCCGGCAGCGTGCATGTCCCGCAAATGATGCAGGTGGAGACTTACGCCACGGTGCATCAATTGGTCAGCACCATCGTGGGCCGCCTAGCCCCCGGCGCTACCGCCATCGATTGTATCCGCGCCGCCTTTCCCGCCGGCTCCATGACAGGCGCTCCCAAGCTCCGCACGCTCGAAATTTTGGACCAACTGGAACCTGAAGCTCGCGGCATCTACTCTGGCAGCATCGGATTCATCGGGTTCAACGGCGCCGCGGACCTGAACGTCGTCATCCGAACCGCGGTTTTTCACCACGGCATCGCCAGCATCGGCGTGGGCGGCGCCATCGTCTATCAATCACAGCCGGAAGACGAATGGGACGAGATGCTGCTCAAAGCACAAGCGCTGCTGCGCGCGTTTTCACCCAAGCTATCATAGGATTTATGTCGACTGTTTTGCCGGTCACCGCTTTACCCGAACAGGAAGAAACCAGCGCACTCGACCGCGTGCGCGCCTTAGAGAGCGAATACCTGCTCCAGAACTACGCGCGCTATCCGCTCATGCTGGATCGCGGCAAAGGCTGCTATGTCTTTGACCCATCCGGCAAGCGCTACCTCGACTTCATCACCGGCATCGGCGTCAATGCGCTTGGCCACGCGCACCCGCGCCTGGTGAAGGCGATCCGCGAACAAGCCGGCCGCCTGCTGCACACTTCCAATCTTTACTACCACGCCTACCAGGGACCGCTCGCCGAGCGGCTCGCCAAGGTCAGCGGCCTGCAGCGCACGTTCTTCTGCAACTCCGGCGCCGAGTCCATGGAAGGCGCGCTCAAAATGGTGCGCGCGCATGGCCACAAAATCAATGCGGAAAAATTCGAGATCGTCGCGCTGCACAATTCTTTTCACGGACGCACGCTGGGCGCGCTGTCCATCACCGGACAGGAAAAATATCGCCGCGATTTTGAGCCGCTTCTTCCCGGCGCGCGCTTCGTTCCGCCCAACGACGAGGTGGCCCTGGAACAAGTAGTCGGCGAACGCACCGCCGGCATTGTCATCGAATTGATCCAGGGCGAGGGCGGCATCTTCCCAATGTCCATCGAATACGTCCGCAAAGCGCGCGAATTGGCCGACCGTTACGATGCGCTGCTGGTCTTCGATGAGATCCAATGCGGCGTCGGACGCGTGGGCAAGCACTTCGCCTATCAGCTTTTCGACCCCATCGTACTGCCGGATATATTGACGGCAGCCAAGCCGCTGGCCTGCGGCATCCCCATGGGTGTGATCGTCGCAAACGATCGCGCGGCCCAGGCCATCGGAGCCGGCATGCACGGCTCCACGTTCGGCGGCGGACCGCTCGCCTGCCGGGTGGCCATCGAGTTCATGGATATTCTCGACGAACTCCTGCCCCACATAGACACGATGGGCCGTTACTTCCGGGCCAAGCTCGAAGAACTGCAGAAACAGTTGTCCTTCATTCGCGAAGTGCGCGGCCAGGGCCTTATGATCGGAGTCGAGTTGAGCTTTCCCGGCAAGCAACTCGTGCTCGACGCCATGGAGCAAGGCCTGCTGATAAATTGCACGCACGACACTGTGCTGCGCTTCCTTCCGCCTTACATCACAACCGAAAAGGAGATCGACCGGGCCGTTTCGATCCTCAAGCGCGTTCTCAAGCTCGCGGCTAAGCGTGGCGATGCCCACCCGGACCGAAGTGTTTGACCAGAATTGAAGAATGGGAGCAACGTTATCGCGCCGGTGAACAGGTGTTCGAGACGCCGGCGCCGCTGGTGGTTGAATTCACCAGCCCACTCAGTCCGGGCTCGGCTCTCGATCTTGCCTGCGGCCCCGGCCGCAACGCCCTATACTTGGCCGAACGCGGTTGGCGAGTCACCGCGGTGGATGGTTCGGCAACCGCTATCGAGCTATTGCGCGGAAAAAACCCGTCCATCGACGCGCGGGTCGTGGATCTCGAAACCGGCGAATTCGAACTTCCGCCGCAGGCCTTTGACTTGGTTCTGTCCTGCTATTATCTCCAGCGCAGCCTGGTCCCCGGCATGCAGTCGGCGCTCCGGGTCGGCGGTTTGCTGATCATGATTGTGCATCTCGCCGATGCCGGCCAGCCGCAGGGCACACCCACGCGCGCTTACCCGAGCGAACTGCGTGCTTTCTTCAAAGGCTGGCGCGTCTTGCATTACCGGGAAGGCGAGCCGGGAGAATCAGGCCATCGCCACGCTGTCGCCGAAGCCGTGGTACAAAAGCCAGCCTAGAACCCACGTCGGCGCTGGGAGCGCGGTCGGGTTGGGGCGCTCGATGGCACGGGGCCCCGGGGTTGGTCCGAGTCGCCTCCCAGCGCGCGAGTACCAGCAGTTCTCCCTCCACAGGGAAGGCACTCGTATCGTCATGACTCTGCGTGGATACTTGGTCGGAGGCGGCCACCGGGGCTAACGTTAAAGATAGTCGATCCCCTAAACCGGATAGGGTAAATTGGCTCCCGGTCTATCTTCGGAAGTCGGACAGTTTGAAGATGCTGGCGAGTTCGACGCCGTACTTGTCGCGTAGCAGTTCGGTGGCGCCAGCTTCCCGGTCAATAAGACACGCAGCCCCCAGGATTTCCATCCCTACCGACCTTGCATTCTCGATGGCTAGAGCTGTAGATTCGCCTTTGGTACAGACGTCGTCAAGGATGACGGCCTTGTGTCCCTCGGTCTGTTCTAGACCTTCGACCACCTTTTGCATCCCGTGTGGCTTGCGCTCCTTTCGGACCACGAAGGAGTCGATGATAGGCTGACGATCCAAGCTTTCTCTGGCAATGGCAAAGGCAATCGGGTCTGCTCCCATGGTCAGGCCGCCTACGGCGTCTGGGAACCACATTTTTTCTTCCATCTTCTGGATGAAGAGAAGCCCAATCAGGCGCATCGCACGCGGGTCGAAGGTAGTCGGCTTGCAGTCTATATAAACGTCGCTGGTCTGGCCGGAAGTAAGAGTGAAAGTGCCAAACCGTACGGACTTCCTTTTGAGGATGTCGGAAAGTTCGGCTAGTTGGGCTGGGGTTGAGGTCATTGAAAACGAGACCCTATTTTAACAGAAGCTCTTTCGTGAGCAGTCGGCAACTGAGGTGACCTTTCCGTTATAGGAGGCGGCCGGAATGGTGAGGGAGCGCAAACAAATTGAATCAAGCTCAGCACACAACAAAACTGCCACTAAATGTCTTATTCTTTTATTGCGGGCGTTCTACCCTGCAGCCGGCTTGCGGAGCTAATAAGCATCGACAACAGCAATGCATAAGCGACCCACACAACCTGGAGCCACTGCCAACCGGATAGCATGGTATAATTATTCAGAGTGATGAATAAATATAAGGCGGGCGTCGCCGGCTTCAGCGGCTACAGCGGTCAGGAACTCGTCCGCCTCCTCGCTGCCCACCCCCAAGCCGACCCCGTCCTCCTCGAACACCGTCAGGATCAGGGAGGCCGTCCATCGCCCGTCAATCATCCGCAGTCCCGCCGCGCGCCCTGCACTCCCGAGTCTGTGCGCGCCGAAGGCTTGGCCGTCGTCTTCCTCGCTACACCGCCTGAAGTTTCCATGGAGCTCGCGCCTGCTTTGCTCGACGCCGGAGCCAAGGTCATCGATCTTAGCGGCGCCTTCCGCCTGCGCGACGCCGCCACGTATTCGCACTGGTACAAGCAGGAGCACACCGCGCCACAACTGCTCCCAGAGGCAGTCTATGGACTCCCGGAGTTCTGCCGCCAGCGCATTCGCACGGCCCGATTGATCGCCAACCCCGGCTGTTATCCCACCGCTGCGAATCTGGCCATTCAACCGTTGATCGCCAGCGGCGTGGCTGATCGATCCGCGGGAATCGTCTGCGACGCCAAGTCCGGCGTGAGCGGTGCCGGGCGCAAAGCCAGCCTCAAAACCAGTTTTTGCGAGATCGCCGACAATTTCTCCGTCTATTCGATGCTCGATCACCGCCATGTCGCCGAAGTTCTGATGGTCTCCGGCCTCGATGAACCGGAGTTGACCTTCACTGCGCACCTGCTCCCCATCGATCGGGGCATCCTCGAAACAATTTATGTGCGCACGCGCAATATCAAATCCGCCCAAGACCTGCTCGACATCTACCTGCGGCATTACCAAGCGGAGAGATTTGTGCGCCTCTACCAGCCTGGCAGCTGGCCCGACCTCGCCTCCGTGAATCGCACCAACTTTTGCGATATCGGATTCAAGTTCGATCCTGCCACCGGCCGCGCCGTCATCGTTAGCGCCATCGACAATCTGGTGAAGGGCGCCGCCGGCCAAGCGATCCAAAACATGAATCTGATGCTCGGCTGCGAGGAAACGGCGGGCCTGTTATGAGGATGTCGTGAAAGTACTCATCAAGCTCGGCGGCACTTTGCTCGACGCAGCGGAATCGCGCCACCGCCTGGCGTCGGAAATCTCTTCGGCCGTCCATGGGGGCCTGCAAGCCGTTGTCGTACACGGCGGCGGAAAGCAGATGACGCGTTATCTGACCGCTCACGGCATCGAGAGCCACTTCGTGAACGGTCTGCGCGTTACTACGCCCGAAGTCCTGGACGCCGTGGTGAAAGTTTTGGCTGGTTCGGTCAATCAGGAACTCGTCTCGGCTTTTGTCGCCTGCGGCGTCCCGGCGGTCGGACTGAGCGGCATGGACGCCTTGCTGACCGAAGCGCGGCAACTGAGCGCGGAGCTCGGTTGGGTGGGTCAGCCAGTCCGATCCGATGCTCGTCTCCTTAATTCGTTAATCCAATTGAAATATTTGCCTGTTGTGGCGTGCCTGGCAGGCGATCGACAGGGTCAATTTTTCAACGTGAACGCCGACAACATGGCGGTTTCGATAGCGGGCGCCCTGCGCGCGGACAAACTGTTGTTCTTGACCGACGTCGATGGTGTCCGAGGCCACGACAATTCCATCTATTCCGCCTTAAATGCCGATCAATGCCGGGAACTTATCGATTCCGGAATCGCCACCGGCGGCATGCGGGCCAAGCTGGAATCCGCCGTCGAAGCGCTTAGAACGGGAACCGCCGAAGTGATCGTTGCCCCCGGAGCGGCGCCAGGCATCGTTGAGAAGTTGCTCGCTGGGGATGCCGTCGGCACTCGACTGGTTGCCTCTGCAGAGGTATCGCGGAATGCTTAGTACCGCCAGTATTTCTGTACTGGAAAGCCTAGGACCTCTGGCAGTGCGAAAGGCGACAATGCGCGACATTTATGCGCTACTCGACTTGATTAATTCTTATGCCGCGCAAGGCGTAATGTTGCCTCGGACTGAGTTTGATATTTCAGAGAACATCCGCGATTTCACCGTTATATACTCGGGCTCACAGCTTCTGGGCTGCGGCGCGCTGCACTTTTACACCCCGACCTCCGGAGAAATCAGGTCTTTGGCGGTTGCTCCGGAGGCCAAGAAGCGGGGAATCGGGGTCCGCCTGATCGAGGCCCTTGAGAGCGAGGCGCTTAAAAACGATCTACATGCCATATTCGCGTTCACTTATGTAGCTGAGTTTTTCCGCAAAGTGGGTTTTCACGAAGTAGATCGCGGCTTGCTCCCCCTCAAAGTATGGAAGGACTGTTTGTCTTGTCCCAAGTTCCAATGCTGCGATGAAATCGCTGTACTGAAAGCACTTAGGTGTGATACGGTCCCCGCCTTATCCCTGAATTACAGCCACGAACTAGTCCAGCTTCCCAACCCCAAGCGCGGTTGACTCTGTGTGAGACTTCGATCTTTCTTTTCAAATTCCTCCGCCATGCGGTGAGTTTTTCCTGGCTTTCCGACTACGCCTGTGTATAATCTGTTAACATATTTAGCCGGGACTCCGGGAGGGACCATGGGTCTATGAAAGCACAGACCATTGATGTCAAGCAGTCAACCGGAAGGATACTTTGCTGCACGATTTTTCGAGCCGGCGGCAAGAAATTGCTGGCCAAGGGCCACGTGATCAGTGAAGAAGATGCTCGGATGCTCCAGACCGAAGGGATGAACGAGGTCTGGGTCACTGAGCTCGAAGATGGTGAAGTTGGCGAGGACGACGCTGTCATGCAGGTCGCGAGCGAAATCGGCTGTGGAGCGCTCGAAATCCGTCTTGCCGCTGGGGGAAGGGCGAACTTGTTCACCACCGAAGGTGGTTGCCTTTTGGTGGACGATGAGCTGTTAAAGCAAATCAATTGCACGGCCAGCATGGCCATCGCCACGTCTCTCAACTTTTCTTATGCGCGCTCCGGCCAACGGGTGGCTACTGTCAAGAGCACTCCGTTCGCGGTGGCCAAGCCGGAACTCGATGCGATGATTTCGATTATCCGGGAAAGAGGTGCCATCTTGCAGGCCCGGCCCATCCGCGCGCCCGCCGTGGCTATTCTCTATAGCTACCCGGTGAACTGCGAACGGGCCAGGCAGTTGTTTGAAAATATCATGCGGCAGCGTTTGGATCGCATCGGAACCAGCGCCAGTTTTGTTCTTTCGGCGGTCGAAGAGGAAAGCGCTGTAGCCCGTTCGGTGCAGCATCTGTTGCGCGCCAAACCGACTGTTGTGCTGATCGCTTCCACCACCGCGCCGGCCGGACCCGACGATGTGGTCGGCCGGGCCATGGTTCGAGCCGGCTGTCACATCGAGCGGTTCCTGGCCCCCGTGGAGCCGGGCAATCTCTTCTTGCTGGGCTACAAAGACGATGTTCCGATTGTGTCCGCTCCAGGCTGCTTCCGCTCCGCGAAGCCCAACGTCGTGGATTTGATGCTTCCGCCGATGCTGGCCCGTTATCGCGTCTCGGGTTGGGAAGTCGCTTGCCTCGGGCATGGCGGCTTGCTCGTCTAATTATTAAAAGATACTCCGCGGCGGCGGCCCTGGCGCGCGTCACAAGCGCCCCCGCGGATTGCTCCCTGCCGGACGCCCCCAAGCGTCCGGTTTTTTTTCTCCCTTCCGCCGCGAAATTCTGCTGGACAATTTCGCATGGTACGAGTCGCCGCGCCTTGTACTACTCTGAAGAATCTGATGAAAAAATGTCGCCGCGAGGATCTATTTGTTGTTACGCTGGGCCAACAGCAATGGATTCATAGGCCTACATACGAATGCTGAGACTCGCGCTAAAACCGGACTCCAGTTTTTTTCGGAAGATCGCGATCGGTGCTGTCGGCTGTCGGGCAATATGCACTGATCTGTCTACCCACGGCCATAACATGGTTGAACTGGAGCGCGGATCCACGGACACGAAGCTTTGGAAAGAGGTAAAGCGCAAGCGGATTCGCATTCCCGATCTAGTATGCACGCATTGCGGTCTGCGGGCCGAGAGCAGGGCGAAGACAAAGGCTGAGCTATCCATGTCACACAGTCTCACTGACCAGGAGCGCGCTTGGGACTTCGGAATGGTGGAAGGCGACTATATCGGGTTTCCGGTGTGCGAAGCCGTTGATGAAAAGTACTGGAGCACAGGGAGGCTTCGATCCGAAGCCTCCTACTGGCATGAACGCAATTGGGTGTGCTGGCGGCTCAAGGGAAAAATCAACTACTTCCGCGTGGCGACTTTCCGGGGCAGTCCACACACTAAAGTAAGCACAAAGGGGGTCACGGAAGGCTCTGAAACCAGCGTGTCGTGGAATGCGGTATTCTCGTCCCGCGACGGTGCGGTCGAGAAATTGGACGGCCACAAGATGACCATCGCCCGCGCCTCCGATGGACACCGCAACACAAGGACGATTCCGCCCGCCTTTGAGCTGTTCGTGAAACAGGGGGACGCGGTAGGGCTGAACCAAGTGATAGCGGGGCTCATCAAACCTCTAACGACAGATGAACTGGATTGCCCACGCCATTTGCCCTCCGGGCACATCGCGCAATTGCTGGAATCCAGGGAACGCACGCAACGATTCGCCGGGGTAAAGCTCGCACGGCTTCGCAATGAGCCGCAGTATCGCGATAGCGTGACCGACCTGTCAGCCGACCCGGAGGAGGATGTCTATGTCCGCCTAGAAGGGCTTTCCTACCTCACGGCAGTGTGTAACGCGTCCGCGCGAAACCTCTTCACGCCGTACCTGCAAAGCGTCGATCCTCAGACTCAGCTCGAGTCGGTTATCGCGTTAGGAGAGGCTGCGACCGCTGACGCCATCGATCTGCTGTCTGGCATCCTTGATGACTCTAACCAGCCGTATTTCGTTCGAAGCGCAGCAGCGTGGTGCCTTAGTAGGGTCGGGCGCGTCGATGCGGCCAAACGATTGATGACTGCTTTTGCGGACATCGATCACAATATCCGAGAAGAGGCACTGGAAGGCATTGTCTCGATAGGAGGCGTCGGGCTTCCCTTGTTGCTTGAAGGGCTCCGCGAGGTTAACCCGGACATCGCTGCCGGATGCGCGGAAGCGCTGCGCCAGCAGCAGAAACTTTTACCGGAAGAAGTGATTGCCCAAGTGAGCAGCCATGCCAAGAAACAGCAATCCCCGTCCTGGCATGTTTGGCTGCTTGGACAATTGCCGCGAGAGCAGGTACTAAATACAATCGCGGACGTTCAGGCCTCGGCGCCAGCGCTGCATTACGCTCTGAGTCTTCTGTGGGCGTTCACAGAAAGCTGGATCGCGCGGCGTTGGGAGCTCCACCCCAATGCTGAGTTCCCGAGTCCGGAGGATGATGCCTATGAAGTTTGAGATCCCTTCCGAAAATAAACTCTACGAGACCGACCACGGGTGCCAGCTCGTCGGCGACAGCAGGGAAATACTCAGGCTCTTGCCGGATGAATCGGTCGATTTGATTGTCACCAGTCCGCCTTTTGCTCTGCTACGGCAGAAGAGCTATGGCAACGAAGAGCAGTCTGCATATGTCGCGTGGTTATCCGAATTTGGCCATGCGGCGAAACGGGTCTTGAAGGAGACGGGAAGCTTTGTTGTCGACCTCGGCGGTGCTTACGAACGTGGCAAGCCTGTCCGGTCGCTTTATAACTTCCGCGTGCTTCTGGATTTCTGCGATCGTCTCAAATACAATCTTGCGGAGGAATTCTTCTGGTACAATCCTGCCAAGCTTCCTTCGCCCATCGAATGGGTGAACAAGCGCAAAATCCGTGTAAAAGATGCAGTCAATACAGTGTGGTGGTTTTCGAAAGGGAATTATCCGAAGGCCGATGTCACGAGGGTACTTGTTCCTTACTCGGAGCGCATGAAGACACTGCTCAAGAAACCGGAGAAATTCTATAAGCCCAAAGAGAGACCCTCGGGTCATGACATCGCGGCAGCTTTTGGCAAGGAGAACGGCGGCGCCATTCCATCCAATCTCCTCCAGATACCGAACACAGACAGCAACTCTCACTACTTGCGAATGTGTAAGCTTCTGGGAAAGGAGAGCCACCCAGCCAGGTTTCCGTCGGCGCTGCCGAAGTTCTTCATCGAATTTCTCACTGAGCCAGGCGACTGTGTCGTCGATATTTTCTCGGGCTCGAATACGACGGGTTCCGTCGCAGAGCAACTCGGCAGAGAGTGGTTAAGCATCGAGTTGGATCGCGAGTATGCCGTATTGTCAGCGATGCGTTTCATGGAAGCTTGTGGCGAGTCGGATGTCATCGAAGCAATGAAGGTTCTTGAAAGGGGACAGTGTTTGAAGATCGATTCTCCCGGGTTTACGGCTACACGGGTTAGCCCAGGAGACGTCCAGGTGATGGAACAATGCCAAGGCTCTTTGTTTAAGAGTTCCCGCACGGGAACAAGCTAGCCCCTTTTCAGGTGAACGCTGGGCGGGTTCCTGCCAAGCCTTACCGCGCCTCCGCCACCCTTTATGTCCGCCTTCGCCGACATCCTCGAAAGCACCGCCGCCGGACTAACGCTGGTGTCCGCAACCGCGTTGGCCTACGCTGTCCGCGTCCCCTCTTGCTCCTGGCTCGATTCCTCGGTCTGCCGCGGCGCCGGCACTCGGCCCGCCATTGCCCTCACCTTCGACGATGGCCCCAGCGAGTCCACCGCCCAGTTGCTCGAAATCCTCGCTCGCTACCGTGCGCCCGCCACCTTCTTTCAATGCGGGACCAATGTCCGCCGCTTGCCCGGTGTGGCCCGCGAAGTCGCTGCGGCCGGCCACGAAATCGGCAATCATACCGACACACATCCGCTCCTGGCGCTCAAATCGCCAGGCTTCATTCAGCGAGAGTTACGCGCCGCTCAAGAAGCCATTGAACATGCCACTGGCGCGCGTCCCCGCTATTTCCGCGCCCCCTATGGCGCCCGCTGGTTCGGCCTTCGCGCCGCGCAGCAGCGCCTGGGACTTCGCGGCGTGATGTGGAGCACCATTGCGCTAGACTGGAAACGGCAGACCCCCGCCGTCGTCTCCCGCTTGCTCCATGGCGCGACGCGGGGCGCGATTCTCTGCCTGCACGATGGCCGAGCCCTTCAGCACCGCCCTGACATCGGTGTCACGCTCGAAGCCGTGCGCGAGTTTTTGCCGAAATTGATGGAGCAAGGTTTCCATTTCGAAAAGGTGACCGATATCTTATGTCCTACGAAGAACTGACGGCGCGAGTCAGAGCCGTTATTGCCACAACCCAGCATCTTCCTCAGGAGAAGATCAGCGCCGACAGCACCTTCCTGGAACTCGGCATCGATTCGCTGGACGGCATCAATATCCTTTTTGCGGTGGAGAGCGAGTTTAATATCAATATTCCGGACGAAGCCGCTCAGAATTTGCGTTCGGTCCGGGATGTAATCGACGGTATCGCGAAACTTCTGGGCGCTCAACTGGGTGCCCAAGATGACAGCAGTCAAGGAAATCAGGCGGCGGTCACCGCTTGACATGCCCAACCGGGTGGCTGTCACCGGCCTGGGCGTCATCTCGGCGATCGGCCACAACAGCGGCGAGTTCTGGCAGTCGCTCGAACTAGGACGTTCCGGCATCGGTCCGCTCCAGGCGGTCGATCCGGCGCTGCTGCGTTTCTCCAATGGCGCCGAGGTTCGAGATTTCGCGCCTTCCGGGCACTTCGACGAAAAAGATATTAGCCTGCTCGATCGTTTCGCGCAGTTTGGAGTAATCGCTGCGCGCCAGGCCATTGCCGCGGCCGGTATCCAATGGACCCAGCACCTGCGCGAGTCTGCCGCCATCATTACCGGCTCCTGCGTCGGCGGCCAGACTACCGAAGATGAGGGCTTCGTCAATCTTTACCGCAATAACATCCCGCGCGTGAATCCGTTCACTATTCCGCGCAGCATGGAAAACGCGGCCGCCAGCCGCATCTCGCTCGAGACCGGCGTGGTGGGTCCCACCTATACAATTTCCACCGCGTGCTCTTCTTCGAATCACGCCATCGGACAGGCTTTTTGGATGGTGCGGAGCGGCACAGCGTCCATGGCCATCGCGGGCGGAAGCGAGGCCGTCTTCAGTCTCGGATTCCTCAAGGCTTGGGAGGCCATGCGCGTGGTCTCGCCCGACACCTGCCGGCCGTTTTCGAAGGACCGGCGCGGCCTGATCCTGGGTGAGGGCGCCGCCATGCTGGTGCTGGAACCGCTCGACGCCGCGCGGGCTCGTGGGGCCACAGTCTTAGGCGAGGTCATCGGCTTCGGCATGTCGTCGGATGCCTTCCACATCACCCAGCCTTCTCCCGAGGGAGCGGCCCGCGCCATGCGCGCCGCCCTCACCGATGCCGGAGTCGATCCCGCCGCGATCGGCTATATCAATGCGCACGGCACCGCCACGCTCGCCAACGACGCCACGGAAACCGCCGCGATTCGCCAGGTGTTCGGCGCGCATGCCGATCGCCTTGCGGTCAGCTCCACCAAATCCATGCACGGCCACACGCTCGGTGCAGCCGGCGCCATCGAAGCCGCCGCCACGCTGCTGGCATTGCACCACGGCATTCTGCCCCCCACCGCCAACTTTACGGAAGCCGATCCGGCGTGCGATCTCGATGTAATCCCAAACACAGCCCGCCCCGCTCCCACCGGGTTCGCGCTCTCCAACTCGTTCGCCTTTGGCGGGCTCAACGCCGTCCTGGCTTTCCGGCGCGTCGAAACTTAACCTGTGGAGCGGCGTCAACAGGATATGGACCAAGAAATTGTCACTGTGACCATCGTTGACGATCTCTCGGATGTCGCTCACTCCAAGGACCGGCCGCGCAACCTGGGTGACTACAGATCTACAAATATGCCTCTGTCCGCTTCTGAAATTGAGCACGACGAATCCAGGGATACGGCGCATGAAGGTTGGGCGCCCAGAACCACCGAAAATATCGGCGACATGATTCCGCTCCCTGAAAAGCCCACACCCTAGTGGCGCATGCACTCGTGCGTGCAGCGTTCACACTCGTGTGAACGATTTGGGTGTCGGCCCGAGTGCCAACACGGCACGCCGAGCGCGTGCGCCACCAAGACCGCGCGTTAAACTAAAATTACGTGGAAGAAGAGGTCTTAGGGAAAGCCTACGACGGGCGTCTGATGCGACGCCTGCTCACTTACATACGGCCCTACAAACTGCCGGTTGCCGCTGCATTGGTCCTGCTGCTCTTCAACGCCGTTTTACAAACGATCGGCCCTCTTCTCACCGCCCTGGCGGTGGATCGCTACCTGGCGCCCTCCGCCAAAGTCACGCATACCATCCTCGATCGTTATCTCGCCCGCAGCCCCTGGACCGGTCTTGAACAGATCGCATTTCTCTACCTGCTGGTGGTCATCTTCGGCATGTTTTGCGACTTCGGCGAGCAATACATCATGCAATGGGTTGGACAAAAAGCCATGTTCGACCTGCGGCGCGAAATGATGGCACGCCTCCAGCGCCTGGACCTTTCCTTCTACGATCACAACCCTGTCGGCCGCCTGGTGACCCGCATCACCACCGACGTGGATGCATTGAACGAATTGTTTTCCTCCGGTCTGCTGATGATTCTGGGCGACCTGATGATGTTGAGTTTCGTCGTGATCGCGATGCTCGAATTGAGTCCCGGCATGACCGCTTTCTTGCTCGCCGTGATGCCGCTGGTGGTGCTGGTCACCATGCAATTCCGGCGCGCCGTGCAGAAAAGCTACCGCCAGATTCGCGTGGCCATCGCCCGCATCAACTCCTATTTGCAGGAGCACATTAGTGGCATCGCCGTTCTGCAGCTCTTCAATCGCGAAGCCCGCAGCCGCGCCGAGTTCGAGCAAATCAATCGCGACCATATGGAAGCCTATAAGGCGGCCATCATCGCCTACGGCTGGTTTTATCCCATCGCCGAGTTCCTGGGAATGCTGGCGCTGGCCTTGCTGCTGGCCTACGGCGGATTCCGCATACGCGGCGGCGCTATCCAGATCGGCGTGCTGGTGGCATTTTTCCAATATGGCATGCGATTTTTCCGCCCTATTCAGGATTTGAGCGAAAAGTACAACATCATGCAATCCGCCATGGCCGCCGCCGAGCGAGTCTTCAAACTGCTCGATACGCCGGTGCAGATCCAGTCGCCCGCCCAGGCCAAGCCGTTTCCGCGATCGGCCGCCGCGGTTGAGTTCGACCATGTCTGGTTCGCCTACAAAGACGAGGATTGGGTCCTGAGAGACGTCAGCTTCCAGATCCAACCCGGCGAGACCATCGCCGTCGTCGGCCATACCGGCGCGGGAAAGACCACGATTTCGAGCCTGCTCCTGCGATTCTACGAAGTGCAGCGCGGCGCCATCCGCATCGGCGGAATCGACATTCGCGAATTCAATCTCGACGACCTGCGCCGCAACTTCGGAGTGGTTTTGCAGGACCCGCATTTGTTCACCGGCACCATTGCCGAAAACATTCGCCTCGGCACGCCCGGCATTTCCGACGATCGGCTCTCCGCCGCAGCCGCACGCGTCAACTTACTGGACTTCGTTCAGACCCTTCCGGAAGGTTTTGCGCAATCGGTGCGCGAACGTGGCGCCGGCTATTCCACCGGACAGAAACAGCTCATCAATTTCGCTCGCGCGCTCGCGCACAACCCGCGCTTCCTGATTCTGGACGAAGCCACTTCCAGCGTCGATACGGAAACCGAACTGCGGATTCGCGCCGCGTTGCAGCAACTGGTGGAAGGCCGCACCTCCATCGTCATCGCGCATCGTCTCTCCACCATTCAGCGCGCCGACCGCATTATCGTCATGCACAAAGGTAAGCTGCGCGAGATCGGCACGCATCAGGAGTTGCTCGCGGTGCGCGGCATTTATTGGAAGCTGTATCAACTCCAATACAAAGATCAGGAGATCGGCAGCGTAAGGCTCACTGAAGAGCCGGTCACCGGCGACTAAGGGCCGACGCAACAATAGATTCACATCGGAGCAATCGTATAATTCCAGGCTGGCAGAGTCGAATGTCTTTTGGGGGAAAGACGACGGATCTGCTCTGGATCGGGTGAGGCGCCGGTTCGGTTGCACGTGTTGCGGATGAGGCTGGGCGGCACAGTTTTTGGAGATTTCCGAGAATAGGCGGTGCTCGATGGGATTCCATTTGGAAGCGCACCTTGCGGAACTCGACCCCGGAATCGACGATGATGCGGTTCTTCTAAAGAGTCGCGAGTCGAGTGCATTGCTCGTGACCGCTGCAAAGACTTCGGCGAACTCGTATTCCGCCAGCACAAGCTTCACTCAGGAGTCATGCTCATTCGCCTCGCGGGTCTGAAGCCTGAATGGAAGGCCGAACTCGCAGCGACCGCCTGGAAGAAACATGGCGATGCCTTAAACCAAGGATTTGCGGTTCTGTCCAGGCGGCAGTTTCGGCTGCGAAAGCGGTCTTTGTAGCTCGCGCCTTGCGAGTCTGCTTGATCGGACACATCGGAATCCGAGAAAAATTGTCCGGACGACTGGGGCTACTAGCGGTTGCCTTCCCCTGCTTCTAAAAGCAGGCCCGCCATGCGAGGCAGTTCTTGCCGCATCTCATCGAACCAGGCTTCGAACTCGGGCGCGGGGCGCAGGCCGAACACGCCGCGCAGATACAGCGCATCGTGAAACGATGTGCTCTGATAATTCAGCATGACGTCGTCGGCGCCCGGCACGCCCATGATGTAGT
>VFSW01008064.1_pt1 | contig 15185 bp, 7 predicted proteins | sample 5358111 | NCBI WGS metagenome assembly VFSW01 (sample SAMN11554181, study PRJNA540505) | mine drainage metagenome | isolation source: sediment from site ElyBrook_90M | place: USA: Ely Copper Mine, Vershire, VT | collected 2017
GCCCATGCTCCGCCCCCACCGCACGCTCCGCCTCAAGAGGAAACCTGCCGCGAACCCGCCTGCCGGAGGACCGACAAAATCAACCCTCTTTGCCAACCAGGAGCGAGCCGTCAGCAAGCAAACTGTCTGACCAGAGGGGTTCACCCCAACTCCTCGTCAAGCCCCCTCGCGCAGAATATTTCCTAAGTCGCTCATTCCATGGCGTAATCACTTCGCTCCGATTTGCAGGTTATTTCCCGCAAACGCGCATACTAAAAGCATCAGCCTGAGAACCGCGCCCACCGGCCCGCGTCTCAGGCATTTTTCTTGGAGGAGCCTGCGCCATGCCGAACTCGCACCCATCCAATCACGAGCCCCTCACCGCATGCCCGCGCCCTCTGTCTCCCCGTCCACTCCGGCCAGTCCTGCCCCCTCCAATATTTTTCTTTTCCACAGTTTCCTTGCATGTTTTCGCCGAGTCGACTTTCGCTTTTCGTCGCTTTTGGCCCTACCCGCGCGATTCACGCGAAGAAAACGCTGTACTTAGCGCCCGCTTCTACGGCAAACTCCGCGTCATTGCCAGCTCCGTGCCGCAGCGTCACAGGCAGTCCTTCGCGCGTCACGCGCGCCACGCGCTGTCCCTTCGGCGCCGCCAGCCGCACCGTGCCGTCCACCTTCGCCCGCATGGTTGCCTCCGTCGCCTTGCCGCCGCGCCACACGCAATCCACTTCGAGGCCGCCGCGCGCGCGCAGTCCTTTGAAGCTCCCTGCGGCCCACGCCTGCGGCAACGCCGGCAGCAGCCGCACCACGCCGCCATGGCTCTGCAGCAGCATCTCCATCATGCCCGCCGCTCCGCCCAGGTTCCCGTCAATCTGGAACGGCGCGTTCGCCTTCATCCCGCACACGTCAAACAGATTCCCGCGCGTCGAGTGCCGCAGCAGCTCCACAAGGTTCCGATGCGCCGCCTCGCCATCCTCCAGCCGCGCATAGCAGTTCACAATCCACGCCCGGCTCCAGCCCGTGCTGCCGCCGCCATAGCTCAGTCGCCGCTCCAGCACCTTGCGCGCCGCCTCGGCCAACTCCGGAGTTCCGCGCAGCGTGATCTGGTCATCCGGATACAGCGCAAACAAATGCGAGATGTGCCGATGCCCCGGCTCCGTCTCCGCATAGTCTTCGTTCCACTCCTGCAGCGCGCCGTTCGCGCCAATCTTGAGCGGCGGCAACCTCTTCGCCGCTGCCTGCACCTGTCCACGCAGCTCCGCGTCCACGCCCAGCAGCTCGCTGCCCCGCGCCACGCGATCAAATACCGCATGAAGGATCTCCGTATCCATCGCCGGTGACATGCACAAACTCGCCGTCGTTCCATCCGGCAGCCGGTACTTGTTCTCCGGACTCTGGCTCGGCCCGCTCTGCAGCGTCCCATCCGGCGCCTCCACCAGGTAGTCCAGCAGGAACTCCGCAATCTCTTTCAGTCTCGGATAGGCCCGCTCGCGCAGGAATTGCTGATCCTGCCCGAACGCATAGTGCTCCCACAAGTGCAGCGCCATCCACGCCGCGCCCATTGCCCACACGCCCGCCTGCACATAATCCACCGGTATCGAATCGCCCCAGATATCCGTGTTGTGGTGCACCACAAACCCGCGCGCGTTGTAATACTTCTTCGCCGTCTCCGCGCCAAAGCTGCGCGTGCTCTCCAGCAGATCAAACAACTGCGGATGCAGATCCGCCAGATTCCCCGGCTCCGCCATCCAGTAGTTCATCTCCGCATTGATGTTCACCGTGAACTTCGATCCCCACGGCGGATCGATGCTCTCATTCCAGATCCCCTGCAGGTTCGCCGGCAGCGTCCCCGGCCGGCTGCTGCTCGTCAGCATGTACCGCCCATACTTGAAGTAGGTCTGCAGCAGCCCCACATCTTCGCCGCCCTCCTTCACGCGCTGCATCCGCACATCTGTCGCCACTTCCTTCAGCGGATCCGGCCCCTGCAACAGATCCAACTCCACGCGCCGCGCATAGATCTGATAATCCGCCACGTGCTCGCGCTTCATCACCTCATACGAAAGCGACGAAGCCGCCTTCAGATTCCGCGCGCACGCCGCTTCCAACCCGTTCGCATCACCCTCGCGAAACGCTGTCGCCGCCGTCAGCAGCAGCGTCACCCGCCGCGCACCTTCAATCCGCAGCATGTTGCCCGCAGCCCGCACCATACCGTCTTTCGCGTGCGCTGCAACCTCCGCGCGAAACGCCACACCCACCTGTCGCTCTTGCGTTGCCGGATCCGTCGTCGGCTTCGCCGGCCGCGCCGCTCCCGTCATCACCAGCCGGCTCGCATCCGCAGCGACCGTCTCGCTATGCGCCACGCGGTCCAGCCGCAGCGTGAATGCCATCGGCTGCTCACACTCCAGCCGCACCGCAATCACATTCCGCGGAGCCGAGCTGAACACCTCCCGCGTCCATCGCGCCCCATGCGCCATGAAGCTCGTTCTTGCGATCGCTTGATCCAGATCCAGTTCCAGCCGGTACTCCTCCACGCTCTCTGGAACTCCATCGAATTCCAGCCAAAGATCACCCAGCGTCTGGTAGCACGGCAGCCGGTCTGGGACCCCCATCATCACTTCCGCCGCCAGCGCCTCCGCTTCGTGCACCTTGCCCGCCATCAGCAGCGCGCGCACCTCCGCCGTTTGCGCCGCCTGCGGATTGTTGCGGTCGCGCCGCTCGCCCATCCACACCGTCTCTTCGTTCAGTTGCAGCCGCTCTTGCGTGGTCCCGCCAAAGACCATCGCTCCCAGCCGCCCGTTGCCCACCGGCAGCGCGTCGGGCCACGCCTGCGCCGGCTGCTTGTAGAAGATGCGCGTCGCACCGGCCGCGCCATCGGCCTCGCGCGATCTCTCGCTCCACGCCTTCAGCGTGCTCGCCTGCGAGGCCATTGCTCCCGTCAGCGCACCATCGCGCAAAAATCTCCGTCTGCTCCAACCGCGTCGCGCCATCGCGCCTCCTCAGCCTTTCGTCAGCACCGCACTGTACGGCGGCACATGCAGCAGGCCCCCGCGCAGCACATTGCCTTCGCTCCGGGTCAGCGTCACACCCTCGCGCGCATCAATCGCCGGCCCTGTCAGAAGCCAGTATTCATGACACTTCCGCATCGGCACACGCATCGTCAGAGGCTGCGCTGTCTTGTTGATCGCCAGCAGCAGCTCGGCCTTGTCCTTGCGCGCCGCATACACACCCACGCGGTCGCTGTTACACAAAAGATTCGACTGCACCAGCGTCGCGCCCACCAACTCCTGCGCCAGCTTCATGCCGAAGAACTCCGGCCGCCGCGTGAATCCACCTGCAACGCTGCCTGCAATCGGCGTGTAGAAACCACTGCCGCCGCCATGCAGATTCACGCCCGCGCACCCCATCGAAGCAAAGCGCAACATCATATCTACGACCCAGAGCGCGCTCGCCAGCGTATCGCTCACGCCCGGCTGGCCACCATTCCAGCACGAGTTGCCTTCACTCATGCGATACGGAAGCCCCATGCTCCGCGCCGCGTCCATCGCAATCTCCAGATCGCGCACGAGCTTTGGATCCGGCCCGAGCAGCTTGTCCAGCGTCACGCCCTTCGCGCCCGCAGGCCCCATCGCGTAGTAGTGCGACGTCAGCATCACCACATCGCGCAAGCCGCTCTTCAACACATCCGCGGCAAAGCCCGTCACGTAGTTCATCTTGTTCGAGACATCCGGCCCCGCAAACTTCGCCTGCGGCACGCGCGCCGCCACCGCTGCATGCGCCGCCAGCCACTCCTTCCAATAATCCGCATAGCTCCACGTCGCCGGCCTGTACCGATTGCGCCACGCATCCGGCTCATTGCCCAGTTGAAACGCAATCAACCGCGGCCCCAGAATCTGCTGCACCGCCGCGGCTTCCTCTGCCGCATGCGCCGAGGTGCCGCGTCCCAGGTTCAGTCCATACAGGCACCGCCAGTTCGTCGCATCCAGAAAGGCACGCAGGTTCCGCAGGCTTCGCGGCGTAATCGGCGTCTCGCTCTTCACGTTCTTGCTTGTGTCCGGCCCCACGGCATCAAACGGCGGCGGACCCTTTGGCTCTTCCGTAGTAAACGCCGTAAACTCGCTCGTCCCTCCGCCCAGCCGCAGCACGCCTTCGCCGCCCAGCTCGCGCAACAGCGCAATCAACGCAGTGTTTTCCGCAGAGAAGAACGCGGGATTCGCCAGTTGCGCCGACTCATAGCTCAATCCCGTAAAGTCGGCCGGCAACGTCGCCAGCGACGCGCCCTCCTGCACGTCGAGCTTTGCTGTCAGAACATTCGTCTCGTCTTGCGCCTGCATCCATCGCGCACCAAGCTCCGCGGCAGCAACCACGCATCCCGTCATCCGCAGGAATTCCCGGCGCTTCATTCGACATCCACCTCCACGACGCTCGGCTCCCTCACCGTGAAGTCGGACTCTGCACTCGCCTTCACTGCACGCCCGTCCACGCGCACCGCGCGCACCTTCTGCCCTGCCTCCAGCGGCACGTGCAGCACGATTGCGCGAGAGGCTCCATGCGGATCAATCGCAATCTTCCAGCGCTTCTCCGTAATTCGCTCCGCGCGCACGTTGACCGTGCCGCCGGTCGTTACCGGCGCATCCTCCACGGTCACAGCCTTACCCGCCGGAACCCAGTCATTGGGCAGACCGGCTAGAAGGTGCAGCGTTCCCTCGCGTTCATTCACCAGCATGTCACGCAAAAAGAGCACCAGGTTCGCATTGGCCCATGCCTCGGGCATGTCGCCCGTGCCCTCCTGATTGCTGCGCTTGCTGTGCGGTGTATTGCAGGCACGCGGCAGACTCACATCCACCAGAATCTCCTCCTTCCACACCTTTGTCGTATAGCTGTGGTTCAGCGCTGCCGTCAGCATGTCCACTGCCTTTTGCTTTTCGCCGCGCAGCAGGTAGGCCTCCGCCATATTCATCGACTCGCCCGCCCACACGCCCGCAGGCCCGGCCCACGCAACGTTCGTCGGCAGCCCCTGCTTCTCCTCGCGCTCCATGCGCGCGATCAGTCCCGTCACCAGCGGGTCGTCCGGCGAGTAAAGCTGCGTGGGATACACCGCAAGAAACGTCTGCGAATACGCACCCTCGGGATAGGTCGGCATTGCTGGCAGATACGGCGGTGCGTCCTTTTCCAGCGTCACCGCCCGCCGCACACTCTCGCGAATTGCCGCTGTGTACGCGTCGTATTCTTTGTTGAGCCACGCCGCATCGTTCGCGCTCCCCAGCGTCTGCGCCGCTTCTTCCGTCACGCGCTCTGCATATGCCGCAAGAAAGTTGTGCGAGAACGAGTGGCCTTCGGGCAATCCCGAATCGCCATAGCTCCACGGCAACAGCCCATACCAGTAGGGCCTCTCGCCCGGCTGCAGCGCAGGCTCCGGCTCCTGCCTGCAGTGCGAGGCAATCATGCGCCGAATCGGCCGCGCACCCTCCGGCACATCGTTCACACCCTCCAATGTGCTCTCTTCGCGATGATCGCGAATCCACTCCGATGCGCGCAGCATAAAAGGATAGGCCGCAGCGAGCCATTGCCTGTCGCGAGTAAAGAGATAGTAGTCCCACGCAGCCGCAACATTGCCGCCTGCATTGTCCCATGCAGGCCAGCCGCTCGTCGGCGGTCCGTCCCACTCGCCGTCATCGTTGATGATGTGGAACGCATGCTCCACGCTCTCGCGCGCAGGCTGCAGAAATCCGCCCGCCTCCAGCGCGCGCGCCTGAAAGTATTCGCCGCGGCCCCAATACTGCCGATACACCGCGGGTCCATCGAGCGCCCACAGATCGCCGTGCGCGTCGTACTCCGTCAAGATCAGCACATACGCCAGCGACGAAGAATAGAAGTCGCTCAGCTCGCGCTGCGGAAAATCGATCTTCGTCGCCTGCGCCCACAGGCCATCCCACTGCGCTCCAGCTTTCTGCAGAAGCGTCGCAGAATCCTCCTGCGACAACTCCGCATTGCGCGCAGCCGGCCACTCATACGGAACCTCCACGCTCAGGGTCTTGGTTGCGTGCGCAGGCAGCGTGACATGCAAGGCCAGCGTCAGGCCGTTGTCCTCCGATCGAACCTGCGCTCCATTCGTCTCCGTCACCAGCGCCACATCCTCACCGGCGCCGTTTTCGAGGGTGTGGTTCACCACATGCCCCGGCAGATTGCGCTCGCGCCCGCTCAGCTTCAGAGTGACTCCCGCAGCCTCCGCGCCGCTGTTTGTCAGCGTGATCCGCACCACATCAAGTCCTTTGGCGCCTGACTCCGCTGTGGGAATCGCACCAGCCTTGGCATCCGGGTCCACGGCAAAGGCCAACTCATCGAGCGCAACGTTGCCCGCCGCCAGCTTCGACTCCACGAACGGATAGCGCCCGCGATACAGTTCCTGACTCTTCATCACTAGAGGTTCTGCACCTGCGAAGGCCTGAATCGCCAGCTCGCCATCCATCTGGCTGCTGAACCCGATCGGCGTATCCAGCGGTTTGCGCTTCAGGCTCCACTGCGACCACTTCAAGTTTCCCTTCATGTCCACAATCGTCTTGTGGCTGCCCATCGGCAGGCCAATCAGACTCTGCGCATCCGTGTTCGACCAGCGATGATCGATCCCTACCTGCGCGGAGGCAGCCATCGTTGTCATCGCAGCAACGCATCCCCACGCAAACCGTAAACCAACGCTCACACTTCACCTCGTTGCCCGCGTCCACGCAGCGCAGATGCGAGCCTTGCATCTCTCGATGCATCCTGGCTGCTCTGCCTTTCTACTGCGCCGCTCCTGCCGCGACCGCCTTATGCGTAGAGAGCACGACAATCTCACCCGGCTGCACAATCACCTCTTGCGGCGCCGCAGACACGGCATTCTCTTCTTCCAGTCCCGTGCGCTCCAACTCAGTCCATGCCTGCTGTGCGCCTTCAATCGTTACCCGCCGCGGCGTGGCCGCGCGATTCAGCATCACCAGTGTCTCCGCGCCGTCCCCTGCAAACGCCGTCGTCAGCAGATCGCCGTCATCGCTCGCGGCTCCCACGCGCTGCATGCCCTTCAGAACATGCCGGCTGTATGCGCCCATCACGCGAAGCTGAAAGCTCGTCGCCACCGGTATCCAGCCGCGCGTACGATCCGGAGCCAGCAGCGAGCGAGAACCCGCGAAGTTCGGTTGCTCTACATCCAGCAGCAGCCAGCAGTACATCAGGGCGACGGCATCCAGCTCCGTCAGATTCTTGTGGTAGAGCTGCGCGGTCTGGAAAGCTATCCGATAAGAGAGTTCCTGATAGTGTGCATCGTTGATGCAGATCTCCGTCGCCAGAAATGGCTTTCCCGCGCCCGCCTCGTGCATGTCCCGCATCCGCGCGTCATACAGGTCGGGGTTCGCGATGAACTCCTGAAAGTCGTACTCATGCGTCGCCGCGTAGTCAATCGCCTTCCACGCGTCTGGATCCTTCCTGAGCTCTTCGGCTCGTCGGATGCCGAGGAACATGAAGCTCGCATCCGCCATGTGAATGCGCGTGGTCTGAAATCCAGCCGCATCCAGCGCCCGTCGCAGCGCCACCACCATGGCATCAAAGACAGCCGGAGGTTCGTCCACCTCATTTTGAATGCCGACAATCTGCGGCGCTACACCCGTCGCCGCCTTCGCCTTGCGGCAGTACTCCACCACAATGCGCGCGTACTCCTCCGGCTTCGCCGCCAGTTTCACCGGGCGGTGCCACGAGTCCACGACCGCCGAACCTTGGTACGGCTCCATCGCCCATGCCGGCAGCGCCCACATCTCGTAGATCACATCTCCGCCCAGCGCCAGCGCGTGTTTGCCGTACTCAAAGCTCGAGACTTCGCTGTTGGGGAAGTTGTCGCCGTAATAGTGCGGTGTGGCGTCGCTCAGGGTTTCGAGGTTACTCAGATCAGGCTTGAGCTCCGTGCCCATCGGATACTCGCGAAAGAGCAGCAGATTGTAGCGTTTCAGCAGGTCCCAGTATTGCCGCTTGCCTTCTTCGCTCAACTCCGCATACGCGGGCATGCTGGGGCTGCCGCCGAAGCCGAGCATCGTTTGATGCGCTTCTCCCGGGTGAATCGTCACCGTGGCTGCGTGGGCGAGAGGCGTCGTCATCGCGCCGGTGACCACAAGGTGCGCGGTGCGCGGGGCAGCATACTGCAGTTGATGGCGCGTCACGTCAAAGAGCAGCGGCCCTTCCAGAAGCTGCGCGCCATTCACCAGCACGCGCACGGCCAGATGCGCATCCGCAATCACCGTTACGGTTCGTGCCTCGCCGATAAATTGCTTCTGCAGTTCAAAGGTCTCCTTCGCCGGATAATTTCCCTGGCCCTCGTACAGCCCCATCGAGTCGTAGTAGCGTTCCGCTATCCGGATTGAACTCGCAGTCAGTTCGACGGTGAAGCCTGCATGCGGCCCTGTGAAGATCCAGCGCAACGTGGTCCGGTCCGGCACAGTTCCATCCAGCCGCAGGGTCCTCTCAAACAGCGCCGTCAGATTTTCATGGAAGTACACGCGCGCAATCTCGTCGGGCCGCGACCAGCCCGGCCCCTTCAGCCCATCCGAGACAAAGCGGAAGGGAACTCCCGCCGCGCCTTCATCCGGAGCCGCTTGCGGCAAGGTCGCAGCCTGCTGCGCAAAGGCGCCAGTTGCGCAAATCGTCCAAGTCAAGAGCACGAACCATCGCATGGCCTCGATTATCCCGGTCCCGGAGCCTGCTGTGTCAAGCTCATCGGCACTGCGCTGTTAACCCTTGCGCCAGTACGGATGCACACGCGCCCGGTCGCGCCCGATGCACTGCTCCGCGCGCCGCCCGCTTTGCTACCATCCACTTTGCACGCGGAGGACTCATGCCTTACGACGCCATCTCTCGCCGCTCTTTTGTGAAGACATCTGCCGCCGTCACCGCGGCTGCGCTCGCTTCTGCCGTGCCCTCCACTGCGCAGGAGGCAGGAGCAAATCCGCTCACCACCGAGCACGGCAAGCTGCCCTACCAGGAAGAGTCCCGCGCGCGCCGCCTCGCCTGGTGGCAAGCTGCGCGCTTCGGCATGTTCATCCACTTCGGGCTCTACAGCGTGATCGGTCAGCAGGAGTGGGTCATGGAGTCGGAGGGCATCCCGATTCCGCAGTACGAACTCCTCGCGCAGCGCTTCAAGCCCAAGGCCGGCTTCGCCGAGGAGTGGGTGCGGCTGGCCCAGCGCGCGGGCCAGAAGTACATGGTCCTCACCACCAAGCACCACGAAGGCTACTGTCTGTGGGATACGAAGCTGACCGACTATAACGCCGCGAAGACCGGCCCCGGCCGCGATCTAGTCCGCGAATATGTGAACGCGGCGCGCGCAGCAGGCATGCCCATCGGCTTCTACTACTCGCTGATGGACTGGCACCATCCCGACGGCATCCTATGCGCCACCGACGAAGCTGCACGAAAGCGCTTCGTGAATTACACACACGGCCTCATCCGCGAGCTGATGACCAACTACGGCAAGATCGACATCCTTTGGTACGACGTGGCTCAACCGCTCACCCCCGAGCAGTGGGAGGCCGATCGCATGAACCGTATGGTCTTTGAACTGCAGCCCGACATCCTCGTCAACAATCGCAACGGCCTCGACGGCGACTTCTCCACGCCAGAGCACAAGATCCAGGCCGACAAGCGCGCATGGGAATCCTGCGAGACGATGAATCTCGGCTGGGGCTATCAGCGGTCGGATGTCGAGTGGAAATCGCCACGTCGCATTCTCAACGATCTCGCCACCTGCGCACAGCAGGGCGGCAACTATCTGCTCAACATCGGCCCCGAGCCGGACGGCACAGTGCCGGCCGAGTCCGCGCGTACCCTCGAGTCCGTTGGCCGCTGGCTCTCCACCAATGGCGAGTCCATCTACAACACGCAGGGTGGAGCGGCGTTAAGTTTTGGCAACTACACCAACTTCACGCGCAAAGGCAACACGCTCTACATTCACGTGTACTTCTGGCCCGCAGGAACGCCCGCGGCGCAATGGCTCTCGTTCTTCGATCCGCCCACCGTGGTTGCCGTCGGCGGCGTGCAGGCAAAGGTGCTCTCGGCCCGACTGCTCAAAACCGGCCAGACCGTCGCATGCGCGCAGGACGAGCTGTCGCTCCGCATCACCGGCCTGCCCGCGTTGGCGCCGGACGATCCTGTCACGGTGATTGCCTGCGAGTGCGACAGACCGCCCGTCGTCGATCATCACTCCATCCGCGCCGGGTGGCCAAGGTACAAAGTGGGCCTCAGCGCCTGAGGCCCACTCCAATTGCGCCAAACTTCGCACGCTGCGCCGCTCGTGCGGATCGTCAGTACTCGAAGTCCAGGGAGAACTGCACCCGTCGCGCATCGGACTCCTGCACAGGTCCGCCGAATCCCGTCACAGGCGTCAGATCCGATCCAAAGGCCGGATTGACCATCTCGACGTTTTGCCGGTTCAGCAGATTGAAGGACTCAGCCACGATGTCCAGATGGCCGCGCCAGAGCGGCACCATCTTCAGGATGCGCAGATCGAAATCCACACTGGCAGGCGTTGTCATGCTGTTCCGCGCCTGCCCCTGCGGGCGCGCTGCAAAGGGATAAATGTGCTCGCGATTGCTGTCGACGCCGGTCAACGGATTGTCGGGAAAGCCGCTTCCTGCAACGAAGATCGGAGCAAACTCCAGTCCATAGACCAGCTTCTCGAATGCGTTTGGCGTTGCAGCCTTGGCCGCGTCCTGGGGCTCGTCGAGATCCGGCCCCAGCACCCACAAGCCGCTCAACACGAAACGATGCCGCTGGTTTTGCAGCGACAATGCCCGCTCGCCGCGAGGCGCGAATGGATTCTGCGGCTGCTCCGCATCATACGAGGCATCGTCGATCGTCTTTGCGAAGGTGTAGCCCGCCATCAGCTCCAGATCTTCTGTGAATTGGCGATTCACCGTGACCGTGGCGCCGTTGTAGCTTGAATCCGCCTCCGTCTGAAACTGGTTGATGGCGTCATACGCAGGATTCGCGCGCGCGGGCGAAAAGACTTTCTGGCCCATCTGCTGCGGAGTGGGATTGGAGATGCCCAGGCTCCCGGCGTTGGTTGGGGTCACCACCACCGGCGGCAGAAGATTGCTGTTCCCAGTGCGGCCCATCTTCACTCCATGCACATAGCGATATTCCGCGCTGAGCGTCCACGCATCCGGCAGCGATCTCTCCGCGCTCAACGAGGCTGTCTCTGCGTAGGGATTGGCAAGCGATGGCTGCGCCTGCCAGATGCTGGGCGCAATTCCGGCATGCGGAGCCGTAAATGTGGCTCCGGCCCGATACAGCGCCGCCGCATCCTTTCCTTCCGCGATCTGCTGCTCGGCGCGCGCGCCGTTCATCTCTTCGATGCGGTTGATCGTGCCCAGCAGATACCGGTCATAGAAGAAGCCGAAGCCGCCGCGCACCACCGATTGCTTGTCCGGCGACCAGGCAAAGCCCAGCCGTGGACTGAAGTTCAGCGCGTGTCCGGGAACGGATGCGGGAAGATGATTGTCTTCGTAGCGCAGCCCGTAGTCCACGGCCAGGCTGCGCAGTGCGGTCCAGTGATCCTGCGCATAAGCAACGCTGCGCAGTTCGCTGAATTTGGTGTTCGGATTGCCGAAGCTCTGGATGTAGAAATCTGCCTGCCCAGCCGCCAGCGCCGCCACAGTGGGAAACACGTAAAGCCCGTCAAAACCATCCTTGTCCGCGGAACGCAGCGCAATGTGGCTGAAGGCAACGCCAGCCTGAATGAGATGCGTACCGTGCTGGCGGATCAGCGCATCGCCCACATCCATGTGTGTCTCGTAGCGGCGGCTGTTGCCGTCATACGGCGTGCCCAGCGTTGCAACGCCTGCGACCATCACGCCGGGGCCGGTCTGCGAGCTTGTCCGAAGCGCGACACGCCGCTGGGCAACCTCAGCGGAGAACTGGTTCACAAGTTCCGATGAGAGCGAACGATTCCATGCGCCGTTGAGGCTGTTGTCGTCATAGAAGGCCGAGCCGCGCGCGCTCAGGTCGGTCAGGTCGTCCAGATGAAACGCATCATTCACCGCACGGTTGTTCGTGAGGGCGTAGCGCAGCATCGCACTGCCTTTGCCGTCGAAGCGATCCATCCTTCCCGATAGTTCCGTCTCTTCGTTCGTCGTGGGAAAGAATCCCTGCTGCAATTGAAATCCCTGAAGTGGGCCTGCCTGCGCCAGCGCGCCGTCGATCTGCGCCGTCTCGCTCGGGTTGAAGTCGCTCGCTTCCTCGCCGCGCGCCATCTCCTGCTCGACGGCCACATGATAGAACCATCTGTCGCGCCGCAGTGTACCCCCCGTCGATAGCCCGGCGCGCAGGCGGTTCTCATCGGGCTTGCGCGGCGCAGTCTCCAGCGCAGGCGTGCCATTCAGCGCGCCATTCTGCACGAACAGAAAGGCATCGCCGTGCTGGGTGTTGATGCCCATGCGCGTCTCTACGTCCACCGAGCCGCCCGCCGAGCCGCCCGCCTGCGCCGCATAGCCGTGATTCACCACCTGAAAATCGTTGATCGCCTCCGGCGAAAGTTCGGTCCGGCTCAGTCCCGTGTACTCATCGTCATCCTCCACTCCGTCGATGTAGAGTGCGTTGCTCGACGAGCGCAATCCACCGGCGCTGAAGCCGCCTTCCGCTGCTCCCGGCGTTTGCCGCGCCAGCGCAGGATTTGCGCCTGCAAGCGCGGGCGACAGAAGGGTGAAGTTCAGATAGTTTCGGCTTGGAATCGGCAGCTCTTCGATGCGGTCTTTGTCGATGTTCGTCACCGGTGAAGATTGCGAAGTGTCCAAAGTCTCGGTCTGCGCCTGCACGGACACCTGCTGTGTGGCCTGCGCCGGACTCAGCACCACGCCGATACGCGTTTCCCGCCCAACGGCCGCAACTACGGATGCATCTGTGTACGGTGCGAATCCTGGCGCAGCAACTTCAAGTCGATACGTCCCGCTCTGCAGACCGCTGAAGTGGAACGCTCCGTCCGATCCCGTCACCGTGGCAGCCATCGCCGGTCGATCCTGGGTGGAGAGCGTCACGCGCGCGCCGGAGACAGCCGCACCCGTTGTGTCCAGCACGGAGCCGCCAATGCCGCCCTGCACCTGGACGGCCTGCCCGAAGAGGGACGGAATCAACGCAATGAGAAATGAAAGGAAAAGAGCGGCAAGCCGCAGGGGAGCAGCAGAACCGGAAGGATGCAACATGGATCTCCTCATGTGGGAAAAGGGAACGAACCGGGACGAACGGCGCAGAGATGAGCGCAGATAGCCTGCTTCCAGGGAGCCTTCACAAGAGAGAGATCAAATTCGAAGTGGAATGAGAGGCGGGCTTGCCGTCGGGACTTCGCAGCAGGGAGCATGCCACGAAACCAACTGCAGAGCTGGAATGACGTGTAGCGAAGCTTCGCCGCGCGCCACTGTCAGAATGGCCGATCGAACAAGATGCGCCACCACCGCAACCGTTCCGGCAACCACCAGCCACGCCGTCACGCGCAACTCCGTGTCGGTCATGGGCGTCGTCGGCTTGTCCCAGCGGTCAAAGCACTCCAGTATGGGAGTGAAAGCAACCAGCAGGAAAAAGGCACACGCCGCGAATTGGAGGATGCGTCTCTGCACTCCCTCCAGAATATGGAGAACCCCGAATGTCTGCAATCCACCGCGCGCGAAGAAGAGGTGAAAGAAGCAACCGCGCAGGGATTCCGCATGATGGAACCCCCGCGCCCCCTCCAGGATGATTCCCAGATTCGATGTGGAATGCATACCATAATCAGCAGGTAGGGGAGATCAAACTGGATCTGTGCGCGGTCTGAATTCCATCACTCGCAGAGAGTTTCTCGCTGGCGCTGCGGCGCTCGCTCTCGACGGGCGTCTGTCTGCTTCCGCCGGATCTGCATCGAACCGGACCTTGCAGGAGCTGGACTACACCCAGGTGCGTCTGACCGGCGGGCCGCTCAAGGATCATTACGACCGCATCCACGCGAGCTATCTCGCGCTCGACAACGACCGCCTTCTCAAGGCCTATCGCCAGCGCGCAGGTCTGCCGGCGCCCGGTGCCGACATGGGCGGATGGTACGACGCCGACGGCTTCGTGCCCGGCCATTCGCTCGGCCAGTACATTTCGGGCCTCGCGCGCATTGGCGCGAGCACAGGCGATGCGAGCTGCCACGCGAAGGCTGGCGAGCTGGTCGAAGGCTTTGCCGCCGCCTTCTACCGAAGCAAAAACGTCTACGCTGGGCCCAACGCGGAAAAGCTCTGGCCCTGCTACATCCTCGACAAGCACCTCATTGGACTCATCGATGCATTTGATCTCAGCGGCGTCGGCGTCGCACGCGGCCTTCTGCCTCGTGTCTACAATGCAGCTCTCCCGTACATCCCTGAACAGGGCCACGATCGCATCGGCAAGAAGGACCCACCCTATGACGAAACCTATGTGCTGCCGGAGAATCTCTTCACTGCTGCTGCAATGACGAGCGATGCCGCCATGCGCGAGCGCGCGATGCGCTACCTGCTCGACAAAGACTTCTTCGATCCGCTCGCCCGCGGCGAAGATGTGCTCCCGGGCCGTCACGCTTACAGCCATGCCATTGCGCTCAGCTCCGCGGGCAAGGCGCACCTCGTCCTGCGCGATCCGAAATATCTGCTCGCCATGCTGCACGCATCCACACTCCTGACGGAAACGCAGCAGTTCGCCACCGGCGGGTGGGGGCCGAATGAGCAGTTCATTGAACCGCACAAGGGCCAGCTCTACGCAAGCCTACAGAGCACGCAGGATCACTTTGAGACCCCGTGCGGCAGTTACGCTGCCACCAAGTTGGCGCGCTATCTGATCTGCGCCACGGGCGAGGCGAATTATGGCGATGGCCTTGAACGGGTCCTCTACAACGCGCTCCTCGCGGCGAAAGATCCGGACAGCGATGGCGACTATCCGTATTACTCCACCTACAGCGCAGCGGCACGCAAGGTTTACTACCCGAAGAAGTGGCCGTGCTGCTCTGGCACGCTGGTGCAGGGCGTGGCCGACTATGTGAAGAACATCTACTTCCGCGCCGAAGACGGCCTGCGCGTCAACCTCTATACGCCTTCCACCGTGCAGTGGCAGCAGAGTGGCACGGCGGTGACGCTTGTGCAACAAACCGGCTACCCGCTCGACGGACGCATCCTGTTGCACGTTCAGCCCAGCGCGCCCGTCGCGTTCTCTCT
>VFSW01008065.1_pt1 | contig 15183 bp, 13 predicted proteins | sample 5358111 | NCBI WGS metagenome assembly VFSW01 (sample SAMN11554181, study PRJNA540505) | mine drainage metagenome | isolation source: sediment from site ElyBrook_90M | place: USA: Ely Copper Mine, Vershire, VT | collected 2017
GGGCGGGGCGACGTCGAAGGCGAAGTGGTCGTGCAGGCGTTCAGTACGTTCCATCCCTCCATCCAATTTGCGCGGCGCCATGACTTCGACGGATTCTACGAACAGGAAATGGATTTCCGCCGCCAATTGAATTATCCGCCGCTGACGCGCCTTGCGCTGCTGGGTCTCAATGGCCGCAACGAAGAGAAGGTGAGATTCTCGGCCGAGTATGTCAAAGCCGAGCTGGCCAAAAAATCCGGGGCAATAAGCGACCTGATTACCGCCGGGCCGGCCCCCGCCCCGCTTGCGCGGGCCAAAACCAATTACCGCTATCAAATCATGCTGCGCACACGCCAGATCACGCGGTTGGGCGAGATTGTCTCTCAACTCGTCACCGGCCTCCATTTGCCCGAAGGCGTTTCGATGACGGTGGATGTCGATCCGGTCAATTTGATGTAATTGCGGATACGGTGGAGAGGTGCCGCGAGATTGACTTTGGGCTGTTCAACGAATGGAGCCTACGCGCGCCTTGGCGATTCCGATCAGCGCTCGCAATGCGGCGTTGACGGATGCCTCGTCCGTGAAATACTCAGCGACGTCCGGGGAGAGCAGGACCAAATTGGCGCCCGCCTTGAATCGCCTGGCATATTTTCCGCGCACGGCGCCTTTCAATTTTGACAAGTCATATTCCGGTCGCATCTCGTCCGGGGCTTCGCTCTTATGTTCCTTCTTCATATTCCTTCCTTTCGCGCCGCGTCGTGTGGCGCGCGCTAATGATTCGGGTGGCATCGCCCCGGTCGGTGTGCGCCACGATCAAAAGGCGCGCCGAGCGGGACATCCCAATTGTGATGAAGCGGCTTTCCGCTGTCGAATGATCGGGATCATGGTACGTGACCGATAGTGAGTCAGCAAAAACCGTCGCCGCCTCCTGAAACGAAATGCCGTGCTTAGGGTCCGTCAAGGAATAACATTTACAACCTGACCGGCTCTTTTGGCGGCTGGCGGCGTTGCTCACTCGTTACAGATCCGTGCGGAGATGCGCCTCGGTCGCGCCTTGCCAGCCGGCAAAATACCTGCCGTCATGTTGTAAACGTTATTTCTTGACGGACCCTTACGGAAGTTGAGCGCGGCTTTTTGCGAATCCCACTCAAAGTTCACCCGAATATGCCAAAGCCACCGATGCGGGCCTGCAAACGATAAAGTCTTTGTTCAGCGCAAAGTGAACGAGCCTTCGAATTTTTGTTTCCGCTGATCTCGCCATCGTGCGGCGCCAATTCTGGTTTGGTTCTAACGCAACCCGTGTGGCCGCGAATTATGGAATTAAGCAAATTTAAGGCCAATCCATCCGATTTCTATTACAAGGGGCGAAAAAAAATTCAACCCCAATATGTTGCGGTTTTCGCTTTACTTTTCGGCCTGATTGTGGTTTTATTCGCGCGAAATGTATTTGAAAAGTGTAACAGTTTTGGGTTTTAAGTCGTTTGCCGACAAAACGACGCTGAATTTCCAGCCGGGCGTCACCGCTATCGTGGGTCCCAATGGCTGCGGCAAGTCGAATGTTTCCGATGCCATTCGTTGGGTGCTGGGCGAACAATCCGCCAAGGCGTTGCGCGGCGGCGAAATGGCGGACGTGATTTTTAATGGCACCGACACTCGCAAGCCGCTGAGCATGGCCGAAGTCTCGTTGACCATCGGCGGAGTGGACGGCGAGCACCTTCGCGCGGCGGGCGTGGAAATCGCCTATAACGAAGTGACGTTGACGCGCCGCATTTTCCGGGACGGCGCCAGCGAGTACTTTCTCAACAAAACCGCCTGCCGGCTTAAGGACATCCAGCAGCTTTTCATGGGAACGGGTGTCGGGCGGACCAGTTACAGCATCATGGCGCAGGGGAATATCACGCAGATTCTGTCAAGCAAACCGGAAGAGCGCCGGATGGTTTTTGAAGAGGCGGCGGGCATCACCAAATTCAAGAGCCAGAAGAAGGAATCGCTGCGGAAATTGGAGGCGACGGAGCAGAATCTGCTGCGCGTGGCCGATTTGATTCGCGAAGTCAAACGCCAGATCGGCTCGCTACAACGCCAGGCCGGCAAAGCCCGCCGATACAAGCAGTTGATGGTTCAATTGCAACACCTGGACACGCAATTGGCGCGCCACCAATTTGACTTGTTGCAGGCCGAGGCGCAAAGCCGGCAGGAACAATTGGAGCAATCGCGCGCGGAAATTGAAACGCGCTCCGAAAACGTGCTGCGCGCCGAGAATGAAATCGCCGCAATGCGCCAGGAGTTGTCCGAGCAGGAACAACAAATCAGCCAGTTGCAGCAGCAAGGGGTGGATCTTAAGGGGCAAATCGAGCGGCACGACAACCGCATTCAATTCAACGAGGATCGGTTGCGCGATTTGGAATCTCAAAACGCGCGCGCCACCGGCGATATCGCGCAGGCCGAGGAGCGCAAGCTGATTGCCGAGCAGGAGTTGGCCCAGGCCAATGAGCGCCTGGCCGCCTCATCGGCGTTGCTGGAATCGTTGCGCCAGAGTTTGGAGGGCAGGCGCCACGCCATGGAATCGGTGGACAATCAATTGCGCGGCGAACAGGATTCCTTGCGCCAGACGCAATCCTCGGCTTTCGAGGCGGCCCAGCAACTGAGCCGGGCGCGCAATGAGATCACGGCGTTGGACTTGCAGAAGCAGGGCAACTGCGTTCGGCTGGAAAAACTCTCCGCCGAGAAAGTCCAACTGGAAGCGGAGAGGAGGGGGTTGAGCGCCCGATTGGAACAATTTTCGGCCAGCGTGCAGGCGGAGATACTAAACGCGCAGACGCATCGCGGCTCGGTGGAGGACCGGCAGCGGCGTCTGGGTGAAATTCAACAACGGCTCGATCACTCCAACCTGGAGTTGGATGATCTGCTGCGGCAACAGGCGGAAACCCGTTCGCGGCTTAGCGTGCTGGAGCAATTGCAATCCGAACGCGAGGGGTTCAGCACGGGAGCATTGGCGGCGCTTAAAAACGCGGCCACCGTCCTCGGCTCGCTGGCCGATAAAATTCGCGTCCCGGACCAACACGTCGTCGCCATCGAAATGGCGCTGGGACAAAACTTGCAACTAGTCTTGACAGAACAGGCCGAGTCGGCCTGCCAAATTCTGGAGGAGTTGCGCAACGGCAAAGCCGGGCGCGCAAGCGTGGCGGTGGTCGGCGGCGCGCCGCCCGACGCCCAGAGTCCCCCGCCCGGGCAAAGCCCGTGGCCGGAGATGACTCCGGTGCTTGGAGTGATTGAATCGGACGCCGTGGCGCGGCCCATTTTGGAGGCGTTGCTTGGGCGCACGTTGATTGCGCCCGACCTGGCGTCCGCCGCCGCCGCCTGGCGCCAGGGCAACGGAGCCTTTGACTTTGTCACGCCGTCGGGTGAGTTGCTCAACCGGCATGGGATATTCACGGGCGGTTATTTGAACGGACACGGATCGTCAAAGGCGCCCGGCTCGATTCTCGGGCGCAAGAATCAAATCGCCGAATTGCAGGCCGCGTCGCAGGCGTTGCAGGCACGCGTCAATCAGGCCAGCCGCGACAAAGGCGCGTTGCTAAGCGAGCAAACGCAATTGCAGGCCAGCGTCCAGCAGGCCCAGACGGAATTGCGCAGCACCGAGGTTGCCATCGCCACGCACAAGGGGGAATTCAACGCGCTGCAAAATTCCCAGCGGATGCTGGAGCAGAAGATCGAGACCGTCGTTTACGAAATCAGCAGCATGGCGGCGCAGGAGGAGGAGGGCGCGCGCAAACGGCAGGCGCTGGCCGGGCAGGCGGGCGAGCTTGAAAGCCGCGAGACGCAATTGCGGGCGACTGTCAACCAATTGACCGCTTCGCTGGAGAATTTGCGGCATCAGCGCGATTCGGCAAACGCGGCTTTGACGGAAGCCAAAGTGGCGCGGGCGACGGAGGAGCAATTGTGCGCCTCGTTCGCGGCGCAAAAAAAGCCGCTGGAGCAACGGATCGGCGAATTGGCGCATCTGGCCGCGCAACGGCGCGGAGAAATTCAATCGTTCCTCGACCGCAAACAACAAGCCGAGCGGGAGATTGGAGAATCGAGGCAAAAAATCGAGGGCTTGCAGCATCAGCGCGAGCAGGTGAACGTCCAAATCACGCAGTGGATGGGACAAAAGGAGGCGCAGGAGCAGCAAGTGGCCGCGGCCGACGAGGGCCTGCGCGAGCAGCGCGGCGCGTTGAGCCAACTGCAACAGCAACGCGCGACGGTCGAGATTGAGCTGGCGCAAAAGAACATGTCCATCCAGAACTTGCGCGACCGCATTCGCGAAAAATATCAGGTGAACCTGGACGACGTGCGCAGCGAGTGCATCACAATAACTCTGGCCGAAGAAGGCCAGGCCCAGGTCCATACGTTAACTCCCGAGGAGATGGCGGCCAGTGGAATGGCAACGGATTGGACGGCAGTGGCAGGCCAGGTCACCGCCTTGCAACAGCGGATTGACGAGATCGGACCCGTGAATCTGGTCGCCATCGATGAGTATGAAGAAACCGAGCAGCGCTATCAATTCCTGACCAAGCAAAACGATGACTTGACCCAGGCCAAAATCCAGTTGGTGGAAGTGATCAACCGCATCAACACCCAGACGCGCCAGATGTTCCTGGAAACGTTCGAGAAAATCCGGGCCAACTTCCGCCTGATGTTCGTCGAGGTCTTCGGCGGCGGCAAGGCGGACTTGGTTCTCCTTGAGGGCGAGGACGTGCTGGAGTGCGGGATTGATATTGTGGCGCGCCAGCCGGGCAAACAATTGCAGAGCATCTCCATCTTGTCCGGCGGCGAACAAACAATGACGGCGGTGTCGCTGCTCTTTTCGATTTACCAGGCCAAACCCAGTCCATTCTGTGTGCTGGACGAATTGGACGCGCCGCTGGACGAATCGAACATCAACCGTTTCATTCGTGTGTTGCAGCGGTTCCTGGTGCATTCGCAATTTATCATCATCACTCACAATAAGCGCACCGTGGGCATGGCGGACGTGCTTTACGGCGTGACGATGCAAGAGCACGGGGTAAGCAAGATCGTGAGCGTCAAGTTCCACAAGGCCGATGAAACCGTGACCGACCACACGCCGGAATCAATCGAAACGCCCGTCAATGTGCCGCCGGTCGAGGCGGAGGAGGACAAGATGCAGACGCGCGAAGAGACTATTGATGTGGTGATGGCGAAGTAAACCGTGTTGCGTGTTGCGAGGATAGTGTTTCGGCGGTAAGGAAGGTTATGAGTCAAAGAGTGTTCGCGCTTAGCTTTGTTATGGCGATTTTGGCCGCGTCAATTCATGGACAGGGTGGAAAAGGTGCGGCGATTCATGTGACCAGTCCGGCGTTCACGGAAGGAAAGCCGATTCCGTCCAGGTACACATGCGATGGCAAGGATGTTTCGCCGCCGATTCGTTGGGACAATGCACCGTCAAGTGCAAAAACGTTTGCCCTGATTTGCGAGGACCCAGACGCGCCGTCAGGCACTTGGGTGCATTGGATGATTTATAATATTTCCGCCGACACCACTTCCCTGCCTGAGAGGGTGATGAAATCACCGGAGCTGATCATCAATTGGTTTCAGTGTGTCAATGATTTCGGCAAATTCGGTTACAATGGCCCTTGCCCGCCCAATGGAAAGGCGCATCGCTACTTTTTCAAGGTTTATGCGCTGGATGCAAGTATTTCGCTTCCTATGCAAGCCAGAAAAGCAGACTTTGCCAAAGCCATGGAGGGACATATCGTGGCTGAAGGCAGTTTGATGGGAACGTACCAGAGATAATGAACCAATGGAACATTCAAAGCCGCTCGCACGCCTGCCAAACGTGCGAGAAGCCTTTTGCGGACAAGGCCGCTTATCACACGGTTCTTGTTGACCAGCGCCAGCAGTATTTGCGCATGGACGTCTGCAAAGACTGCTGGCAGGCCCATTACGCCGAAGGAGTCAGCGATCGCAAGGGCTTCGTTTCGCAATGGCAGGGAATTTACCACGCGCCGCCGTTGCGCGCTCCGGACCCGATCCAGCGCGAGACGGCGGAGGGCCTGCTGCGCAAACTCATTGAGGCCAATGATCCGAGTCACGGCCCGGCTTGTTATATCCTGGCGGTCATGCTCGAACGCAAGCGCCTGTTAAAAATCAAGGAGCAAGTTCAGTGCGACGGGAGGCGGACGTTCATTTACGAACAACCCGGCACCGGCGACCTTTTTACAATCACAGACCCAAATCTACAGCTCAATCAATTGGAAGCCGTGCAGCGAGACATCAGCGACTTGCTGGCCAACGGGTTGAATCCACCGCCGGCCACCGCGCCGCCTCCCGCGCTGGCGGTCCCGGAAGGCGCCGAGGTCGTTGGAAATCTGCCGCCGACGCTTCAAAGCAATTCGTTCTGTGCCTGATCTCGACGCCCTTCAATCGGAAATCGGCTACCAGTTTCGGGACATCTCGCTGCTGCGCCTGGCATTGACGCATCCTTCCGTCGCGCACGAGCAAGGGCGCTCGGTGCAACACAACCAGCGATTGGAATTTCTGGGCGACGCGGTGCTGGGAGTGGTCCTCAGCGGCGAGCTTTATGAGAAATTCCCCGCAGTGAGCGAAGGGCCGCTGACCAAGGCCCGCGCGCAAATGATCAATCGCCGGACCCTCGCCGACCAGGCCCGGCGAATCCATTTGCAAGACCAGTTGATTTTAAGCAAGGGCGAGGAGGCGAATTTGGGCCGCGGCCGCGCTTCGGCCCTGGCCGATGCCTTCGAGGCGCTCATCGGCGCCGTGTTCCTGGATGGCGGGTTCGACGCGGCGCGCATTTTTCTGCTCAACTCATTCCGCCACGCATTTGGAGAATTGACCTCCATTCCAACGCTTGAGAATCCGAAAGGCGAGTTGCAGGAAATCCTCCAGGCAATGGCGCCCGAAGCTCCAGAATATCAGATGGTCCACGCCACCGGCCCCGACCATGACCGCGTCTTCGAATGTGTCGTCGTTCACGACGGCGTCGAGCTGGGGCGCGGCCGCGGCAAAAGCAAAAAGGCGGCGGAAAGCGAGGCGGCAATGTCCGCCCTGAAAAAAATCCGGGAGAAAAAGTGAGAAAGCCGAAACCTATCATTCATCGGCCGCGGCTGGAACATCCATTGCCAGGGAACCTAATCGTCCCGATGGCGGGCCATGAAACCGGGTTGATCTCCGCCCAAATCCAGGCGGCGTTGCCCGGCCAGAAGCGCGCCGTAAATTGCTATGTCCCGCGCCATCATATCCAGCCGCGCCCACAATTCGGCATTGATGATTTTACCCTCCTGCACATCCTCGCCTGCGATGAACGAAATGGAATAGGGAAGCGACCATGCATAGCATTGCCGCGCCACGGTCCGAAGTTGGTCGGTCACCGTCAGGCCCTTTTCGTGCGATGCCACGATGGTGGCGAAAAGCTTGCCGGCAAATTCCCGCCAAAAATGGTCCAGAAAATTCTTGATGACACTGCTCATGCTGCCGTGATAGTCCGGGGTTCCCAATAAGAGGACATCCGCCTGATCGACACGCCGCTTGAGGGCGGGATAGCCGGGCGCGGCATACGCGGTGTCCGGATTGAAAGGCGGCAAAGGTTCTTTGAGAAAGTCCAGCACATCGACCGTGCAGCCGCGCGCGGTTAATTGCGCGGTCATGTCCAATGTCACCTGCCGCGTCATGGAACCGCGTCCCAGGCTGCCGATGACGGCCAGGACATGAACGGCCGGTTTGACTTGCGTTCGGTTCCTTTTACGCTGCATCGAACTGAAGTGTAGAAATCAAGTTTATGTTTTACAAGACTCCGATTGTTGATTGTTTCAATAAAAAAACCCCCGCCGGTTTTTGCCGGAAGGGGTTGGAAGGGTCCTTAGTTGCGTTAGAATTTGTAAATGACGTTGGCGCCGACCATGAGGTCGTTCTTTTTGGTTGGCGCGCCGGCCACTGTGCCGCCGAAAGCGTCCGCGCCGTTGGCGGCATGATCCCAGCGAACCTCAAGCCGGCTGACCACGTTTGCCCACAGGTCATATTCAAATGTGCCGGTTAACGCGATCACGTCATTCAAGGGATTGACGGGCTGGCCGCCGACGTATCCAAAAGTATTGGCGTCCGCCAGCGCGCCCAAGGCATTGCCGTGAGCCCATTCAAAACGACCGTTAATGCTCGCTTTATCAGTCAGCTTGTAGGTGCCGTAACCGACAAGGCTGGTAAAATAGCCCGTGTCGTAGCTGGTCACACCCAGACCCGCGACATCCTCGTGCCAGACGGCATCGTACGAGGCGCCAAAGGTCAGGTCCTTGACCGGGGTATTAAGGGTTGTCCCGAGGTACAGATGGCTGCGATTGACGCCCGGAGTCGTGGCTGTTCCAGCGGCGCCAGGGCCGTAATCAAACCCGGCATAGAACGCGGAACCTTTGAGAAAGCCCCAACTGTCTGGCGCTGTCACGCTCAGCAAGCTGACGATGCCTTTTTTGCTTTCAATCGTGCTTGGACCTACGCCGCTGAAGTTGCGCTGATTGATCCCCCCGACGGTAGTCACCATGTCGGCGACGCCGGCCTCAAGGCTAAACATGTCGCTGAATTTATAGGACGCCAGAATTCCCGTGTGTTCGGTCGGCTCGCTGGTCCAGGCGTAGGAATGCGACCAGTTTGGATTGAGGTAGGGGGTCGTGGATTCGTAGCCAATGATATTGCCGAAACGCCCAATCTGCAAATCCAGGCCATTGCCCACTGGAACTCCCAGGTCCACATGCGCTTCCCGGATGGGCGCGGCGCCCGCGTCAATTCCGAAGGAATCCGGGCCGTAGTTCAACTCAAGGGTGTAACCGGCCGACCATTTTCCTTCGTCCAGCGGTTTGGCGATTTTAATATCGACAACGTCCACGTTGAATCCGTCCTGTTTTCCCGGGATGTTAAAGGCGTATGGCGCCGGATTGGCGTTGCCCGTGCCGGGGTTCCACACGGCCGAGGTGTCAACGTAACCACTGATTGTCGTGGCGGAGAGCGAGGTCATTAGCGGGACCTCCGGTGGTGTTGCCGGCGCCGGGGCCGGGGCCGGAGTTGGCGTCTGTGCCAGAAGCGCTGGCGAAAGGCTGACAAGCCCTGCGGCTGCCAGACCTAATGTCCATTTATTAATTTTCATCTATCAGTTCCTCCTGCGATGTTGTTGTAGGTTTTATCGTTTTAATGCGTGGTAAATGGGGTAAACACAGTATACCCCCGCACCAAAAACGGTGCATTAATTCGGACAATAGAAAAAAAGCCTGTCTTTGACAATAAGTTTTTTGTTTTATTTTTGCCTTGTAAGATAAATAAATTCTTAACTTGCTGTGTATAAGCGCATTAAGGATTAAGATTTTGACGGGGATGTCCTCATTTTTTGAATTATCAGCCGCTTGCCGAAACAAACACTGTATATGGTATTGAAGTGTCAATAAAACACTTCCCATTGTAGTAAAACGTCCAAATCGCAGCAAAACTCCCGCCCTCCTTTACCCTTCCGGGAGGGTTAGCGTCCACGCGAGCCGTGACTGGATTCCTCAGAATACTTTCGGCGTGCCTTCCTTGAGAATCTGAATGCGCTCGCTCAAACCATTGCTGGCGGCCAATTGCCGCAGCCATCGCGGCGGTTCGTCAAGATCCTCGAAAGAAAGCTTGAAGGTTCCGTAGTGCATCGGCACCAGCCACTGGGCGCGAAGATCGCGGAACGCCTTGATGGCTTCGTCCGGCCCCATGTGGACGTGGCGAAACGAGTCGGGATAATAGGCGCCGATGGGCAGCATTGCCACTTCGGGCGGCGTGACCTCGCCAATTTGTTTGAAGCCGTTAAAGTAGGCGCTGTCACCGGCGTGATAAATTCGACGACCCTGATGTTCGATTAAAAAGCCGCCATAGCCGCGGTGGGCGTCGCGAAGCACACGCGCCCCCCAATGCTTGGAGGGGGTCAACGTCACGCGCCAATCGCCGTGGGAAAAGCTCTCCCACCACTGCAATTCAATGATCCGCTCAAATCCAAGATCCATGGCCAGATCGCCCACTCCCCAGGGGACGACCGCAATCTTCGGGGCTTGCAAACGCCGCAAACTTGGCCGGTGGAAATGGTCGAAATGCGCGTGAGTCAACAGCACCAGATCAATGGGGGGCAAGTCCTGGATTTTCAAACCAGCGCGCCGGATACGCTTGAGCAGGAAAAGCCAGTTGGCGAAGTTGGGATCAATCAACACGTTGAGATCCGTGAACTGCGCAAGGAACGAGGCATGGCCGATCCAGGTCAACGCCAACTGTCCGGCGGCCAGCTTTGGAAATTTCGGAGGGACGTGCTCGCCTGTGCGCCGGGTCAACAAAGCCTTCCAAACAAGTTCGTAGAAAAAAGTGCGCGGATTGAAATGTTTGCTCGGCGTCAAATCCTTGAACGAGCGGGGCAGCGGTTTTCGCCGGCGCGGCGCTTTGGCTGTCAACGAGCGGCGAGTCTCATTTTTGTGCGTCATGTCCTGTGCATATTATATAGCCAAGCCTCGGAAAATTCCAAGAGACACGCCTGGAAGTTCATTAAATCAATCCGTCCTTATTCCTGAGTCAAGTTGGAACAGTGCCTTCGATCCGGGAATTTTATCTTTCGCGCGGGCTTTGCCGGCGGGCCGTTTTAAATCCGTTTGCGCGCGGGATTGCATTTTGTCATTGTGGGGCGTGCATGAGTGAGTTTCAAGGTGTGCTTGATTTAGGCGGCGGCGACCGGGAAGAAGGCTATAACAAGTGGGTTGTGTTTCGCCAACTGGCTTTGGAAGCCGCGGCGGAGAGGCTTAATTTGCCCCTGGGCCATCCGACGGAGGTATGGTTGCGCGGGGGCATCCGATTGCGTGGCAAACTGAGCCTGGCGAATCAAGTTCTTTTCATCGAAGAAGAACGGATTCGGGAGCTTGCGCTGGTGGTGGACGGGGTGGTGTTTACCTACGCGGAGATTGAGTCTTGTGTGCGGGTTGATTAGGGGAGGGAAGGGGGGTGGAACGGACGAAATGGGACGAATGGGATGGAGGGAACGCCAAGGGCGAAGGGAAAATGTGTTGGGTTTGCCTCAATTCCCCAGAGCCGTCCTCATGGAATCCCTGAAAACCGGGGGGACGGGTTGATCGCATCGCGGGCCATGATAGACTGAGACCGGAAGGTTTATGAAATATCATCCGATTGTTTATTGGGCGGCAACGGGCCTTGTTTCGGCCATGATGCTGTTGGCCGCCGGCGCGTACTTGATGCATGCGCCGCAAATTATGGCGACTTTCGCGCATCTGGGTTATCCGGTCTATTTCGGGATGATACTCGGAGCGGCCAAAATCCTCGGCGTATGCGCCTTGCTTGCGCCCGCTTTGCCCATTGTCAAGGAATGGGCGTATGCGGGATTTGGCATCACGTTCATTTCCGCGTTTATTTCACACTTGGAATCCGGAGATGGGGCGAAGGCACTGTTGCCGATGCTGGCGCTGGCTTTACTCGCCATTTCCTACCTAAGCCGCCCTGCAAGCCGGACGTGTGCCATTGGAAGTGCTCCGGCGCCCACTGACTGGCGCGTGGGCTTTGGCGATCCGGCGCCGCGAGGCTCGCATTAAGGGCGCGTCTGAAAAAGGCCCTATGTCAGTTCCTGATATTGACACATTAATTCAGATGGCGCAGCGGTCGCAATCCTGCGGCATAACAACGCGAACGGGCATGTCCTCGCAATAGGGAGCAGCCCTTTGACGCACATCTCCTTGCGTTTGACAGTGCTGCCGCCCAGGGTGTGCTTGTTGGTTTCCAGCCACAGTTGCGCGGCCTGGGTGACGCTCAACTTGGGTTCCGGCGAAATTTGCAAACAGCCGATTTTTGCGCGAAGATCATTGAGGCGGCGGTCGGCGCCCTTCCGGTCTTTTGTGTTTGAAGACAGACGAAACTGCTTGCCTGCGCGTTTGAGCAAGGCATAGTAACCGCCCGATGATTCGAGCCGATGCAATCTCTCAGCGACTTTGTGGAAAACTAGTTGTTTAGCAATCAGTTCCGATGTTTTTGCGCTTTCATTTTCACCAAAGAAATGTGGCGCGGGGATGCGTTGCAAGTCACGGTGACAAGTTCGATTTTTCATTTGAAAAGAACATGTGTAACTGCTTTAATTTTAACGTGATGGGTTGGTAGCTCAGTTGGTAGAGCAGTGCCCTTTTAAGGCATTGGTCCAGGGTTCGAGTCCCTGCCAACCCACCACTCTAAAAAGCGGATTTTTCACCGGCATTCATGATATGCCAATCAAAACACCCACGGCAAAAACCAATACTCCGCCCAGCACGATTTGCAGAACGGCGGCGGACAACGGCGAATCCATGTATTTGTGGCGCACCCAGGAAATGATGCCCAACTCGACGCATACCACCCCCACGGCAATGACCGTCGCGGTCTTTATGTCGCTAATGAGATAGGGAAAAGTGTGGCCCAAGCCGCCTAGGCCGGTCATCACCCCGCACACAAGGCCCCGCGCCCACGGATGGCCGCGCCCGGTGAGCTTGCCATCGTCCGAAAGCGCCTCGGCAAATCCCATGCTGATGCCCGCGCCCAGGCTCGCGGCCAGCCCCACGCGAAAAGTGGACCAACTGTTATGGGTGGCGAAGGCCGCCGCAAATAGCGGCGCCAGCGTCGAAACCGAGCCGTCCATCAAGCCGGCCAGGCCGGGCTGAATGACTTGCAAGGCAAAGAGACGCTTCCTGCGGACGGAATCGTCGCCCATCGCGGATTTGTCGTTGATCTCGCCGACGGCGTCCACATGATTGCGTTCTTCTTCCGCCAAATCCCCCAGTAATTGCCGGATGCCGGCGTCGGTCGCGCGCCGCGCCGCGGCTTCATAAAATCGTTGCGTCTCCAATTCCATTCCCTCGGCCTCCTTTTCGGCCGTGTCCAGGCCGAGGGTGCGCCGGAGCCAGACGGGGCGATGTTTGACAAAGCCCCGCACATCCTCCGGGCGGATCAAGGGCAGATGCTCGCCAAAGCGTCCGCGATAATGCTCCAGAAGCCGGTGGCGATGCGCGTCCTCCTGTTTGCGCAATTCGGTGAACTTAAGCGCCTGGGCGGGAAATCGCGCGCGCAGTCCCTCGGCGAAATCGTCGTAAATGCGCGCGTGTTGTTCCTCCAGCGCAATGGCCAGCGCCAGCACTTCGCGTTCGTCCAGACTCTCAAAGGAGCGCATACATGCAAAGGCTACGGAGTATCAGGCGCAAATTCAATGCCGTATGGCGGAGGGGTCATCCCGGTTGTTGACCGGTGCGAGGCGAACATCGCAAACGGAAAACGTTCGGAAACATCAAACTTCAAACTTGACAATCTGCTACTGGCGTAGCATAAGCGTCTTCAACAGCATGAAATCAATTTCCATCTCCGATTCAGAATGGCGGATCATGACCGTCGTTTGGGACCATCCTCCGGTCACGGTGGCCGAAGTGGTGGAAAAAGTCTCGCGCCAAAAGGCCTGGCATTCGCGCACCATTCGCACGTTGTTGGATCGTCTTGCCCGCAAAGGCGCGCTGAAGATTAAGCGTGAGGGCAAACGCTATCTTTACGATCCGCTCATCAGCATGGAGGAGTGCGTTCGGAACGAAAGCCGTTCCTTTGCCGACCGGGTCTTCGGCGGCGAACCGGCGTCAATGCTGCTTCATCTGGTGAAAGAAACCAAACTTTCAAACCAAGACATCAGAGAGCTTGGAAAACTGCTCTCGGAAAAGGAAAAATGAATCCCTTCCCCTTCTTGAACTGGCTGCTGCGAACCTCCTGGCAGTCTTCCGTCCTTGTCGCGCTCGTTCTGGCCGCGCAATGGCTTTTCCGGCGGCGGCTGAATGCCCGCTGGCAATACGCCCTGTGGCTGCTTGTTGTGGCGCGGCTGGCGATGCCGCCTTTGCCGGCCAGTTCCTGGAGTGTTTTCAACGCCGTCCATTACGCGGCGGCCATTGCCGTTCCTCAACCAATGGCTTCCGACGTGCGGCCAACCGCATCCCTTCCCATCGCGATTCCGACGGGGAAAAACCCGAATCCGCCCATCCTCGAAAATCTGCCGCCCGATCGCGTCCAAACATCCTCCGCAGTGCGCCCCGTTATGTTTGACAAACAGCGCATGATGCGGAACTTCGCGATAGTCTGGCTGGCGGGCTTGCTCCTGCTGGCGGCGCGCGCCATCGGCCAAAACCTCGCTTTTATGAGGCGGCTGAGGACGGCGCGAGCCGTGACGGACGCGGAAATGCTGGCGTTATTCGCCCAATGCCGGGCGGTAATGGGCGTCTCCAAGCCGGTGCTCGTGGCGGAGACGGACGGGGTCAAAAGCCCCGCGTTGTATGGCTTTTTCCGTCCGACGCTGTTGCTGCCGCTTGAAGTCATCGGGCAATTCAGCGCCGCCGAGCAACGCCACATCTTTCTCCATGAACTGGCGCACGTCAGGCGGCGTGACATGGCGGTGCATTGGGTCGCGACGATTTTTCGATTGCTGCACTGGTTCAATCCGGTGCTCTGGTTCGGCTTGCAGCGCATGGCGGCGGACCGCGAACTGGCGTGCGACGAATTGGCGCTGGCCGGCGCCGGCGAGGACGAGTCGCGTTCCTACGGCGAGACGGTCCTCAAGTTGCTGGAAATCTGCGCGCGCCCCGCCATTTTGCCGGGGCTGATGGGGATACTGGAGGAAAAGCGTCAAATGGCCCGGCGGATTTTGATGATTGCGCGCCACAAACAACAAGGGCGCTGGCCGGTTTTGGCGATGGCGCTAATGATCGGGCTGGGCCTGGTGACGTTCACCGACGCCCAGACCGAAAAACAAAAACCGGACACGGCCGTTGCGGCCGGCGCGCCGAGGCCGGACCTCATCGGCCAGGTGCGGATGACCAACGGCCAGCCCGTGATGGCCACCGTTTTCATCGCCACGGCGGGGCCAAAGACTGGCACCAGCCCGTTCTGTCCCTCGTGCTACGCCGACTGCGTCAAGAGCGCAAAGGCGGACGCGCAAGGCCGCTTCAAAATCGAATCGCTCGACCCGGCTTTGATTTTCCGAATTCTTGTCGTGGCCAAAAATTGCAAACCCAAATACGCGCGCAAAGTCGATCCCGCCAAAGGACCTGTGACCGTGGAATTGGAATCAATGAACTACGCCGATGCGCCTCCGAGGAACACATTGCGCGGACGCGTGGCCGACGCCCAGGGCCGGCCCAT
>VFSW01008066.1_pt1 | contig 15182 bp, 11 predicted proteins | sample 5358111 | NCBI WGS metagenome assembly VFSW01 (sample SAMN11554181, study PRJNA540505) | mine drainage metagenome | isolation source: sediment from site ElyBrook_90M | place: USA: Ely Copper Mine, Vershire, VT | collected 2017
GTGGGGGACCATCGGCCGCGGCTTCGGGCGGCAAGGTCTCGGGCACCGGTGTGTCCACAGCGGCAGCAACCGACCGCAGGACTTGTTCTCCCGGCGCAGCGAGTGCTTTGAGAGAATCATCGTCCGGCGCAAAGCGTAGCGCACGTCGTGCGAGCGCCGATGCCCGCGCGTCGTCTCCAAGCTCCTGTGCCACACGCGCCGCACGGGCAAAAAGCTCCCCAGCCTGCCTTCCTGCGGCCAAGGGATGATCCGCGTGCGCGACAAGTGCGTCGACGAGTTCGTGTCCACGCCCCGTGGCATCGAGCCAGCGCTCCTCGCCGTGCCACGCCATGGCCTGCGTCGGGTCTGCACGCCTCGCGCGACGCCACGCATCGAGCGCACCCTCGCCATCTGCGACGGCTTCAAGATGACCCGCGAGTTGTGCCCACCGAGCGCCTGCGTTGCCCGTCGTCGCGTCGTCGGCACGATTGCGAAGCATCGCAGTGATCCCGTCGATGTCTCCCGCGCGGCGACGAGCTTCGACAAGCATCCGCGAGACGGCGTCGTCTTCAGGGTCTTCGTCCCATAGCTTTGCAAGGACGACGGACTCGGCAGAAGCATCGGGATCGTGGTCCCTGCGCAACTCCGCCCATTGAATCCACAGGGTACGGCGGTTCTTGGGATCGGCAGCGGCGTTTGCGCGTCGGGCAAGGAGTTCTCCAAGAGAAGTCCAGCGCCCTGCGCGTAGATACAACCGTTGCAAAGCCTCGGTGGCTTCTTCTCCGACGGCGCCATGGGTCGTCGCGAGGGACTCCCACGCACCCATCGCACCGTCGGGGTCTTCGAGGTTGCGTTCAGAAGCATGGGCGGTCTCGCGAAGAACCCGCACGCAGACGTCGGGTGTGCAGTCGGGCGCACCTGCAGCCGCGCGCCATACGTCTCGTAGTGCGGCGTAGTCTCCCCGTGCGCGAAGGTCACGCTCGACCGCGGTAAGCGCTTCGGGATCCGCGGGAGCGCTCTGGAGTACATCCCGGAGAACCGCGAGGGCGCCATCGGGGTCGCCCGCAGCCCGTAACAGATCGGCACGACGGTGAAGTACGGCCACACGGTCGCTGCCCTCGGCGTCGGCAGACGTCTCCGCGAGAAAATCCGCGAGCGCACGCGAGCGCCCTGCGATGACATACAGTCTCACCAGGCGTTCGGCGGCGATGGGGTCGGTGCTTCGGACAGGTTCGAGAACAGCGATGGCGTGATCGATCTGGCCGATGCTCACGTAGGTGTTGACCAGGTCGCTGCGGACTCTTGGCGTGAGCGGATCGTTGGGCGCCGCCGCGACAAACTGTATCCTCCGGGACAAGAGATCGGCCTCGCGCCCTGCGCGCTGCAGGGCCGCTTCGATGACACCAAACGCCGACGGCTCACCGGGGTCGAGGTCCAACGCGGCGTCGGCAAAGTCGGTGTCTCGTCCGCTCGCGCCTTCGCGGGCGATGGCCCCGAGTTGTGTTGCGGCCGCGCGAGCGTCCACGGCCGCGGCTTCGGGATCCGTCGCGGCACGGCTACGTTGCACAAGCAAGCGCGCAAGGCTCTTGCGGACTTCAAGCGATGGCGCACCCGGGCCCAGGAGCGCGGGCACTTCGCCCATGGCCGTGATCTGCGCGTCGGTGTCACCCGCCCTGCCGCAGAGAGCCGCGAGTTCGGTGAGCACCGCGGCACGTCTCCGGGGGTCAAACTCCATGACGAGGAGACGTTGAAACAAGGGCTTGGCAAGATCGTCCCGCCCTGCACGTACGTGGGTCGCCGCGAGACCTTCGGAGGCCGTGACATGGTCGGGATCAAGGACGAGTGCGCGCTCCCACTGGGTGGCGGCGCGGTCGAGACGCCCGACGGAGCGGGCCCAGACGTCGCCGGCCCGCGCATGGAGCGAAGCCGCAGCGTGTGGGTCTTTGCGTCGCGAGGCGATCTTTTCGGCGAGGAGGGCGAGGGTCTGGTGTTCGCCGCGTTCGTCGAGCCAGATCCACGCAGCGGTCATGGCATCCGCGTCGTCCGGGTCGCGTTCGAGACGTTGCACCAGGGCGAGCAATGCGGGGTCGACCATCGGGCAGTGACAGGGACGGTACCACAGCCCGCGGCGAAGCCGAGAGTCCCTCGGGGGAGAGGACGGGGTTTCCCCCGTGCGGTTCACTCCAAACGCACGGGATCCGCCAGGGCCTGTCCCGAGAGATCACGAATTGCTTCGCGCACGGCGGCCATGAAAGCCGTCAGGTCGGCGTGCTCCGTCGCGCGCATAGGTGAACCGACGTGGACTTCGATGTGCCCTGGATGCAAACGCCAGTCGCCAGGCCGTAGCACCGCCCGACTGCCCCGTATGCCCACGGGAATCACCGGGACACCGGCTTGTTCTGCCAACACAAAGCCACCTTTTTTGAAGCGTGCGAGTCGCCCGTCGAGGCTCCGTGTCCCTTCAGGAAAAATCAGGACACGGTGCCCGTCGGCGACCCGCTTCGCCGCGCGAGCCATGCTCCGTAGTGCCCTTGTACGATTCCCCCGGTCGATCATCACCGAGCCCGAAAGCCACACCGCAAGACCAAAGAACGGCACCCAGAGAAGTTCTCGCTTGGCCACCCATCGCAGATCTCCGGGTAGCGCGAGAAACAACGGCGGGACATCTGCGTGGGACTGATGGTTGACGAGAAACACCGCGGGAGCTTCCGTCGGCACGGGACCGTGATGGTGCACGGACCAGGTCACGTCGCAAACCCGAAGTACTTGACGAGACCACGCCCGAGACACCCGCTGTAGCAAAGCCGCGTCGGGGGGTGGTGTGATCGCCGCGCTGGCGATCCCAAGCGCACCCCAGATGCTTGTGAGGGTAAACGAAGCGATGAGCCGCGCGATCTGGGCGAGGGTCTCCATGCCCACAGAAACTTATCATGGCTGGGTGATTGACACCGGTCGCGACGATCGTCGGATCCGTGCCCAGGGGGTCAACGTCGCACGAATGTCACGGTATGCAACGGTAGCTCTGGCTTCCTACGGTGGGCACGACACGCGCTCACGCCGCTTTCAAAACGAAGATCGTTGGAGAGCGCCGTATCACCACCATCGTCGATCGAGGCAGTTGGAGCCCTGATATCTTCGAGAGGCGCATCGCACAGGATGGAGCTTTCATTGCAACGGAAGGACGGGCTCCGTGCGAAAATCGTCGACCATGATGTGTCCCCAGGAGTCCGTGCCGTCGTCGTAGACTTCGATTCCGGCGGTCTGTCCGAGCCATGGGCGCAGATTCCAGAACACCCGTCGTAGGGCTTCGTCATTGTCGCCGCCCTGACGGATCACAGGGACGCCTGCGACCATCAACCGTACCCCTACGTGGGCGGTGTCACTCCCGCCACCGACAAGAAACGACAGGCCCTCGGTGGTGATAACAAAGGGGCGCGAACGCAGCGTCCCGCGGGAAGCGTCTCCCGCGCCCCAGGAGCTCGCGTAGTACCTCCCTCGCCAGCCGTTGACAAAGGTCTGTCCGTGGAGCTGTCCGTGCGCGGGTCCGTCTGTAAACGACCGGCCTGTGGCCTGCCACCCGCGCCATCGTCCGCCCTCGAACGAGCCCTCCAGCGCGTCGAAGGGCGGCGGCGGGGTGGGCAGGGCGTCGTCGCAGCGGGCGTCTCCACGACGGTAGCTGTGGCCGGTGACGGCTTCAAACGCGCGCGAAAACTCGGGATCACGGTGCTCTGCGCAGGGGATCGAATGGACGAGGGCCTGCGCTTCGGCGATTTCGCCACGGGAGAGGTAACCCCGCGCAGCAGCGAGCAAAGCCATGGGCGTGACGGGGAGAACGCCCGCACGGTCGACGAGCGCGGCGGCTTCGATCCAGTGGTGGGTCGATCCGAGAAAACTCACGGCGGCGTCGAGGGTCACGGCCTGCGCAAGGGCCCCTGCGGCCGTGCGGTATGCCGCTCCGTCGCGGCCGCCGTCGTAGTTGCCCAGGCGGGAGAGGCGGAGTTCTTCAGCCTGTCGGCGCATCCAACTCCGACGGGGGTCGATGAGCACGGCGTTGCGCGCGAGGGTAAACGCCTCGGGGAGATCACCTTGGCGGCGGTGATCCCGCGCAGCGTCGGACATCCGCTCGGCAAGCCCTTCGATCTGCACCCGCATGGTGTCATCGTCGGGCGCAAACCATCGGGCCTGGTGCGCGAGGTCTGTGGCGACCGTGAACGCCTGGTGCTCGCCCATCACCCGCGCGCGGTTGGCCAACGCCCGGGCGTACAGCGCAAGCGCCTCGCGGCTGAGGGCGTCATCGGGCAGATCGTGCACCCTGAGTCGCAAGGCCAGCGCCAGGCGTCTCGCTTCATGGAGATTTTCAGCCGCGATCGCCTGGGAGATTTCACCACGGAGGGTGTTGAGCTCACGCAGGCCTGTTCCACGCCAGACCGTGACCGTCCCGAGGGACGCTTCGACGCTCGGGTCCTTCCAGTGCAGATCGTAGGTTCCAGGCGCAAGCCGGAGATGCACTTGCGCGCGGAGCCTTTCTCCCGGGAGAAACACCTGCCCGGCCAAGAGATCTCCCGCGGGGTGCACAGGGACTTCGAGACGGTGACCGCCGCCACCGGCCCGCCTGAGATCGCCCTGGGGTTCGGCCACGATGCTCCCGAGTGGCCCGCCGTTGGGGTTGACAATGGTCACTTCAACCGTAACCGTCTGCCCGGGCTCCAACCCACGCGCCGACACCGTGTACCCGTCAATGAAAGACGTCCCGTGCGTACTCGCCAGGGGTCCGCGTTCGGCTTCTTCAGTCCACGGCGCGGCGACGGCGTCTCGGCGAACGTAGTTGGTACCGGTCACGCTCTGGGTCGAGATGTACGCCGGGAGGGTAAAGTACAATTTCGTGATCTCTTCGAGCCGGTCGAGTTGCACTGCGCCAAACCACGCCCCGTGGAGATGCACAAAGCTCGGTCGGCGTTCCCAGAAGATCACCTCGCGCATTCCAGGTTCGTCGTCGTCGTGGCTGTGGGTAATGGCCGTGTCCGCGAGGCCGTAGAGATCAACCACCCGTAGTCCCGAGTCGTAGGCCTCGCCGCCGACGTCTGGGTCGAGCACGGAACCCTGGGTGATTTCCATCAAGCGCGTTGCCGTCGCGAAGTACCGCGCGCGTTGACGTACGTGGGCAAACTCCAGGGTGGTGTGGTTCTGCGCGTCGGCGACCCGGTCGGGCCACGCGTGGGTTGTCAGACGGAGCACGGCGTACGCGGCCAGAGGAGTCAATACAAAGGCCACGGTACGTCGAAACGCGCGGGGAGAAACCGTAACCACGATGCGGGCGAGAGATCTTGCGGCTTCGGCCACACCCAGGGCCGTCAACGGCGCGACGAGCGAAAGAAACCGCCACTCTTCCATCCAGTCGCCGTGGGAGTACACGGGGAAGAAAAATCCCGCGGTGATCGCAAGGACGAGGCCGATGCGGGCGATGGGCGCGCGGAGTGCGAGCAGAACACATGGGAGAATCATCAGGGCGTGGGCAAAGCCGTAGGCGTGTACCCAGGCGCCGACGTACTGCCAGCCCGCAGATTCTTTGTCGGTGATTCCGCTGCCAAACTCAAAGGTCTTGCGTTTGATGTAAAAACTATTGGGAAAGGGGTAGGCGAAGTACGCGAGGCGAAAGAGTTCGAGCCCTCCGACGAGGAGCCCGAGGGTGATCCCCCACACGGCGTCCTGGCGGCGACGACGTCCAGAGGCCAGCCGCAGGAACTTGGCGGCACCGATGGCAAAGGCGTACAGCGCGCCGTCGGGGCGTGTCGCGAAGAGTGCGGCGAGCGACACCGCAGACCAGGGCGGACGAGCCTCGTCGTGTTCTTCCCATGCCAAAAGTAGGACGGAGGTGACCGAGAGGAGTTGAAACAGCCCGTTTTCGAGCCCGGCGATGCACCAGAGAGCGGAGTGTACAAAGAGGGCTGCGACGAGTGGAGCGACGAGGTCGTAGAGCGCCGGCCGACGGCGGTACGCGACGGCGGGAAAAAACGCGATGCCCACGAGGGCGCCGCCGGCCGATAGCAATCCGAGCACCCGGGCCAGGGTCTCGTGCGTGAGATGCAGCGCATCCGCGGGGGACAGCAGGAGCACCCAGAGGAGATCCGTGGCGGCTTCGACGCGCTCGGAGCCAGGGGTAAGCACCATGCCGTGTCCCGCGGCAAGGTTGCGGGCGTAGGCGAAGGACACTCCCGCGTCGTCGACGGTAAAACCCCAGTACCTCCCGACGTGCGCGCCGAAGAAGCAGAGGATGGCGCCGAGAAGGCAGAGCCAGACGGCGTTCGGAGGAGCGCTCACACGGCGCATCGGAGAGGACGGGACTGTAGACAACTTGGGCCCGGGGTGGCGAGAGATCGTTGCAGTGGCTTACCCGCATGCGCGGGCAAAGATGTCTCCGATGTCCAGGGAGGCCAGGGCGTCGGCGCGGGTCTCAAAGGGTCGGGCCTGGAGGTACGCCGCGAAGGTGGGGCCTTCTTCCGGCCACAACCCCGGGTCGAGGGCCATGGAGACAAAGGGCCGAAGGACTTCAGGGAGCTTCGGCGTGAGTTTGGAGAGCTTGTCCCGGGCGGTGGTGAGTTGCGCACGCTTGGCGTCCATCGAGACTCCACGGTCGACCATAAAGGTGACTTCGGGATGCCCCCACGGGCGGTCGCCGAGAAACGCTTCGAGGGCCATGAGGGCAAGAGACACATGGTCCCGGTGGCGAAACACCGCCCGACGATCCCGGGGATCCGCGGAGTCGACCAACGGCGTGGCGACCAGAAAATTGAGGTGTGACCACTCGGGCGTGTGCAGGTCGGACCCGATGGCGAGAGGATCGATGAGGCAGACGGAGGATGTTCCTGTGCAACGGATGTTTTCGGGCTTGAGGTCGCCGTGCACCCAGTTGTTGTCATGGAGGCGCTGGAGGGTACTCGCGAGGGCAACCAGGCGCGGACCAGGCTTGAGCTCCATGGCCGGACCCTGGACGATGGGCATCACAAAAGCAGAACGCGTGCCGAGGGAGAAAGCTTCGGTGGGGCGGACGACGGCGGGGTCGTCGACCTCCAGAAGCCGCCCGTACTCCGCAGAGACCAGTCGGTTGCAGAGAAACTGCTCCCACGGAAGAACACACCGCACGGAGCGCACGGAAGCCTCGATCTTGGGGATGCGTAGCCGTTGCTGGGTCGCCCCCAGGAGCTTACCGTCAGCGTGAACGTCGGATGGCCAGGCCCAGGCGACCTTGACGGCGTGGTCACCTGCTTCGCCGTGCACGGCAAACACCACGCTCGTGCCCCCGCGGCCCAACGTCCCGACAGGGGTCCATCCGCGCGCTGTGAGAGCTTCGGATGCGTCTTGAAACTCCGCGGGGATGTCCGTCGTCGTGTCCACCGGGGTGAAATACTAGCCTGGATCGCTCTCCGCGGGCACACGATGTGCGACGGGCGGGGGCTCAACCCAAATCAATCCCCGACGGGTTCCCTCGGGCGGGGGTCTCTTGGAGGGTATACTCCGCGGCCCGTACCGGGAATCCACACGGAGACAGACCGATGACCGACAAGATCGTGATCGACGGGATCAATGGGCTCAAAGCCCTGGCCGGCAAAGACCTTGGGGCTTCAGCCTGGCGCACCATGACGTTTGAGGACATCACCCGCTTTGCAGACGCCACGGGAGACCACCAGTGGATCCATGTCGACCGCGAGCGCATTGCTCGGGAGTCTCCTTTTGGAGCCCCCATCGCACACGGCTACCTCACGCTCTCCCTCATCGCCGGGATGTTTTTTCAGATCGTCGAGGCCCGAGGTTTTTCACTCGTCGTGAATTATGGACTCAACAAGGTACGATTTCCGTCGCCGCTCAAGGCCGGACAGCGGTATCGGCTCGCGCTACGGCTCTTGGACGCCCGGGACGTGACGGGTGGGGCCGAGGGTGTTCTCTCCGGGGTGATCGAGGTCGAAGACGAGAGCAAACCCTGCTGCGCGGCCGAGATCGTCTTTCGCTTCATGGCCTGAGGTTCTTTACGGTGACAGGAGTGCCCTCGGTGGGAGCTCCCAGACTTTAATCCCTCCGCCGCGGAGTCCCGCTGCAACGGTGCGCGTCGCAGCGTCTACGGCCATGGCGTATACACCGTCACCCTCTGGCGTCTCGTCTGCGAGGGCGAATCCTTCGGCTGGATCATAGGTCCACATGCATACCCTACCGTCTTCGCCTGCGGAGACCAGGGTGCTGCCGTTGTCGACAAAGTCCAGGGCAGACACCCGCGCACGGTGTCTCCTGGCCTTGACGGCCACGGTGTTCAACGGACCCATGTCCGCGCAGCGCCAAGCGACGACGTCCGAGCCGCCGCCCGTCGCGAGCATGGGTCCGTCAGGGCCGGAACTCCAAGCCAGCACACGGACCTTGCCAGGGTAGCCCCTGAGACTTGTGTCGTTGCGGGCGTGGAGATCCCAGTAACGCACCGAGGCGTCCTGGTTTCCCGAGGCTATTCGGGATCCGTCGGGCGACGGCCGCGCGGTAAGAACGGATCCACGAAAAGGGAGACGGCGGATGGGTTGTGTCCGTGTGGGGGACAAAAGGTTTACCCCGCCGTAGCAGGCCGACGACCAGCCGCACACCGGGTGCCAATGGAGGGATGTCACCGTGCTGGCGTGGTCCGAGACCGCACCTATGAGAGAACCATCGGGAGACCAGAAACGAACGACCCGCCCGGCGGCGGTGGCCAGGAGGGTGCCGTCACCGTTCCATACGGTGTCGGTGACCCAGGGGCCCGCTGCGTCGAAGTCGTGGAGGAGCGCACCGCGGGAGATTGAATGAATGCGCACGCGGCCGTCCTGGCCCCCTGAGGCGAGAAGACTCCCGTCGGGAGAAAATCCCACGGAAAGCGCCCCACCAGGGTGTGGGCTAAACGTGTGCGTGGGATCGAGCGTACGGGTAAACGCCCGTACTGCCCCCGAGAGCGACGCAACGGCGAGAAACCTCCCGTCTGCCGACCATTGGAGCCGTACCGGGGTGTCGTCGACGGTGGCCGTCCCGAGGAGTCTCACGCCGTGGGGGTTCCCGTGATGCACTGCCGAAAGCCACTCACCAGGGCTGCGCGATCGAGGTTGCGGCCGATAAACACCATCCGCGACGTGCGCGGGAGGCTCCCCCACGGGCGACCGACCCTTCCATCTAAAATCATATGCACACCCTGCATCACCACCTGCTCGGGCTTTCCCGCGACATTCAAGATTCCCTTCATCCTAAAGATGTCCGTGCCCTTTTCCCGCACCAGGGTACGCAGCCAGTCGTCCAATCTGGATTCGTCCAGCGCTTCGCTCACTTCGATGCCCACCGAAGTGATGGTGCTGTCATGTACGTGCGCGGTCTCCGAGAGAAAATTCGGGTCGACGTCCAACGCGCGGTCGAGATCAAAAGCTCGCACATCGAGGACCTCGGCGAGATCTACGTCACAGTGCCGCGTGCGGTACACCCGGGCGACACGGTTGATCTTGGCCACCCGCGCAGCGACTGCATCAAGGGTCTCCGGGCTCACCAGGTCGGTCTTGTTGAGTAGAATCCGGTCGGCAAAGGCGATCTGTTCCTGACACTCGGTGCTGTCGTCGATTCGTTCGAGCAGGTGCCGTGCGTCGACGACGGTGACCAGAGCGTCCAGCCGCGTACGGTCTTTGACTTCGTCGTCCGCGAAAAACGTCTGGATCACCGGGGCTGGATCCGCGAGCCCAGTGGTCTCGATGAGAATCGCATCAAAGCGATCGCGGCGGGCCATGAGGTTCCCGAGGATGCGAATAAGATCCCCGCGGACGGTGCAACAGATGCACCCGTTGTTCATCTCAAAGATCTCTTCGTCAGCGGAGAGCACCAACTCGTTGTCGATGCCGATCTCCCCAAACTCGTTTTCGATCACGGCCACCCGTAGCCCATGGTTCTCCGTGAGAATACGGTTCAACAACGTGGTCTTCCCCGAGCCGAGATAGCCCGTGAGCACGGTCACCGGAATCCTTCCGTCTGTCATCGCTCTCCCGTACCCTTCGATCCGCCAAGGTTTATCCCTTGGATGTCCGCCAGGGTGACCTCGGCGATGCCCTTCGGGACTTTGGCCTGTCGGGTGTCCCCTGGACCGTAGAGCACGGCAAACACCGTCTCAACCTCGGGGCAGCCCACGTCGTGACACCGTACCTCTGTAACCATCACCGTAACGTCTGCACGAATCCCATGAGTGTCACGGACCCACTGACGCAACTCTCCCGCTTTGCTTCCAGACGTGCCCTCGGGCTTTCGGACGCCAAACATCGGTCTATCCTCGTCGGCCGCACACACGACCGCGCGAGAGAGAGTTGGCCGGTCCCGGGGCCAGGGTCAAGCGTAGGGTTGCGTGACCGATCCGTGGATCTTTGGAAACCTTAGTGCGTGCAGCCCGCGGTGAGCGAGCACTGGATGCATGTCGTGAGCTGAAAAAAGAGATATTCCAGCACGCGCTCCTGCGGAGACAGTGCCGTGGCGGGCATTCCGGCCGTCGACGCCGTCTGGACGTGGTACGACGTGAAAGCGACACGGCCGCAATAGGCGTTGGTGGGGCCGGGGTAGTCCACTTGGACCGTCAACGGATGCACTGCAGTGCCGGGCGTCCCGTGCCAGGCGACGTCACCCGAGACCCAGACCTTGCCGGGAATGGACCCGAGGCGATCCGGGGTGAGCTCCGTGGGCGGAATCAACGAGACGGCGCCCCAGGGGTTCTTGAGCTCGGTGATCGGGATGGTGTTGCCCGTGGTGGCCCCAAGGGCGTTGAGCCAAGCCTGGAGGTTGGCGTCATCCACTGTGGCGATGAGCGGGTTCGGGATTCCACCGTCGGGAACACCCGCATCGGGACGGCCCTGGCCTACGCCCACGTCCGCGGGGGGCGCGCCGGCGTGGGACGAGGGACCGGGCGCAAACGTAATCCCAGCCGGAAACGGCTGTCCGATGACCGGGTACGAAAGATCGCTGGCGTAGAGTCTCCCACCGGCGTTGAGCCATGTCTGGAGGTTGGTCACCGCGGTGGCGTCCAGGTTGTTTTGTACGGTGTAGTTCCCCAGGGTGCCGCACGGGAGAATCACGATCTGGTAGTGAGACAAGGGCGTCGGGGACATCCCTTCGATGAGGTCATGGACGTGCGGCGTCGGGGCGCCCGCGGGAATCGTCGGGTACGTCCGGTCCGGGTTGTACACGTCGTAGCCCGTGATCCCGATGGCCGTGAGCACGGTGATGAAGTTGTCGTTGACGTTGGTGCCGCCGGACGTCGCCCCTGCAATCCCTGCGACGGCGATGGTCGGGATGGTATCGTCGCCGGTGGTGGCGCCCGAAAAGCTGGTCTGCGCCGCCGTGAGGCTCAGGCTCCCACACCGCGGGACGGTGACGTGACGGAGCACGTGACGAAATCCACCGGAGAGCATTTCGAGGGTAAAGGTTCCGCCGCCGTCGAGGACAGGAGACGAAAGGGTAAACGCGCCGTTGGTCCCCGAGAGCTGCGTGGCGATGGAGTCCGAAGGGACGGGCACACAGTGGTCACAGGTCACGGCGGTGGCCGCGGGGGCAAAGGTCGCAGTGTCGGGGAGAAGCACGACACGGACGCCCGGGATGGGGTCGACACCGTTGGGCGCGAGGGTGACCCCGGTCACCAAAGCATGGCCACCATCACAGTTGGTGAGGGTGAATCCAGAGTCGAGACTGAAGGACGTGCCATCGAGGTCGGAGCCGTCGGCGGGCGGAAGGTCTCCGGCGCGGCCTCGGTCGGTGATCGGGCGCACGTCGTAGCCAAAACCTACGTCGATGCGGGTGGAGCCGTCGGAGAGACCGGTGTCGACCACGCCAGCGTCCGCCGGGGTGATGCCCGAGTCGTTGTCATTGCCTCCGGCAGAACAGCCCCCAAAGACCACTGGGAGGAACATCAGCGAGGCCAGCATCACACGCGACATGCACACCACTCCGTAGAGGGAATCATCGGGAAGAAAGCGGAGGGACGCTAGCACACCCCGCAGACCCTCGTGGGGCATCCCCCGGCACTTCTGTGTGACGTCTGCGTGACGACCGGGGGGAGGTGTACGCACCGCGGCGAGGTGTCCCTGAAGGCACGCACGGTAGAGATGGATGACAACGGCGCGGTGGTCGGGAAGTACACTGGTCTGAAAGGGCTTCTCACGGTCATGCCGGTGTGGGCGGAGCATTCCATCACGGTCGAATTCACGGGAGAATTTCTGTCGGACGAGGTGCAAAAGGGGTTTTGACGGGCGAGCGTCCATGCGTAGGATCTCTCCCATGAAGCTTGTTGTTCTTCAGGATTCCATCAGTCGGCGTCAGGTGTTGCTGGTCTGCGGTGCGGGTGCGACGGCAGCGTGCAGTGCAAGCGCTCCCGATGCGGTCTTCAACCCGGTGACTGACTGGGTCGACGCGGGTCCCACGCATCCCACAGGTCACGATGCAGGACGCGACACGGGTCACGTCGTCGGCCACGACGCTGGACGCCTCGACGCCGGGCACGCAATGGACACTGGCGCCCAGATGTCGGACACCGGCGTGACAGAGGTTGACGCCGGGATGACCACAGACCTCGGCAACCCGGTGGTAGACACGGGGGTCGACGTCGGCCCGGCGTGTTCTCCTGGACCGACCTTGCTTGGCCCGGTGAGCAACTACCCGCTTGACCAATGGGTGATGGACAGCGGCGACCAGTTGATCGTCGGCCACGACAGCGGCGGTCTCTTTGCGTATTCAAACGTATGCCCGCACGCGGGCTGTCCGGTAACCCTGTCGAGCCCGTCGACCGGGGCGTCGGTGTGCTACTGCCATGGCTCGCAGTTTGACGGCAACGGTGCAGTTACCCGCGGCCCGGCCCGCTCCCCGATGGATCACTACCCAGTCACCCTGTGCGGGGGGATGGTCTACGTGGACACCAGCACCACGGTGCCTGCGTCCACGCGTACGCCTGTGTAGGTAATTCTCAAGCTTTGGGTCTGGGCGCCGTAAGCCCAGGATGTCCCCCCGAAAGGAGCGTACATCCCGTGTTCGCGCGCACCCCCGGCCTTGGCCTTGTTGTCGGTCTCGCTGTCAGTCTCGCCGCCCCCGCGGTCGCTTTCGCAGACGAGTCCATGGTCAATCTGGACGCGCACACCCGCGTTCCCGTCGGCCCATCGGGCTCTCGGATCACGGTACACCGTCAGAATGTCCAGGGCCGTCGGTACGTCGCCGTGGTGTCTCCCGCAGCCGCGGCATCCCACTGCGGCGGTCCGCTCCAACGAGTCTCTGTCTGGGAGAACCGATCGGACCACACCTGGGTCGAATCCCTCAGTGACACCTGGGAGCCATGTGTTCATGTCGGCGCCACCGCGGTGCCCCGCACCGTAGACATCACCGTGCTCAGCGGAACCGACATCCGAGTGGACCTCGCGGTTCCGCATCAACCCATGGTCCATGATTCTACGGTGCATTACCTCCGCGCGGGCGACCGCTTCGTTGGCCCGCACCATCTGGGCGAACTCGCTTCGGGTCCCGGCGAAGCTCCGCGCGGCGTTCTCTCTCCCGCCCCGTCCGGCTCCGACGGCGACCTCCGCGCGTGGGCCGAGAGCTCTCCCGTGGCGTCTTCGCACGGCACCCGTATCTGGCTCGGTACAACGGGTCGAATCCTACACTTCGCTGCACACCTCTCTCCGGACGTCGCACAGGCACTCACCCTGGTGTTGTCCGAACCGGGCGTGAGCACCAACGTGCTCCAAGGCACAGAAGGCAACCACGGGAGGTTTCTCACGCTCCACTGCGACGATGCTCCGCCGCGGGACGCGGAGTTTCAGTGTCGGAACACCCCGACGGGGACGGACATCACCGGGAGCACTGACGTGGGCACCATGGTCTGGTCCGCCCGGGTAGTGTCCGCAGTGTCCGTGTACGCGCAAGCAGGGACGGGGGTCTCCCGTGTGGCGACCGACCCCGACGAGCGGTTGCATGTGTACACCGTAGGGGCTCCTGTAGACCTTCTCCAAGGGATCTCGCCGGATGCCACGGCCGTGTGCGCCAACGCCAGGTTGCACACATGGGTGCCTTCAGACGCCAGCAATGGTGTCTCGGGAATGCGGGTTCTCGCGTGTGGAGACCGTTGCGCCGACAACGACTGCGAGCAGCATGTCCTGGCGGATACAGTTTCACGTGTCGGGCTCGAACGGGTTGCCGGAGGGTTCTGCGCGGCGCTCACGGGGGCGGGAAGCGCGCGGGCGAACACGTGCGGCAGTGGCGGTGATTCGGCACGGTTGATCGGGTCTTTTGCGATCGAGGGCTTTGAGACGGTCGTGGCGATCGATCGGCAGGTCAGCCATGCACCCGACAGTATGCACCGCGCAGAAGTATGGGTCCTGGTGAGTCCGTCAGCCGCGTGGCAGGAACTCTGGCACGGTCGAGACCGCACCGTCGCAGGTGTCGTGCGTATGGAAATCCAGGGATTGCATCCGAGGTTCTGCTCGGACGCTGGCGTGTGTGAGTTGGCGGATGGGATCACCTTGCCGCCACCGGATCCTGGTCTCGGAACGTTCACCGTCCCGCACATCGGTCGCTCGGCCGGACTTCGCCAACCGTCTCGGTTCTGACCGTTTCGTCCCCTCCCTGTACATTCACCGTGTCTTTTGTCACGCACCCGTCTCGGCGGTCGGTGCGGGTGCCGTGCCGGATCATGGTGCGATGGAGAGGGACGGCTTTGTGACCCGATCTTCCACCTTCCGTCTGAGAAGTTCGCGGCCTGCATCAACCCGTCCGAAGCAGGCTCATGGACCTGGCAACCCCTGAAACCTACGATCAGCGCACGAGGACTTCGTAGGTAGGATTGAGGATCTCGCGACCGCCCCAGCCGATGTTGCAGTTCTGTCCCACGACCTTGCCGGGATGCACCCCGCCGTTGTACTGCGCCCGGCAGATGAACAGGGGCTGACCGTTCTCGGAGCCTCCAAGCACGGCACCTTGCGGAATCGCACCCCCCTCGGCAGGCACCCACGTCCAGGGTTCACTCGTCAGGTTTTCGACGGTACCCTCAAGGGTCCTCAGGATTCTCGGGTGTCTCCCCGGCCACAAATGCAAAAACGCGCACTCGCCTCCCTGGGCTAAGTGCGCGTTCTCACGTTGGTTGCGGGGGTAGGATTTGAACCTACGACCTTCGGGTTATGAGCCCGACGAGCTACCAGGCT
>VFSW01008067.1_pt1 | contig 15181 bp, 10 predicted proteins | sample 5358111 | NCBI WGS metagenome assembly VFSW01 (sample SAMN11554181, study PRJNA540505) | mine drainage metagenome | isolation source: sediment from site ElyBrook_90M | place: USA: Ely Copper Mine, Vershire, VT | collected 2017
CAGTTCGGCGTGCGCACCAGCGGGCTGGTGGCCGGGCGTCACCTGAAGAGCGGGCACCTCCATGACCGCCACGCGACGGCCTACTACGGTATCGCTCCCTCGGTCTTCCATGCGCTGGTGAAACGATGGAAGAAAAGCCGGCCAGGCCGGCCCATCGAAGAAGTCAGCTTTCTTGATGTGGGCGCTGGGATGGGCCGCGCCATGCTGTTGGCGGCCGAGCTGCCCTTTCGCCAGGTTGTGGGCGTGGAACTGAATCCCACGCTGGTGCGGATCGCCCGCAAAAACCTGACCGTCTGGCGCTGCGCCGAGCGGGCCAGGGCGCCGATGAAGCTGATCTGCGGCGATGCCGTGGACCTGCCCCTTCCGGCGGGGCCGTGCCTGGCCTTCCTGTTCAATCCCTTTGCCGCGCCGGTCATGCGGCGTCTGCTGACGGCCTGGGCAAAGAATCTTGCCGCTGCAAGCAGACCGCTGGATCTTCTCTACGTGAACCACGAGCAGGAGCACGTGCTGGAGCAGCAGGCTGGGTTTGCGCGGCTGTTCATCGCAAAGGTGCCGCGCTCCAGGGCCGACGCCATCGCCGATCACAAGATCATGGCCAACCAGCCGGAGGCTGAGTATGCCTCCGCAAATTACGAGGACTGTTCGATGTGGCGCTGGGCGGGGAAATAATTTCCGGCAGGAGTGCATTTGGCGGGGTAAGCCGGGGCTCGCTTTATAGCCTGGGAGTGCGCCAACCCGAAATCGCCTGCGTCTGTCCAGTTGCCCAAACTAGAGCGGTTCTCCAATTCATGTGCCCCGTACGGCACGGTGCAGGGTTGCTTTTTCTTGAGGAAAAAGCAACTTCAGGGCACGGGCTTCAGCGTACACCTGTTGGAGAACCGCTATAGCGCCAAAAACTTCCGCGTCAAAGCAGAGGTTTTTTTACGTGTTTGGTGCGGGAATTGCACCTTGTCACACGCCGGTTTTCTTCTCGATCCTGGCCCAGGAGTCTTTGAGCGGCAGTGTGCGGTTAAAGATTTTTTTCTCGTTGGTTGAGTCCGGATCCAGGCAGAAATATCCCACGCGCTCGAACTGAAAGCGGTCTGCAAGCTGGGCGTTGGCCAGAGAAGGCTCCAACTGGGCGGTGGTGAGGATCTCGACGGAGTTGGGGTTGAGGTTGCTCAGTACGTCCTCACCCTCTTCCACGTCGCTGGGATCGGCCTTGGCGAAGAGCTTGTCGTAGAGACGGATTTCGGCCCCGATGGCGTGCGGGGCGGAGACCCAATGCATGGTGGACTTGACCTTGCGTCCGTCCGGTGAGTTACCGCCGCGGCTGGCTGGATCGTAGGTGCAATGCACCGCAGTGATGCTGCCGTCCGCATCCTTCACCACGCTCTGCGCGGTGACGAAATATGCGTTGCGCAGGCGGACTTCCTTGCCGGGCGAGAGGCGGTAGTACTTGGGCGGAGGCACTTCGCGGAAGTCGTCCTGCTCAATGTAAACCGTGCCGGAGAAGGGAACTTGCCGGGTCCCGGCGGTGGGGTCTTCGGGGTTGTTGGCGACTTCGACAAACTCCTCCTGTCCGGCGGAATAGTTATCGATGATCAGCTTGAGCGGGCGCAGAACGGCCATGGCGCGGCTCGCCCGGCGGTTGAGGTCGTCGCGCTGGAAGTGCTCCAGCATCTCGATGTCCGTGGTCCCGTTGGTGCGCGAGGTGCCGATGGCGGCGCAGAAGGCGCGAATGGCCTCCGGCGTGAAGCCGCGGCGGCGCAGGCCGCAGAGCGTGGGCATGCGTGGATCGTCCCAGCCGTTGATGCGGTTTTCCTGGACCAGTTGGAGGAGCTTGCGCTTGCTGAGCAGAGTGTAGGTGATGTTGAGGCGATCGAATTCAAATTGCTGTGAAGCAAAGATGCCTAGCTGCTCGATATACCAGCGGTAGAGAGGCTGGTGGTCGGCGAACTCCAGGGTACACATGGAGTGGGTGACGCGCTCGATGGAATCCGACTGGCCATGCGCGTAGTCGTACATGGGATAGATGCACCACTGGTCGCCGGTGCGGTGGTGCGTGGCGTGGAGGATGCGGTACATGACCGGATCGCGCATGTTGATGTTGGGCGAACTCATGTCGATCTTGGCGCGCAGAACGCGGCTGCCGTCGGGAAACTCGCCCTGCTTCATGCGGGTGAAGAGATCGAGATTTTCTTCGACGGTGCGGTTGCGGTAAGGGCTGTCAGTGCCCGGCTCGGTGAGGGTGCCGCGGTGCTGGCGGATCTGGTCGGCGGAAAGGTCATCGACGTATGCTTTTCCAATTTTGATGAGCTGCAAGGCCCACTCGTAGAGCTGGCCGAAGTAGTCGCTGGCGTAGCAGAGGCGCTCCCAGTCGAAGCCCAGCCAGCGCACGTCGGCCATGATGGAATCGACGTACTCCTGCTCTTCCTTGACGGGATTGGTATCGTCGAAGCGCAGGTTGGTCTTTCCCCCAAACTCATCCGCCAGTCCAAAGTCAAGAAAAATGGCCTTGGCGTGGCCGATGTGCAGGTAGCCGTTGGGCTCGGGAGGAAAGCGGGTCTGAATGACGGCGTCGCCGTACTTTTGGGTGCGGACATCCTCGGCGATGATGTCGCGGAGAAAGTTGGAGGGAGCGGCGGCGGCTTGGCTTTCCGGGTTCGAGTTGGACATGGTTGGTATTCATTATCCCACTGCAGGGCTGCGCTCAAAAAGAGCGGGATGTTTTGCATGGTCCAGCCTGCTCGATCATCTTCATGACGCTCCGTCTATTCCCGGTGCATCTTAGACATCAAAAGACTTTCTTCGGCCTGGCGGACGCGGGCGAGGCAGAGGTCGCGGCCCAGGACGGCCATGGTTTCAAAGAGCGGCGGTGCGTTCTTGCGGCCGCAGACGGCGACGCGGATGGGCTGGAAGGCTTGCCAGGCTTTTAGACCCAGATGCGCGGCTGCGGCTCGGAGTGCCTGGTCGAGCGAGTCATGATTCCAATTGCCGTCGAGGGCCGCCGCGGCCAGAACTTCCCGCGCATATCCGAGCACGCGGAGAGCCATGGCGGCGTCGCCCTTCTGCGGGATCAACTCGGCTGGGTCATAGGGCGGGAGTTCTTTTACAAAGAAAAAGTCGGCGGCGGCGGGAGCTTCGCCGAGCAGCTTGATGCGCTCGCGGATGAGCGGCGTGACGGCCAAGAGCATTTCAGAGAAACCTTTTCCCGGCGTGGCCGCAAAGCCGGCCTTGGCGAAGAAGGGCTGCAGCAGGGAAGTGAGCTGGTCGAGGGGCAGAGCGCGAAGATGCTCGGCGTTGAGCCAGACGGCCTTGTCATCGAAGGGAAGCTCTTCCGTAAAATTGATGACGGCGTTGGAGCGGTTGACGGCTTCGAGAGTGAAGGCGGAGACCAGCTCTTCGAGAGAGAGAAATTCGCGATCGTTTTTGGGGGACCAGCCGAGCAGGCAGAGGAAGTTGATGAAGGCCTGGGGCAGGAAGCCGGCATCGCGATAAGTGGTCACGCTGACGACGGGGCCGTGCTTGCGCTTGGAGAGTTTGGCGCCATCGGGGGCGACGAGCAGAGGGAGATGTGCGAACTGGGGCGCGGCGATACTGCCTGGTTTGGGGCCCAGAGCCTCGAAGATGAGCAGATGCTTGAAGGTGTTGGAGAGGTGATCCTGACCGCGGATGACGTGGCTGATGCGGAGATCGGCGTCGTCAACACAGGAGGCGAGGTGGTAGGTGGGAAAACCATCTGAGCGAAGCAGGGCGAAGTCTTCGACCTCGTCGGCCAGCCTGGACTGTGCGCCGTAGACGCTGTCTGTGAAGCTCAGGGTGCGGCCTTGACCGCGGGGAACGCGATAGCGGAGGGCGAAGGGCTCTCCCGCGGCGGCGCGGCGGTCGGAGTCTTCGCGGGAGAGTTCCCTCATGCCGGGGTTGAAGAGCCAAGCTCCCTGCGCGCCGGACTGGTTGTCATCGCCGGCGTGGGCGGGGGTGAAGTCGCGATAGGCGAGGCCCGCGGCGAAGATGTCCTGGGCGGCCTGGCGGTGCAGGGCGAGGCGTTCGGATTGCCTGTACTCTTCGTCCCAGTCGAGGCCCAGCCAGCGCAGGCCTTCAAAGATGGACTGAACGCTGGCCTCGGTGTTGCGCTCGAGGTCGGTGTCGTCCAGGCGCAGCACCATGGTTCCGTGATTGTGGCGGGCGTAGAGCCAATTGAAGATGAAGGTGCGCGCCCCGCCCACGTGCAGGTAGCCGGTAGGCGAGGGCGCAAAGCGGACACGGGGAGTCTTGCTGGAAGAGAGAGTTTGGTTTGGCATCGGTAAGGATATTGTTCCTCTTAGGATGCTACCAGTTTTGCCTCTACGCCTGCGGCGGCGGTGCGACCGGCGGAATCCAGGCCTGCCGCGGCGCGGGCACTACCTTCCATTCAGAGAAGGCCACAATCCACAGTGTAATGATGTTGATCAGCGGCAGGATGATCAGCAAGGAAAGCCAGGGAGAAAATCCGGCCTTTTTGAAGATCATCCAGTAAGGGGGCAGGGCGATGGCCAGAAATACCAGGATGACGATGGGCATAATGGCGAGCATGAGCGCGGCCGCATGTTGCGCAACGGCGGGGTCTAGCTGGCTTTGCAGGAAAAACGCCAAAACATTCATTCAGAACGCTCCAGGTTGAGATAAAAACTCGAAGCAACGGTAAAGCCCGAAGCGGAATTCCGCAATGAAAAACACGGGCGCGGGCAAGGCTTCCGGAGGGGCGACCGGCGTGGGGCGTTTCCGCAGCGGGACCAAACCTCTTTCTGGGCAATCGGTCCCTGGTCACTTGGCTTACGTAATGTCCTCGGTATCGTAGACCGGCTCGCCGCGTTTTTTCGGTACGCCATGCACGGAGCTGAGCAGATCCTCGACAACATCTTCCAGTTGGCGCTGGCTCTCGATCACCGCGCTCATGCTCTTCAGTTCGTCCGGCTCGATGACGCGCTCAACCAGGGCGACGGCGTGGCATTGGGCGACGTGGTCCAGGTTCAGGCCTTCCGGAGTTTTGGCTTTGATGCTGATCTGATTGATGTTCAAGCCCAGCAGGTCGGCGACGCGGGCGCGCATCTCGCCGGCCACGGGACCGATCTTGGGCGTGGCCAGAATCAGCGTGGTGTCGATATTGACGATGCGGAAGCCGGCGTTTTGCAGCTCCTCCTGCGCCAGGTTGAGGAAGATGGCCGAGTCGGCGTCTTTCCAGCGCGGGTCGCCGGGCGGGAAGAAGCTGCCGATGTCTCCGGCGGCCACGGCGCCCAGCAGGGCATCGGTGACGGCGTGCAGCAGCACGTCGCCGTCGGAGTGGCCGGCCAGGCCATGCGGGTGGTCAAAGGCGAGTCCGCCAATGCGCAAGGGCACGCCGGGCTTGAATTCGTGCGAGTCGTAGCCAAATCCGATCCGTGTTTCCATGGTCTCCGTGCCTGTTCTCTTGAATCTTATCCAAAAAGTGACGTCTCTGTTTTGAAAGCGGGCGGATGAAGCCGCACTTCTTCTTTTGTCCCTTGCGGCACGGCTAAAGCCGTTCCCTTTCAAAACGACAGATGTTCGGCTGCACCGTCAAGACCACTCAGTGGGCGCGCTGGCGCAGGTAAAACTCGGCCAGCTCCAGGTCGCCTGGCTGGGTAATCTTCAGGTTCACCGCGGAGCCATGCACCACGGCCACCGGATGGCCGGCGCGCTCGACGATGGAGGCCTCGTCGGTGCCGCTGAAACCGTCGCCGGCGGCCTCGGCGAAGGCGCTCCGCAGCAGGCTGTAGCGGAAGCCCTGCGGGGTCTGCGCCAGGACGACCACTTCGCGCGGGATGGTGGAGGTAATCAGCGCTCCGTGGGCGGTGCGCTCCACCTGCTTGATGGTGTCCACGGCGGGCATTCCGACGATGGCTGCGCCGTGCACAAGGACCGCGTCGATGGTGCGATTGATGGTGGCCGCGTCGATCAGCGGGCGCACGGCGTCATGCACCAGCACCACGTCGTCCGGCTGGGCGGCCAGTGAGGCCAGCGCGTGGGCGACGGACTCCTGGCGGGTGTTGCCGCCTTCGACCACGCGCGCCCGGTCCGCAAAACCGTATTCGGAGATCTGGGCCTCGACGCGCTCCATCTCCGCGGCGCGCACAGCCACGCAGATGTCCGCCACCCGCTCCACCGAGGCAACGGCGCGCAACGCGTGAATCAGGATGGGGACGCCATCGAGGGCGAGAAATTGTTTGGGCTGGGGTCCGGCCATGCGGGTTCCCAAGCCCGCCGCGGGAAGAATCACAAATACTTGCATAACTGGTGGAGTATAGCACTGCGCGGGGCGGAGTATTGGCGAAGTCTTCCAGGAAGGCATCCTACGGAGGCGCTTTGCCTACCTCCGTCGAAAGGCCAGCGGTCCTGAAAGCTCGGAGCCGCGTCGCCGCCTTATCATTTTGAGATGCGCACCAAGCTGCCGCCGACGCTCACGCTGGACACCACGCTGCTCAAGCCGGGGCTGCGTCTGGCCGTGGGGCTGTCGGGCGGGGCGGACTCGGTGGCCCTGCTGCGCGCGCTGGCCGGGCAGAGCAGGGAACTGGGCCTGGTGCTCCATGCCGCGCACCTGCACCACGGCTTGCGCGGTGAGGAGGCCGACGGCGACCTGGAGTTTGCTCGCGCGCTGGCTGCCGAACTGGGCCTGCCCTTTCACCGGATGCGGGTGGACACGGAGGCCGAAGCGCGCGCGCGGCTTGCATCCGGCAAGCCTGTAGAAACGATTGAGGAGGCCGCGCGCCGCCTGCGCTCCGGCTGGTTTCGTGAGCTGATGGGCTCAGGCGAGGTGGAAGCCGTGGCCACGGCGCACACCCGCGACGACCAGGCCGAAACCGTGCTGGCCAAGTTTCTGCGCGGCGCCTGGACCGAGGGGCTTGGTGGGATTCACCCGGTGATGGCGTTTCCCGAGGGCCGTATTTTGCGCCCGCTGCTGGCAGTGACGCGCGCCGAAGTGGAGGCGTATCTCGAAGGGTTGGGGCAGAGCTGGCGCGAGGATTCCTCCAACCGTCATCTGACTTATACGCGCAACCGTATCCGCCACCAACTGCTGCCGCTGCTGGAAGGCTGGAACCCGCAACTGCGCGAGCACCTGACGCAGAGCGCGGCGCTGGCCCGCGACGCGGAGGCATGGTGGCAGGCCGAACTGGCTCGTGTGACGCCGCAACTGATTCTGCGCGGACGTCCGGTGCGGGGCGGAGGGCGCGCCGCCGGGGAGGAACTGGCGTTGGACGTGACTCGGCTGGCGGCGTTGGCTCCGGCACTGCAAAGGCGGCTTTTGCGCCACGCAGCGGAGCAGTTGGGAACTGCCATTGATTTTTCCGCGCCCGAGGCATTGCGAACGCTGGCGCTTTCTGGCAGAGCGGGGCAAAAAAGAGAGTTGGCGCAAGGGCTGCGGGCCGAACGTACGCCGCGGGAGCTGCGGATGGTCATACTGCCGGTACTGCCGTCCGGCGCAGTTGTCGCGGAGTCCGTTCCTGCGTATACGGTGGCCATTCCCGGTGAAGTGACGGCGTTCGGGATTCGGCTGCGGATCGAGGCTTCCGAGCCGGCAGATTTAGAAACGGCCGAAACAAGCCATATGGATGGCGAATTCCGGGAGGGAATTTCTTCCGAGGCTAAAGCCCAGGTGGATTCTGCCAGCCTTACACGGGGCTTGAAACCCCCGTCTCCCTCCGTATCGCGATTCCTTGGCCGGACAGCAACTCTGCGCAACTGGAGGCCGGGCGACCGGGTTCAACTGCGCCACTCCTCCGGCCCGCGCAAGGTGAAGGAGGTGCTGGAGCGGCTCAGGGTCACCGGCTCCAGTCGCGGTTTATGGCCAGTGCTGGAGATGGACGGGCGCATCGTTTGGATGCAGGGCGTGGAGTTGGAGCCAGAGCCGGGAATGCGTATTACGGCCAGTGAGCAGACGCCTTAGTACTACAGTTGTAGATCGTCTTGCCGGAGGGAGCAGGGGGCTTCAGCCCCCTGAAAACCGGTCGAATCGTCAGGGCCTTCAGGCCCGGAACACGGCAATTTACAACAAGTACAACTGTAGTATTAGGAAAGGCTGCCGCTGAGCCAGTTGGTGAGTTTTTCGATCGGCAGGCGCACGCTGATAAAAAACTGCCCGAAGAGCGCATACACCGCGCTGACTTCGTCGAAGCGCATCTCGTAGATCAGCTTTTTGAAGACCACCGGATCGTCGGCGAACAGGTCCACGCCCCACTCCCAGTCGTCCATGCCGATGGAGCCGGAGATGATCTGCCGCACTACATCGCCGTAGCGCCGGCCGATCATCCCGTGCAAGTGCATCATGCGCTGGCGCTCGGCGAAGGGCACGGTGTACCAGTTCTTCTCCTCGCCGCGCTTGCGGTCCATGGGATAGAAGCAGAGGTACTTGGCCCCTGGAACGGCGGGGAAGAGGCGTGGAGCCATGGCCGTGGCCGAGCGCTCGAGCGTTGCCGCCACGGCGGCCTTCCACTCCGGCGAGTGCTGCTCAAGGTTGTCGGCCGCTTCATAGGTCTTGCGCGTGGACTCGTAGAGGCCCAGTTCAACTACCGAGATGTAGGAGTGGCGCAGCTCCAGAAAATCGTAAAGCCTGGTCTGCGCCAGGTCCAATTCCACCTGGTTCAGCGCTTCCAGCGAGTCGCGGAAGTGGATCAGCACCAGATCGCCCTTGTGGCCGAGCTGCGAGAACAGCGCCGTCTGCACCGGCCCGTCCAGATTGGCGCGTTCCAAACGCTCGAGCGCGGCGACCGCTTGGGCGACGATCTCCTGGCGTTCGACCTGCGCGCAGCAGCGCCACGCCTTCCAATCGAAATGGAAGAACTGGTGCAAGAGAAACGAACCTTCAAGAGTCAATGGAACGGGGGGGAAGTCAGTCACGGAACACACCTTTTCTTGATCCACCATCATGTTAGCAAACCACCTGCGGTGGGGCCGATTGCCACCTGCGGTGGGGCCAATTGCCACCTGCGGTGGGGCCAATTGCCACCTGCGGTGGGGCCAATTGCCACCTGCGGTGGGGCCGATTGCTCGCTGTTCGCTCGCGGAGGGTTCGTGCTTTCCCACCCTTCGCAAAGCGGGCCAAGGTTGCGGCGCACGGCAACTCAGCGCGGAGAGGGCTGGTTCTGTGGATTGACGCTGGGCAAGCCGGGCTGGCCGATGGTGTGCGGCAGGGCGGGCGGAAGACCGGAGACCTCCGGGCCCGCTCCGTGCTGGGCGGGTTTCTTGCCTTGGTGCGCGTCGTGCAGGCGGCGATGGTCCTCGATGCGGCCGAGGCGCGCCTTCACGTCGTCGAACTCCGAGGTGGTCACCAGATACTGCTCGCGTGCGGGCAGAATCTGGGCAATCTCCTGTTGCGTGCGCAGGATGCGGTCGGGGGTTTGGGGGTGGTCGCTGAAGGCTTTGGCAACCAGGCCGGGCTTGTGCTTTTCGAGCGCCTCAATCTTCTGAAAAAAGCGGATCAGGCCCTCCGGATCGTAGCCGGCGCGGTACATGTATTGCACCCCCAGGTAGTCGGCCTGGGCCTCGAACTCGCGGTCAAACTTGAGGAAGTAGACGGGCACGCCCACTCCGGCCGCCTCGTAGACTCCGTAGCCGGCCCAGCCGCCCACCATGATCAGCGGAATGGCGCCGAACTGCGCGTAGTTCAGGCGCGTCATCTGGCGCGCCGCGTGGTGCGCGCAGACATGCGCAATCTCGTGGGCCATCACTCCGGCCAGCTCGTCCTCATCGCCGGCATTCAGAATCAGGCCGGAGTTCACGTAAAAGTAGCCGCCCGGCAGCGCGAAGGCGTTGATCTCGTCCGAATCGATGATCTTGATGGTGAACGGCTCTTTGCAATCGGAGTTGCGGACCAGGTTCTGGCCGATGCGGTTCACATACTCGGTGACCACCGGGTCGGTGATGAACTGGGTGCTCTTGTCGATCTCGGCGGCGTAGAGCTTGCCCAGCTTGACTTCGCTTGCCTCGGAGTACCAGTTTTTCCAGCCGCGGCCGCCGATGCGGCGATGGCCCACAGCGCTCACGTCTTCGATGGAGCCCGGCTTCACGCGCATCATCTGGCTGCCCGGCTCAATCATCTTGTCTGCATTGACCGCGGCATCTGCGGGCGTCGGCTGAGCTGTTGGCGCGGCGGTTGCGGGAGCCTTCGCAGCGGGCGCGCCATGCGGAGCCGGCTGGGCTGCTGCCGTCGTCCCGGCGAATGCGGCAAGCAGCGTTGCTGCGTGAGCCAACCGAAGTGCCCTCATGCTGTCGCCCCCCACTCCCATTTTCGCAGCATGAAGTGCGGTGAATCCAGTGCCGAGCAACACACGGGCGGGGCCGCTGGTTCAGACACCGGGATACTGCTTTCACAAGCTGCGGTAAAACCCTGAGCGCCTTTCATTTGAAGATGGCATCCGTCTGAATTAGAGTGAAGAACATCGATCATGGAGGAGAGCCGTCTTGCGCAGAATCATCCTGGGGATTGCCGCCGTGGCGCTGTGCGGAACCGCGCAGCTTGTTGCGCAGTCGCCGCAGCCGCATCCCCCGCTGAGTGACCTGCTGCACCGGCACACCCATGCGCAGCCGGTATCGACGGCGGCGGCGCGCACCCCGGACACCGTCTTTGACGCCGTCGGCATCGGTTCTTCGCTTCTGCTGGACAAGGGCGGGCGGGTGTGCATTACCTCCAATCCTGAAGCTGCCACGCCGGAGTTTGACGATTCCGCCTGGGCCGTGCGCGATGCGCAATCTTCCATTGCCGAGGTTCCCGACGAGGATCATACCGCCAACAGTCCCGATTGGAAGCAGGATTCCGCTCCTCCAGAGGGGCACACGCGGCCGTACGTCTGGTTCCGGCTGCATGTAAAGCTGACGCCGGGCCACGGCCCCATTGCGCTGCTTGTCCAGTTGCCGGTTACCCCGACGACGACGATCGTCTTCAGTTCCCAACTGCTTGGCCTGGACGTGTACGCCAACGGAAAACAGATTCAGCCGCAGGGCCCGAACGCCGCCACGGCGCAAAACTACCAGCAGATTTCGCGCATCTACAATCTGAATCTGGACCCCGCTGCAACCTCGGTCACTTTGGTTGTGCGCACCATTTACATCCCGTTCGGCTACGGGGCCTATACCAGCTTCTTTGCCACACACACACTGCGCCTGGGCTACCAGGACGAGCTGGACCGGGGCCTGGAGCTGTGGTCGAATCAAAGCCTCTTCGAACGGCTGCCACGGCTGGTGGCCGCGTTTCTACTGTTGTCGCTGGCGATCTTTCTGCTGGCGCTCTACTTCACGCAGAAAGGTCACCCGGAGTACTTGTGGCTGGCCCTGCACGAACTGCTGCAGGTGCCTATAGCGTTTGTCGAGCTGGCGGGCAGCTCCGCCCGGCTGGACTTGTTCTGGTATGCGGCTCTGTTTCTGCAGTTGATGCTGATCTCAGCCTACCTCTACTTCGAGTTCCTGGTCGCCTTCCTCACCTTGCGCAGGCGCTGGTATATCTGGGCGCTGCGCTCGACCGCTCCGGTGATGGCCGCCGTAGGGCCCGCGCTGCTGATGGCCGGCCACAGCACGGCCATGGGCATTACCCTGATCGTCGCGCTGGTGGGCAGCTTTTTCTGGGTGATCGGCTGGCTGGTTTTTGTTCTCTGCACCTTGATCGCGGCCACCGTGCGACGCAACTTCGAGGCCGGCCTGCTGCTGATTCCGCTGCTGCTGACCCTGATCGGCTGGATCGAGCCGGTGGTGACTGGAGTGTTGAGCAGTCTGGGAGAGAGCACATCGTATTCTCTGCTCACCTTCCAGGCCGGTCCCATCCCCATTCATTTTTCCTCGATTGCGGACTTCGCCGGAATCCTCGCCATTGTGCTGATCATCTTCGTCCGCTTTCTGCGCGTGCAGCGGGAGCAGGAGCGGGCCTCCAGCGAACTGGCCGCCGCCCGCAGCGTGCAGGAGCTGATGATTCCCCACCAGAAGCTGGCCACGCCGGGCTTTGAGGTGGACTCGGTCTACAACCCGGCCAATGAAGTGGGCGGCGACTTCTTCCACGTGCAGCCGATTGCCGGAGGCGGACTGCTGGTGGTGATCGGCGACGTGGCCGGCAAGGGGCTGCAAGCGGCCATGAACGTCTCCATGCTGATGGGCGCGCTGCGACAGGCAGTGGAGCACAGCCCGGCGCGTATTCTTGCATCGCTGAACCGCGTACTGGTGGGCACGGACAGCTTTACTACCTGCCAGGCCGCCTGGTTCGGCGCCAACGGGGAGTTGGTTCTGGCCAGCGCCGGCCATCTTTCGCCCTACCTGAACAGCCAGGAGGTTCCGCTGCCGGGCGGTCTGCCCCTGGGCGTGATTGCCGACCTGAGATATGAGGAGGTTCGGCTCTTTCTGCATCCCGGCGACCGGCTCATGCTGCTGTCAGATGGAGTCGTCGAGGCTCGCCGTCTCTCCGGCGAACTTTTCGGCTTCGACCGCGTCCACAACCTCAGCAACCAGTCCGCCTTTTACATTGCCGACGCCGCCAAGGAGTTTGGCCAGGAGGACGACATCACCGTGCTGACTGTGCGGCGGCTGGCGTAGACGGAGGTGCGGGTGCCCGGTCTTCGGAGGGCCCCAGGGCCATGAATACTCCCTCCGACGAAAAAGCAAAGGCCACATCCTTGGCGGGATGGGGCCTTTGCTTTTGCGACCAACGGGAGCGATTGGCCCCACCGCAGGTGGCTTCGGAGTTGGGAGAGCACAGAACCCCCTGCGAGCGAATAGCGAGGCACCTGCGGTGCGGCCAACTGCCTTCGGCCCTCCTGCGAGCGAATAGCGAGCGATTGGCCCCACCGCAGGTGGCGGTTAAGTGGTGGAGGGGCGGCGGCGGGCTAGCAGGAGCAGGCCGAGCAGGCCTGAGGCGGATAGCAGCAGGGTGGAGGGTTCCGGCGTTTCCGCGAGCTGCTGGTTCAGATTGTATCCGACGGCATCGAGGATGTTCACCTCGGCGTTGCCATCGGTGGTGATGTACTGGGTTGAGCCCAGGCATCCGGTGGCATCCTGAACCTGCTGGCAATTCTGGGTGAAGTCCGCATAGTCGTTTCCGTTGGACAGGGTATTGTAGGTTGCGCCGTTGGCTCCGTTGGTTGCGCCGCCTTTATAGGAGAAGTAAGCGCCGGGCGTGGTGCTTGCGAAGACCCGGACAGCGGGCGCTTGATAGCGGAAGAGATCGACGGCCGAAGCAGCCGTGCCTCCGCAGCCGTCCGCTAATGCCGCTCCCGTTGTGCTGATGCACGAAATGGTTCCAAGAATTTCGTCGGTTTCGTGCTCGATGACGCTATTGATGTTGTATGCGTTGGAGGCCTGCGTTCCGGTTCCGTAGTAATAACTCTGGCCACGGCCGGAGACGATGGCCGGTGTAGCCAGGGTGATGACGCCGTCGTAGCAGCCGCTGCCGCCGGGGTCGTTGCAGAAGCCCATGCTGGAGGTTGCGCCCGCGCCTGTTCCTAGATTGAGAGCGTTGGCCAACGCGGTGGTGACTTCGATGTTGCCGCCGCTGTAAATGGACGGCTCGGTGGCTGGAAGGCTGGCCAGGGCGGCGGTGTCGACAGCGTCTCCGGAGGAGTTCGCGCTGAGCGCGGAAAGGTACGTATTATAGGAAACAAAATTCAGAGCCCGGGCGTTGGAGCCGAGGCCGGTGTTGCCGAATGTGATGTAGATCGAGGCGTTGGCATCGCTGAAGAGGCCGGCATACTGTGCCGCGATGGTGGTATTGAGAGAGCTGCACTCGGCCGAGGAGATCGATGGATCGCAGGTGTAAGTGATGCCCGCGGCGCTGGCCAGGCTGGCGCCGAAGAGAAGGATGGTAACTAGAACAGCCAGTTGCTTCAAATTGACTTTCAATTTGGCTCCGGAATTATTGTTTTAATACGCACGCTCGGCAACCCGCCATGGAGCGGGAACAAATTGGGGAAAAGCTCCTGGCAACGTCGAAACTCAGCGAAAGCACACCAGAGAGATGTGGAGCGTCTTTGTCCATTACGAGCAATCGGGTGGCCATATCCGCACTTCACAAATCGTCGTGGAATTAAGAGTTTGGCGGATTGTTCCAGAGATATTTTGTTGGAATATGCAATCTGTTGCATAGGCAATTGGTAATATTTGGGACATTCCACATGCGGTGGGGCCAGCGGCCACCTGCGGCGGGCCAGCGGAGAGATTGGGGTAACTATCGCTGTTGAGTACCCCATCCTTGCGCTAGAAAAAGCGCAAGGATGGCAAGCAAGAAGCTGTTGCGAGCGACTAGCGAGCCGCTGGCCGCACCGCAGGTGCTACCAGCCGCGGGTTTGGAGGAGTTGCGACTGCTCCAGTCCGGCGGCGGCCAGGCCTTTCATCGTGCCGGTGACCTGCTCGCTGACTTCGGCGAGAATCCTGGGGTCGTTGAAGTGGGTGGTGGCCATTACGATGGCCTTGGCGCGGCTGACGGCCTCGGCGCGCTCCTTGGGGTCATTTTCGACATCGAGGGGCGTGGCGTTGCCCTTCATGAAAATACCTGACCCGACGAAGACCGCCTCGGCGCCTAGCTGCATCATCAGAGCGGCGTCGGCGGGGGTCGCAATTCCGCCGGCGGAGAAGTTGGGCACCGGTAGCTTGCCGGTTTGAGCGACCATGCGAATCAATTCATAGGGAGCCTGGTGGTCTTTCGCGGCGGCGTAAAGCTCCTGCCCGCTGAGCACCGTCAGGGTGCGCATCTCGCGGGTGATCTGGCGCATGTGCTGGACGGCGTGGACCACGTCGCCGGTGCCGGCCTCGCCTTTTGTGCGGATCATGGCCGCGCCCTCGGCAATGCGGCGCAGGGCCTCTCCGAGGTTGCGCGCTCCACAAACGAAGGGTGTCGTAAAGGCGTGCTTGTCGATGTGATGGGCCTCGTCGGCGGGGGTCAGCACCTCGCTCTCGTCGATGAAGTCGACGCCTAATTCTTGCAAAATCTGCGCCTCGGCGAAGTGGCCGATGCGGGCCTTGGCCATCACCGGGATGGAGACGGCGGCGATGATCTGCTTGATCAGCGCGGGCCGCGCCATGCGGGCCACGCCGCCTTCAGCGCGGATCATGGCCGGCACGCGCTCCAGAGCCATGACCGAGGTGGCGCCGGACTCTTCGGCGATACGCGCCTGCTCCACATTCATCACGTCCATGATGACGCCGCCCTTGAGCATCTCGGCCAGGCCCACCTTCA
>VFSW01008068.1_pt1 | contig 15180 bp, 10 predicted proteins | sample 5358111 | NCBI WGS metagenome assembly VFSW01 (sample SAMN11554181, study PRJNA540505) | mine drainage metagenome | isolation source: sediment from site ElyBrook_90M | place: USA: Ely Copper Mine, Vershire, VT | collected 2017
GCGAGGGTGGCCGTACCGTGGGCGCCGGCGTGGTGTCCAAGGTTATCGAGTAAGTTTGGAGCAGCAGGCCAGTAGCTCAATTGGCAGAGTGACGGTCTCCAAAACCGTAGGTTGGGGGTTCGAGGCCCTCCTGGCCTGCCACACAGACACTAGCACGGCATAAGGACTTTCGCTGGCATGGCGGACAAGATCAAATTTGGTTTTGCGATCGCGTTGGCAATCGCGGGAATCGTAGGGTACTACCAGTTGTCCGAACAGGCGCTAATTTTGCGCGTGTTGTCGGTGCTGGCGGGCCTGGGGCTGGGTGTGGCAGTGGCCTGGTTTACTGCTCCCGGACAGGAGTTTTATCAATTTAGTCAGGAAGCCATTGCCGAAACCCGGCGAGTGATATGGCCTTCACGCAAGGAAACCTGGCAGACCACCCTGGTGGTTTTCGCACTGGTGTTGGTGATGGGGCTGTTTCTGTGGCTAGTGGATTGGGGGCTTCTGGTGATCGTGCAACGACTGATGGGAAGGACTGAGTGATGGCGATGCGTTGGTATGTGGTTCACGCCTACTCGGGCTTCGAGAAAAGTGTTCAGCGTGCGTTGATTGAGCGGATAGCGCGCTCCGGCATGCAGGACCAGTTTGGCGAGATTCTGGTACCCGTCGAAGAAGTGATCGAGATGAAGGGTGGCCAGAAAAGCATCAGCGAACGGAAGTTTTTTCCGGGGTACATCCTGGTCCAGATGGACATGACGGATGAGTCCTGGCACCTCGTCAAGAGCACGCCCAAGGTCACGGGTTTTGTGGGTGGACGGGCCAACAAGCCTACGCCGATCACGGACAAGGAAGTGGACAGCATCCTGCATCAGGTGCAGGAAGGGGTGGAAAAGCCCCGTCCCAAGGTGCTGTTCGAAGTGGGCGAATCGGTACGGGTCAAGGATGGTCCATTTACCGACTTCCACGGCAATGTGGAAGAAGTGAATTACGACAAGAACAAACTGCGCGTGTCGGTGCTGATTTTCGGGCGCTCGACACCCGTTGAGCTGGATTTCGGACAGGTGGAAAAGGCCTGACTTTCGTCAGGCTGGTCCGTTCGGTCGCGTCCATCGAGGACCTGGCTGATTTTCCGGGGAGGATGGCAAGGGTGCCATCCGATTGAACCCATGACATGGAGCTGAAATGGCAAAAAAAATCGTAGGGTATGTCAAGTTGCAAGTCCCTGCGGGCAAGGCAAATCCAAGCCCGCCCATTGGCCCCGCCTTGGGCCAAAGGGGTCTTAACATCATGGAATTCTGCAAGGCTTTCAATGCCCAGACGCAAGGCATGGAAGTCGGTTTGCCGGTGCCGGTGGTGATTACCGCCTACGCCGACAAGAGTTTCACCTTCATCATGAAAACCCCGCCGGCAACGGTCCTGATCAAAAAGGCCGCCGGTGTCGCCAAGGGAAGCCCCAAGCCCCATACCGACAAGGTGGGCAAGCTGACCCGGGCGCAGGCCGAAGCCATTGCTACGACCAAGATGCCCGATCTCACGGCTTCCGATCTGGATGCTGCGGTACGCACCGTGGCAGGTAGCGCACGCAGCATGGGCATTGAAGTGGAGGGGGTGAAATAATGGCTACAGTATCCAAGCGCCACAAGGCATTGCGTGCCGAGATCGATCGTTCCAAGTCATACCCGGTTGCGGGGGCACTGGAACTGGTCAAGAAAACGGCCACCGCAAAATTTGACGAATCCGTGGATGTGGCGGTCAATCTGGGCATTGATGCCAAGAAGTCTGACCAGCAGGTACGGGGTTCTGTCGTATTGCCCAGAGGAACCGGCAAGACCATGCGTGTCGCCGTGTTTGCCCAGGGCGAAAACGCTGAAAAGGCCCGCGCCGCCGGTGCCGAGCATGTGGGATTCGAGGATCTCGCAGAAAAGATCAAGGGTGGTTTCATGGATTTCGACGTGGTCATCGCCTCGCCGGATGCCATGCGCATCGTCGGCCCGTTGGGCCAGGTGCTGGGTCCGCGTGGCCTGATGCCGAATCCCAAAGTGGGTACGGTATCTGCCGATGTGGCGGGCGCGGTCAGGAACGCCAAGGCGGGGCAGGTGCAATATCGAACCGACAAGGCAGGCCTGGTGCATTGCTCCATCGGCCGTGCTTCGTTTACGGTCGACGCCTTGCAGGAAAACCTCGTGGCCCTGTTGGGTGCGCTCAATCGTGCGCGTCCCGCTACGGCCAAGGGCATCTACCTCAGAAAAATTTCAGTTTCCAGCACCATGGGTGTGGGTATCCGCGTGGATAACACCACCCTCGCGGTGTAAGGAAGCGCAACAGACTTTGGGCAGTCGGGGGAAGTTTCCCCGACTGGACATCAAAGACCGTAGGGACCCGTTTCATGGGTTTAATCGTCGCAAGACAGCCTACGCAGATGGCGTACCCTGATGGAAGGTCAAGTTTCATTGGTGGCAGTTGGCACCAAAGCCCTGAAAGAAAGGTCGCCGTGGTTGGAAGCGCGGTACGCCGTGTTTCCGTAATCTTAATGGAGAACAGACCTTGAGTCTCAATCTTGAAGAGAAAAAGGCAGTCGTTGCTGAGGTCGCCGGTCAAATTTCCGGCGCCCAGTCCATCATCCTGGCGGAGTATCGCGGAATGGCGGTCAGCGATATGACTGTACTACGAGCCAAGGCCAGGGCAGCGGGGGTTTACTTCCGCGTTCTGAAAAACACCCTTGTGCGTCGCGCGGTAGCAGAGACGCCATTTGCATCTTTGGCTGACCAGATGGTCGGGCCCCTGGTGTATGGCATTTCTGACGATCCCGTAGCGGCCGCAAAGGTGATTCACGAATTTTCAAAAGGAAATGACCGGTTGGTCATCAAGGGCGGTGCCATGGCGAATTTTGTCATGTCCCCCAAGGATGTTGCCAGCCTGGCCACCATGCCAAGTCGTGAGGAGCTCATCGCAAAACTGATGGGCACCATGCTGGCACCGGTTGCAAAGTTCGTGCAGACGCTCAACGAAGTTCCGGCCAAATTCGCGCGCGGCTTGGCTGCTGTGCGCGACCAAAAACAAGCCACTGTTTAATTTAAGGAGTAGGAAATGGCACTCAATAAAACTGAAATTCTGGACGCCATCGCAGGCATGACTGTGCTTGAGCTGTCCACACTGATCAAGGACATGGAAGAGAAGTTTGGCGTTTCCGCAGCAGCCACCGCTGTTGCAGCGGCCGCCCCTGCGGCAGCCGGCGCAGCTGCGGTTGAAGAAAAGACCGAGTTCAACGTCATCCTCACGGGTGCCGGTGACAACAAGGTCAACGTCATCAAGGTGGTTCGTACTATTACCGGTCTGGGTCTGAAGGAAGCCAAGGATTTGGTCGACGGCGCACCCAAAGCGGTTAAAGAAGGGGTTTCCAAGGCTGACGCCGATGCTATTGCCAAGCAATTGGCTGAAGCGGGCGCGGCCTTCGAAATCAAGTAGTTTCCGTATTGACCGGTCGGGCTGGCGGGGCACCGTCAGCCCAGCTTTCCTTGGGGACCGGATGACGGCGGTCTTCGATCGAAGATCGCCGCATGCATTTGTCATTCTGCCGTGGAGATAACATGAGTTACTCATTCACCGAGAAAAAACGCATTCGCAAAAGTTTTGCCAAGCGTCAAAGTGTTCTCGAAGTTCCGTTTCTGCTAGCGACCCAACTGGACTCGTATTCCGAGTTTCTGCAGGCGGATGTTGCTCCCAACGCGCGCAAAAATCAGGGTTTGGAGTCTGCTTTCCGGACCGTATTCCCCATTTCCAGCCACTCGGGTAACGCCAGTCTGGAGTACGTAAGCTATCAGCTCGGCACGCCTCCTTTTGACGTCATCGAGTGCCAGCAGCGCGGAATGACCTATGCGTCACCGCTGCGCGCCCGAGTGCGCCTCAAGATCATGGACCGCGAAGCCTCCAAGCCTACGGTCAAGGAAATCAAGGAACAAGAAGTCTATATGGGCGAAATTCCGCTCATGACCAAGAATGGCTCCTTCGTGATCAACGGTACGGAGCGCGTCATCGTTTCACAGTTGCATCGTAGCCCGGGTGTGTTCTTCGAACATGATCGCGGCAAAACCCATTCCTCCGGGAAACTGTTGTTTTCGGCACGGATTATTCCGTACCGCGGTTCCTGGCTGGATTTTGAGTTTGACCCCAAGGATTTTCTGTACTTTCGGGTGGACCGACGTCGCAAGATGCCGGTGACCACCTTGCTCAAGGCGATTGGATTTACGCCAGAGCAAATCCTGGAAACCTTTTTTGCATTTGACACCTTCCATATCGACAGTAACAGCGTGCAGATGGAGCTGGTACCTGAGCGGCTGCGCGGCGACGTATCGCGTTTCGACATCATGGCCAAAGGTAAGGTCATCGTGCCGCGCGACAAGCGCATCACAGTCAAGCACATTCGTGAGATGGAACAGGCCGGATTGAAGCGCATTGAGGTTCCGGAAGAATTCGTGGCAGGCCATGCACTGGCTCATGACATTATCGATACCAGCACAGGTGAAGTTCTGGGGCGAGCCAATGATGAGCTGACTGAAGCGACGTTGGCCAAATTCCGCGCTGCCGGGGTTCGGGAGTATCGGACCATCTATACCAACGATCTCGATCAAGGGGCGTATATCTCGCAAACCCTGCGGGTGGACGATGCAGCAGATCAAAATGCTGCCCGTGTTGCCATTTACCGGATGATGCGTCCTGGTGAGCCCCCTACCGAAGAAGCGGTCAAGGGCCTGTTCCAGGGACTGTTTTTTAGCGAAGAACGGTATGACCTCTCGGCTGTCGGTCGCATGAAGTTTAACCGTCGGGTAGGGCGTGCCGATCTGACCGGGAAATCTGTTCTATCCAATGACGACATCGTGTCGGTAATCAAGATTCTGGTCGAGCTACGCAATGGACGTGGCGAGATTGATGACATCGATCATTTGGGGAATCGCCGGGTCCGCTCTGTGGGCGAATTGGCAGAAAATCAGTTCCGATCGGGATTGGTGCGGGTGGAACGCGCGGTCAAGGAACGTCTTTCCCAGGCAGAGTCAGAAAACCTGATGCCCCATGACTTGATCAATGCCAAACCGATTTCTGCTGCCATCAAGGAATTCTTCGGGTCCAGCCAGTTGTCCCAGTTTATGGACCAGACCAACCCGTTGTCCGAAATCACCCACAAACGTCGCGTTTCGGCGTTGGGGCCAGGCGGTCTGACGCGAGAGCGTGCGGGGTTTGAAGTACGAGACGTGCACCCGACTCATTATGGACGCGTGTGTCCGATCGAAACTCCGGAAGGTCCAAACATCGGTTTGATCAATTCGCTGGCGCTATACGCCCGTACCAACGAATACGGCTTCCTGGAAACGCCTTATCGCAAAGTGGAGAATGGACGCGTTACCGATGAAATCGAAATGCTTTCGGCCATCGAGGAAGGACGCTACGTCATCGCGCAGGCCAATGCCGAAATCGATACCAAGGGGCGTTTTACCGATGATCTGGTGTCCTGCCGCCATCATAATGAATTTACCCTATCGACCCCGGATCGCATTACGCATATCGACGTCGCCCCTGCACAGATTGTATCGGTTGCAGCATCGCTGATTCCGTTTCTGGAACACGATGACGCCAATCGGGCGTTGATGGGCTCCAACATGCAACGTCAGGCGGTTCCCTGCTTGCGTGCAGAAAAGCCGTTGGTTGGTACCGGGATTGAACGTACCGTCGCTGTGGATTCCGGGACAACGGTTCAGGCACGTCGTGGCGGAGTGGTTGACTATGTGGATGCTGCACGGATTGTGGTGCGCGTCAACGACAACGAAACGATGGCGGGCGAAGTTGGGGTAGATATTTACAATCTCATCAAGTACCGTCGCTCAAACCAGAATACCAACATCAACCAGCGGCCCATCGTCAAGGTGGGAGATGTCATCGTTCGCGATGACGTGATAGCCGATGGTGCCTCAACCGATACCGGAGAATTGGCCCTCGGACAGAACCTGTTGGTGGCGTTCATGCCCTGGAACGGATACAACTTTGAAGATTCGATCCTGATTTCTGAGCGCATTGTGGCAGAAGATCGGTTTACTTCGATTCATATCGAAGAGCTGTCGGTTGTAGCGCGAGATACCAAACTCGGTCCGGAAGAAATTTCACGGGATATTTCCAACCTTTCCGAACGCATGCTGGGGCGTCTGGACGAGTCAGGAATTATCTACATCGGTGCCGAGGTGGAGGCTGGCGATGTATTGGTCGGAAAGGTTACTCCAAAAGGCGAAACCCAACTAACACCGGAAGAAAAACTGCTGCGAGCAATTTTTGGAGAGAAGAGTTCGGATGTTAAAGACACGAGTTTGCGTGTTCCTTCAGGGATGTCTGGCACTGTCATAGGGGTGCAGGTATTTACTCGCGAAGGCATTGAGCGGGACACCCGAGCCCAGCAAATCATTGACGATGAATTGACCCAGTTCAAGAAGGATCTTGCCGATCAATTGCGTATTGTCGAGAACGATACATTTGGTCGTATCGAACGGCATCTAACCGGCAAGGTGGCCAAAGGTGGTCCCAAAAAACTGGCCAAAGGCGCGAAGATCACCAAAACCTATCTGCACGAAGTGGGCCGTTACGACTGGTTTGACATTCGATTGTCAGAAGAAGAACAACAATTGCAGTTCGAACAATTGAAGGACAGCCTTGCTCAAAAGCGCCATGAATTTGATGCCCTCTTCGAAGAAAAGCGGCGCAAGCTTACCCAGGGTGACGAACTGCCTCCTGGCGTACAGAAAATGGTCAAAGTGTATCTGGCGGTAAAACGTCGCCTGCAGCCAGGCGACAAGATGGCTGGACGGCATGGTAACAAAGGTGTGATTTCAAAGATCGTACCGGTGGAAGACATGCCGTTTACCGCTAACGGAACGCCGGCCGACATCGTGCTAAACCCGCTGGGAGTGCCGTCGCGGATGAACGTCGGGCAGATTTTGGAAACCCATCTGGGATGGGCTGCCAAGGGCCTTGGTCACGTTATCGGTCAACTCGTTGAGCAACAAGCCGAAGCAATAAAACTGCGTGAATTTCTGGAGCAGGTGTACAACCGCACCGGCAAGCAGGAGGACCTGTCCGAGTTGTCTGACGACGAGATTCTGGAGTTGGCCAACAATCTTCGTGATGGCGTTCCTTTTGCCACGCCGGTATTCGATGGTGCCACCGAAGCCGAGATCAAGGACATGCTCGAACTTGCCGGTTTGCCGCGTAATGGCCAAATGCAGCTGTTCGATGGCCGTACGGGAGAGGCGTTTGATAGGCCCGTTACTTTGGGTTACATGCACATCCTCAAGTTGCATCACCTGGTGGATGACAAGATGCATGCCCGATCCACTGGTCCATACAGCTTGGTAACCCAGCAACCGCTGGGTGGCAAGGCGCAGTTTGGGGGCCAGCGGTTTGGCGAAATGGAAGTGTGGGCACTGGAGGCGTACGGCGCTTCTTATACCCTGCAGGAAATGTTGACTGTGAAGTCCGATGATGTGGCGGGTCGTACCAAGGTGTATGAAAACATCGTCAAGGGCGAGCACAAGATCGAGGCCGGCATGCCGGAGTCGTTCAACGTGCTGGTCAAGGAAATCCGCTCTCTTGGGATCGACATCGATCTCGAACGGTTTTAAGCAGGGAATTGTCGGGCAACAGTTACGGGTTCCGGAACTCATCACTGGGTTCCCTTGTCGCCGACAAGGGATACTCGATGGAGGTAAAGCGTGAAAGCACTATTGGATTTGTTCAAGCAGGTGACGCAGGAAGAAGAGTTCGATGCAATTCGGATCGGGCTGGCTTCTCCCGAAAAGATTCGTTCCTGGTCCTATGGCGAGGTCAAGAAGCCTGAGACCATCAACTACCGCACCTTTAAACCAGAACGGGATGGATTGTTCTGCGCCAAAATTTTCGGGCCGGTTAAGGATTACGAATGTCTGTGCGGTAAGTACAAGCGTCTCAAGCACCGTGGTGTAATCTGCGAGAAATGTAACGTTGAAGTGACACTTTCCAAAGTGCGCCGCGAGCGTATGGGCCACGTCGAGTTGGCGAGCCCGGTAGCGCATATCTGGTTTCTCAAGTCACTCCCGTCCCGATTGGGCATGGTATTGGACATGACCCTGCGCGATATCGAACGCGTGCTCTACTTTGAAGCGTTCGTGGTTACCGAGCCGGGCATGACGCCCTTGCAGCGTTGCCAGTTGTTGACTGAAGAAGACTACCTGACCAAGGTGGAAGAATATGGCGACGAATTTTCGGCCAGCATGGGCGCGGAAGGGGTGCGCGAACTATTGCGCCATATAAATCTCGAAACCGAAATTGCACGACTCCGTCAGGAACTCGCCGGCACGACTTCGGACACCAAGATCAAGAAATTTGCCAAGCGGGTCAAGATTCTTGAGGCCTTCCAGAAATCGGGGATCAAGCCCGAATGGATGATCATGGAAGTACTTCCGGTATTGCCGCCGGAATTGCGCCCCCTGGTGCCGCTTGATGGCGGACGTTTTGCAACGAGCGATCTCAATGATCTTTATCGTCGTGTTATCAACCGCAACAATCGTCTCAAGCGTCTGCTGGAGCTTAAGGCTCCTGAAATCATTGTGCGCAACGAAAAGCGGATGTTGCAGGAAGCCGTGGACTCGCTCCTGGATAATGGACGACGTGGCAAAGCCATGACCGGAGCCAACAAGCGTGCACTCAAATCCCTGGCAGATATGATCAAGGGCAAGAGCGGACGTTTTCGTCAAAATCTCCTCGGCAAACGAGTGGATTACTCTGGCCGTTCCGTGATTGTGGTGGGGCCGCAGCTTAAGCTGCATCAGTGTGGTCTTCCCAAAAAGATGGCCCTTGAGTTGTTCAAACCCTTTATTTTTCACAAGCTCGAAGTTCTCGGGCTTGCCACTACCATCAAAGCAGCCAAACGCATGGTGGAACAGGAAATCCCGGAAGTGTGGGATATCCTGGAAGAGGTCATCCGCGAGCATCCAGTCATGCTTAACCGGGCGCCTACATTGCATCGCCTTGGGATACAGGCATTTGAGCCTGTATTGATTGAAGGAAAAGCCATTCAGTTGCATCCGCTCGTATGCGCAGCATTCAACGCTGACTTTGACGGCGATCAGATGGCGGTTCACGTTCCTTTGTCGATCGAAGCGCAAATGGAAGCACGAACGTTAATGCTCTCCTCCAACAACGTGCTTTCGCCTGCAAACGGTGACCCCATCATCGTGCCATCGCAGGATATCGTATTGGGTCTGTATTACATTACTCGTGAGCGGGTTAATGCTCGCGGTGAGGGAATGCATTTTTCTGACGTGGAAGAAGTTGTGCGTGCTTTCGATACCCGGCAGGTGGATGTTACCGCCAGGATTGTGGTGCGTTTGAAGGAATATGTGCACGACCCTGAGGGCGGGCGCGTGGAAAAGATTACGCGGTACGAAACCACCGTGGGCCGTGCCATGCTTTCGGAGATCCTGCCGGAAGGTTTGCCTTTCTCGTTGATCAATAAGGCGCTCAAGAAGAAAGAAATCTCCCGATTGATAAACGCCGCTTTCCGACGCTGCGGAATTCGAGAAGCCGTAATTTTTGCCGACCGTCTGATGTATTCCGGGTTTGCCATGGCAACCCGGGCTGGCATATCGATTTGCGTAGACGACATGCTAGTGCCGCAAGAGAAGGAAAGCATCATTGGATCTGCCGAAGCTGAGGTCAAGGAAATCGAGTCGCAATACACTTCGGGTCTTGTCACGCAAGGTGAACGATATAACAAGGTGGTAGACATCTGGGGTCGCGCCGGAGATCAAGTGGCCAAGGCCATGATGGATCAATTGGGACGTGAACCTGTCATTGACCGAAATGGTAAAGAGACCACCCAGGAATCTTTCAACGCCATCTACATGATGGCTGATTCCGGGGCGCGGGGTTCTGCAGCACAAATCCGCCAGTTGGCAGGAATGCGAGGCCTGATGGCCAAACCTGATGGTTCCATTATCGAGACGCCCATCACGGCTAATTTCCGGGAAGGGTTGAATGTGTTGCAGTACTTCATTTCCACGCACGGCGCGCGCAAAGGTTTGGCGGACACGGCGCTTAAGACGGCCAACTCTGGGTACTTGACGCGTCGTTTGGTGGACGTCACCCAGGATCTGGTGGTGATTGAACAGGATTGTGGTACCCAGCAGGGCATGATTCTGAAAGCATTGGTGGAAGGTGGTGAAGTGGTCGAACCGTTGCGTGACCGGATTCTGGGTCGTGTTACTGCGTTGGACCTGGTCCATCCCGAAAGCGGGGATGTGTTGATTCCTGCAGGCGCATTGCTGGACGAAGACGCTGTGGATCTTGTTGAGGCTGTCAGCATTGACGAAGTCAAAGTTCGTACTCCGCTTACTTGCGAGACACGCTACGGGCTTTGCGCACAGTGCTATGGCCGCGATCTGGGCCGCGGCGGGTTAGTCAACGTGGGTGAAGCGGTGGGTGTGATTTCTGCACAATCGATTGGAGAGCCTGGCACACAGTTGACCATGCGCACCTTCCACATCGGCGGTGCCGCTTCTCGTGCGGCTGTAATCAGCCAGGTGGAAAGCAAGTCAAACGGCGTGGTACGGTTTTCGCCGGGCATGCGTTATGTCACCAATTCACGCAACGAACAGATTGCCATCTCTCGTGGCGGTGAAGTGATCATTACTGAAGACAGTGGACGCGAACGCGAACGGCACAAAGTGCCCTACGGAGGAACGTTGTTGATTCAGGATGGCCACAAGGTCAAGGCGGGTCAGATATTGGCAAGTTGGGATCCCCATACGCGCCCGATCATTACGGAATACTCTGGGGAAGTTCGATTCGAGAACGTGGAGGAAGGGGTTACCGTTGCCAAGCAGATCGATGAAGTTACCGGGTTGTCCACGTTGGTGGTAATTGATCCAAAGCGCCGCGCCAGTATGCAGACCAAGGGCTTGCGCCCTCAGGTCAAACTGCTGGACGACAAGGGCAAGGAAATCAAACTGGCCGGAACAGACCAGTTGGTGAACATTACCTTCCAGATTGGCGCCATTATCACCGTCAAAAACGGACAGACAGTAAGCGTAGGCGAAGTGCTGGCGCGAATTTCCCAGGAATCTTCCAAGACTCGCGACATTACCGGGGGTCTGCCACGGGTTGCTGAACTGTTCGAAGCACGGTCACCAAAGGATGCAGGCCTGTTGGCCGAAATCACTGGCACGATATCGTTCGGCAAGGACACCAAAGGCAAACAACGCCTGGTGATTACCGACATGGATGGCGTGGCGCATGACTATCTGATTCCCAAGGATAAACATGTCACGGTGCATGATGGTCAGATCGTTAACAAGGGCGAGATGATTGTGGATGGCCCGGCCGATCCGCACGACATTCTGCGACTCCTGGGGATTGAGGCATTGGCCCGCTACATTACTGATGAAGTGCAGGATGTCTACCGCCTTCAGGGGGTAAAGATCAACGACAAGCACATCGAAGTGATTGTGCGCCAGATGCTTCGTCGAGTTCAGGTTCTGGATTCAGGGGACACGCGGTTTATTCCCGGTGAACAGGTCGAACGCGCTGAAATTCTTCAGGAAAACGAGAAGGTCATTGCCGACAACAAGCGACCGGCTGTCTTTGAGAACATTCTGCTGGGCATTACCAAAGCATCACTGTCCACGGATTCGTTCATCTCGGCGGCCTCCTTCCAGGAAACCACCCGTGTACTGACTGAGGCTGCGATTATGGGCAAGCGCGACGAATTGCGAGGGCTTAAGGAAAACGTCATCGTGGGACGCTTGATCCCTGCGGGAACCGGCCTTGCCTATCACAATGCACGGCGCAATAAGCGCAACCCCGGTTTGGGTCTTGGAACCGGGCTTGAATTGGGAGAAGCGGCTACAGAAGATGCAGACGACGAGCAGGTGGCTTGACAACAACAGGCCTACAAACTAAAATCGGCAGTCTTTTTTGGGACAAATTCTGATTTGTTACTGAAGAGGCTGTCCTTCATGGATCATGGATTATAAAGAATAATGCCTACAATCAATCAGTTGATTCGCAAGCCGCGAATCGCTAAAAAGGCCAAAAGCAAGGTTCCAGCTCTTGCTAACTCGCCGCAAAAGCGCGGCGTGTGTACTCGCGTCTACACCACAACCCCAAAAAAGCCCAATTCGGCTTTGCGTAAAGTGGCTCGGGTACGGCTGACCAACGGTTTTGAAGTGACGAGCTACATAGGTGGTGAAGGGCACAACCTGCAAGAGCACTCGGTGGTGCTGATTCGCGGTGGCCGGGTCAAGGACCTACCAGGGGTGCGTTATCACACGGTTCGCGGTAGCCTTGATACCGCTGGTGTCAAAGATCGCAAACAGTCCCGCTCCAAGTACGGCGCCAAGCGTCCTAAGGCAACTTAAGGCCATTTGCCTATAAATTCTGAAGAGAAAATATCATGCCCCGTCGTAGAGAAGTACCCAAGCGCGAAGTTCTGCCCGATCCAAAGTTTGGAAATCCTGATATTTCCAAGTTTGTGAACGTCATCATGGATTCCGGTAAAAAGTCCGTTGCCGAGCAAATCGTTTACCGTGCCATGGAAGCCATTTCGCAGAAGTCCGGTAAGGATGCCATCGAGGTATTCATGACCGCGCTCAACAACGCGCGCCCAATGGTAGAAGTCAAGAGCAGACGGGTGGGGGGTGCCAATTACCAGGTTCCGGTTGAAGTACGCGCCAGCCGACGTACGGCATTGGCCATGCGCTGGTTGCGCGAGGCGGCTCGCAAGCGTAGCGAAAAATCCATGGGCCTGCGTTTGGCTGGAGAGTTGATTGATGCTTCCGAAGGTCGTGGCGGCGCTATCAAGAAACGTGAAGAAGTGCATCGTATGGCAGAGGCTAACAAGGCCTTCGCGCATTACCGGTTTTAACCCGAATCACGATCCGCGGTCAGTTCACGACAGGTAGCGGATATCGGCGTCCAATGAAGGGCGCTCGATTTGAGGGGCAGGATCCCATACGGGGATAGCTTGCCAGGATGATACAGAGGCGTTTTTGGGCCCAGGTAGACTACCGGGCCCTTGGCGTGTTGATTGAACACTTAATAGGCAGAAGAAATTGGCTCGTAAAACACCCATCGAACGGTACCGAAACATTGGTATTTCCGCACATATTGATGCGGGTAAGACCACTACGACCGAGCGTGTCCTGTTTTACACCGGGGTGTCGCACAAAATCGGCGAAGTGCATGACGGTGCAGCCATCATGGACTGGATGGAGCAGGAGCAGGAACGTGGCATCACAATTACTTCTGCAGCGACCACCTGTTTTTGGAAGGGGATGGAAGGCAAGTATCCCGAGCATCACATCAACATCATTGATACGCCGGGGCACGTGGACTTTACCATCGAAGTGGAGCGCTCTATGCGGGTACTGGATGGCGCCTGCATGGTGTACGACTCTGTAGGCGGTGTGCAACCACAATCCGAAACGGTGTGGCGTCAGGCTAACAAGTATGGTGTGCCGCGTCTTGCCTTCGTCAATAAGATGGATCGTGTCGGAGCCGACTTCTTCAAGGTCTACCGCCAGATCAAGGAGCGCCTGCGCGGCAATCCAGTACTGATCCAGATTCCCATCGGCGATGAGGAAAAGTTTGCCGGAGTAGTGGATCTTGTTCGAATGAAGGCTATTGTGTGGGACGAAGCCTCGCAAGGAATGAAGTTTGAGTTTATGGACATTCCTGCCGACCTTCTGGAAATGGCCAATGAGTGGCGCGAGAAAATGATGGAAGCGGCTGCCGAGGCTTCCGAGGAATTGATGAATAAATACCTCGAGTCTGGGGAAATGACGGCCGACGAGATTCGTCGCGGCCTGCGCATACGGACCATTTCCGGCGAAATTGTTCCAATGCTGTGTGGTAGCGCGTTTAAGAACAAAGGTGTGCAAGCCATGCTTGATGCCGTAATCGATTACCTGCCTTCTCCTGTGGATATTCCGCCGGTGGAAGGCGAACTCGAAAATGGCAAGATGGGTTCACGCAAGGCGGATGATAAGGAACCATTCTCGGCTTTGGCGTTTAAGATCATGACCGACCCGTTCGTGGGCCAACTGATTTTCTTCCGCGTTTATTCCGGTGTGGTTCATTCCGGCGATACCATTTACAACCCAACCAAGGGTCGTAAGGAGCGAATCGGCCGGATTCTGCAGATGCATGCCAACCAGCGTGAGGAAATAAAGGAAGTGCACGCGGGTGATATCGCAGCAGCTGTAGGCCTGAAAGAAGCGACGACTGGCGACACATTAAGCGATCCTGACAAGGTGATCACTCTTGAGAAGATGGAGTTTCCAGAACCCGTCATTTCTCAGGCCGTGGAGCCCAAGACCAAGGCTGACCAGGAAAAGATGGGGGTTGCCCTCAATCGACTGGCTCAAGAAGACCCTTCGTTTCGTGTTCACACCGATGAAGAGTCAGGACAGACGATTATTTCCGGAATGGGTGAGTTGCACCTCGAAATTATCGTGGATCGCATGCGCCGCGAGTTTAGTGTGGATGCGACAGTGGGCAAACCCCAGGTGGCCTATCGCGAAACCATTCGCGGTCATGTGGATAGTGTCGAAGGCAAATTCGTGAAGCAATCCGGTGGCCGTGGTCAATATGGCCACGTGGTGCTCAAGGTAGAGCCGAATGAAATCGGAAAAGGTTTTGAATTTGTGGATGCCATCAAAGGCGGCGTGGTACCCCGTGAATACATTCCGGCAGTTGAAAAGGGGTTGATCGACACCTTGCCAAACGGCGTTTTGGCTGGTTTTCCGGTCGTGGATGTTAAGGTTACCTTGCATTATGGTTCTTACCATGACGTGGACTCCAACGAAAATGCCTTTAAAATGGCTGCTTCCATGGCGTTTAAAGACGGCATGCGCAAATCCAATCCAGTGCTGCTGGAACCCATGATGGCAGTAGAGGTTGAAACGCCCCCCGAATTCATGGGCAATGTAGTAGGCGATCTTTCTTCCCGCCGTGGCATGGTTCAAGGCATGGAAGATGTGGCAGGGGTCAAGGTCATCAAGGCAGAGGTGCCGCTGGCTGAAATGTTCGGCTATTCCACTTCGCTGCGCTCAGCGACTCAAGGACGGGCTACCTACACGATGGAATTCAAGCATTACTCGGAAGCTCCGCGCAATGTGGCGGAAG
>VFSW01008069.1_pt1 | contig 15180 bp, 12 predicted proteins | sample 5358111 | NCBI WGS metagenome assembly VFSW01 (sample SAMN11554181, study PRJNA540505) | mine drainage metagenome | isolation source: sediment from site ElyBrook_90M | place: USA: Ely Copper Mine, Vershire, VT | collected 2017
GCAGGGCGTCCTCATTCGACCGGCTCGCTCGCGCCAGTTGGATGTGTATCGGCACATCCTCACGACTGTCGGGCACGTGCATCAGGCCGACATTGTCTCCGCCAAGCGCAATAGCAAGTGACTCGGAGGCGTCCGCGGCGGAAATACCCAGCAGCGCTGCTTTGTCCTGCTCGACTTTGAAGTCGAGTTTTTTCTGATTTGCGTTGACTAGCCAGTCCACGTCCACGACGCCCGGAGTTTGCTGAAAGAGCTGGCGGATCTGGCGAGCCAGAGCGATTTGCTGTGGATAGGAGGGGCCGTAGACTTCTGCGACGAGCGTCGCGAGAACGGGCGGACCGGGAGGAACCTCAGCAATCTTCACCCGCGCGTTCCAGCGCTGCGCGATCTCGTCAATAGGGCCGCGCATCTCGAGGGCAATCGGGTGGCTTTGTTCGCTCCGCTTCGAAATGGGGAGAAGATTGACCTGAATATCCCCCTGGTAGGGCGCCCGGCGCAGATAGTAATGCCGCACCAGACCATTGAAATTGTATGGGCTAGAGGTGCCGGCGTAAATTTGGTAGTTCTCGACCAGCGGCTGCGTGTGGAGATAGCGGCCAATTTCTTGTTCGGCGGCCAGTGTGCGTTCGAGGGGCGTGCCGGCCGGCATGTCCACCACCACTTGAAACTCGCTCTTGTTATCAAAGGGAAGCATCTTCACCAGCACGAGCTTGAGCGGCACCAGCAGGCACGCTGCTAGCAGCAGAGCGACGACGCCACCGAGAAAAATCCAACGGCGCCGCGTGCTGGCAACTAGCGGCGTGATGATTCGGCGGAAGAGCCGCCGGGTCCATCCCTGACTCTCATCCGCGGGTGCAGCGGCAGCCGCATGGCGTCCCAAGAGGCGCAGGGCCGCCCATGGCGAAACGATGAAAGCGATTGCCAGGGAAAACAACATCGCCGCCGAAGCCCCCACCGGAATCGGCCGCATGTAGGGACCCATTAGGCCGCGGACGAAAGCCATCGGCAGAATCGCGGCGATCACCGCGAACGTCGCCAGAATGGTCGGGTTGCCCACCTCGTCCACGGCCTCAATCGCAACCGCGCTCAATGGCCGGCCTTGGTTCTCGGGCAGGCGGAAGTGGCGCACCACGTTCTCGACCACCACGATTGCGTCGTCCACCAAGATGCCGATGGAAAAGATCAGCGCGAACAGCGTCACGCGGTTCAGCGTGTAGCCGTGGAAGTAAAAGATGAACAGCGTCAGTGCCAGCGTCACCGGCACGGCCACTAGCACCACGCCGGACTCGCGCCAGCCCAGCACCAGTGCCACCAGCAGGGTCACCGAGAGCGTTGCAAGAAGCAGGTGCTTGAGCAAGTCATTCGATTTCTGTTCGGCCGTCTTACCGTAGTCACGCGTAACCGTGACCTGCACATTATCCGGAATGACGATCCCGCGCAGCGAATCTACTTTGGCGATGACGTCCTGAGCGACGTCCGTGGCGTTCGTTCCCGGGCGCTTGGCCACGGCCAGCGTGACGGCGGGAGACTCATTGGAGCTGGCATTCTTCGCGGCTCCGCCCAGCCCGAAATAGACGTAATTCTGAGGTTCCTCCGCGCCGTCTTGCACATCCGCCACATCTCCGAGATACACGGGCTGTCCGTTGAACACTCCCACGACTAATTGCCGGGCATCCTGAACGCTGCCAATGAAGCTTCCGGCCTCCACAACAATCTCCTGGTTTTTCTCGGCAAAGGAACCGGCAATTGTCCGTTGATTCGAGACTTGAAATGCGCGGGCAATCGAGCCGGGGCTGAGATGGTAGGCAGCCAGCCGTTGCGGGTTCAGCACCACACGCAGTTGGCGGCGATCGCCCCCGATGATCGTCGTCTCGGAGACATTGTTCACCTGTTTGACAGCGAGATTCACTTCCTCAACGATCTGGCGAAGCTGGTAAGCGTTGTCCCGCTGGCTCCAAAAGGTCAGCGCAAGAATCGGCACGTGATAGATGGACCGCACTTTGATGAGCGGCCGCGACGCGCCGGGCGGGATGCGGTCGAAATTCGAATAGAGCTTGTTGTAGGTTCGAACGACGGCGTCGTTTTCGTTGACTCCCACATCGTACCGGACGGTCACCAGGGCGGAACCCGGCATGCTCGTGGAATAGACATATTTTGCATCCGGAATTTCCGCCAGTAGCTTTTCCATGGGGATGGATACGCGCTGTTCGACTTCTTGTGCCGATGCTCCGGGCATTGAGACGAAAATGTCCAGCATCGGAACCACGATCTGGGGATCCTCTTCGCGGGGTGTTTTCAGAATCGCGAACAGGCCGAGCATCAGGGACGCGACGATCAAAAGCGGTGTCAGCCGCGAATTGATGAATGCCTGCGCAATTCTTCCCGCCAGGCCGCGCTTCACTGTCCCGCCTCCACTTGTTTGCCGTCCAATTCGCGCCCGGCGGGATCCGTCACGATTCGTTCTCCCGCGCCCAGTCCGGAGAGGACTTCGCGGAGCTGGCCGGCCTGCGCGCCGAGCGTCACCAAGCGCAAATGCGCGATGCCCTTGGCATCCACGACGTAAACCTCTCGCAGTTGTCCCCGCTCGAAAAGCGCACTGTTCGGGACAACAATAGCTTCCCGTTTGCCGTTCGGGAACCACGCCCTGCCGAACAATCCCGACCGCAACGCAGGATCTCGCGGCAAATCAATCTTCACCTGGACCGTATGCGACATCGGATTCGCTCCCGGCTCCAGATCCGCCACTTTTCCTGGAAATGTTTTCCCCGGTAAGGCGTCGAGTTCGACGGGCACCAGAGTGCCGCGATGCACGTTGGACGCAGCTTCCGCGTCCACGTCGGCCTGCAAACGATATTGCGAGGGATCTTCCACTACCAGCAGAGCAGCGCCTGGCGCGGCCAGGGAACCGGGAGCGACATAGCGGGGCAGCACAACGCCGTCGAATGGGGCCAGAATACGCGCGTAGCCGGCCACAGTGTCAGATGCACGCAATTCTTGCTGAGCCTGCGCGTAAGCCGCCGAGGCCTGCTGCTGATTCGCGCGAGCCTCGGCGAGCGCCGCTTGCGCTCCACTCTGTTTCGCTTGGACTTCATCAAATTCCTGGGGGCTGACGGATTTTTGTTTGCGCAAGAACACGAAGCGGCCATAGGTTTTCTGGGCCACTTCCGCCTGCGATTGAGCGGCGGCAACAGCCTGGGCAGCCGCCTCCTGGGCTGCGCGGGCTTGTTCGAGGCCAGCCCGAGCGGCGTTGCGACGCGCCAAACTTTCCTGATCGTCGAGCTGTACGAGCAACTGGCCCCGGCGGACGCGGTCTCCTTCGTGTACAGTCACCTCCAGCACCGTGCCCATTACACGCGCAGCCACTTGGGCGCTACGAACCGCAATCACGGTACCGGGCGCTTCCACGTTGTTTGGGATGCTCTGCAGTTGCAGAGTTTCAACGTGCAGACCGCTCACTGTTTCAGGCGGTGAGGGCCGTGCAGGCGCGGACCCGCCGCAACCCGCCAACGCCGCCACAACTATCCAGAGTAAACCCGCACGAACAACGGCGCTTCCCATCCGCACCTTATCTCTCATTGTGCTTCTCCTTCGCGGATGAGTTTCGACTGCGCCGTTAATTCCCCTGCGGCATGCTCCAGCTGCGCGCGCGCCACCTGCCAATCATGCAAAGCAGCCAGATAGCTGGTCCGTGCTTCCAGTTGCGCGGTCTGCGCACGCAACAGCTCCGTGATCGTGACCAAACCGGCCTGGTAGCGATTCTGGATGATGCGCAAACTGTCTTGCGCTTCGCCAACCGCGTCCCGTGCTGCTGCGGCCCGCTTGGCTGCGGCCGCAGTTTCCAGATAGGATTGCCGTACTTGAAGCTCGACGCCGGAACGAAGCCAACTGAGTTCATCCTTCGCCTGGCGCTCGCGCGCCACGGTTTCGGCCAGCCTGTAACGGTCAGCGCCGCCAGCGAATAGATTGATGTTTACCTGCGCCCCAGCTGTCCAGTTCGTTCCGGAGGGACCACCCAGCGTTTCGGCGTCGCGTTCGAGATTCGCGAACAAACCTACCTGCGGGCCAAACGCCGCTTTCGCCAGTTTTCGGTTCGTCGCCGCGGCTTCTCCCCCAAGTTCTGCCGCGCGCAAGAGGGGGCGCTGGGCAAGCCCGGTGCGCTGCCATTCTTCGAGACTTCTCGAACCCGCAATCGGCTCGCCGAGCGTTCCCGTCGGCTCCGGCATGGCCCCCGGGGGCAGCCCGAGTTCACGGCCAAGAGTGAGTTGCGCCACTTCCAGAGTGTCTTCCGCGCGAATTTCCCGGTCACTCATTTGTGCGCGGAAGACCTGGGCGCTCAATAAATCGGAGGAGACTACCTGGCCTGCTTGCTGGAGCGAATGGACGCTTTGCTCGTTCGCTTCGGCCGCATGCAGCGCTTCCTGTGCGGCTTGCAGATCTTCGCGCGCCACGATCACTCCGTAATAGGATTGCGCAACCCGCAGGATCAGATCCTGGCGCGCCTGCTCGGTCTGATAATCCGCGGCCGTAGCCAGCTTCCGCGCGCCTTTTTCCTGCAGATACGTCTTGCCGGAATCGAACAGCGTCATTTGCGCGTCGAGGCGGGTCTGAAAATTGTCGAGCGGCGCTGGCGTGTTAAGCCCGGCGAGAGCGAAGTTGGCGGCAGTGAAATTCCTCTGAGTCAGCAAAGTCCCAAACACGTATACGGGGTTGTTGCCGCGCGTAAATCCCTGGCTCGCATCTAGCCGCGGGAACCACGCTGCGCGAGCCTGACCGACGCGCGCCTTTGCGGCATCCGCCTCGTCCTGCGTTGCATGAAGCGCGGGATTGCTCTGCAGTGCCATGGTCACTGCTTGTTCCAGAGTGAGCGATTTAGCCTGGGCGGCCGCGGACGGCTTTTGACCGTACATCCTGACGGAAACGGCCAACAGAAAAACCCCAGCAGCAAATCCCCGAAAGGCCATTCTTCTCATGTGTGTGCTCGTTTTTCCTCGAAATATTCCCGGCGATAGATATGTGGCGTCGCCTCGGCGTGGCTACGATGCTTTCCAGGGCAGGACCAGCACGTTCGAGTCCGCATATCGGACGACTCGCTCGGTGGTAGTGCCCAAGGTCGTAAATTCGAAAAATGGCCGGTGCTCGGCGCCCAAAACGATCAGATCGACGCCCCGCTCCCGAGCGAGTAAAACCACTTGCTCGGCCGCATTTCCCCGGCGGACAACTTCCACCAGATCGCAGTGAGCGCGCATCTCCTCAGGCACCCACTGGCAGAGTCGCTCATGAGTTCGTTGAAGATCATCGGTCTCCTGTTCCACAGCGTGCATGAGCAAGAGCTTCGCCTTGAAGGCGCTGGCTACGCTGGCCGACAATTCGAGGCCGCGAGAGGCCAATTTCGTGAAACTGACCGGGCAGAGCACGCTCGAGATTTTCGGCGTCTGCTGATTTGCGCCTGCCTTGACAACCAACGTCGGAATCGCCGTTTCCCTCACAACGTTCTCGGCGACGGAGCCCAGCCGCAGCCGCGCCATGCCGCTGCGGCCGTGGCTTCCCATGACAATTAGTTCTGGAGCGTGCTCGGAAGCATGCTCGAGGATCGCCGCCACGGGATAACCTTCCACCACAGTCGTTGCATACGAAGCTTTCGCGCCAAGCGCTTCGCGAGCTATTCGGCCCAGTTCGTCACGCAGGGCCGCCAAATGCTCCCGATTCTCTGCGACAAGGGTCTGTATCTGTGCGGCCGTGAAATAGAGCGGCCATTCCTGCCAATCAGCGTGAAGGATTTCCAGTTTCGCGCCGTAGGTTTCAGCGAACAGCCCAGCCCAGCGGATTACGGTGGGCGTTGCCGGGCTGAGGTCCACTGCACATAGAATACGGCGCGGTGCAAAAAGTGACATTCTGACCCTCCTCTCGGCCCGCCTCAGAAAGCATGAGCACGGGCGTGACCGGCCTCGATACGAAACATCTACGCACCAATAATTTCCTGGACTTTACCTTGGCCGACTCGCCGCCTAGCGGCGCAAATTATGCTTGTTGTGTTCCGGGCCTTGAATCGTCCGGCTTTCTGCGCATGCCTAATTTCAGGAGAATGTCCTCCATTAAGCACCACTTCGTAATCCCGGATTGAAACAGATTGGCCCCGACGAACGCAGTGAGCCAGTACCAATTCCGATCTACCCACGTCCCCAGCGCCAGCGATGTCAAAATCAGTGTTCCGGCGATAATTCGTATAGCTCGTTCCACGGTCATGGCAGTTGCCCTCCTCTTGCACATCATTCGTTAACCAGCGCCCCTCTTCATTGCGCGTGAGCATTTCTGTTACGTAATGAATGCGATTGGAGCGGATTCGTTACAGACCACTCCGCCGTGCGGAGTGGCCTACTCACCGCTTGGCTCGCAACTAGCGTGCGTTTCAAATGTACATCTGTCGTCCCCTTGGCAATTTTCGCGCGTAGAGCTGTATCTACGAGCCCCATTGCCGCATACGTCTTTGCCGCGAATTCGGCGAACGCCGCCTCGATATTTTGCCGCTGGGGATGCGTCTTCCACGTGGGGACTTGGAGCGCAGGATGCGCTTGTTTCGGTCGTAGGAAAGTCTCCGATTTCATCGGCCATCTCCGTGACCGAACAGCCAGTCAACGAGATCAGTATGCGTGCAGAATGTTTCATGCGTTGTGCGGAGGAGCACATTTGTTGGTGACCACGGTCACTAAAGGCGCCGTAAACTGTTTTCAATCCCAGTGCCGTTATTATTCTCTTGAGTCAACAGGACGCATCGCTCTACGCTGTTCGCCGGTATGGACCTCGGCAGCCAAGGCGGTCCTTAACCCCCGTGATTCTCGTCACAGACCTCGCCGGCCAAAGCAGATGTTAATCAGGGTGCGTTTTGCTGCAGATGCTAGTCGCCGAAAGAAACATGTAAATGCCCAACTCGGGCGGCACATAAGGCAAGCGACCCGTGCCAGGGTCGCATCTTCGATGGCGCCGACAAGACCGATTTCGCCAAACGAACCAAACCATGAACAAATTCGCCAACACGCCCTGGATCAGATGGAACGCCAAGGAGAATTAGCAAAAATAATATGGCCAATGCGCAAAGCACTCCCCGACTTTCGTTCCTGGACCGATTTCTGACGCTATGGATTTTCGCGGCGATGGTCGGGGGCGTCGCGGCGGGCTACCTGGCGCCGGGAATCGTCCCCTTTCTGAACCGCTTCAGCGTCGGGACCACCTCTATCCCGATTGCGATCGGACTCATCCTGATGATGTATCCGCCGCTCGCCAAGGTGAAGTACGAAGAACTGGGACGCGTGTTCAGTCACCGTAAGGTGCTGGCCTTATCGCTGATTCAGAATTGGGTAATCGGCCCGGTGCTCATGTTCGCGCTGGCAATTCTTTTTCTCCGAGACAAGCCGGAGTACATGACGGGACTGATATTGATAGGCCTCGCGCGGTGCATTGCCATGGTGATCGTCTGGAACGACCTGGCCCGGGGCGATCGTGAGTACGCCGCGGGCCTGGTGGCGCTAAACTCTATTTTTCAAGTTCTGTTTTTTTCCGCCTATGCGTACTTCTTCCTTGCCGTGTTGCCGCGATGGTTAGGGATGACCGCAATCCGTGTGAACATCTCGATTCGCGACATCGCAGGAAGCGTTTTCATTTATCTTGGCATTCCGTTCCTCGCAGGTTTTCTAACACGGTTCGTGCTCATTCGCGTGAAGGGCAAGGAGTGGTATCACTCCCGCTTCATCCCAAAAATCAGCCCGATTACCCTGATCGCACTGCTTTTTACCAGCGTGGTGATGTTCTCGCTCAAGGGGCAAATGATCGTTCGCTTGCCGCTCGACGTCATCCGAATCGCCATCCCGCTGCCCATTTACTTCGTCGTGATGTTTTTTGTTTCTTTCTGGATCAGCGCGCGCCTTGGTGCAGCCTAAGCGGAATCCGCGACGCTTTCTTTAACTGCCGCGTCGAACAACTTTGAACAGGCGATCTCCGTGGCCATCGAGACCTTAGTAATCAATAGCGGGGCGGCCTTCGCCGCCGTGATTGGACCCCTTGTGGAGGTGCCCGTCCTGATCTCTCTGGTTAACGTCGCCCTGTGGATCAATAAGCGCTACTTCGGCGGCCGGTTTGAGACGGTGACCGTTTGCCCTAAGCCCGGTGCTTGATGGGGACGGCACTCTACCCACCCGATTTTGGTGACACCGATGGAGCGATGAGCGAGGTCGCGGTACGAAATGTTTGGATTGTGTATGGAATGGCTCTGCCCCCGATATCGTCGCCGTTTCCGGTGCAACCGAAAATGGCCAGGGCCATTTTCTGTCAAAGACGCTTAGACCCCATGTAATTTGTGACCTGCGTCACATGGTTTAGTGATCTGTTACCTTGCTGGCCGTACCTCATTCATTCAAAATGTCTACCAGTATGATAAACATGATAAATTGTTATCGATAAGGGAGGTTATCATCATGATGCAAAAGCGAAAGATACGAGGAGGACCAGCCGCCCTAGCTGCGGTGCTGGCCGCCTTTTCTGCGATTGTCTGGTTTGCGCCGCCCGTGGTGCATGCGGCGTCACCCCAAGCAGGATCCGTAGCGGGATATACGGTGCAGCAGGCTGCGGGCGGTACAATTTCCGGGAAAATTCTCTATAGCGGGAAGCCCGTGCGGCCGAAGAAAGTTACCGTGACGCAAGATAGAGGAGCCTGCGGAAACATGAAGGAAATCTACCCTGTGCAAGTTGAGCAGGGTGGCGTAGCCAATGCAGTCGTCTGGCTTGACGACGCGACGCACGGGAAAGCCTTCGCGTTCCCCGCGCCGGTCATTGATCAGAAGGGCTGCATGTTCATGCCGGACATCCTGCTGATGAAGCCCGGTGAGTTGAAGGTCTTGAACAGCGACAAGGTCGCGCACAACATCCACGTCTATGCGAAGTCCAACCGCGGCTTCAATCAGGTCATGCCTCCGGGATCTGCTCCGCTGGAAATCCCGCTGTACCGCCCAGACACCGTGATCGTTCGCTGCGACGTTCATACCTGGATGCAGGGTAACGTCATCGTGGCGAAGAACCCATACTACGTGCTGAGCGGGAGCGGCGGCAGCTTCACTCTCACCGATGTGCCTCCCGGCACGTACCATCTGAAGGTGTGGCAGAGTGCTATCGGCACACAGGAAAAGACCGTCACGGTACAAGCCGGTAAGACAGCAAGTGTAAATTTCACGCTCAAGTAACCCTTCCGGTGCAAGAACGGAAGAACCAATCGTTCGGATCGAGGCCGTCACAATGAATCGGTGGAATAAAAATAAAAAGGTTGACTGGGTCTACCTCGTGCTGTTCGCGGGCATGGCTGCGTTTTTTGTGCTGATTTTTCCTGCTCACAAAGCGCAAGCCGTGCCCAGTTTTGCCCGCCAGACGGGGCTGGCTTGCAGCTCTTGCCACACCAATCCTCCGGAGCTTACGCCGCTCGGCCGGACTTTCAAACTGAACGGCTACTCGATGACCGGAATTAAAGTCATCACCTCGCCACCGGAAAAAGAAAAAGCCGGCCTGACCCTTCTCTCGAATCTTCCGCTTGCGGTTTTGTTCGAGGTTTCGAACACGGGAACGAATCGTCCGCAGCCGGGCACGCAAAACTGGAATTTTTCTCTTCCCCAGGATGTTTCCCTGTTTCTTGCGGGTGCCTATGCGACCCACTTGGGCGGCTTCGTGCAGGCCACCTATCATTCGCAAAACGATCATTTCAGCTGGGACAATACCGACATTCGCTACGCCAGGAACCGTTTGGTCAAAGGCAAAACTCTCGTCTACGGAATTGACTTGAACAACAATCCTACCGTCGAGGACCTGTGGAACGACACGCCCGCCTGGGGTTTCCCGTGGATCGCTTCCGCATCCACGACGACGCCCGCGGCTGTGCCCATCATCGACGGCCCACTCGGCCAGGATGTCGCTGGCATCGGCGGCTACGCCATGTGGAATGACCACCTCTACGGCGCGGCTACGATTTATCGCTCGTCCCATTTGGGACAGCCGCTGCCGAATCCCGGCACGAATTTCGATTTCAACATTCAGGGCGCAGCGCCGTACTGGCGCGCCGCCTGGCAGCAAACCATGGGCAATAGTTATTTGGAGTTCGGAACCTACGGCATGCACATGCGATCCACGCCGGGGGTCGTCATCGGGCCGGAAAATACGTACACCGATTTTGCCCTGGATTCGCAATTCGAGCGTGTTCTTCCGAAAATCCACGACAACCTAATCAGTTTGCACGGGACCTACATCCGCGAAAACTCGAATTTGAATGCAGCCTTCGATTCGAACGGCGCGAGTTTCATTCCGCACCATTTGAATACGTTTCAGGTGAACGCCGTGTACCATTTCGGGTATCGCTACGCTCCCGCGTTCGGATATTTCGTCACTACGGGAAACGCCGATCCGCTGTTATACGCGCCCGCGCCGCTGACGGGCAGCGCGAACGGCAGCCCGAATAGCAAGGGTTACATCTTGAATTTTACCTACTGGCCGGTGCAGAACGTGCGTCTGGCGATGCAGTACACCGGCTATACGCAGTTCAATGGCGCGGGCGCAAACTATGACGGCTCAGGGCGCAACGCCGGCGATAATAGCTCGCTGTATCTTTATTTGGGTTTGATCTTTTAGATTCCCGTTTGAATTCATCGGGTGCCGTGATCTTCAAAATCCAAACCCACGGCGAGCCCTCGGATCGAACGCTCGGGCCTGGGATTTGAGAAAGGCGGCTTGCGGAAATGATGCCAAAACACGGAGAAATCAAAATGCGGGCGCGCGCGGTGGCTTTTGATCTGGCAATCTTGGGAGTTGCGGCGGCCCTGTCCACAGGTACCGCAATGGCAGCTCATCGTCGAGCCTCGGCTGCCGATTCACCTGCCACGGGCCAGATCACGGGCAAAATCTACTTCAAGGGAGTCAAGCCGAAGCTGGCGCGGATCAATATGGGCAAGGATCCCGTATGCGTGTCGGAGCATTCGGGAACCGTGTACGCGCAGGACGGCGCGGTGAACAGCGACGGAACCCTCCCCAACGCGTTCGTCTACATCAAGCACGGCAGCGTAGACCTTGTCCGGCCCGCACCGCGCAACTCGGTGGATCTAACGCAAAAAGGTTGCATGTACGAGCCCCACGTTCTCGGCATCATGGTGGGCCAGCCGCTTCAGGTTCTTACCCTTGATCCCACGACTCATAACATCCACGTAGTCGCAAAAATCAATCGTGAATGGAATGTCACGCAGCAGCCGGGTTCACCCTCCGCCATTCGCCGGTTCACGCATCCGGAGGTCATGATTCCGGTGCATTGCAACGAACATCCGTGGATGAAGGCGTACATCGGAGTGGTCGATAATCCGTTCTACGCAGTCACCGGCGGCGACGGAAGTTTTGCCCTCAAGGATGTGCCGCCGGGCGACTACACCTTGGCGGTGTGGACCGCGACCTTCGGAACGCAGGAACAGCAGGTCCTCGTGCGGCCCGGCGAAATAGCAACCGTCAGCTTCACGTTTGTGAGCCGCTAACACGCATGAGTGCCAGCTTAATCGCGGGCACATCGCTTGCCCCGCCCATCTGGGCAATGCCGCGAAGGCGCTAGCCCGATGCTTGGCTCCGCCGTTTCATGGGCAACCAGCGGCGGCGAGTCAAATATGAGCATTCGTCAGTACACGAATCGGCCTTCCGAAGCTGCGATTTCTGACGCGCTCGCTGAGTTGGCTTTAGACCTGCGCTGGTCATTCAATCATTCGGCGGATAAGTTCTGGGAGCAACTCGACCCTGAACTCTGGGATCTCACCCATAACCCTTGGATCGTCTTGCAGACCGTGTCGCAGGAAAAGCTTCAAAGTGCTGCCGCTGTCCCGGGTTTCCAAAAACTATTGGAAGATCTTCGTCGGGAAAGACGGGCGGCGAAGGAGTCTCCTGCCTGGTTTCAAAAGACGCATCCTGATTCGCCACTCAAAACAGTTGCGTACTTCTCAATGGAGTTTATGTTGAGTGAGGCGCTGCCGATTTATTCTGGTGGCTTGGGGAACGTCGCTGGCGACCAGCTTAAGACCGCAAGCAATCTGGGCGTTCCGGTCGTCGGTCTGGGTCTGCTCTACCAACAAGGCTACTTTCGGCAGGAAATCGACGCTCAAGGGCAGCAGGAGGCTCTTTATCCGTTCAACGATCCCGGACAACTGCCGATCACACCGCTGCGTGAACCGAATGGCGAATGGCTGCGTTTCCCGATCTCCTTTCTTGGTTCCCAGCTGTGGATTCGTGTCTGGCAGGTGCAAATTGGCCGTGCAACGCTATATCTTCTGGACACGAACGATCCCGCAAATACACCCGCGCACCGCGGCATTACCAGCGAACTTTATGGAGGCGGCCCGGAGTTGCGCCTCAAGCAGGAGCAAGTCCTCGGCATCGGAGGCTGGCGCTTGCTTCGGACCATTGGATTGCAACCTGAGGTCTGCCACCTGAATGAGGGCCATGCTGCCTTCGCAGTGCTGGAGCGCACACGTAGTTTCATGGCCGATAACAAGCAGCCGTTCGATCCAGCCCTCGCGATCACGCGCGCCGGGAACCTCTTTACCACACACACTCCTGTCGAGGCGGGATTTGATCGTTTTGCTCCTGAACTAATGGAAAAATACTTTAAGAAGTATGCAGAAGAAGAATTGTTGATTCCGTTCCCGGACCTGCTTGCGCTCGGGCGGCGGGACCGTAATGATCCGTCGGAGCCGTTTAATATGGCGTATCTGGCGGTTCGTGGTAGCGGCGCCATCAACGGTGTCAGCCGGCTGCACGGTGAGGTCAGCCGCCGAATCTTTCAGGCGCTGTTTCCGCGATGGCCGGAATCCGAAGTCCCAGTGACGCATGTCACAAACGGCGTACACACGCCCACGTGGGATTCCGCCGCCGCCGATCGCCTCTGGGAGGCTGCCTGCGGAAAAGAGCGCTGGCGCGGAATTACTGCGGGACTGGAGCAGAGCCTTCGATGTGTCAGTGATTCCAACTTATGGCAACTGCGCACTAATGCCCGCAAGTCTCTCGTTGGATACGTTCGAAAACGGCACATCCGCCAGTTAGCAGACCGGGGCGCTTCCCGGGAGGATCTCGCGCTCGCTGCGCAAATACTCGATGCGAATGTCTTGACGCTTGGCTTTGCGCGCCGGTTCGCATCTTACAAGCGTCCCAACCTGCTTCTGCACGACCCGCAGCGCCTCATTCAGATTCTGACGAATCGAGAACGTCCCGTCCAACTTGTTCTCGCTGGGAAGGCCCATCCCCAAGACGCGAACGGCCAAGACCTGATTCGCGAGTGGATCAATTTCGTCCGTCGCCAGGACGTGCGTCCGCGCGCGGTCTTCCTGAGTGACTATGATGTATGGATGGCGGAACATCTCGTTCAAGGCATCGACCTCTGGATTAACACCCCGCGACGCCCTTGGGAAGCAAGTGGTACCAGCGGCATGAAAGTGCTCGTCAACGGCGGACTGAATCTTTCGGAGCTCGATGGCTGGTGGGCGGAAGCATATTCTCCCGACGTGGGTTGGGCCATTGGCGACGGACAGGAGCATGGTGATGATCCGTCCTGGGATGCGACCGAAGCGGATGCCCTCTATCAACTGCTCGAACAAGAGATCATTCCCGAATTTTATAATCGCAACGAAATGGGAATTCCATCCGGTTGGGTCGCGCGAATGCGGGAAAGCATGGCCCGGCTGACTCCTGCCTTCTCTTCAAATCGCGTCGTACGTCAATATACGGAAGAGCATTACTTGCCAGCCGCAAAAATTTATTGCGACCGTGCCGCAAACGGCGGCCGGCTCGGCGCCAGTCTGTTCGATTGGCACGCGGAACTCGCAAAGCACTGGCCAAGTTTACGATTCGGTTCTGCTATTGCGGAGCAGCGCGGAGGGCGGCATACCTTTCACGTGCAGGTTTATTTTGATGAACTCGATCCAGAGGCTGTCCAAGTTGAACTCTATGCGGAAGGCGAGAGCCACGGGCCGCCGGTTCGGGTGCCAATGAGTAAGGACGGGCGCCTCACCGGCTCCGAAAAGGGCTTCGTTTACACTGCGCAAATTCCGGCGACTCGCCCCGTAGCGGACTACACTCCGCGAGCGATTCCCCGCCAAACTGGAGCGTCCGTGCCATTGGAGGCGTCGTTCATTCTCTGGCACGATTCACCATCGTGGCGAGAATTCCCACGATAGCCGCCCATGTGAGAGCGAGCCGCTGCGATTTTTGAAAAAGGGGGAATTTACAATGCCTTCTCATGATGCAGGGCAAGTTCACGCGTCCGTCGGCCCGATCCCCGAGGAAGAGCTCCGCAAAATGGACGCCTACTGGCGCGCCGCGAATTATCTTTCCGTCGGACAGATTTATCTCCTCGATAACCCCCTGCTCCACGAGCGGCTGAAGATTGAGCACATTAAGCCGCGCCTGCTGGGTCACTGGGGCACGACGCCGGGACTGAACTTCATTTACGTGCATTTCAATCGCCTCATCAAAAAACTTGATCTGAACGTCATTTACATCACTGGCCCGGGACACGGCGGTCCCGGTCTCGTCGCGAATGCGTACCTCGAAGGCACCTACAGTGAGTTCTATCCGAACATTCCGCAGACTGCGGATGGCATGAAGCATCTATTCAAACAGTTTTCGTTCCCCGGAGGCATTCCGAGCCACGTCGCACCCGAAACGCCGGGTTCAATTCACGAAGGCGGCGAACTGGGCTATTCCATCGCGCATGCTTACGGCGCCGCGTTCGACAATCCCAGCTTGCTGGTTTGTTGCGTGGTCGGCGACGGTGAGGCCGAGACAGGGCCGCTGGCCACGAGCTGGCACTCCAATAAATTCTTGAATCCGGCTCGCGACGGAGCTGTTCTTCCCATTCTCCATTTGAATGGTTACAAAATCGCGAATCCAACTGTGCTCGGGCGCATGAACGATGATGAGTTGTCTCATCTCTTCCGGGGATACGGTTACAAGCCCTACTTCGTCGAAGGCCATGTGCCTGAAACCATGCATCAACTCATGGCGCGCACGCTCGATACCATCGTCGATGAAATTCGGACCATTCAGCGCGGCGCCCGCGATGGGCGTGCGACCGGCCTCCCCGTCTGGCCGATGATCATCTTGCGGACGCCAAAGGGGTGGACCGTACCGAAA
>VFSW01008070.1_pt1 | contig 15179 bp, 15 predicted proteins | sample 5358111 | NCBI WGS metagenome assembly VFSW01 (sample SAMN11554181, study PRJNA540505) | mine drainage metagenome | isolation source: sediment from site ElyBrook_90M | place: USA: Ely Copper Mine, Vershire, VT | collected 2017
CCCCCCCCCCCCCCCCCCGCCCCCCCCCCCCCCCCCCCCCCCCCCCCCCCCCCGCTACCCCACCACCCGTCACCCACTACGAAACCGTGCTGACCGCGGCCCAGCTGGACGCGTGGCTTGCCAAAATCGATGCGTCTGAACTGACGGCACTGGACACCGAAACCACCTCACTCGACCCGATGGAAGCCCGCCTGGTGGGTCTGTCCCTCTGTGTCACGGCCGGAGAAGCCGCCTACATCCCGCTGGGACACCGCGGTCCGGACAGCGACGCGCAGCTGCCCATGGCAGAAACCCTGGCGCGCCTGAAGCCGTGGCTGGAAAACCCCCTGGCGCCCAAGGTGGGGCAACACCTCAAGTATGACCAGCATGTGCTGGCCAATGAGGGCATCGCGCTGCGCGGCATTGCACACGACACGCTGCTGCAGTCCTACGTGCTGGAGGCGCACCAGCCGCATAACCTGGAGAGCCTGGCACGCCGCCATCTGCAGCGCGACACGCTGTCCTACGAAGCCGTCACCGGCAAGGGGGCGCACGCCATCGGCTTTGAACAGGTGGCGCTGGACCGGGCCACCGAATATGCCGCCGAGGATGCTGACATCACCTTGCAGGTCCACCAGGCGCTCTATCCGCAAATTGCCACGAGCGAGGCCCTGCTGTCCCTCTACCGCAATCTCGAACTGCCGCTGCAACAGGTGTTGTGGCGCATGGAACGCAATGGCGTACTGCTGGACGTGCGCGAGCTGGAACGCCAAAGCGGCGAACTGGGCACCCACCTGCTGGGCCTGGAAGCACGCGCACACGTGGCAGCCGGGCACCCCTTCAACCTCAATTCGCCCAAGCAGATCCAGGCCGTGCTGTTTGAAGAACAGGGTCTGCCGGTGCGCAAGAAAACGCCTGGCGGCGTGCCTTCCACGGACGAGGACGTGCTGCAGCAACTGGCGCTGGACTACCCCGTCCCCAAGCTGATCCTGGAATACCGCAGTCTCGCCAAGCTCAAGTCCACCTATACCGACGCCCTGCCGCGCCGGGTCAACGCCCGCACCGGTCGGGTCCACACCCATTACGCCCAGGCCGTGGCCGTCACGGGGCGCCTCTCCAGCAGCGACCCCAACCTGCAGAACATTCCCATACGCACGCCGGAGGGCCGGCGCATCCGCGCGGCCTTCATCGCTCCCCCGGGGCGCTTGCTGGTTTCGGCGGATTACTCCCAGATCGAGCTGCGCATCATGGCCCACCTGTCCCAGGATGCGGGCCTCTTGGCGGCCTTCGGTGCAGAGCAGGACGTGCATCGTGCCACCGCAGCGGAAATATTTGGGGTCCGTCCCCAAGAGGTCAGCGCGGAGCAGCGGCGTACTGCCAAGACCATCAACTTTGGCCTGATCTACGGCATGTCGGCCTTTGGCCTGGCGTCCCAGCTGGGCATCGAGCGTGCCGCGGCACAGGCCTACATGGAGCGCTACTTTCACCGTTATCCTGGCGTTGCCGCCTACATGGAGCGCACCCGGGAGACAGCACACCGCCAGGGCTATGTGGAAACCCTGTTTGGCCGGCGCCTGTGGCTGCCGGAACTGCGCCATGGCGCCGCCGGTCGCCGCCAGGGTGCCGAGCGGGCCGCCATCAACGCGCCGCTGCAGGGCACGGCCGCCGACCTCGTCAAGCGCGCCATGATTGCGGTGCAGGACTGGCTGGAGCGCACGCAGCGACAGTCCCTGCTGATCCTGCAGGTCCATGACGAACTGGTACTGGAAGTGCCCGAAGCGGAACACGCCACCGTGTTGCAAACCTTGCCCGGATTGATGGAAGGTGTGGCCCATCTGGCGGTGCCCCTGCTGGTGGAAGTAGGTTCGGGCCCACACTGGGACGCCGCGCACTAGAGTTTCAGTACCCCCCATTCGGCGGTATAATCCCAGCCTTTCGTTCCTGCCTTCGGCTTGCACCATGCAGATTGGTCCGTACCGCCTCAAAAACAACCTGATGGTGGCTCCCATGGCGGGCGTCACCGACCGGCCCTTCCGCCAGCTGTGCAAGGTCATGGGCGCAGGCATGGCCGTGTCCGAGATGGTTTCCTCCAATTCCCTGCTGTGGGGCTCTGAAAAAACCCGCCGGCGCGCCAATCACGAAGGCGAGGTGGAACCCAAATCCGTGCAGATTGCCGGCGCCGACCCTGCCATGATGGCCGAAGCCGCCCGCTACAACGTGGACCAGGGCGCGCAGATCATCGACATCAACATGGGTTGCCCTGCCAAGAAGGTGTGCAACGTCATGGCGGGCTCTGCCCTGCTGCAGAACGAAGCGCTGGTGCAGCGCATCGTCGAGGCCGTGGTGGCCGCCGTTCCGGTGCCGGTCACCCTCAAGATTCGCACCGGCTGGGACCGCACGCACCGCAATGCCCTGAGCGTGGCACACATTGCTGAAAACGCCGGCATCCAGTCGCTGGCCATCCATGGCCGCACCCGCGCCTGCGGGTATACGGGCGATGCCGAGTACGACACCATTGCCGCAGTCAAGGCTGCCGTGCGCATTCCCGTGGTCGCCAACGGGGACATCACCTCGCCGCAAAAGGCGCGCCAGGTGCTGGCGCTCACCGGCGCCGACGGATTGATGATTGGGCGTGCTGCCCAGGGGCGCCCGTGGATTTTTCGTGAAATCGAGCATTACCTCAACACCGGCACCCTGCTTCCCCCCCCCGAGGTCAGCGAAATCCACACCGTGCTCAACCACCACCTGGAAGACCTCTACAGCTTCTACGGCCTGGAAACCGGGGTGCGCGTGGCTCGCAAACACATCAGCTGGTATACCCGCGGCCTCAAGGGCTCTGCAGCCTTCCGCCATGCCATGAACCAGTTGCAAACGGTGGCCGAACAGCGCGCAGCCGTGCAGGATTTCTTCAACCTGCTGCACAGCCAGGGCCTGCGCCTGCAATACGACACCGAAACCCCAAGCGAGGCGCTGGCCGCATGAGCAAGTCCGAATCCGAATTATCTGCCTGCGTACGGCGCCTCGTCACCGATTACTTTGGCCATCTGGACGGCGAAAAATGCAGCGGCGTGCATGACATGGTCATCAGCAGCGTGGAAAAGCCGCTCCTGGAAGTGGTCTTGAACCACACCGAGGGCAACCAGACCCGGGCCTCCGAAATTTTGGGAATCAACCGCAATACCTTGCGCAAAAAAATGCAACACTACGGTGTGAAATGACCATACAGCGAGCACTCATCAGCGTTTCAAACAAGCAGGGCGCCATAGATCTGGCGCGCGCGCTGCACGCCCTGAAAATCGAGATTCTCTCCACCGGCGGCACCGCCCTGCTGCTGCGCGATGCCGGCATTCCCGTCATCGAGGTGGCCAACTTCACCGGCTTCCCTGAAATGCTCGACGGCCGTGTCAAGACGCTGCATCCCAAGATCCATGGCGGCATTCTGGGGCGGCGCGACCTGCGCAGCCACACCGACGCCATGGCCATGCACGGCATCTCGCCCATCGATCTCGTGGTGGTCAACCTCTATCCGTTTCGCGAAACCATCGCCAACCCGGAATGCACCCTGGAAGAGGCCATCGAAAACATCGACATCGGCGGGCCGGCCATGGTGCGCTCGGCAGCAAAGAACCATCGCCATGTGGCCGTGCTGACCGATCCGTCCGATTACAAACCGGTGATTTCCGAACTGAAAAAAGGCAAGGGCACCCTCTCCGACGCCACGCGCTTTCGCCTTGCCGTCAAGGCCTTCTCGCATACTGCCGAGTATGATGGCGCCATCGCCAACTACCTGTCGGGCGTCGAAGCGGGCCCGGGGTTTGACGGCTACCCGCAACGCCTGCATCTCACCTTCACCAAGCAGCAGGGGCTGCGCTACGGCGAAAACCCCCACCAGTCCGGCGCCTTCTACCGCGAACCGCGCATGACGGATGGCGTGCTGTCGCAGTACCAGCAGATGCAGGGCAAGGAACTGTCGTACAACAACATCGCCGACAGCGATGCGGCCTGGGATTGCGTCCGCGGCCTTGCCGATTGCGCCTGCGTCATCGTCAAGCATGCCAACCCCTGTGGCGTGGCTCTCGGCGCCGACCCGCTGACGGCCTACCAGGGCGCTTTCGCCACCGACCCCACTTCGGCCTTTGGCGGCATCATCGCCTTCAACCGCACCGTGGACAACGCGACGGTAGCGGCCCTGCTAGGCCAGTTCGTGGAAGTGCTGATCGCGCCGTCGTACACTCCCGAAGCCCTCAAGGCGCTGGCGGCCAAGGGCAACGTCCGCGTGCTGCAGGTGCCCCTGGGCCAGGGCCACAACGGCTGGGACATGAAGCGGGTAGGCGGCGGCCTGCTGGTGCAGACACCCGACACGCTCACCCTCAACGAGGATAGCCTGCGCGTGGTCACCCGCGTGCAACCCACGGCGCAACAGATGACTGACCTGCGCCTTGCCTTCCATGTGGCGCATTACGTCAAATCCAACGCCATCGTGTTCTGCCATCAGGGCCGGACCGTGGGCATCGGCGCGGGGCAGATGAGCCGGGTGGACAGTACCCGCATCGCGCGCCGCAAGGCGGAAGATGCGGGTCTGTCCCTGAAAGGCAGCGTCGCGGCATCAGACGCCTTCTTTCCGTTTCGCGACGGCCTCGACGTGATTGCCGAAGCCGGCATCAGCGCCATCATTCAACCGGGTGGCAGCCTGAAGGACAACGAGGTCATCGCAGCAGCCGACGAACATGGCCTCGCCATGGTCTTCACCGGCATCCGCCATTTCCGTCACTGAGTCTCCCATGAAAGTTCTGGTCATCGGTTCTGGTGGACGCGAACATGCCCTGGCCTGGCGTCTTGCCCAATCCCCCAAAGTTTCCCGCGTCTATGTGGCGCCTGGCAATGCGGGGACGGCGCAGGAAGAGGGGGTCTACAATGTGCCCGCGCAGGGTGTGGCCGCCTGGCTGGAATTTGCGCAGCGCGAAGCCATCGGCCTGACGGTGGTCGGCCCTGAAGCCCCCCTGTCCGAGGGCGTCGTGGATGCCTTTCGTGCTGCAGGGCTGGCCATTTTCGGGCCCACCCAGGCTGCCGCACAGCTGGAAGGCTCCAAGGATTTTGCCAAGCGCTTCATGGTGCGCCATGGCATACCCACCGCGTCCTATCAGACCTTCGACGACACCCCCGCCGCACATGCCTATCTGGACCAGGTAGGTGCCCCCATCGTCATCAAGGCCGACGGCCTCGCGGCCGGCAAGGGCGTGGTGGTGGCGCAAACCCTGGAAGAAGCCCACCGCGCCGTGGACGACATCATGGGCGGGGCCCTGGGAGGCGCCGGACACCGGGTGGTCATTGAAGAATGCCTGCAGGGTGAGGAAGCCAGCTTCATCGTCCTGGTGGATGGCGAGCATGTGCTGGCACTGGCCACCAGCCAGGATCACAAACGATTGCTGGATGGTGATGCCGGGCCCAATACGGGTGGCATGGGCGCCTATTCGCCGGCGCCTGTCGTGACCCCGGCCATTCATGGTCGCGTGATGCGCGAAATCATCCTGCCCACGGTCCAGGGGATGAAGCGGGAAGGCGTGCCCTACACCGGCTTCCTTTATGCGGGGCTGATGATCGACGCTGTGGGCACGGTCAAGACGCTGGAGTTCAACTGCCGCATGGGTGATCCGGAAACCCAGCCCATTCTGATGCGCCTGAAGAGCGATCTGCTCGCCCTGCTGGAACATGGCGTGGCAGGCACCCTGGACCAGGTGGATGCCGAGTGGGACCGACGGCCCGCCATTGGTGTCGTCCTGGCAGCAGCGGGCTATCCCACGGCCCCTCGCCGCGGCGACCCCATCACGGACCTCGGCGCTGACGACGCCGAATGCCATGTCTTTCACGCGGGCACTGCGCGCCAGGACAATAAACTGGTCACTGCAGGCGGCCGCGTGCTGTGCGTGAGCGCCATGGGAGACACCTTGCGCATGGCCCGGCAAAAGGCCTACGCGCGGGCCCGGGACATCCGTTTTGAGGGCATGCAGATGCGTACCGACATTGCCTGGCGCGGACTCAAGACCTGAAGACCTGATCGCTCAACAGATCCGCAATGGTGGAGGGCCGACAATGCGCCTTCACCCTTCCTGGCATCACCCGCACCTGCCCTCCAAACTGGCGCTGACAGGCGTGTGCGCTCTTCAACGGGCGCCGTCCCGCGCGGTTGGCACTGGTGGACACCAGGGCCATCTTGAGACGGCGGCAAAGCGCTACGGCATCGGGATGGGCATCCACCCGCACGGCGATGCGCGGCGCCTGTCCGGGTTGCCGATGCCGCCCCCGCAGCGCCACCGGCGTGCGCGCTGCCGCCGGCATCAACCAGGTATGGGCCCCTGGCCAGCGACTATGGGCACGCTGTTGTTGCTCGGTAGTCAGGGGTTGGTGGAATCGCGCTAGTCGTTCTGCCTTGTCGGCGATGACGATCAACCCCTTATGGGCCGGGCGTCGCTTCAATGCCAGCAGGCGTCGCACCCCGCGCGGACTGCGGGGATCGCAACCCAGACCAAACACCGCCTGGGTGGCGTAGGCAATCAATCCGCCGCGTCGCAGGTAGGCGCGCAGGGCACGGGGGGCTTCATGGAGTCGCTGCATGGTGACAGTGTACCGAATGGGGGCCAGACTGTTAGAATCAAGCCATGAGATTCTACATCCGCCCCCTGGTTTTGTTACTGGCTGCCCTGCCGCTTGTTGTAGCGGCTGCCCGTCCCGCCAATCTTGAACCCCTTCCTGACGATGCGCCGCCCCCGCCCCAGGTGGGCGCCGATGCGCCGACGACCGAGCCTCAAGTGACCATCGTCGAGCACGACAGCACCACCTTCGAGGAGTACCGCATAAACGGGCGCCTTTACAAGATCAAGGTGATACCCAAAGTCGGAGCGCCCTACTACCTCATCGATGACCAGGGCGCCAACGTCTGGCGCCGTTACGATGGCCCCGATACCGCAGTGCAGGTGCCCCGCTGGGTGATCCTGGAGTTCTAAAGCCCCGATCCATGGCTGTATTCACTCCCGTATCCCGCGAAGCCCTGTCCCAGTGGCTTACCCAGTATTCTGTCGGCACCCTGCAGGAACAGACGGCCATTGCCGCCGGCATTGAAAACACCAATTATTTCGTCACCACCGACCAGGGCCGTTTTGTCCTCACCCTGTTTGAAAAGCTGCAACCTGCCGAACTGCCCTATTACCTCAATCTGATGGATCATCTGGCACGACGGGACATTCCCTGCCCGAGGCCAATACCCAACCAGCAAGGGCAGTTTTTTGACCTGTTGTGCGGCAAGCCCGCAAGCCTCGTCACGCGCCTCTCGGGTCAATCGCAAATGGCGCCCGGTGTCGTCCATTGCAGTGTTTTTGGCGACCAGGTGGCGCGCCTGCACCAGGCTGCATCTGACTACGCCGCCAACCTGCCCAACCCCCGCGGGCCCTCATGGTGGCTTGCCACGGCAGCCAAAGTCAGGCCTTATCTGGACGCCGTACAAAACGAGCTGCTGACGCGCGAGCTGGCCTTCCAGACGGCGCATCGTTTCGATGCGTTGCCGCGCGGGGCCATCCACGCCGATTTGTTCCGGGACAATGTGCTGTTTGATGGCGAACGCGTGGGGGGGGTCATCGACTTCTATTTTGCGGGCACGGACGCCTGGCTGTATGACCTCGCCATTGTGGTCAATGACTGGTGCATGACGCCAGAAGCCGTACTGGACCCACAACGCGTGCAGGCCCTCGTGGGGGCCTACCAGGCCCGGCGCACGGTATCGGCCGTGGAACGGGACGCCTGGCCGGTCATGCTGCGCGCCGGCGCGCTCCGCTTCTGGCTGTCCCGTTTGTTCGATCTGCACCTGCCCCGCCCGGGCGAGATCATCCATCCTCACGATCCCTCCTGGTTTGAGCGTATCCTGCATCATCACATCGAGAAACCAAGCCCCTGGCCCCTATGACCACACCCCGCCGCGTCCCCTTCATTCGTGGGTTTTACTGGATTTCCGAAGGTTTCCAGCTGGTCTTTCAAAGCCCGTTTGGCTGGATGAAAGTCATCACGCTGTGGTTTGGCTTCACCCTCCTGTGCAGCATGATCATCGCCATCGGGCCCATCCTGTTTTCACTGATGCTGCCCATCCTGTTTGCCGGACTGATGGCAGGCTGCAGGGCCATCGAAAACGGCCAGTCCATGACCGCAGGACATCTCTTTGCCGGCTTTCGCAACAAGCCGGCCCGCCTCATCACCCTGGGGGGCGTCAACGTGCTGGGAGAGCTCATCCTGACCACGATACTGGTGGTCTGGGGAGGGCAGCGCATGATTGAACTTCAGACCCTGTCCATGGATGGCACGGGCAACCTCGAGCAGTTGCAACTGCTGGTTTCCGATCTCACGCCCATGTTCATCACGCTGGCGATCATTCAGGTGATCCTGCTCATGCTGGGCTGGTTTGCACCGGCGCTGCTGGTGTTCAGCGACATGAGCACAAGCCAGGCACTCTCCCTCAGCGGCAAGGCCTGCCTCATCAACACGCTGCCCTTCCTGGCCTATACCGTGGGCATGGGCGCACTGCTGATGGCGCTCGTCACCGCAGCGTTTGCCGTACCGGTGCTGGGAATCCTGTTGTTCATGATGGGCATACCCACCATCATTGCGGCGGTCTATGCCTCGTATCGCGACATCTTCAGCGACGTCATCGACCTCGAAGACAGTCGCTGGACAAGGGTGGAGTGAGGGCGCTCAATGCGCCATGATGGCGGCGGTATCGCGCGCCATCTGCGTCGCGTCCTGAGGCAACTGGAATACGGCGCGCAGGCTGCCGTCGGGGGCAATCAAAAAGAACGAACTGGTGTGGTCCACGCTATAGCTGCTGCCCCCTGGCGCCTCGTCCACGTTGCGGACGTAATAAACCCCAAGATCGCGGGTCAGCGCCTTGAGCGCCGCATCGCTACCCGTTGCCCCGATGAATGCCGGATTGAAGGCCGGGACATACCGCTTCAGCAGCGCGACACTGTCGCGCGGGGCATCTACCGAAATGAACACCACCTGGGGCGGCGGCGTTTTTTCCTGTAACTGATGCGTCACTTGCGAGAGGAGTGCGAGGCTTGTGGGACAGACATCGGGGCAATGCGTATACCCAAACAGCACGAAGGTCCAATGCCCCTCTAGCGTGGCATTGGAAAACTCCCCCTGGGTGGAAGGCAAATGAAATTCGGGCAACGCTCGCCCGTCATCGAGCAGGTTGACCGTAGGGCCCAGCACCGGGGCGGGCCCCCGGAAGCCGTGGGAAAGCCAGAACGCCCCCGCCAGCAGCAGTAGCACCGCTCCTGCGGTCAGTGCCAGGAGGGTGCTGCGTTTCACAGGCTGCGGGCGAGCCTGAAGCCGATGCTGTGAACACGCACGGAGGGATCATCTGCACTGCGACGCACGACGATGAGGTCGGTGGCTGGATTCTGCCAGGATCCGCCCCGCACCACGCGCGACAGGCAGGTTTGCGTAAACTGGGGATACGGGTTCTGGGTCCATGCAGCGCCATTGGTTGGCGCTCCCTGCAGGGTGTCGTGGTAACAATCTTCCACCCATTCCCAGACGTTGCCACTCATGTCATACAGTCCCCAGGCGTTGGCTTTCCTGGTCGCCACCGGATGGGTGCTGTTGCCGCTGTTCTCTTCATACCAGGCCACCTGGTCGAGGTCATTGCCGCCGCAATAAGTCGCCAGTGCGGCGGCCTTGCAGCCGTATTCCCATTCGGCTTCGCTGGGCAACCGGTAATGCTTTCCCGTTTTGGCATTGAGACGCAGGATGAAAATTTGTACATCATCCCAACTGACGTTTTCCACCGGGCATTTGCTGCCGCAGTTGACGAACTCGCTGGGGTTTTTACCCATGATCGCCTGCCATTGACCCTGCGTCACCGGCGTGGTGGCCAGCGCAAAAGGCTTCGGGAAGGTCACCTTGTGGGTATCCTTTTCCCCTTCGCCCATCATGAAACTCCCTGCTGGCAGCACGACCATTTCAGGGCAATCCGGGCAATCATGCACAACACTGGCCGCGTAAACCCCGTCCGCGACCACCCCGAGACCCAACCCCGCCAGCAAAGCCAACACTCTGAACATGTTCCCTCCTCCCCTTTTGTAATGTGATTTTCGTGGGTGCCCCAGTGTAGCCCAGCATCGGGGTTTGCTCAATCTCCACGCTTTTGGTACCATGGCTCGTCCACTTGGAGGGGGATTGGTGGGCGTGACTTTGAAAAACACTACAAATCGAGGGGGTTGTAATGGAAGTTAAAGACATTATGGATCAGGGTTACATGATTATCCCGATCATCCTGTTCGTGGGTGGCATTCTGGTTTCCTGGAATTTGGGCGCCATGGGGCTTGGCCTCGTTGAAAAAAACAGCAAGCAGTAACAAGCGCTTCCAAGGCCATCAGGCCTTATAACAATGGCCTGATGGCGCATTTCAAAGAAATCCTGCCAGGGTGGAACGGTCCACGCAGTGAGGTGGCCTGAAAGTTCTGTGTTTCCTGAAAACGCTGCACCTGATTTGATCTGCCTCCATGCCCACCTCTGACAATCGTTCCCTGGTCAAATTCCTGCTGGTTTCTGCGCTGTCCCTGTTCATTGGGGCCATGCATGGCATGTTGCAGGTATTCCCTCCCATCCGCGCGTGGCTCGATTCCATCGGAAGCCCCTACGGCGGGCCGGGACACATGATCGACCCGTTGGCACATGCCCACATGAACCTGGTGGGTGGCGTGGTCATGCTGGCGATGGGCGTGACGTATTACCTGCTGCCCATTCTGAGCGGCAAGGCCATTTATTCTCAGCGCCTGGTACAGCACTCGTTTTGGTGGATGGCGCTTGGGGTTTACGGCTTTTACATGACCCAGATGGTGTTTGGTTCCTGGGAAGGCTATCTCATGCTGCATGACCGGGTGGCCATGACCGCAGCGCACCATTGGTATGGGCCCATCGTAGCCGTGGCAGGCACCTGCATGGCGGTGGGATTCATGGTGTATTTCTCGAACGTCGTCCTGACGTTGGCCACTACTTCAAGAAACCTCAGCGACCGCCAAGGTTAAGCGGAAAGCGCAAGACCGTTTCCTGGTCATTGCGCCGAAGCCGTACCTGCAACACGGAACGCTCGCCTGGCGCCATCAGGGCTGCCCTGCGAAACACACCTTCCCGCCCATCCTGTATGGCCTGTTTCCACGGATCGTCGTCGGCCGAGCGCACATCCACGAGATAATTCCACCCAGGCTGTCCGTGGCTGTCGGTGATGATCACCAGAAATTCGTTCATGCCGGAGGCGGGTGGGCTTGGCCGGCTTTCCAGACGCACTTCCAGCCCCTGCCACTGCTGCGGCGGGCTGTCGGGCACGCGATCACCGCTGCACCCGCCAAGAAGGGCCAGCAGCCCGAACAGGACCAGCGCACGCCTCCGTGCCCCAGGGGCCTCGCGCATGCTCAGGAATGCTCCTGGGTCGGTTTCGCTGAAGATTCGGGTTGATGCGCCTCAGGGTCAGAATCCAGTCGACCGGCTGCTGCCGACCCGTACATGCGCACCATGAAATAGACAAAAGAACCGGCACCGCCGATATACACCAGGGCCATCGCAAAGCCCCAGTCCAGCCAGCTGCGCTCCTGTCCCGGACGCACCCCCCAGAAGGGAAAGGCCAGCCCCACCCCTACCAACAGCACGACGACGACCACGGCAAAAAACCAGTAGGGCACGGGCTTTTGGGACTCCGGAATCTTTTCCACCAGTTCCCAGTCCTCCAGGCCGCGTTTGGCCTTGCGCTCCTCGTCTGAACCGTATCCAAAATGGTCTGCGGCCTGTGCTCCCCATTCGGAGTGCACCGTGCCCAACGCAGGCGTGGGCTGTTGCTGCTCTGACATGATCTATCTCCCCTGGTGCTGCTCAGAAAAATGCTGGATTGGAAAACGGCTTTGCCAGCCATCGGGTGAGGTGGCCACTACCGTAAAGGCATGCACCCCATGAGGCATCTGGTCGGAAAGCGAGAGGGTTGCGGAAATACGCCCGGCGGCGGCCACTGCCACCGTGGATTCAGAAAGATGATAGTCGCCCGGGGCCAGCCCCTCGACGGACAAATGGACCGTTCCGGGCCGATAGCGCTTGTTGGTGAGCGCCACCCGATAATCCAGGTTATCGCGCGAGGCTTGCACCTCGGCACGGTACGCCGCCAGGTGATAGGGCTCCCAGGTCCACATGCCCCACAGGAACATGCTGGCCCCCAGCGCTGCAATCACGGTCATCCAGCTGCCCCGCGAATGGAGCGACACCATGTTGTTGCGAAAATGAATCCGCGTTTCCTTTTGTTCCTTACGCTCGCCCACTTCAAAGCGCAGCAGCCCGGGAACCTGTTTTTTGGCATGCAGCCGGTTGCACGCATCGATACATTCGCCGCAGTTGATGCAACTGTCGTAAATGGCCGTCTTGCGCGGATCGATGTCGATGAAGCAGGAAGTCACGCAATAATTGCACTTCTCGCAATCGCTGGAACGGCTGGCGTCGTAAGTGACGTGCAGCGTTTCGCGCGTGCGGAAACTATGCTGCCAGACGCGGTAGACGCAGGCAAAGCGGCACCAGAAATGTCGGATCACCGCCACATCAATGAAAATGATCAACACAAAGACCGCATAGATCCAATGCAGGGAGCCTGCCAGTTTGGGGTCGGCGCGCCAGGTGATGAAGGACCAGACGGTAGCGGGTGGATAAAAATAGAACAGGGGGATGAGCCCAAACAACAGGGAGGCCCCAAGAAACGCGAGACCCAGCATGGTCCAGTTCACGACCTTGTTCTTGGCTGAGGCCACGATCGGTGCATCGCCTTCCAGGCTGACCTCGGCACGCTTTCCCAGCAGTTTGTGGGTCATGAAGTTGGCCCATTCCGCCAGGATGTTCTGGGGACAGACCCAGCCGCAGAAAACGGTTCCTGCCGTGGAGTAGAGCATCACCAGGGCACTCAAGAGCATGATCCAGAGCCCTGCAATGAGGAAGAAATCGGAAAACCAGATCTGGCGGTCCAGCACCACCAGCGCGCCGGCACTGGGATCGATGCGGAACAGGCCAGTAGCCGGCACCAATACCACCAGCAACACCGAGAGCGCCTGAACGAGGCGCCGGCGCTGGTGGTAATAGGTGGGCGAAGCCAATACAGAACTCATGATCATCCTATGCTAATTCTTCGCCGACCTGGCCTCGCGGTCAAGGGGACTTTGTTGCAGCAGACGCAACCGTGTGTCCTCAGCCTGGGGATCGCCCCGGCTGACCTGATCATGCCATAAGGCACGCAACGCATCCGTTTGCCAGGGGTTCATCTCCAACAGCTTTTTTAATGCCTGCTGGCGGTCCAGCCCGCGCGCCACGGCGCCATCCAACCGGGACAGCATCAGGTCCGACAGGGCGTAAGCCGTCCAGCGGTCGTGGGGATTGGCTTCAAAAGCCATGCCGATCAGGCGGTCTGCCTGGTTGGCCTGCCCACGCATGGCGGCCACCCAGCTGCGCGCCAGCAGTTCGGTTCCGATGTAAGCGCGTTCAAACTCGGGTTGCAGCTTCGGCGGCACCTGTAACAGGGCCTGTGCCTGCTCCACCCGTGGGCGGATATCCAGCAATTGCTGCAACAGCCTCGAAACATCCATATTCGACCCGTAACGCACGCGCGGCAGGCGAAACTCAATGACGGGAGCCCATTCATCCTGCACAGGGCCCGGGTCCGTCACGATGGGACCCCAGTAGCGCCCCAGCCAGGTCATCGCTCCCTCTCCCGCCGTGGCATCGCGTTGCTGTGCGGGGTCAAGACGCTGCAGGTTCTCCAAAACGGCCGGAGCCCCCAGCCAGGCACCGCGCGGCCCCACCAGGGCCAGATGCATGCCATCCAGAAACAATTGCCCCTGAGGAAACACCGCATGAAAACTGCGCAACACCACCTGCAAGGATTCCGGATCGAACTGATTGAGCGCCAGCCATTGCACGAACAGCCCCTGCGGCGTCAGTCGCGCCCGCGCCCGCTCGAATTGCTGCACGGACAGCAGGGAGCTTACCCCGGCAAGATCCGGATGAAACAGGTCGCCGATGATCACGTCGTACTGGGCTGAACCGGCACTCAGAAAATGGCGCGCATCGTCCTGGTCGATGGTCGTATGACGCAATACCTCCTGATTGAGCGGCGCAAACCACTGCTGCGCTGCCACAATGGCGCCGCGGGATAGCTCTACGGCACTACGCTGCAATTCGGGATAGGGTGCGCTGCCGGCGTCCGCGATGCCCGTGCCCAGCCCCAGGAACAACACCGAGTGCGGTGCCGGGTGCAACAACAACGGCAAACGCGACTGGTTGCCCTGCACGAAAACGGCGGTGGGCTCGGTGGAGGCATCGCGACGCTGCAGATCGGTCAGCAAGATGCGCTGGCCGTCGGCCTGCTCGACGACCTGAGTGATGGCAATGGCGTCTTCGTAGCGGTACAGGTCGCGGCTGCCCGAGAGCGCCTGGGGCAGTAGTGCCGAGGCCGGCGGCAGTGCCGCAAGGCTGTAACCGGCAACGCCCAGGAGCAGCAATGCCGGAGCCATCCAGCGCTTCAGGGGACGATTCCAGGTCAGCCCCAACAGCAACATGGCGAGTGCCGCCAGCACTAGCGTGGCCGCCGTGCCCACCCAGGGAATCAGCAATCCTCCAGCCAGGATCGCGCCCAATGCCGCCCCGAGGGCATTGGCACCGTAAAGCTCCAGGCCGCTGCTCTGGGATTGGCGCGCGAGGATCGGCAGCCAGGCGCCCAGCACCAAGGTGACGGGAAGCGTCAGGGCCAACAAGGCGCCCCCTTCCATGATGAGTGCCAAGCCCAACGTGCTCCAGTGCGCCTGTTCCACCCAGGCCGAAACCCAGGGCAGCGCCCACAGACCCAGCAAGGCAAACACGGCGCCGCACCAGGGTAGCCATGCCACTCCACGGGTGCCCTGGTACCGTGATGCCAACAGGCTACCCAGTCCAATGCCGCTCAGAAACACAGCCAGGATCAGGGCCAGCACATATTCGGTGCGCAACAGGACGAGGCCGAACAGGCGCGTCCAGGCCACTTCCAGCATCAGACTGGCCCCCCCCAACGCGCCGTAGGAGAGCAGGAGGGAAACCGGCGGGGAAGGAAGTTGGGGGAAATTGGGGCCAACCCCCAATTTTGGGGGGTGACCCAA
>VFSW01008071.1_pt1 | contig 15179 bp, 28 predicted proteins | sample 5358111 | NCBI WGS metagenome assembly VFSW01 (sample SAMN11554181, study PRJNA540505) | mine drainage metagenome | isolation source: sediment from site ElyBrook_90M | place: USA: Ely Copper Mine, Vershire, VT | collected 2017
ACTCCGTAATTTTATCGTCGCGCAGGTAGCCAATTTCGCGCATCTTCTCTCGCAGCTCGTCCAGGCTCTTTTCGCCAAAGTTGCGGATGGACATAACCGCTTCATCACCCTTCTCAAGCAGCTCGAGCACGTCACCGACAGTGGTGATACCCGTGCGCTTGAGGGAATTGAATACCCTCACCGAAAGGTCAAGGTTTTCAATTGGGGTCTCCGCAGCTTCGCTGGTCAGGTGAGCGCCGGTCACTTCGGCAGTGATGCCGATGGACAGGGTTTCCTCACTGATCCCTGAAATGAAACGCAGGTGATCGATGAGGATCTTTGAGGACAGGCCCAGGGCAACTTCAGGGGTTACAGTGCCATCCGACCAGATTTCCAGCACGAGCCGGTCGTAATTGGTGCTTTGACCAACGCGGGCGTTGGCCACAGTCCAGTTAACGCGGCGGATCGGGCTGAAAATGGCGTCTACGGGCAGCTCACCGATCGGCAGGCGGCCGCTGCGCTCATTGGCGGGGGAATATCCCCGGCCGAGCTCGACGGTCATGTCGATTTCGAGGCGAGTTTTGCTGTCGTCTACCGTGAACAGATAAAGATCAGGGTTGATGATTTCAACTTCGGGTGGCGCCTGGATATCGGCGGCAGTGACCACGCCATCGCCGCGCACATCCAGATGCAGATGGGCCGATTCAACGTCGTGCAGGAGCATGCGCAGTTGTTTGATCTGCAGCATCACCTGGATGACGTCTTCACGCACGCCCGGGATGTCGCTGAATTCGTGCATCACGTCGGTGATGCGAATGGACGTTACCGCTGTGCCATCCAGAGACGAAAGCAGCACCCGCCGCAGAGCGTTGCCCAGGGTTACCCCATAGCCACGCTCGAGAGGGCTGATAATAAACTTGCCATAATTGCGAGCTTCAGCTTCGCGCTCGACTTTTGGCGTTACCATATTAATGAGACCAGTCACGATTTTATCCTCCCCGACGCACCCATGTGAAACCGCGCGCCGGATAAGTCAGCTCTTAGCGTGAGTAGAACTCAACGATGAGCTGTTCGTTCAGGCTCCCGTCAATCTCCGAGCGCTCCGGCAGACGGACAACCCGTCCGGTAAGGCTCTTGACATCACGGTCCAGCCACACGGCGCAATTGCGCTTTTCGGCATAATCTGGCAGTTCCTTGAAGAAGGGATGCTTGCGGCTGCCTTCACGCACTTCGACCTTATCTCCGGGGCGCAGCAGAATCGATGGAATATCGGTGCGTACGCCGTTGACCATGAAATGGCCATGGGTTACGATCTGGCGCGCCTGGGCGCGATTCTCAGCCAGGCCCATGCGGAATACTACATTATCAAGGCGCAGCTCCAGGGTTTGCAGCATGTTCAGGCCGGTCAGGCCGCGGCGATGCTGAGCCAGGCCAAAGTAGCGGCGGAACTGGCGTTCCAAAACGCCATAAATACGGCGTGCCTTCTGCTTGGCCCGTAACTGGCGAGCGTAATCCGATTCACGGTCGCTGCTGCCGCGGGAACCCGTCTTGCCATGGGCGCCTGGGACGTAGCTTCGCTTCTCAAAGCTGCATTTTGGGCTGAAGCATCGAGCACCCTTCAGAAACAGTTTTTCACCTTCACGCCGGCATAAACGACACACCGGACCTAAATACCTTGCCATATTGTTCCCTCTCCTTTACACGCGGCGCTTCTTGGGCGGACGGCAGCCGTTATGCGGCACCGGCGTAATATCTGCGATTGAGCGTACCTTCAATCCCATCGACTGCACGGCCCGGATGGCGCTTTCGCGTCCAGGACCAGGTCCTTTAACAATCAGATCAACTTCCTGGATGCCCATTGCGATAGCGGCCTTGATGGCCTGTTCAGCGGCCAGGCGGGCGGCAAAAGGGGTGCTCTTGCGGCTGCCCTTGAAGCCGGCCGATCCGGCGCTGCCCCAGCAAACTGCATTGCCCTGGGGATCGGTGACGGTCACAATGGTGTTGTTAAAGGACGCGTACACATGAACCTGCCCTGAAGATAGGGTTCGCTTCACTTTGCGGGCGGTGGTTGTGGTACGACGCGTTTGGCGTACATTTTGTGCCATAGTACCTTCCTATACCAAATTTCTCTAAATGGTTGCTAAACAACCCTGTCTGCCATCTGACTGCGGCCGGGCAGCCGCGGGGGAGAGGACCCGAACCCGGTCGCAGATCGTAGATTAGCGCAGGATTATTTCTTCGCAGCCCCACGGCGGCGACCACGACCGGCAACGGTCTTCTTAGGACCCTTGCGAGTGCGGGAGTTGGTACGCGTGCGCTGACCATGCACCGGCAAATTCCGGCGATGGCGCATGCCACGGTAACAGCCAATCTCGATCAGCCGCTTGATATTCATCTGCACCTCGCGGCGCAGATCGCCTTCCACTTTATAGTTCTTCGAGATGTAATCGCGCAGCAGGCTCAGGTCCGATTCGGTGAGGTCCTTTACCCGGATGTCAGGATTAACCTTGGTCGAAGCAATAATCGTACGGGCCCGGGTTGGGCCAATTCCGTACAGGTAGCTCAGAGCTATCTCAACCCGCTTATTGCGCGGAAGATCAACGCCTTCAATTCTCGCCATATGCTTTTATCCCTGTCGCTGCTTATGCTTTGGGTTTTCGCAAATCACAAACAGATTGCCGTGTCGCTTGACGATTTTGCACTTAGCACAGCGCTTTTTAATGGATGGTGAAACCTTCATGATTTGCTCCTTCGTTTTTCAACCTCACGCGACCTATCTTGCGCAGGTTATCTCCAAGAATAGAACTATTTTCGTCCAACCTGCGCAAGGAGTTTCCCCGGCAAGGTCTTTTCCGGCAATATGCGCCAAAGGCGCAATTATACCGATTCTTTCCTTAATTGTCCAGGCCCAAAAATCTGAGCCGGGGCCGTACCATCTCCGAGCAGGGTCAGAATAACCGGCCCGTTTTCGGTGATCGCCACACTGTGCTCGAAATGGCACGTGAGCGACCCGTCTTCCGAAGCCACAGTCCAATCGTCGGGCAGAACCCGGGTCATGGCCGTCCCCACCAGCACCATCGGTTCGAGGGCGATGGTCATTCCGGTGCGCAGCGGCATGCCCCGGCCTGGAGTGCCATAATTGGGCACCTGTGGACCTTCGTGCATGCGCCGCCCTACCCCGTGCCCCGTGTATTCACGGACCACGAAAAAACCGCGGCTTTCAACGTACTGCTGGACAGCGGATGAGACATCGCCAACATGATTGCCGGGTACCATTTTTGCAATCCCGGCATACAGCTATGCTTCGGTGACTTCGAGCAGCTTGCGTGCTTTATCCGAAATCTCGCCGACGGGCGCCGTGAAGGCCGAATCGCCGACGAAACCTTCGTAAACCGTTCCCACATCCACCGTAACGATATCCCCTTCTTTTACTTTGCGCTTCTTGTTGGGGATACCGTGCACCAGCTCGTCATTTACGCTGACGCAGGAACCGGCCGGATATGGGTACGGACCTGGATAATTTTTAAAGGGCGAATAAACACCGTAATTCTTCAAAACTTCTTCTGCTGCCGCATCGATATCCCATGTGGAAACTCCCGGCCGGATAACCTTGTATGCTGCTTGCAGGGCTTCAGCGTTAATTCGACCGGCAATGCGCATGATCTCGATCTCTTGCGGAGTTTTAATGGTAATCTGGCGATCCCAGGACATCATTTCTACCTGCTCTTTTCGATTGCGGCCAGCAGGTCCACTGCCACCTGGTCGATGGCTTTTGTCCCATCGATCTCGGCCAGCAGGGCTCGCTGGCGATAATATTCAATAAGGGGCGAGGTTTGGGCAAAGTAGACCCGGATGCGGTTCTGCACCGTTTCAGCCTTGTCGTCCTCACGTTGGTAAAGTTCAGATCCATCCACGTCGCAGGTGCCAGCCACTTTCGGTGGGTTGTACTTTGCGTGGTATACGTGGCCTTCAGCCCGGCAGGTCCAGCGTCCGCTGAGGCGTTCGATCAGCACCTCGGACGGCACCGAGATATACGGCACGCAGTTCACCCGCCCGCCGATGGCGCCAAGCATGGCAGCCAGCGCATCAGCCTGGGCCGGAGTCCGGGGGAAGCCATCCAGCAGGGCGCCTTTGGCGCAGTCGGGGCGGCTCAGGCGTTCTTTCACCATGGCTATGGTCACATCATCTGGCACGAGCTCGCCGCGATCCATGTAACTCTGCGCAAGCTGGCCAAGCTCTGTTTTCAGCTTGCGGTTCTCGCGGAACAGATCGCCCGAAGAGACGTGTACCAGGCCCAGCTTATCAACGATCAGCTCTGCCTGCGTGCCCTTGCCCGCTCCGGGCGGCCCTAACAAGATGATATACGTCGCCATGGTGCTAACCCTTGATCAGGCTTTCGTCGTAGCCGTGCAGTTTGAGCTCGGTTTCGATGATGGAGAAGGTATCGCGCACCACACCGACCACGATCAGCAAACCAGCCGAAGAGATCAGCAGCAAACCCGCGCTCGACCCACCCACTGTTACCGGCAGTATCACACCTAGAATGTACGGCAGCACAGCCACGATGCCCAGGAACAGAGCCCCCGGCAGAGTAATGCGCCGCTGCACTTTGTTCAGGTATTTCTGGGTTGGTGCGCCGCGCACCACACCCGGAATCTGGGCGCCCTGCTTCTTGAGGTTATCGCCGTAGTTCTGCTGGGTGAAGAGCACGTCGGTGTAGAAGAACGTGAACACGACCACCATCAAGAAGTAGAACAGGGCGTACCACAGGTTATTGCCACCGAAAGTATCACGGATGCCCGAGGCTAGGCTTGCGACCCAGGCCGTCTGGCTGTTGACAAAGAAGCTGGCAATAATGGCAGGGAAGGTCAGGATGGACTGAGCAAAGATCAGCGGGATCATGCCGGCCATATTGACCATCAGGGGCAGGTTGCTGCGCACCGGCATCGACATGCGGTTGCCGATACGCCGGCCGGGGAAGAGCACCGGCACGTTGCGACGCCCCTGCTGAACGAAGACGATTGCGAAGATTGCCAGGACCATGATCGCCAGCACCACCAGCAGGATCCACCACCCATTGACTGCATCGCTGAGGATGGAGCTGAGGTGGCTGGGCATGCGGGCTACGATGCCTGCAAAGATGATCAGAGAAAGGCCCTGGTTGGGGATGCCGTATTCAGAGATGAGCTGTCCCAGCCAGATGCCGAACATCGTGCCGCCAATCATGGTGACCAATGCGGTGGCAGTGGGCAGGAACGTACCGTAACCGGTGATAACGTTGCTAACAGAGGTATTGAGCAGGCTGGCGAAGATGTTCACCTGACCAACTGCCGAAAGCAGAGCCATCGGCACCGTCAGGATAACAGTCCAGCGTTCCATCCACTTCTGGCCCTCACGCGGGTTCTCTTGCATCCGGCGTTCCAGGGCAGGGATGATCGGCACCAGGAGTTGCAGGATAATTTGGGCGGTAATATAAGGATACACACCCATCGCCAGGATCGAGAAATTCGTAATCGTACCGCCGGATAGCATGTCCAGCAAGTTGATGATGTTGCCGCCCGCCCCCTGGACGCTCCCGAGGCCAGCAATCACGGTGTGATTAATCCCCGGGACAGGGATATTTGCTGCCAGGCGATAAAGCACAAGCAGGGCAAGCGTAATTAACAACTTCTTGCGGATATCTTCCGACTTCCAGAGGTAACGCCAGGCTGATCGTTTCATCTGTACTCCTCAGGGTGGGTCAAGAGACTCACCTAGATCAATTCCACCGATCCACCCGCGGCTTCGATCTTCGCGCGGGCGCTTTGGCTGACACGATGGACGCTCACTTTGAGCGCTACCGTAATTTCACCGCGGCCAAGGATCTTCACCGGGCGGGCAGCTTTGGAGACCATTCCAGCCTCAGCCAGAACATCCAGCGTCACCTCGGTGCCAGCCGCGAAACGGCCAAGCTGATCAAGGTTGATTTCATTATAGCGCACCCGGTTCGGGGGGGTGAATCCTTCTCCACGAATGAAGGGCAGGCGTCGGAAGATAGGTAGAGAGCCGCCCTGTCGATACAGGTGACCACCGCTACCGGCACGCGCCAGCTGGCCTTTGGTACCCCGGCCTGCGGTTTTACCGCCGCCGGCGCTGATCCCAATTCCCAGGCGCTTGCGACCCTTCTTAGCCCCATCATTTGGCTTAAGTTCATGCAGTTTCATCGCTTTACCTGTTCTTTACTTTACTTCTTCGATCTTTACCAGATGATTAACCTTGGAAAGCATCCCGCGCAGGGACGGTGTATCTGCGTGCACCACCGTTTCGTTCAGGCGGTGGAAGCCCAGTGCGCGGACTGTTTTCTTATGGGTCACAGAGTAACCAATGGCGCTCTTAACCAGGGTGATGCGCAGCATCTTGGGGGTGTCAGTCATGTTTCCTCCGCTCCCAGAAAGGCATCAGTTCCTTCAAAGGTTTGCCGCGTCGTGCAGCTTCAACCTCAGGATTCTTGAGCTGCTCAAGCGCCAGGAAAGTGGCTTTCACCACGTTCAAGACGTTGGCGCTGCCCAGAGACTTGGTCAAAATATCGCGCAGGCCGGCTGCTTCCAAAACGGCGCGTACGCCGCCTGCTGCGATAACACCCGTACCTGGGGAAGCCGGCTTGAGCAAGACGATGGCGCCGCCGGTTTTCCCAATAACTTCGTGCGGCACCGTGGTGCCCATGATAAAGACCGGGTGCATATTCTTGTGAGCGCGGTCGGTCGCCTTTTTCATGGCATCGGGCACGGCGTTAGCCTTGCCAATGCCGATCCCCACTTTGCCGTGGTTGTCGCCGGAGACAATCGTCACCCGGAATTGGAAACGACGGCCACCTTTGACCACTTTGGCGACGCGGGCGATCTCGATCACGCGTTCGTCAAAAGATTGTTCTACTGATTGATAATCATTATCCATAGTTCAGGCCCTTTTTTATCGCGAAAGTCAATCTGTTCGCCTAGAACTCCAGGCCAGCCTCGCGGGCGCCATCAGCCAGCGCTTTGACACGGCCAATGTACTTGAAACCACCGCGATCAAAGACAACCAGCTTGATGCCCTTATCCAGGGCTCGCTTGGCGACCAGTTGGCCTACCTTCTTGGCCTGTTCGGTCTTTTTCAGGCCCTTGATTTGCTCACGCAGCTCATGGTCAACGGTTGAAGCCGTCGCCAGGGTCTGGCCAGCTTCATCATCGATAACCTGGGCATAAATCTCAGCCAGGCTGCGGAACACATTCAAACGCGGGCGGGCAGGCGTGCCAGCAAGGTGTTTGCGCACGCTTTCATGCCGCCGTTCTCGAGCTTCAGCACGGGTTTTTTTAGCCATAAACCATCACCTTACTTCTTGCCTTTTGCTTTGCCGGCTTTGCCTGCCTTGCGGCGGACCTTTTCGCCGTGATAGCGAACACCCTTACCCTTGTAGGGTTCGGGAGGGCGAATTGCGCGGATGTCCGCAGCCACCTGGCCGACGAGTTCTTTGTCGAATCCGCGGATCTTGATCTGGCGGATCTTCGGTTCAACGTCAAAGGAAATCCCGGCCGGCGGCTTAAATTCCACCGGGTGCGAGAAGCCCAAAAACAACATCAGGTTGACACCGCTCATCTCAGCGCGGTAGCCCACGCCTTCCACGTCCAGCAGAAGCTCAAAGCCTTTGCTGACGCCCGTCACCATGTTGTTCAATAATGCGCGAGTCGTTCCATGAAGGGCGCGCACGTTCTTTTCCTCGGAATCCCGGGTCACCAGGATCTGGTCGTTTTCGAGCTTAATGCCGATAACGGGCGAGAAAAGGCGCTGCATTTCACCCTTCGGTCCCTTGATATGCACATCCTGTCCATTGACCAGGACCTGCACACCGGCGGGAACAACTACGGGTAATCGTCCAATTCGAGACACGGTTTTTTCCTCCTTCTCTCCGGCCTACCAGACCTTGCAGAGGATTTCGCCGCCCACACCCAACTGGCGAGCCCGCTGACCGGTCATCACGCCCTTAGGAGTGGACAGAATGGCGATACCCATCCCGGAGAGAACCCAGGGGATATCTTGCTTACGGGTGTAAACCCGCCGGCCAGGTCGGCTGACGCGTACCATGCCGGTGATTACGGGGTGGCGCTCGCGGCGCTCACCAACGTATTTCAAACGCAGCCGCAGAATCTTTTGAAAAGAATTCTCGCCGTCAGCCACTTCAAAACCTTCAATAAACCCTTCTTCCTTGAGAATGCGGGCAACTTCGGCTTTCAAGCTGGAAGTGGGCATGGCCACCAGGGCCTGACCAACTCCCTGGGCATTGCGGATGCGGGTCAACATATCAGCAATCGGATCATTAACACTCATTCTCTATTCCTCCGTGCTGGTTTACCAGGACGACTTCGTAACGCCGGGGATCTGCCCTTGCAGAGCAAGCTCTCGGAAGCAAATGCGGCACAGGCCAAAACGGCGCATGTAGCCACGCGGCCGACCACAAATCCGGCAGCGGTTGCGTACCTGGATGGGGCTGCGGCGCCGCATTTCACGATACATCATGCACTTCTTTGCCATATTAACCCTTCCTGAAAGGCATGCCCAGCAAGGTTAGCAAGGCAGCTGCCTGGTCGTCAGATGGAGCATTGGTCACGATCGTAATTTCCATACCGCGGACCTTATCGATTTTATCGAATTCGATCTCGGGGAAAATCAATTGTTCGCGCAGTCCCAACGTATAATTGCCGCGGCCATCAAACGCATCGGCCGATACACCGCGGAAATCGCGCACACGGGGCAGAACGATGTTCATCAAGCGGTCCAGGAAGGACCACATGCGCTCGCCGCGCAGCGTAACTTTGGCGCCAATAGATCGGCCTTCGCGCAGTTTGAAGTTCGCGATGCTTTTGCGAGCCTTGGTGACGATCGGCTTTTGGCCGGTGATCTGTACCAGGTCGCTTACCGCGGCTTCAAGCGCTTTGGGGTTATCCATCGCCTCGCCCAGGCCAATGTTCACCACAACCTTTTTCACAGCAGGGACCTGCATGACGTTGGTATAGCCCTGAGACTGGAGCAAGGCGGGAACAATTTCCTTTTGATACCGTTCTTTCATTCTATTCATCTTTTACTCCCGGCCGTTATCCATCAATTACGGCATCGCATTCTTTGCAGACGCGCGCAACTGAGTCTCCCTGGCGGGAGAATGAAACACGCGTTGTTTTGCCGCATTTCGGGCAAACCAGCATCACATTTGCGATGCGGATCGGACCTTCAAACTTCAGCAGCCCCGGGGAAACTGTGCGACCTTGCGCCTGGACCTGCTTCTGATGTTTGGTGCGCAGGCTGACGCCCTGCACCACGATCGTACCTTTTTCTGGATCAACTTTGATGACCTCGCCGCGTTTCCCCTTATCGTCCTCACGGCCGCTGATCACTTCCACTTGATCGCCTTTGCGAATTTTATTCATGGCTCCGCTCCTGTGCTCTCATGCCCTAAACAACTTCCGGGGCCAGAGAGATAATCTTCATGAACCCTCTCTCACGCAGTTCGCGAGCCACTGGCCCAAAAATGCGGGTACCTTTAGGGTTCTGACCATCCGTATCCAGGATCACGGCCGCGTTGTCATCAAAGCGGATCGTAGAGCCGTCTTCTCGCCGCCACTCTTTGGCAGTGCGCACGATGACTGCTTTCACAACTTCGCTCTTTTTCACCGAACCCTGCGGGGCTGCCGACTTGACTGTAGCCACGACCACGTCACCGACGTGGGCATACTTGCGAGTAGAGCCCCCGGTCACATGAATGACCAGCAGTTCCCGCGCCCCGGTATTATCAGCAACTTTCAATCGGGTCTCGTGCTGAATCATAGCTTAGGCTCCTTCAGCAGCATCTGCGGAAACAGCCGGCATGTTCTGCCGCTTGATGATCGATTCCACCACCCAGCTTTTGTCGTGAGACAGCGGACGGGTTTCAACAATCTGAACTTCGTCGCCAATCTGGCAGCCAAGCTCATCCTGAGCCTTTACCCGTTTGCTGGTGTGCACAACCTTTTTGTACAAAGGATGGCGGAAAGTGCGGCTGATCTCGACCACCACGGTCTTCATCATTTTGTTACTGGTGACGACACCAATTAACCGACGCCGTTCATTCATTACTTACCTTCCTTTTCCGCCAGCCCTCGTTCGCGCAGGACAGTTTCATAAACTGCGATTTGGCGGCGCATTTTCTTCAGACGGCTGGTATCGGTTAACTGCCCGGTGATGACCTGGAAACGGAGGTTCATCAATTCCTGGCGCGAGTCCGTCAGCTTCGTCTCAATTTCACCGATCGATAATAACTTGATCTCAGACGGCTTCATTCTTGTTCTCCTTCATCTTCGCTTTTGGCATGAGCCTGTTGAACTTCATGCCGCGCGACCACTTTGGTTTGGATGGAGAACTTGTAAGAGGCCTGGGTCAGGGATTCAATCGCCGTCTCAGTATCCAGGCCGCCCACCTCGAACATCATCCTGCCCGGTTTGACAACGGCCACCCAATATTCCACATTCCCTTTGCCTTTACCCATACGGGTTTCCGGGGGCTTCTGGGTATAGGGTTTGTCCGGGAAAATGCGAATCCACACTTTTCCACGGCGCTTCATTACGCGCACCAGGGCACGGCGGCCTGCTTCGATCTGGCGAGCCGAAACCCAACCGGGTTCCAGGGCTTGCAGACCGAATTCGCCGAATGATACTTCGGCGCCGCGCAGGGCCTTGCCTCGCATCCGGCCGCGCATTTGCTTGCGGTATTTAACACGCTTTGGCATCAACATGGTTGCTACCTCATCTATTACTCACGTTATAACGACTTCGCCTTCGGACCTGCATCTGAAGCAGTACTCGTGGATCAGCCGTTCTTTCGTACTATTTCAATCGTTCCTGCGACGCTAATCGCTAACGTAAACACCCTCGGTAGGCTCGGCTTTTTCTTCCACCGCCGGCAGAACCTCGCCCTTATAGACCCACACTTTGACGCCAATGGCGCCATACTGGGTCATAGCCTTGTAGCGGGCAAAGTCCATATCGGCACGCAGAGTCTGCAGTGGAACGCGGCCTTCGCGCAGCCAGACGGTACGGGCCATTTCGGCGCCGCTCAACCGGCCAGCAACTTCGATCTTGATACCCTGTGCGCCCTGGCGTAAAGCCTGCTGGATGGCACGCTTCATTGCCCGGCGGTAGCTGATGCGCCGTTCGATCTGGCTGGCGATGTTCGCAGCTACCAGGTAGGCATCGCAATCGGGCGACTTGATCTCTTTGATCTCAAGGTCGATCTTCTTACCGGTAAGAGCCTCAAGGCTCTGGCGGATCTGCTTGACCGTATCGCCTTTGCGACCAATAAGGATACCGGGCTTGGCAGTGTGAACCACCACCTTCACCTTACCGGGGAAGCGTTCCACTTCCACCCGGGATACACCCGCTTTTTCAGCTTCATCGTGGATCAGATCGCGAATGCGGAAATCCTGGTGCAGTTGATCAGTGTATTCAGCTCCCTCGGCATACCAACGCCCTAGCCAGGGCTGGTTGATGTTCAGACGAAATCCAATGGGATGAACTTTACGACCCATATGCTCTCCTGGTTTCTCTCTTCAAACTCGCCGCTATTCCCGCTCGCGCAGGACAACGGTAATATGAGAAGCACGCCTCAGAAGCGGCTTGAAACGCCCGCGCGCCCCAAAGATCCGCCATTTACGGGTAGGGGCCTCGTCGGCAGTGATGCGGTAGATGAACAGCTCGTCGCGGCTGACGCCAAAATTCTCTTCAGCGTTGGCTACGGCCGAGGCCAGAACCTTGTGAACGTGGAAAGCTGCCACCTTGGGGGTGAACTTTAGCAAATCCAGGGCCTGAACGGCCGGTTTCCCACGCACCAGATCTACCACCAGGCGAACCTTCTGGGCAGAAACACCACAATTCTTTAATTCAGCTCGAATATCGGTTGCCATGGCTTACTTACCTTTTGTGGCCGAAGAAGACTTTTCGCCCAAGTGGCCGCGGAAGTGGCGGGTGGGGGCAAATTCGCCCAAGCGATGGCCAACCATGTTTTCGGTCACATAAATCGGCACATGGCGGTGTCCGTCATGAACGGCGATGGTGTGTCCCACCATCTGCGGGAAGATCGTGCTGTCCCGGCTCCAGGTGCGAATGACTTTCTTCTCGCCCTTGGTGTTCATGGTTTCGATTTTCTTGAGCAGCTTCGGTTCAATATATGGACCTTTTTTAAGCGATCGTGACATCTTTACGTCCCTCTCTTTTCAAACCCGGTTACCCGGGTCTGAAAAAGACTTCCTACCGCCCGCCGGCCGCATTGCGGCGACGAACAATAAACTGGTTGGACCACTTGTTGCGGCGGGTCTTATAACCCAGGGTAGGCTTGCCCCACGGGCTTTTCGGGCTAGGCATGCCGATTGGCTGACGGCCTTCACCACCACCGTGCGGATGATCGCGCGGGGACATTGCAGAACCACGCACCGTCGGGCGGATACCCATGTGGCGCTTGCGTCCAGCCTTGCCCAGCTTGATATTACTGTGATCCAGGTTACCCACCTGACCGATCGTGGCGTAGCACACCTGGGGGACCAGGCGAACTTCACCAGAGGGCAGGCGTACCTGAGCATAGTCGCCTTCTTTGGCCAGCAGTTGGGCTGCTGCACCGGCTGCCCGAGCTAGCTGGCCGCCTTTGTTTTCCTTCATCTCAACATTGTGGATCAGCGTACCAACCGGAATGTTGGAGATAGGCATGCTGTTGCCGGGGCGGATTTCGGCCGAAGGGCCGGCTATCACAACATCGCCAGCCTTAAGACCGAGCGGGGCAACAATGTAAGTTTTTACGCCATCGGCATAATGCAGAAGCGCCAGGCGAGCCGTGCGAGCCGGATCATATTCGATTGCGGCAACCGTAGCAGGGATATTGCGCTTGGTGCGCTTGTAATCCACTAAACGGATGTACTGGCGGCTGCCACCGCCGCGATGGCGGACGGTTACACGGCCATAGGCATTGCGGCCGCCAAAACCTTTGCGCATCACCATCAAAGAGCGTTCGGGCTGCTTATTTTTGGTAATTTCTTCGAACGTGTAGCCGGTCATGCCGCGCAGGCTGGGGGTTACGGGTTTATAAATCTTTACGGCCATTACTGCGCCCCTTCGAAGAACGGAATAGTATCACCGGCTGCCAGCGTAACGATCGCTTTCTTGTAACCGGGTTCACGCACCAGCATCCGGCGTGATTTGGCCTTTCGGCCGCGCTTTGCCGGCATATTGATCACATTCACCCGCAGCACCTTAACATCGAACACGGTCTCAACCGCATCTTTGACCTGGGTTCGGGTGGCAAAAGAGGCTACTTCGAACACAAATTGATGCAGACGATTGACCTGATAATTCGATTTTTCAGTGACCAGCGGGCGGCGGAGAACATCATAAATCGTTGTCATATGTCACTTCTCCTAGCCCAGGTTGGCCTTGATGACATCCAGCGCTGCCAGCGGCAGCACAACCTTATCGAAGACCAGCAGGTCACGGACGTTCAGATAACTGGCAACCAGGACCTTGGTGTCGGGCAGATTGTTAGAGGCGCGGATTACGCCTTCATACACCGCCTTATCGGAGATGAGCACCAGAGCGCTGCTCGCCCCGACCAGGTCGTTCAGAGCCTTGGCCATGAGGCGGGTTTTGGGCTCCACGAGCTTGAGCTCATCCACCACCACCAGACCGGCGTCCTGCGCCTTGACGGTCAAAGCCGAGCATAATGCGGCGCGGCGCATCTTGCGCGGCATCGCCAGCTCGTATGAGTGCGGGTGCGGGGTGTGAACACCACCGCCGCCCTTCCAATGCGGGGCCCGGGTTGAACCCTGGCGCGCCCGGCCGGTTCCCTTTTGCTTCCAGGGCTTGCGGCCGCCGCCCGAGACTTCGCTGCGGGTCTTGGTGTCATGCGTACCCAGGCGGGCGTTCGCCTGCTGGCGAACCAATGCCTGGTGCATTAAATCTTTATGGACAGGGGCTTCAAAGATGCTCGCCGGAAGTTCGACGGTGCTGACCTTCTGGCCCTCAATATTGAAAACGTCTACCAACATATCAATTCGCTCCCTTCGTGCTGTAAGCCAGGTGCAGGTTTCCCCGCCCTACTGCTTGCGAGCCTCTTTGATCAGCAGCAGGCCGCCGCGCGCACCGGGTACGGCGCCGCGCACGCCCAGCAGATTGCGCTCGGGGTCAATGAACTCGATTCGCAGATTCTGTGCAGTCACCCGGTCATCGCCCATATGACCAGGACCACGCGAACCTTTATAGACACGACCAGGGGTGGTCGTAGCGCCGCGAGAACCAGGGGTGCGTTCACGATCGGAAGCACCATGGGTACGTGGACCGCCACGGAAATGATAGCGTTTTACGGCGCCCGCAAAACCCTTACCTTTGCTGGTGCCGACCACATCCACTTTCTCGCCAATGGTGAACAGGCTGACAGTTACCTGCTCCCCCTCTTTAACTTGTACTTCTTTGGCACGGAATTCGCGCAGAAATTTTAACGGGGGCAAACTATTGACCTTCAAATGCCCCAACTGGCCGCCAGTAAGGCGCTTCGGTTTTACTTCTTCGAAACCAAGCTGCACCGCCGAATAACCCTCTTCTTCGGGCGTGCGGACCTGGGTAACAAAACATGGCCCAGCTTCGATAATGGTGACCGGTATTGCCGCGCCATTTGCATCGAAAATCTGAGTCATGCCGACTTTCTTGCCAATCAGCCCTTTAAACATCTCGGTTGTCTCCTTCAAAGTTTTATGGCCGGGACTGTCAGCCTGGGCCAGGCTGCATCATCCCTGAAGCAGAGCAGTCAGTCTTCGCTGGGGGCACCCTGTCTAGTGCGCCAGCGAGTGACACTTACCCTGCTGTAAGCGGTCATTACTGACCGCAAACTGTACGATTATACTACAAACCTGGTATTTTGACCAGATTGCTGGTGATATGTCCCGGGCAAAACCCGGGACATATCACTGGATAATAGCTAAATTTTGATCTCGATATCCACGCCTGCCGGGAGGCTGAGGCGCATGAGCATATCAATGGTTTTTGAATCGGGTTCCAACACGTCGATCAGACGATTGTGGGTCCGGATTTCAAAGTGCTCGTGAGAATCTTTATCGATGTAGGCCGAGCGCCTTACGGTGAACTTTTCAATTTTCGTCGGCAGGGGTACCGGACCAACAA
>VFSW01008073.1_pt1 | contig 15177 bp, 18 predicted proteins | sample 5358111 | NCBI WGS metagenome assembly VFSW01 (sample SAMN11554181, study PRJNA540505) | mine drainage metagenome | isolation source: sediment from site ElyBrook_90M | place: USA: Ely Copper Mine, Vershire, VT | collected 2017
TTGATGCGCCAAAAGAAGAGCGTTTCTTGATGAGCTTGGTAGAAAACATCGCCCGCCGTCCGCCTGGTGAGAACGACATTGTTCGTGAAATTCGTGCACTGCGCGACCGCAAGTGCAGTTCCAAGGATATTGCAGCGAAGCTGGGCCTGCACTTCACATACATAAGCGAAATTATCCGCCTGCTTGAACATGGCGAGATCGACTTGATTCGCGGTGTGGAAGCGGGTCGCATCCCGCTCTCTGTAGCCGCGTCCATCGCTAAGGGTGACGATAAGGAAATTCAACGCGTCCTTGCCGACGCCTATGAATCCGGGGAGCTTCGTGGTCAGCGACTTCTTAGGGTGCGGCGCTTAATCAACCAGCGGTATGCAAAATCGCATGGCAAGAAACCAAATAGGCAACCAAGGGACGAGGTCTCTGTAGTCACTCTGGTGCGCGAATATGAAGAGCATACTCGGCAACAACGAGGACTCGTTACGAGGGCGAGATCTGTGCATGAACGCCTGCTCATTCTGATAACCAGCATGAGCAGGCTTCTCTCCGACGAGCATTTTGCGACTCTCTTGCGTGCGGAAAATATGGATACACTTCCCGAAGTTCTTGTGACTGCCAGTACAACGATAGCGGAGCAACAATGACAGCGCGCCATATCAAGACCGCATTTCAGCCAACCATTCTATTTTTGCCGCTGACGAGCATAACGCCCCTTAAAGAATTGAACCCCCAGGTTCGCGTGACTGCCAAATACAAGCAGATTGCAGCTTCATTGAAACATCTCGGACTCATTGAACCTCTGGTTGTTTTTCAATCAGGCGCCGACAGTTATTGGCTATTGGACGGAACTCTGCGCTTCGACATTCTGAAAACTGACGCGCCCGATGTAGAAGTACGCTGCCTTCTTGCGACAGACGATGAATCGTACAACTACAATAAACGAGTTAACTACATGCCCCCCATTGCGGAACACAATATGATTTTGAAAGCACTAGCAAACGGGGTTACAGAAGAGCGTATTGCAGAAGCGCTCGATGTTAATGTAGTCGCGATAAGAAAAAAGCGCGATCTTCTTGATGGCATATGCGAAGAAGCTGCGGAATTACTTAAGGACAAGCATGTCACCGCTGATGGTTTTACTGTGCTTCGAAAAATGAAGCCGGTTCGCCAAATCTATGCAGTAGAGATGATGATCGCGAGCAACAATTACTCAACCCGCTTTGCACGCGGACTACTCGCCGTCACCAAACCAGAAGGCTTGGTCACGCCTGAAGACACATATAAGAGATCGCGCGGCACGATGGCAAGCCAGCGGGCGGTGATGGAACAAGGTTCAGATGCTTTGATCGAAGATTTCAAGATAGTTGAGAAAAGCTATACAAGTGATCTCTTGAGTCTTACCATCGCTGCCGGCTACCTCAGGCGGATGTTGCAGAATGCGCGGATTGAGCGGCATCTTCTCAAACTTCATCCGGATATCTTGAAGGCTATTCAGGAAATACTTGCGGCCATCAATGAAGATAGGACGAGCGCGTCCTCAAAGGAACTAATTGCCAACGAACATGGCGAATCGTCGTCGATGGAATTAGCCAAAAGAAATTTGACCAAGAAAGAGGATGGCTCATCAAGGTTTCTAGCACTTGATCTGCCCGCTACAGAAGCGGACACCCCGAAGACACTCAACTCTGTTGAGGTTGCTAAAATGCCGGCCGTCTAGCAATTTGCTTTTTGCGACTAACATGGTCTCGCCATAACACTTGTGTGTTGCTGCTTTACACGGGCGATGACACGGATTTTGCAAGTCGACAGCCTCATATCGGCGCACAGCAAGTGATGTCTCATAACGGGCTTCCTCCAACTCGCGCCTTGTTGTCTATCTCACATCGTTGTCCGCTTGTATCGCCTGCCGTGTGTGGCATGGATGATCCATGACCACTGATTCCATCCATCAAGGCTCTTTACGATGAGCCGCAGGTCGGCGACACTAGGGTGAGGGTTTGAGGTAAATTATACCCTTGACGGGATATACTGTAGGAGGTATATTGGAGATGGAATGGACCGTACTCATTGGCGACGAATTCGAGCCAGAGTTCTTTGCTCTGCCGAAGAACGTACAAGATGAGACATTGTCGATGACGAGGTTGCTACAGCAATTCGGGCCGCAATTGGGAAGGCCACGTGTCGATACGCTCAAGGACTCCCGGCACGCAAACATGAAGGAAATGCGCTTTGATGCCTCCGACGGAGTCTGGCGCGTCGCCTTCGCATTTGACCCCAAGCGCAGAGCCATCCTGCTCGTGGCGGGTGATAAATCGGGCGGTAGCGAGAAGCGCTTTTATCGCGAGCTGATCCGTAAAGCCGATCAGCGGTTCGATGCGCACCTCGATCGTGTTAAGAAGGAAAGGAAGTAGATCATGGCTAAAAACGTAAACGATATTATCAATGCCTTGCCCGTCGGCCGCCAGCGCAAGATCGAAAGGCGAGCGGCTACGCTTGTTGCCGAAGAGATGACCCTCCAGGAATTGCGGCGCGCCCGCGAGATGACCCAGATTCGCATGGCGAAGAATCTGGGCGTTGCGCAGAAGCAGATTTCCGAGATCGAAAAGCGCACCGACATGCACATTTCGACCCTCCGGCGCTCAATCGAAGCGATGGGCGGCAGACTATCTCTCATCGCTGAGTTTCCAGACCGCGAACCTGTGATGCTTGCCGGCATTGCGGCCTTGGATGTCCGAGCCTCTTTCGTGCCTATTGGAAGCGGAAGCATGACGAAAAAATAGAGGAAGCCATTTGGCAATATCGCTTGGCAAAGCGATCTCGGTACCGAATCCCTGGGTCGCGTGGGAACTGAGATTGAAGCACGGACTTGTAGAGCGGATGTGCCTTATCTCCCGACTGAAGGTGCTGACGAGGGTGCTGAAACTGATTTTTGAGTACGGAAGAGTGCTTTTGAGTGCTTTTCATCGCCATCGATGCTCATGTTTTCAATAAGTTACAAGCAATTGTTGTTATGGCATGGAAGAGGTCGTCGGTTCGATCCCGACCAGGTCCACCAATAAAATCAACAACCTAGCGGATACCCTTTCTTCCAGCTTGGCAGCATTTTGGCAGCAAATTTTCAACGGCCTGCAAAAACTGCTTCGCTCTTTCCCTTTTCTACAGCAGCCTGCCGTACCGGCTTCCTCGTACTGAAGCTCAGAACCTTGGCCCTCTTCACAGACGGTCTTGAAGGTCCCGGTCCCCCATCGCCAGTCCCGCCGCCTTTCCGCGTGAGTTCCTGATGAATGGAGTTCACCGTCGCCCGTACACCCTCTGGAAGTTCCTGCATATAGACATCCGTCGTTGTGGCCGTTCGCGAGTGGCGCAACACGCCCTGCACATCCTTTATGTCGCCTTTCTTCCGCGCCAATGTGGCGACCGTGCGCCGAATCACCTGGAATGTCAGTTTCGGCAATTCCAGTTCTTGAGCGAATCTGTGCAGCACACGCTTACGGTAGTTGCCCGAATCGATGAACCCGCCGTTACGTCCTGGAAAGATGAACCCTTCGGGATCATCTGCGGTAGGTCCATGCCAATGCTTCTTTCGGCGCTGCTCCTCCCGGCACTGCTCATGCCATGCCTGGAGTTCTTCCGTCAGGTCGGAGGCAATCGGGATCGCCGTAAGACTTCCCTTTGTCTTACCCCAAGGGCGGATTTTCCCCTTGTAAGTGGTTTCTTCGATCTTGATCGAAGAAGCTGACGGGTCGAAGCACTTCCACTTCAGCCCGAACAATTCACTGGGCCGAAGCGCATTGGTCATTTCGAGTTCAAGCAAAATCCGGTCACGGCGTTCGAGCCTGGACAAGCCAGCCCGCAACTGATCCCAGCTCAGTACAGTCTTGTCGGTCTCTTTCAGATGCGCCGGAACTTTAATCGTGCGCGCAGGATCTTTTCCGATGAAGTCCTGATCAACAGCCTCGGCAAAGATGGCCTGCATATACGCCCGGACTTGCAGCACGCGGTCACGCGAACGGGTTTGAGCCAGCCGATTGAGGTGCGTCTGCAGAGAGAATTTGTCGATGTTTTCAAGGCGCGCGTCCCCGAAAGTATCGACGAGATCAGCTTGAATCAGATGCTTTTTCACCTTGGCCGTCTCCTCTCTCCAGTCCGCCTCTTTCACTGGCAGGTAGCGGTTGTTGACGAACCACTCGAAAGTGACCGAGCCGTTGACTACGGATTGGTCACCTGTGGATTGGCCGCCAAGTCTGACAATCTCGCGCTCCAGTTTTTCCCTGGCCTCATACTTCGACATCTCCGGTTTCGACCCAAGGATGACCTGCGCGACGTTGAGTTTCGATTGATTCGTTTCCGGGCCCAACTCCGTTCTACGGAAGTATCCATACCACTTCTTGCCGCGAAGACGGACCCAGCCTTTCTGATGTGAGATTCCCATTTATTCCTCGGATTTCTGTGTGGGAGAATAAGCGGGCCATCTCCATTTTACCGGTGTCTGCGCCGTAAATGGGAGGCCCGTTCCCGCTCTTTCAGAAACTCTTCAATCCCGCTTGCGCGATAGCGCAAGGCACCGTCACTCATTCGGATAACCGGCAGGTAAGGCAGTCTTCGCGAGGAGTGATCCCAGACCCAATCCTTGCTGACCTTCAGTTTGAGGGCGACTTCCTCCGCGGTCAGCAGTAAATCAACCGCTTCCTCCATGGTTATTGGCATTGAACCCATAAAGGCGACCTCCATCGGACTTGTCATGCCTGTGAAATCCGTGAATTTCAAAAACGCAGGCACTCGTGCTTGCTGCAAACAGATTGGTGGGCGATACGTCCACCGTCCAATGAAAAGCAGGAAATGCGTTATGCACGGAAGGAATAACGAGCCATTTCTGAGATTCTCTGCAACCAGAGTTCCCGCAGCCGCATCGAAAGTGAATCTTGGAGTTTGTTGCTCCAAAATGCGGAGCTGATGTACTTGCTGTCCTGCCTGGGTGCCTCATCTCGGAGGATTGTCATGGTGCTACCAGAAATCCGGTTGCTGCAAGCAGCAATTGTTTTGGCGGAAGAACTCAACTTCTCCCGTGCAGCCGAACGCCTGCGAATCGATCAATCGACACTAAGCAAACGAATCATGGAACTGGAGGGGCTGGTCGGCTTGCGCCTATTTGAGCGCAATCATCAGCTCGTCGAGTTGACTGAACCTGGCCGCCATTTTGTGCAGGAAGCCCGCAATGCCCTGCTGCACGCCGAACGTGCGGTTTTGAGCGCCACGGCGGCATCGCGCGGAGCCGACGAAATCCTCAACCTGGGCAAGTCTGCTTATGTAGATCCGTATCTCGTCACTACACTCTTATCGATACAACTTCCGCTATTTCCCGGGCTGAAGATCAAGCAATGGAGTAATTATTCTCACGAACTCGCTCATCAAGTTGCTTTGGGAAAGCTCGACATGGCACTGGTAACAGCGGTTCCCGATACGCCAAAGCTGAGCCTTCTGACCGTGGCTGATGTGCCAGTTTACATTGCATTGTCGAAACAACACCCATTGGCAAGCTGCAAAGAACTGCGACTTGAGGATATCCGCGATTACGACTGGATTCTTCCCGCGCCGCATGTCAATCCGCATTTTTATGAGATGATTCGGGCGACCGCGTCGGAAAGGGGTATTGTTGCTCCCGACATTCATCATGTCATGACCGCCGAAGAGGCCCCCGAACTGGTTTTATCGCATACAGGCGTCGCATTCTTGACCCGTGCCAGTGCATGGCGCATTGCCCGCGATGGGGTCACGATGCGGCCGCTCGCGGAAGAAGGGCTCAGATTCGTGACGAAGTTAGCTGCACGAGCAGATAACAAATCGCGCCTGGTCAGCGAATTCGTGCGTGCCGCTGGCCGCAAATTGGGAACTGTGCGACCGGTCCAACAAGGACGGCTTCCTTTAGCGGGATGAGTCGTTTGGAGGAGGCAATCTGCCCTGTTCGGATTCCTCCACTTCACGTATGACTACGTTGAGTGGCCCTTCAAGTCCGCATTTGGGACAGAGATAGATGCCTGATGTGAGAGCCCTGCTCTCATACTCTTCACGGCGGAAGATGCTGCCGCAATGTACGCATATGTGAACATGTTCGAGTGTGCGATTTGTCCCTTCTTCTGAAGTATCCATTGCCAGCCCCCTCGTTCAGTCCGGCTACAGAATCGTGGTCTTATCTCTTCTGGTCCCTGGACAGTCCAAGGACAAGAAGCGAGCTCCGGTGGCACCACCTCCCCGATGCTGGCAACGCTGCCTGGGTGCACGCCTAGCGCTGGTATGCTCATAGTGGTATTATATATCCGTAGCGGATAGTCCGTAACGGATATAGGCGCGTATGGATAAATGATTCCGGTGCTGCTGACAGCGCTTGTTGTTTCGAACCTGCTGATTTTGTATGTCGCACATCGAAACCTCGTGGCTCGAAATGCGCTATCGCCGGTTGGAGGGAGTCTATGAAGATTCAGCGCAGAGCTTTCTTGGCAACCGTAGTGGCTGGCCTTGCATGGGCAGCGATGCATGGCGCAGCGGCTGCGTCCAATACTCGAACAAGGTTCGTCATAAGCGTCGGCGGGCCCGTCGACGGCCCCATAGCCAAGGGCTGGGGAGAACTGACGGCGGAGTTGCAGCAGCGCGGCTTTCCGACCACCTTCGTGTCGGTCGGTGACCCACTCAGCTCCTTCACGGCCAACGAGATGCGCGCCACGCAGATCGTTGCGGCGCTCAAGGATGTAAGGGAGCCGGTGGTGATCCTCGGAGTATCGAACCAAGGCGGCTTCTTGCCACTGGTTGCGGCAGCGCGCCCCGTGCGCCGGCTCGTTTACATAAATGCGACCATCCCGCTGCCCGGAAAGGCGTTCATCGAGATTTGCAATAGCGAGTCCGTCGCCGTTTCCGGAAGTATCCTGGACAAGCTCATCAAGGGCGCGCAGCCGGTCACGGACGAATTCCTCGGGCTCCGCGCCGATCCGCATGCGACGCCGGCCAAGTGGCAAACGCTGCACGACCACATCCAGGCCTCGCAGTACGCTCGGTATATGCCAAACTTCTATGAGGTCTGCCCGATCGAGATGATGCCTAAGGTCGAGAACATGGACATTTCCGGCGCCGCAGACGACCAGATCAGGCCTGAGTGGGAGCAGTCGACGGCGCGTCAGGTCTTGGGCGTCGAGCCGATCATCATCTCTGGCGCCGGCCATTCGACCATCGTGACACAGTATGCGGCTCAGCTTGCAGACGCTTGTGTCAAAGGCCTCTGATGGCAAGTACGGATCAGCCCCGTCGTTTTCAGGAATCTCAGCGGCGTTTTCAGACTGTTCGGGCTTCTGCGGCACAGGAACATCTTCTCGGAAGTCGTCCGGGAACTATCGCGGATAGCGTGCTGGCGTTCAGTGCAGCCCAGGCTCTCATGCACGCCCATGTTTAGAGGATCGCACTATGAGCAGAACATACACAACTTACCTAGCCGCGCTTGTCGGGGCGATATGCGTCTTCTTTGTCGTCCACGCATTCCTTCTGGGCCACTTCTTTGTCCACTCAAGAATGGTGCGCTCCGACGCGATGCAAGGCTTCCTCATCGGCTTCGGCCTTGCGTTCGTCACGGCTCAAGCGTATGCGAGGATCAAGGTCACAAAAGTCAACGGCTGGATCACCATGTTCGGATTGGGAGTTCCCGGCAACGGCATGCTGCTGCGAGCCGCGCACGCCCAATATTTTCCCGGCCCGGTGAACGTACCGGAAGAGGCGATGTATTGGTGGGCCAACTCAGATGGTGCGGGCCATACGCTCAACGGAGAGCATAACTACCTTGTGCGCTTCCCGCCGGGCGGACTCCCGCCGAACAATGCATTCTGGTCGCTCACGATGGGTAATGCGAAAAATCGCTTTGTGGATAATCCGATCAACCGCTACAGCGTCGGAGATCGCTCCGGCCTCGTTTCGAATACCGATGGCTCGATGGATATTTACATCCAGAAGTCTCCTGCGCAGGGGCACGAGTCAAATTGGCTGCCGGCGCCTTCAGGCAATTTCATCCTCTGGCTGCGTGTCTATGAGCCTGATGCCGCGATTCTCAATGGCACGTACAAAGTACCGCCGGTCGTTAAAGGAAATTGATATGGCAATGGGACATCTGCTCATATTCGGTGCGGTTTGTATAACGACATGGTTTCTTGTCATCTACTCTTGGCCGAGCATGATGCTGTACGTGTACAAGAGGGCGATCCTCGTCAAAGGGTTCGACAACGGGCCCGTCCCGATCAATACGCTCTATACGGAGCCGCAAAAACGTTTTGCAGACCCCATCGGCTTGCAATCCGCTTCGGGCTCGAATTCGATAACGGCCGGCATGAACCGCGATACGCTCTACGTCGTCGGCTGGCTCGATTTGAGCAAAGGGCCGTTGGTCTTGCAGGTTCCAGACATGGCCGGACGCTATTACAGCGTGCAGCTCACTGATCCGTCGAAAAACGTCAATTTCGCCTACGTCAGCAAACGGACGACGGGGACCGAGGCCGGCGACTTCCTCATCAGTGGGCCCGGCTGGAAGGGAGCCGTGCAGCGGGGATTAGCGCAGATTTCTTCTCCGAACAATTCGGTGGCCGTGATCGGCCGCGTCTTCGTGGCGAACGACGGCGATCTCCCGGCCGCGTACGAACTTGCTAGACAGATTCAACTCGTCCCGCTCGCCGTTCGGCAATCCAGCCAATAGCGCAGGGTTCGACGCCGTCCGCCTTGAACTTCCGAGCAAGAGCGTTGACTCTGTCGCCAATGAAGGCATTGAACATATCCGCTTTCCGCTGGCCCTCTTCGGTAGTGAAACAGTCCACGACGCTGCGTCGTCGGTCTCAAACACTGGCGGCGGGCTCTCCGGTTACCGGCCGTCAAGCGTGCCCTGACGATCAGTGCGATGATTGTCGCACTCGGCAGTTGGAGGACAGCGCGTCATTTGTTAGCTGAGCAACGCTAAGGTCGAACAAACCTCGAGGACGCCACGGGTCTTCGATACGAAGGCGTTGCATATCGTGAGGTGCAGGAGAACGGCGAGCCAACGCGGCTCGCCTCCCGTGTAATTTCACTCATGACGAAGGCTTTCTTTCGTATGAAATCGTCGATCTCGCGGTCGGCCACCTGTCTCTTCACCACCCAGAATAGAACCCCGACGAGATACACAATTTGGTCCCTGGTCGGACGAGGTTATTCAAACTGGGCAAAGACACTTCCGGTGTCCAGATATTGCCTCATAAAATCTATCTTTCCTTCGGCGTTAAAATGATATGTGAAACATTGGGCAATCCGGTATTCCTTGCCCTTGAATTTCTCCGGGTCGTCCGGCCAAGGCCAACCTTGTTTATTTCCAAGGTTGATGACAGCGTCGCTCACGATGCCTATATTCCAGTACTCAAATACTCCCCAGTTATTCGCGACCGCATTGCTTATCACGACCGGCTTCTTCTGGTCCGCGGCGGCGGCCCTCAACCAGGGGATCACGCGATCTTTTCCTTTAAGAACCTTGTTGTAAGGCATCAGGCCCCATTCCACATCATCGGTGAGTTGCGCCTCGGCTGAGGCGATATCTCCCGATACGACAGCCCAAAGAAACGCCGAGAAAGGCGTCACTTTCGAGTCGGACGCGAGCCCCTCGGTACGACGGTCAATCGGTGGAAGTGCGTTCGGGTCGATGGCCTCTGCCGTAGAAAACAGGGCCGCAGTTGAGCGGGATTTCACCGCGTCGTTCTCACTCTCGGTCTTTGCCATGGCTCGTCTATTCCTTGCTGTGTGAGCTGGTCCAACTGCCTAAACGATAGTCTTGTAGGGAGCTCGCGGCGAGCACCCCCATCGGGGCATTCATCTGCGTGACGATCGTCGGAGCACTGACCCACGCTGCCGTTCTCTTCGTCGGCCAGACCTCCTCACGCGCGAAAGGGCCGGGCCGAATCGGCCTCATAAGCTCATGCGCCGTTTATTTTTGCCCCATCCGGTGATCCAGGCGAGCGCGGCCCCATAGCAGGAGGTGAGCACGAGGTGCTCTTGAAGGTCTGTGAAGAGCGTCGCTGTGGCGAGCACGATGGTGATCGCGCAGACGAGCATTGCCGCCTGTCCGCGAAACGACCTGACGAAGCTGGGTAATCGGCTACTCGAACTCATCCGCCAATTCCAGCCGAACCACCCCGCGAACCAGCCAATCGCGTATCCGAAACAACAACCCCCTATGTACAGTTCTCGCTTCCCCGGATACAGGTGCGCGACTGCCAGGATTAGGCTCAATACGGTGAAGGCAATCGTCGTCTGTCCCCAAAATGTTCGCATAAACTCGGACCGGAGGCTGAGGGCCAGGTCTTTGGCGATGAAACACCAGAGCGTAGTCTTGGAGGGCAACTCCTGCTCAAGATATTGGAAGTTCTGCAGCAACTCCTCGCGATGCCGCTGCAGGTACGCACGCGGATAAAGCTCCAGCAGCAACCCGTAGATGGCGAGCGAGCCAGACCTTCCGTACCGTCCCTGTTGCGGCATCATGTTACGTCGCCCCCAGATGACGGCGAGCTATAGCGGCAACCGCCGAGAGCCGCTCGCTCTCCGCACGCAAGGCGGCCTGGCCGATCGCAGTGAGCTTGTAGTAGATCCTGCGCGGATCCTGCTTGTTGCTCTCGATGACGAGGCCGGCCGCGATCATTCGATCGAGCGAGCCGTACAGCGTACCTGGCCCCATCTTCACCTGGCCGCGCGAGTCCTCTTTAACCTGGAGCATGATGTCGTAGCCGTGGCGTTCGCGACCGTAAAGGGCCAAAAGGATGTGGAATACCGCCGGCGTCAGCGGCCCGGTAGGCTTCGACTTACCCATCGGGCTATTATATATCTGTGGCGGATGCAATCCAAACTCCAGCCTTTTCCAATCGAAGAATGAGCCTGAGGGAGCCCTGCGTGTTGCTGGAAGGAGAAGGCTTCTTTCGGGATAGTTTTTTGAAGAATAGATTCATCCAACCGTAGCCGCCGGGCCGAGGGAATGTGGAGATCAGCAAGTTCGATTTCCAAGGTCTTTGGGAGGGGCGGGGAAACGATTTGATCGTTTTCCGCCCGGACTTGTATGTTCGGGAGTACGCGATTTCTTGAGCGGAGGACCGGAAAAATGGTTGCGCTTACCGGAATTGAGTTACAGGACTGGGTCGAGGCAACTTCCCGAGGATGGAAGGAGCTGATTTCTGCTCATCCAGAAATTCTGTCCTTTCCTTGCGATATTCGCGAAACGAAATCCGTCGCCGAGTTGTTGCAACACATTGTAGCCGTGGAAGTCCGCTTCGCCGAACGTCTGAATGACCTTCCGGAGACGCCCTACGAGTCGATCCCGTTTGACTCGGCAGATGCCATCTACGCGACGCACGACCGCGCCATGCAGATGCTGCGGCCGTTGCTGGACCGCGATGAAATTTTCTGGGAGAAAGTGCTCGAATTAAAAACTCGCAGCGTAGGCGTGCTTCGCGTAACGCGGCGAACCGTGCTGGTACATCTGCTGATGCACTCCATCCGCCATTGTGCTCAACTGGCCACGCTGGTCCGGGCCCACGGCATCGCGCCCGACTGGCAGATGGACTATCTGATGATGAAACTCGAAAAGTAACCTCCGTTCAGCCCCTCCGGAAGACACATGAATCAGATTTCCGAAGGAGGAGATGACATGACAGAGGACTTACGTGGACGGATGGTGCGGATCGGCCGGAAGATGTCCGACCAGGACGCCAGAGAGTTCCCCAGTGCTCAGAAGATCGCGACTGCCGCAACGGTGGATGCCAACAATTGGCCTTACGTGATTTCGCTGACGTACATCTACCTCGGTGATGATCTTCTTTGGTTCCATACGGGCTCGCATCATGGACATTTTCGACCGCAACACAGGCGCCACATCCTTTGTGCGAGCCGCAACTTAGCACGAACGCAATAGAACGAATACATCACATGAATGTCCTGTTCGGCGGCAATGCATTTTGAAACGCATGACGCGCCGATTTAGGCGCGTCATGCCCGTCGGGTGGGCGAAAGATGGTCTCCCGCAGCAGCGGGAGCGCGAACAAGGGCGGGAATCGACGGGCAGGCACAAAAATGCGGAGCCGGTCTTCTGGCCCCGCACAGTACATCTTGATTGGGTTGTTATGCCGCCGCTTTCTTCGTGACCTTTGTCGGTGCTTTGACGGCTGGCTTCGGCGAGGCTGTCTTCGCTGCTTTCGCTTTTTCCTTCGCGGCGAATTCCTGCTTGACCGTAGTCGTGATTGCGGCCACGTCCACCTTGTAAAACTCGGCGGCTTCGCGCAGAACGTGCGCAGCGTTGCCGCGCGAGGCCGTGAGCAAGATAACGGCCCCGACCACGGCGCGGCCCAACGTGCCCTCGTCGGCGCGGCGAAGAAAGGCCTCAAACAGCTTGCCGATAGAGTCGCTATCCTTGGCCTTCTTGATGCCGTGCTGCTTGGCAAGGATCGCGGCGCGGTTTTCGTCCAGCAGGTTGACCATGCGTTCGGCGACAAACAGCAGGTCGCGTTTCATCAACCGCACCGGGACCGCCGCGCCGATGGCAGAGAGAACGCGGAGGCCGGTGGTATTGGCAATGGCTTCCTCCTTGCGCCGCTTCTCCTGCTCGGCCTTGAACTGCGCATCGCTTGTGCTTGCGCCATTGGCCTTCTTCGGATGGTGTACGGGGCAAGCCGGGTTCGTGCATACCTTGTGAATGGTTCCCACATCGCTGCCCTCGGTGACGATGGCATCGGTGGTGAACTTGCACACCTTGAACTCCGGGCGCTTGGCCTCGTCGTTGGACTTCGGCTTGTCGTCGCGGATGGCGGTGTACTTATTGCGCGGCAACACCGGGCTACCTTCTTTCTGCGTCCCGTAAGCCGTGCTGATCTGGACAAGCTGCGGCTTGGCGGCAATCGTTTTCGCTACCTGCGCCGAGACCTTGGCCTGATAGCAGCCGGGATCGGTACAACGGTCGCCCTGTCTGCCGAGGTCGTCCGAGAAAAGCAGTTTGTTGTGCCCGGTGCGCTTGGGGCAGTCGGCGCAACTGCCCGCCGTGGGCACAAGCTGCGCATCGCGCTTGTCAAAGGGTGCGTCTTTCAAGACAAGCAACACATTCGATTCAATCCAGAATTGCAGGTTGCGGACGGGCAGGAGAATCCGCACGGGTTTTGCCCCGTTGTTGTAGACCTCTTTGAAGCAAGCCGAAAGCGCCTGTTGCTGCACGTCAGAAGGCACTTTCGCAAGTAACAGCGCGTGGCCCACGCCGATTTCGTTGGCGTAGAAGGCATCGACCGCTGCGGGCACAAGGTCAATCAATTTCAACCTCGAAGCCACGAAAGACGGTTGTTTGCCCACACGGGCGGCTATCTGTTCGATGCCGTATTTCGGTTCCTCCAACGCTAAAAGCCGGGCGAACCCCTCGGCCTCTTCCATCGGGTGAATCTCGGCGCGAATCAGGTTCTCGACGAGTTGCGCCTCGATCACTTCGGCGTCGGACATATGAACGATGCGCACCGGCACGGTGGCAGCCTCGGCCATCTGCGCGGCGCGGTAACGCCGTGCCCCGGCTACGATCTCGAAGCCGGATTCGGTGAGCGGGCGAACAAGCAACGGCGAAAGCACGCCCTGGGTGCGAATGCTGGCTGCAAGCTCTTTGAGAGCCGCCTCGTCAAAGACGCGGCGAGGGTTGCTCTTCGATTCGTTAAGTTGAGAGAGTGGAAGTTCGCGGTACTCGGTGGCATTGATAACAGTCGTGGTCATTTTCGTATGCTCCTTTCGAGCGGTTGAAGGGTGAAGGCGCGCGGAGCGGAGACACATCGGGCCGGTTCCGCTCCGCAGGGAGCGGACTAGCCGCGAATCGACTTGTCCGTAAAGGCTTCGAGAAAACCTTGATCGCGGAGGTTTTTGTCCCACTGCCGCGTAAATTGCTCGTGCTGCTCGTAGAGGCCGGGAAGAAAAACGTAGTTCTCCCCGTCCCGATAGCGCGAATACTGCTCGACGCCTAGATAGTCATTCCTGAAATAGAAGCTGGACAGTCCCAAGCCGCAGAGCGGCGGTTTCGACAACTCGAAACACATCTGCGGGTCGCGCATGAGGTCGCCATTCTGTTCGCCGTAATGCACAACGGAAATCGAAGGCAGATTCAACGGCCCCGGCTCCGGCGTGGCCTCGATGACAAGGGCCATGTAGGGCGGATTCTCGATCTTGAGGTACAGAGTGGGCCGGAAACCACCGGCCCGCTCAAGAATGCGAAGGATGGTCTGCATTACGCCACCTCCGCGATTGCGTCTTGCGCTTCGGGCGTTGAGACCTTCGGCGCATTCTGCTTAGTGGCGGACTCTCCGGTGATGGCGTCCAAAATCACCGCAGAGGTACGTTGGATGACTTCAAGGCTTTCGGCCAAGAGCGCCGCGTTGCCTGCGTACATCTGGATGTAATCACTCGACGCTCGCCCCATCTCAAGGCCGATGGCCTGGCCCACGATGAAAGCCACGGCCTCGGCTTCCGTTTCGCGCACGGTGGCGGTGGTCATGGTGCGCCGTTCGGACTTGTGGAGATATTCGTGGCCTAGCTCATGGACCAAAGTCACCAGTTCCTCGGCGGGCGACTGGCCGGGCAGGATGGCAATCTTCCCGCCGTAGCTGACGCCGAGAGCGGGCGCGATGTTCTCGGTGTATTCGAGAGCGATATTCTGTTGCCCGAGAAACGCAATCAGCCGGTCGCGGTGCTCGCCCACTTCGCCGGTGATGTTGTGCTCGAACTCGGGCAGGTCCGCGCCCTCGGTCTGCGCCACATCGAAGACGTACACAGCGCGGAAGCCAATCAACACGGGCGCGGGTTTCGTCTCCCGATTCGTGTTCGGCTCCTGCTCTGCCGCGTCCTTTCTGCGCCGGTGTCCGACCATCGGGGCAAGTATCTGGATGCCCTTCTCGCCACGTTTTACAAACCGGCCAAACTCTTTCCATGCGTAGAACCCGGCTACTCGCGTGGCCGTTGGGCGTTGTCTGGCGATCTGCAAAATGTTCCCGAAGGAATAGGAATGGAAGCGGGCCATTGCCGCCAGATACGCGGTCAAGGTTTCGCTCTTGCCCGCCTCAAGCTGCTGAATGAGAAAATCCACGGCCTGCTTGATGAGTTGCTGCGTGGGGTTGTCGCGCTGCGTGGTGCGCT
>VFSW01008074.1_pt1 | contig 15177 bp, 12 predicted proteins | sample 5358111 | NCBI WGS metagenome assembly VFSW01 (sample SAMN11554181, study PRJNA540505) | mine drainage metagenome | isolation source: sediment from site ElyBrook_90M | place: USA: Ely Copper Mine, Vershire, VT | collected 2017
CGAGATGGGGGTTCGCCACCACCCCCTGATGCAACAGCAGAACATCCGCCGGCATGCGCTGCTCGGGCCCGTTCCCGACGCAGAAGGCGATCTCACGGACGCATCCATCGCCGAGCGCGCGCAGCGCGGAGATGTCGCGCATGACCGTGATGCGGCCGCGGATCTCGCGCAGCAGCGCCAGACCCCGACGCAGATAAATGGAGGCAAGAAAGCCGGGCAGATACGGCAGCGCGGCAAGCCAGTTGGCGCGCGGCGTGGTGTCCAGGATGGCGGCGATGGGTGCGCCGGCGCGCAGGTATTGGGCGGCCAGCAGCCACAGCAACGGCCCGGTGCCGGCCAGCACCACCTTGCCTTCGGCGACCAGACCCGAGGATTTGAGCGCGATCTGTGCTGCGCCCGCCGTCATCACGCCGGGCAGCGTCCAGCCGGAGATCGGGAAAGGCCGCTCCATCGCGCCGGTCGCGAGGATGATGTGGCGGGCCCGCACCAGACGCGCCGCGCCGTCGACCAGCACACCGATCTCGCGCTCTCGCGAGACGCTCCAGACCATCGCGCCACCGACCATGCGCGCACCACTGGCGGCACAGGCGGCGACGAGATCCTCACCGCGCCAGTACTCATCGCCGAGAATGCTACGTGTTCGCATCGGCGGGTCGGTGATGGCCCGGTAGATCTGTCCACCCGGGGCAGGCTGCTCGTCGAGCAGGAGCGTGTCGATACCCAGGGCTGCGGCGCGCGCCGCCGCCGCGAGCCCGGCCGGCCCCGCACCGATCACCGCTAGATCGCAGGTCTCCGGCAGTTCCGTGCCGCTCATCGCGCCACCTCGCGGCGACCCTGCTGCGTTTCCACCCGCATGCCCTCACGCACCGGCTCGTGGCAGGCCTGGCGGTTGCCGATATCATCGATAGTAACCAGACACTCGAAGCAGACGCCCATCAGGCAGTACGGTCCGCGCGGTGCCCCGGAGACCGGCGTGGTGCGGGAGACGAGACGGCCGCTGGCCAGCAGCGCCGCCGCGACGCTGTCCCCCGGTCGCGCCCGCACCGCCTGGCCGTCGATCGAGAAACTCACCATCGCCGCATCTGGATCAGAGAGTCGCCGAAACATCGAACCTCCGCGCGCTGAATGCCGCCATCTCTGCCTCCAGGCGCCCCGCGGCGATCTGGGGTGCCAGTATTTTCGCGTGGGAGGCCGCCAGCGTGACGCCGCTATGGCAGGTCGCCAGGAACGCACCCGGGCAGGTGAGCGACTGATCGTAGATCGGGAAGCCGTCCTGCGTCATGACGCGGAAAGCCGCCCAGCTGCGCACCACGTTGATCCGCCGCAGCAACGGAAACATCCGCACCGCACGGTCCGCCATGACCGCCGCGACCTCCGTGCCAGTGGTATCGTCTGCCGCTTCCTCCTCGACAGAATCGCCGATCAGCACGCTGCCTTCGTCAGTCTGGCGTACGGTCGAGACGGGATAGCGCAGGAAAGGCCGCACGCGCTCGGTGACGATGATCTGCCCGCGCTGCGGGCGCACCGGTGCGGCGAGGCCGACCATCGGCGCCAGATACGCATTGGCGATGCCGGCGGCCAGCACGACCTTGCCGGAGCGGATCTCCCGTCCACCGGCATCGATACGAAATCCGCCGTCCCTCTGCTCGATGCGTGCAACCTTGTGGTCGGGAGCATAGGTGGCGCCACGCTGGAACATCCCCGCATGCAGCGCGCGCAGAAGTCGTAACGAATTGCAATGCCCATCGAGCGGGCAGTAGCTGCCGCCGACCACCTCCGGGCCGATTTCGGGCAGCATGCGCGCCAGCTCCGCATGGTCGAGAATTTCGTAAGGGTAAGCCACCATGTCCGGCTGATTGTGCAGGCGCCGCAGCGTTGCCGCGCGCGCCTGAAGTTCGCGCTCCGACAGCGCAAGCTGAAACCCGCCGGGACGTTCGAAGGCGACATCGAGCCCGGTCTCGGCGCGCAACTCGGTCGCGAAGCCGGCCCAGCCATCGGAGGAACCCTTGGTCCACATTGCATAGGGCGGCAGGCCGAGCCCCTTGCTCTGGACCCAGACCAACGCGAAATTGCCGCGCGAGGCCCGATACGCGACATCCCCCTCATCGAGCACCACGACGCGCTGGCCGATGCCGGCAAGCCCCCAGGCGATCGCGGCACCGACCAGCCCGCCACCCACCACCGCCACATCCCAGTCGTTCATGTTGCTATGAAGCAACAATTAAATCGGCGGCGGCGATCGCCCGATCCAGCGCATGGCCGATGCGATTGCGCGCGCGCACCGCCGCCACCGCCGCGAACTTCGCTGCATCCGACCCCCGCCCGACGGCGGCGAGGCGGCGGATCGGATCGAGCGTTGGCCAGGCGGTCTGGCCAAGGGCTGGATCATGTCCGAACCGATCGCCGCTGGTGTACTCGATCGGGACCAGCGCGCGCGACATGCGCATCAGTGCCGTGTTCACGGCGCGGCATTGCTCCTCCGTCGCGGCATGCTCCGCCACATGCCGGACCGCGAGCGCGCGCGCATGCAACGTTTCGGCCCGGGAAAGCAAGGGCGTGAGGTCGAGCGCCTCCCCCAACGCCGCGCGCAGCCCCTTCACCTCGGCGAGGAAATCGCCGGCCCATTGCGTATAGTCGAGCCCGAGGACAGGGTCGGTCAGAAGACGCCACAGTGTGTGGACATATACTTTCGTATCCCGCTCCAGCATCAGCGGATCGATCTTGTCGATGGTGTCGTCCGGAGTGTGCCACCACCACCCGAACCCCGCGCCCTTGCGCTGCGCGCCGCCGCCGAGCACGGAGCCGGCGGGGTTCACGCTTGTCGCCGCCGGTTGCTCGCTCATTCCCATATACATGCTGGGCACGCCGATGCCCCAGAAGGATTGGTCGCCAGCCCGGCCCATCCGCAGCCCCACGATCTCCTGGCCGGCCTGCGCACGCACCGCCTGGCGGCCCAGTTCCCTCAGTTCCGAGGAGGTCGGCACATCGGTCAGCACGGTGGCACCGCGCCCGCCGGTGGAATCGACATTCACATGGGCAACACACCGCGTTTCGAGATCGTCCCAATAGTGATCGGCATACCAGGTGGACCCCGAGTAGCGCCCATGCGAATGGCCCGACCAGAAACACAGGCGCAGACCGCGCCGCCAGGCCGCGGACCTGGTTGCGCAGATCCGTGCGACCTCCATCATGGTCGCGTTCGCGCTGCCATTATCCATCACCCCGTAATGCCAGGTGTCGTGATGGCCGGAGAACATCACGAAGGGCTCGTCCGCGGCGCCATGTGGGCTTGCCATCTCCGCCACCAGGATCGGTGTCGATCGCCAGCCCGTATCGACCTCGGCATGCAGGCCCGCGATCAGGGTTTCGCCCTGCGCAAGACGCTGCTTGAGCCGATCGCCCTCCGATTTCGTGACCGAAACCACCACCGTGGACGGCAGCCGATCGATGGTTTCCGGTGTCGGGCTGCCCCAGATCGAGGAAATGCACATCTCGTGGCGATGGTCATGCGGGCTGACATGCACCTGGCCGAGCGCTCCGGCCTGGCTGGCCCGAAGGCTGGCCGCCGGATTGGCGATGCCGTCGAGCAGAACAACCCGGCCCCGCACGTCCGCCGCGGCGAAATCGGTCGGCGCGCCGGTGCGCAGATACACCAGCTCCGCGCGCGTGCCGCCCGGCGCGGAGGGGCGGGAAAACGAATGGGTGATGCACGGGATCTGGTCATTGCCGATATCAAGCGCGGCCTTCCCGGGGAGGCTGATATAGGCCTGGTGCGCGATCAACGAGGTACGAAACCCCGCCTCGTCGAGACGGGCGCGAATGAAGTGGAAGCTCTCCAGTTCCTCGGCGGTGCCGGAGAGCTTCACCCGGCGTGCGAACTCGCCGAGGTCATCCATCATGCGGTCCACACGGACCGACTCGCACAGCAGGTCGATGGTCGCCATGGTCATGCTGGCCTCCTGCGCTGGCCGGTCGGCCAGGGAGTGGCTCCGTCAGCCCGGCGATGTTAGATCGTCTCTTCCCCGGCTGCCAGCGACAATGGCCGATCGTCGCGAGCGCAATGCCAAGCCCCGCATGATGCTCACATTCGATGGCGGCATGAGGGTACCGGCCGTCGCCGGGCGCCCCTGGCCGTTGCGGACAAATTCACCGGCGTGATCGCCGACCCGCGTGATCCGAACCTCCTCACGCAGGGTGTGGCCAACCTGTTGCGGGCGCGCATCCGCGCCAACAGCCACTCATGGAACCCTAAAAACCGCCTGGCCGCGGGATAGTCGCACCAGCCGCCGGCTGCGAATCAGAGCGTTTGAAAGGCGGTTGCTCTGTCCGGCCGAGCGAAAGGCGCAGGCCGGGCCGGATCAATGCGTCCAGTTCTCCATGCGGCCGGCACGGAAATTGTCTGAATAATTCTTCGGCCGCACCACCCGATCGCGCGGCAGTTCGACCTCCGCCACCAGATTTTCGCGCGCGGCGTAGGCCAGAGCCTCCTCGCTGTCGGCGAAAATCAGCCGCACCTGGGTCTGCGTTTCGGCCCCGCCGATCCAGCCCATCAGCGGATCGGGGCGGGCGATGCGCTCGGCGACGAATTCCAGCACCCATTCATGGGTGGCCGCCTGGCCCGATTGCATGGCGCTTTTCGGTTGGCGGTAGATGCGTACCCTTGCCATTCCTGATCCCTGTCCGCGTGATCGTTCGCAAGATCGTCCATGTCCTCCGGGGCCGAGGCGACCCCTGGAGGGATCTCGACCCTGGAGATATCGGGGCGGCCGGACTCGAACCGGCGGCCTCGTGTACCCAAAACACGCGCGCTACCAGGCTGCGCCACGCCCCGAACGGGGCGGACCCTACCGGGCCGGGCGCGCCGGTTCAATGCACGGCTTCACGGCGTGGGACCGATCCCCGCCGCCGTCACCTTGTCGCCGACCAGGATGCCGAGCCGGGCGGCGCTGCCACCCGCCAGTTCCAGCACCGCGATCGAGGGCTTGCGCCCGTCGATGACGGCGAGGCTCTGCGGCACCGTATTCTCGGCCAGGTGGACCACACGCCCATCGGCGCCGATGAACAGCATGTCGAGCGGTACCAGCGTGTTCTTCATCCACATCCGCGCGCGGATCGGCTGCGGCGAGAGGAACAGCATGCCGCCATCGGGCGCGACCGATGTGCGGAACATCAGCCCGGTCTCCTGCTGGGTCGGGCTGCGCGCAACCTCCACCTGGAAGACGTGGCGTTTGCCGTCCTGCGTGACGATGGTCAGCGCCTCCTTCGGCAGGGTTGTTTGCGGGCCGGTCGGCGCGGAGAAGGCGCTGGCGAGCGGCAGGGCGGCCAGCAGGGCGACGGCAAGCAGGCGGCGACGGGTCATGCGACAGGCTCCTCCCTCGATACGAAGCCGCGACCCGCCTGACCTCATCCCGCACGGGCCCTTCCCGGGGCTGGTCGCGCAGCGTGGTGGTCCAATGTGGCGGCGGGTTGCGGCCAGCGGCGCGGTTGTAGCGCAGGCCGGCGCGGATGTCCTGCGCCGATGCCGATGATGTTGGCCTCTCCGGTCATCGGCGCGATCGCGCCGGGGCGACAGGCGCTGCCAGTTGAATCAGCCGCCATGAGGCCCATAAAGGTCTGTACGAACCGGCGATCCGGGGGAAACATGACCAATACGGCGTGGAACGAGGACCAGGCGCGCGCCATCATCGCCGCCCATGCGGCCGATGAGGGCGCCATGTTGCCGATTCTGCACGCCCTTCAGGCCATATTCGGCTGCGTGCCGGAGGCGGCGGACGCCCTGATCGCCGAGGCGCTGAACGTCTCACGGGCCGAGGTTCACGGGGTGGTCACCTTCTACCATGATGTTCGCCGCACCCCGGGCGGCGCGCGGGTATTGAAGCTGTGCCGGGCGGAGGCCTGCCAGGCCATGGGAGGCGAGGCGCTCGCCGCCCGTTTCCTCGCCCGCCACGGCCTTGAGTGGCACGCCACCAGCAAGGATGGCGCGCTGACGGTGGAGCCGGTCTATTGCCTGGGGCTGTGCGCGACCTCCCCGGCGGCGCTGATCGATGAGGTGCCGGTGGGGCGGCTGACCGATGCGCGCCTGGCCGGGATCGCCGGATGAGGGCCTTCGTTCCACGCGACAGTTTCGCCATCGCCTGCGGCGCCGAAGCGGTGGTGGCCGCCCTCGCCGCGCACGCGACGGTCGTGCGCACCGGGTCGCGCGGGATGGCGTGGCTGGAACCGCTCGTCGAGATCGAGACCGCGGAGGGGCGGATCGGCTTCGGGCCGGTCACGCCGCAGGACGTGCCGGCGATCCTCGCCGAGGGGGCGCGCCACCCGCTCTGCATCGGCCGGCCGGAGGCGCACCCGTTCCTGGCCCGCCAGACACGCATCAGTTTCCGCCGCTGCGGCCTGGTCGATCCGCTGGCGCTGCCGGAGATGCCCGGCCTCGCCCGCGCCCGTGCGATCGGGGCGGCGGCGACGCTGGCCGAGGTGGTGGCCTCCGGCCTGCGCGGGCGCGGCGGGGCGGGGTTCCCCACCGGCATCAAGTGGCAGACCGCCGCCGCCGCGCGTGGACCGCGCCGGGCGATCGTGGTGAACGCCGACGAGGGCGATTCCGGCACCTTCGCCGACCGCATGCTGATGGAGGGCGACCCGTTCGCGGTGATCGAGGGCATCCTGATCGCCGGCTTCGCGGTGGGCGCCGACCATGCCTACATCTATTCGCGTTCCGAATATCCTGTTGCCAACACGACCCTGGCCGAGGCGATCGCCATCGCCGGCGATGGCGGGCTGCTGGCGGCGATGGACATCCATTTGCGCATCGGCGCCGGCGCCTATGTCTGCGGCGAGGAAACCGCGCTGCTGGAAAGCCTGGAGGGCCGGCGCGGCATGGTACGGGCCAAGCCCCCACTGCCCGCGCATGAGGGCCTGTTCGGGCGGCCGACCGTTGTGAATAATCTGCTCACCATCGCCACCGTGCCGGCGATTCTGGCCGATGGGGCTGCGGCCTACGCCGCGCTGGGCCATGGCCGCTCGCGCGGCACCATGGCGGTGCAACTGGCCGGCAATGTGCGGCATGGCGGGTTGTTCGAGGTGCCGTTCGGCCTGCCGCTCGGGGCGCTGGTGGAGGAGATCGGCGGCGGCACCGCTTCGGGCCGGCCGGTGCGCGCGGTGCAGGCAGGCGGGCCGCTGGGTGCCTATTTCCCCCCTGCCCTGTTCGATACGCCCTATGATTACGAAGCCTTCGCCGCCCGCGACGGGCTGATCGGCCATGGCGGGCTGGTGGTGTTCGACGACAGCGTGGACATGGCCGCGCAGGCGCGCTTCGCGATGGAGTTCTGCGCCCTTGAATCCTGCGGCAAGTGCACGCCCTGCCGTATCGGGGCGGTACGCGGGATCGAAACGATCGACCGCATCCGCGGTGGCGATGCGACCGCCATTCCGTTGCTCGAAGACCTTTGCCAGACCATGAAACTAGGCTCGCTCTGCGCGCTTGGCGGTTTCACGCCCTATCCGGTGATGAGCGCGCTTACCCATTTTCGCGAGGATTTCACGCGATGAGCCTGATCCAGGAGATCGACTACGGCACGCCGGCGGCCACCGGCGAGATGGTGGCGCTGACCATCGACGGGATGGCGGTGCGGGTGCCCGCGGGCACCTCCATCATGCGCGCGGCCATGGAGGCCGGCATCGCGGTGCCGAAACTCTGTGCGACAGACAGCCTGAAATCCTTCGGCTCGTGCCGGTTGTGCCTGGTGGAGGTCGCCGGCCGCGCCGGGCTGCCGGCCTCCTGCACCACGCCGGTCGCGGCAGGGATGGTGGTGGCAACCCAGACCGAGCGCCTGGCGAAGCTGCGGCGCGGGGTGATGGAGTTGTACATCTCCGACCATCCGCTCGACTGCCTGACCTGTGCGGCCAACGGCGATTGCGAGTTGCAGGACATGGCCGGCGCGGTGGGCCTGCGAGAGGTGCGCTACGGCTATGCCGGGGCCAACCACCTGAAGGCAGAAAAGGATTCCTCCAACCCCTATTTCACCTTCGATCCCGCAAAATGTATCGTCTGTTCGCGCTGCGTGCGCGCCTGCGAGGAGGTGCAGGGCACCTTCGCGCTGACCATCGCGGGGCGCGGCTTCGGCTCCCAGGTCGCCCCGGGCACGGCGGATTTCCTTGCCTCCGAATGCGTCTCCTGCGGGGCGTGCGTGCAGGCCTGCCCGACCGCGACGCTGATCGAGAACACGGTGATCGAAACCGGGCAGCCGGAACATTCGGTCGTGACCACCTGCGCCTATTGCGGCGTAGGGTGCAGCTTCAAGGCGGAGATGCGCGGCACCGCGGTGGTGCGCATGGTGCCCTACAAGGAGGGCGGCGCGAATGCCGGCCATTCCTGCGTCAAGGGCCGATTCGCCTGGGGCTATGCCGCCCACCCGGACCGCGTGCTGCGCCCGATGCTGCGCGCGCGCATCACCGACCCCTGGCGCGAGGTGGGCTGGGAGGAGGCGATCGCGCATGTGGCGCAGGAGTTCCGCCGCATCCAGCATGAACACGGGCGCGCGGCGGTGGGCGGCATCACCTCGTCACGCTGCACCAACGAGGAGACCTACCTGGTGCAGAGGCTGGTGCGCGCCACCTTCGGCACCAACAACGTGGATACCTGCGCGCGGGTCTGCCATTCCCCCACCGGCTACGGATTGAAGGCGGCCTTCGGCACCTCGGCGGGAACGCAGGATTTTGAATCCGTCGATCATGCCGATGTGGTGCTGGTGATCGGCGCCAACCCCACCGATGGCCATCCGGTCTTCGCCTCCCGCCTGAAGGCGCGGCTGCGCGCCGGCGCACGACTGATCGTGATCGATCCGCGGCGCATCGACCTTGTGCGCATGCCGCATGTGCAGGCCGATGTGCATCTCGCGCTGCGGCCGGGAACCAACGTGGCCGTGCTGACGGCGATGGCGCATGTGATCGTGACCGAAGGGCTGGTGCACCAGGATTTCGTGCGTGAGCGCTGCGACGAGGACTCGTTTCGGGAGTGGGCCGCGTTCGTGGCCGAGCCGCGCCATGCCCCCGAGGCTGTGCAGACCGACACGGGCGTTGCGGCCGCGGCGATCCGCGCTGCCGCGCGGCTATATGCCACCGGCGGCAATGCGGCGATCTATTACGGCCTGGGCATCACCGAGCACAGCCAGGGCACGACCGCGGTGCTGGCGCTGGCGAACCTCGCCATGGCGAGCGGCAATCTCGGTCGCCCGGGCGTGGGGATAAACCCGCTGCGCGGGCAGAACAACGTGCAGGGTTCGTGCGACATGGGGTCTTTCCCGCATGAACTGCCGGGCTATCGGCACGTCTCCGATGCTGCGACGCGGGCGATCTACGAGCGCGAATGGGGTGTTGCGCTGGATGCCGATCCTGGATTGCGTATCCCCAACATGTTCGACGCCGCGCTCGATGGCAGCTTCAAGGGGCTCTACATCCAGGGCGAGGATATCGTGCAGTCCGACCCCAACACGCACCATGTCACCACCGGGCTGGCGGCGATGGAGTGCGTGGTCGTGCAGGATCTGTTCTTGAACGAAACGTCCAACTGGGCGCATGTGTTTCTGCCGGGCAGCTCCTTCCTGGAGAAGGACGGCACCTTCACCAACGCCGAGCGGCGCATCAACCGCGTGCGGCGGGTGATGCCGCCCAAGGCCGGCTATGCCGACTGGGAGATCACGCAACTGATCGCGCGCGCCATGGGGCAGGAATGGCACTACACTCATCCGTCCCAGATCATGGATGAGATCGCCCGCACCACGCCCGCCTTTGCCGGCGTGAGCTACACATTGCTGGACCGCGAAGGCTCCGTGCAATGGCCGTGCAACGAGGCCGCGCCCACCGGCACGCCGGTGATGCATGAGAGCGCGTTCGCACGCGGCCGCGGGCTGTTCCTGCTGACCGAATACGTGCCCACCGATGAGCGCACCGGCCCGCGCTACCCGCTGCTGCTGACCACCGGGCGCATCCTCAGCCAGTATAACGTGGGCGCCCAGACCAGACGCACGGCGAACGTGGTCTGGCACGAGGAGGACCGCCTGGAGATCCACCCGCACGACGCCGAGCAACGTGGCATCCGCGATGGCGACTGGGTGCGCCTGGCCAGCCGCGCCGGCGAAACCTCGCTGCGGGCGCAGATCACGCAGCGTGTGGCGCCGGGTGTGGTCTATACCACCTTCCACCATCCGATGACGCAGACGAACGTTATAACAACAGACCTTTCTGATTGGGCAACCAATTGCCCGGAGTACAAGGTGACCGCGGTGCAGGTCAGCCGTTCCAACGGCCCGACCGAGTGGCAGGAACGCTATCGTGCCCATACCGAGGCTGGCCGCCAGGTGGCGGCGGAGTAGCCGCGATGGAAGGCGCCATTCCGGTTCGCCGCGAGACCTGGCGCGAGGGCGCCATCGAGGCCGATCAGCGACTGCTCGCCGAGGAGGTGGCGGTGTCGTTCACCTACGATGGCGCTGCCTATGCGGTGATGATGGCGACGCCCGCCGATCTGGAGGAGTTCGCGATTGGTTTCAGCACCACCGAAGGCATCATCGCCACACCGGCCGACATCCTTGATCTCGCGGTGGTGCCTTCGGCAGATGGTGTGGTTGTGCGGATGACGCTCGCGGAGGGGCGCAGGGCAGTGCTGGTGGCGCGCCACCGGCGCCTCGCCGGCCCATCGGGCTGCGGGCTGTGCGGGCTGGACAGCCTGGCGGAGGCGCGGCGGACATTGCCGCGCGTGACCTCGGCACTGGTGCTCGACGCGCACGCCCTGCACGCTGCCGCAGCGGCGCTGCCGGCCTTGCAGCCGCTCAACCGTGCCACCGCCGCGACCCACGCCGCGGGGTTCTGGCAGGGCGGGCGGATGGTGGCGGTGCGCGAGGATGTCGGGCGGCACAACGCCCTCGACAAGCTGGCCGGGGCGCTGCTGCGTGGCGGCATCGCCGCCGGCGGGGGTGTGGTGGTGATGTCTTCCCGTCTCTCCGTGGAATTGGTGCAGAAGGCGGCCATTCTGGGCGTGCCGGTCCTCGCCGGCATCTCCGCCCCCACGGCGCTGGCCGTGCGCACGGCGCAGGAATGCGGGATCACGCTGGTGGGTGTGCTGCGCGGCGATGGGTTCGAGGTGTTTTGCCATCCGGATCGGCTGATTGCACGGGATGACCGCGATGTCGCCTGACAGCCTGGTACGGATGGCCAACGATATCGCCCATTTCTTCATCCCCCAGAAAGGCGATGCCGCCACCGCCATCGCCGACCACCTGGTGAAGTTCTGGGACCGGCGGATGCGCGCCGGGATCGTTGCGCATCTGGCCGAAGGCGGGGCGGGGCTGGAGCCCGCCGCGCGCGCTGCGGTGGAGATCCTGGCGCGGGCCGGAGCGGGCTGATCAGCGGCGGCGGGAGCGGCGTTCGCGCAGGCTCTGGAAGACCACATACAGCATCGGGATCAGGAAGATGCCGAGGGCGCTGGCGGCGATCATGCCGGCGACAACCGGGGTGCCGACATCACGCCGCGAGGCGCTGGCCGCGCCGGTCGCCATCACCAGCGGGATCTGGCCGAGGATGAAGGCGATCGAGGTCATCATCACGGCGCGGAAACGGGTGCGGGCGCCGAGTACCGCGGCCTCGCGGATGGTGGCGCCGGCCTCGCGGCGTTCCTTGGCGAATTCAACGATCAGGATGCCATTCTTGGCGGCGAGCGCGATCAGCACGATCAACCCGATCTGGCCGTAGATATCGAGCGAGAGATGGGCAAGGAACAGCCCGCCGATTGTTTTTATTTAGACGTCGACCACCGAGAGCAGCACCGGCAGCGGGATCATCCAGCTTTCGTAGAGAGCGACAAGAAAGAGATAGGCGAACAGCACCGCAAGCGCGAGCAGAGGCCCGGTCTGGCCAGCCGCCTGCACTTCCTGATAGGAGGTGCCGGTCCATTCGAAACTGTAGCCTGGCGGGAGCGTCTTGTGCGAAATCGCCGTCATCGCCGCCAGCGCGGTGCCCGACGAGACGCCCGGCGCGGGCGAGCCGTCGATCGTAACCGCACGATAGTTGTTATAGCGCACGATTGATTGCGGGCCGAGTACGATACGCGCGGTTGCCAGCGCGCGCAGCGGCACCATCGCGCCGGTATGGCTGCGCACGAAGACGCGCCACAGATCGGCCTTGGAGAGGCGATCCTGCTGGTTCCCCTCGACGTTCACCTGCCAGGTGCGGCCGTAGAGGTTGAAGTCGTTGACATAGATGCCGCCGAGCGTGGCCTGCAACGCGGTGAAGATGTCCGGGATGGCGACGCCGAGCGCCTGGGCCTTGGAGCGGTCGATCTTGAGAAACAGGCTGGGCGTGTTGGCGCCGAAGGTGGAGAAGACGCGGCTGAGGCGGTGATCGGCGTTGGCAGCCGCGATCAGTCCGCCCATGACGCTTGCCATCTCCGCCGGTGGGCGGCCCTCCAGGCTTTCCATCTCGTATTCGAAACCACCTCCGAGCGACAAGCCGATGATCGGCGGCAGGTTGAACGGAAAGATGTTGGCCGAGCGGATCTGCTGGGCGGCGCCGAAGGTGCGCCCGATCAGCGCCTGGACCGAATCGCCGGGGCCGGTGCGCTGCGCATAGGGTTTGAGGTGGACGACGATGAAGGCGGAGTTGCTCTCCGCGCCACCATCGAGCAGCGAGAAGCCGACGATGGAGAGCACATTGTCCACCTGCGGGAAGTGGCGCAGCAGGGTTTCCATCCGCGCCGTGACGGCGCGCGTGCGCGCGACCGAAGCGCCAGGCGGCAACTGGATGGAAACGAAATAGGCGCCGCGATCCTCCTCCGGCAGGAAGCTTGTCGGTGTTATCCGCATCAGGCCGTATGTGCCCACCATCAGGGCGGCCACCGCGACCAGGGAGAGGATCGCCACCCGCACCAGGCGCGTGACGATCGCCGCATAGCCGTTGCGCGCCCCGTCGATGCCGCGCAGCACCAGGCCGATCAGGCCGCGGCGCTTGTGGTTGGGGCGGAGGAAGATCGCGCATAATGCCGGCGAGAGCGTGAGCGCGAGGGTGGCCGAGATCAGCATCGCGACACTCATGGTCACGGCGAACTGGCGCAGCAATTCCCCCGAGACGCCCGGGATGAAGGCCACCGGCACGAAAACCGAGAGCAGCACGAGCGAGATGGCGATGATCGGCCCGGTGATCTGGCGCATCGCCTTCTTCACCGCATCGGGTGGCGCCAGATGTGGTTCTTCCTCCATGATACGTTCGACATTCTCGACCACCACGATCGCGTCATCGACGACGACGCCGATCGCCACCACCAGCGCGAGCAGGCTGATGGTGTTGGCCGAGAAGCCGAAGGCGAGCAGTACCGCGAAGGTGCCGAGCAGGCTGACCGGCACGGCGATCGCGGGGATGATGGTGGCGCGCAGATTGCCCAGGAACAGGAAGACCACCAGCACCACCAGGGCGAAGGCCTCCGCCAGGGTGCGCTCGACCTGGGTGATGGTGTCGGACACGAAGGTGGCGCTGTCGTAGAGCACCACGCTTTTCATACTCGCCGGCAGGCGTTTCTGGATCGAGGCGAGCAGCGCGCTCACCCGTGCGGAGGTGGCCACCGCGTTGGCGCCGGGGGCGAGATAGACGCCGATGGTGACAGCGGGGTTGCCGTTGATGCGGCTTTGCGTGTCCTGGCTGGCCGGGCCGAGTTCGATGCGCGCGACATCGCGCAGGCGCAGGAACGAACCATCGGGGTTGGCTCGCAGCACGATCGCACCGAACTCCGCCGGCGTGGTCAGCCGCCCCTTGGTCTGCAGGTTGATCTGGAAGCCGGTGGTGTCCGGTGTGGGTTCGGCGCCGATGCGCCCGATCGCGCCTTGCAGGTTCTGCGCCTGGATGGCGGCGACGATGTCCGCAGGCGTGAGACCGAGCGCGGTCAGCCGGTCGGTCGAGAACCAGATGCGCATCGAGTAGTCGAGGGCACCGAAGACGAAAGCCTGGCCCACACCTGGCACGCGCGAGAGCGCATCGAGCACGTTGATGGTGACGTAGTTGCTGACGAACAGCGGCGTGAGCTTGCCACCCTGGCTGTAGAACTGGAGGAATTGCAGAATCGCCGAACTGCGCTTCTGCACCACGATGCCCTGGCGCTGCACCTCGGCCGGCAGCCTCGACAGCGCCGCCTGCACGCGGGTGTTGACGTTGACGGTGTCGATATCGGGGTTGGAGCCGAGCGCGAAGCTGATCGAGAGCGAGTAGCTGCCGTCATTGCCGCTGTTCGAGCGCATGTACAGCATCTTGTCGACGCCGTTGATCTGCGATTCGAGCGGCTGGGCGACGGTCGATTCCACGGTCGCCGCCGAGGCGCCCGGGAATTTGGTCGTCACCGTCACCTGTGGCGGGATGATGTCCGGGAACTGATCGACCGGAATGCGGGTCAGCGCGATGGCGCCCGCCAGCGCGATCAGGATGGCGATGACGACCGCGAAACGCGGCCGATCGACGAAAATGGCGCTCAGCATCGGCGGCTATTTCACGACCGCAGGCTTGACGGTGATGCCCGCCCGCACCCGTTGCAGGCCATCGACGATCACCCGCTCACCGGGGGTGAGGCCGGAGGCGACGACGGCAAGCGCCTGGGTGGTCGGGCCCAGCGCGATGCGACGCTGCACCACCTTGTTCTTGGCAGCGACCACGAACACGTAGGGGCCCTGCTGATCCTCGAGCACGGCGATGCGCGGGATGGTGATCGCGGTCTCGGGGTGGATCGGCGTGAGCACGACATTGACGAACTCGCCATCGATCAGTCCGCGATTGGCCGGTGTGCCGGGGGCCGCGCCGGGCAGGGTCGGGTTGGGGAAGCGCGCGCGCAGGGTGAGCGTGTCGGTGGTCGCGGCAACCGACGGGTCGATGTAGTCCAGCCTGCCGACGGCTCCGTAGATCGCACCGTCAGGCAGGCGCAGGCGCACCTGAAGCGCCGAGAGGCCGCCCAGCTTCGTGTATTTCTGCCGCAGGGTGAGCACGGTGGTTACCGGAACCGAGAAATTGGCATAAATCGGATCCTGGCTAACGATGGTGGCCAGCGCGCCGGTGGTGGGCGAGACCACATTGCCGGGCGTGACGGTGGCGCGGCCGATGGTGCCGCTGATCGGCGCGCGGATCTCGGTGTAGCCGAGATTGATCTTCGCGGTCTCGATC
>VFSW01008075.1_pt1 | contig 15177 bp, 11 predicted proteins | sample 5358111 | NCBI WGS metagenome assembly VFSW01 (sample SAMN11554181, study PRJNA540505) | mine drainage metagenome | isolation source: sediment from site ElyBrook_90M | place: USA: Ely Copper Mine, Vershire, VT | collected 2017
CGAATCTTTATTTGTACGAGGAAAGGCAGCCTGATCTACTAGATGCCGCGGAACGAGATTACTTGTCTCGTCTGATCAAACTAAAAACAACTTCGTCTGATGACGACGAGGATAGGAGATTCTATGACGACCATCGCCAAGAGCTCAAAGAAGATCGGAAACTGAAGCTGACGTGGGACCGCTTTATTTTCGGTAAACCATTTGAGACGGAGGATTTCCTTGCTGGCATCGTTCTGTGTCTAGAGCGATTGTTCAGTCAACAAACGCCGGCGGTCGAGCGCACGTTGCGAATTCGGGGTGAGCGTGGCACAAAGAAGGAATTGCGAGATTTGAACGTCGATGCTGGCCTCTTTTTCGCCTCTCGGTACAAGGGGGTGCGAAGCCTGTTGGGGAACAAAGTACATTGGGAGATAGGACATCTTTTTGACTTTGCGCAATTGGTCGAGACTTGGCGCGCGTCCAAAAAGGCGGTTAATTATTCAACCGCACGCGCGGCTTTGCAGCTAAAGTTTGTCATTGAGCTAGAGCTTCAAATTGAGAAAGGCCGATCCGAGACCTCTTCAGCGCAAATGGTGTGGAAATTTGATCCTAACGCTGTCGTCGCAGGGTTCCAACAAGATTGGTTGCGGCTAAAAGAGCATCCTTTGGTCCTCTGCAGCGCCCACCGGAAGCCACTCAGCACAAAAGGCCAATTCCAGACGGTAGATCTTTCGAACATCCTGACCTTTGTTCCCGCCTTTGGAAAAGAGCGAGGTTCGTTTGTTGGGGTGTACAAGAGAATTGTTGATATTGGAATCACCTGGAGCCAAAATCTCGATGGCGCCCGTAGGCAGGGATTCATCTCAGAAGCCATTCGCGCGAAGCTGGATCTGTTGTTCTCAACATTCGAGGCGCGCTACTCAGCAGCGATAGTTGCTTTTTCAGAGGTCGGACTCTCGTCGCAAGAGTTGCTATCCCAACTAGAGCTCTACTGTACTTTGCTCGAAGCCGTTAGTCGGGACGCAAGGGGTGATCGCAATCGTGAGCTGCTTCTTCGGCCACTGCTCCAGGGTGGGGTCATCGAGGTAAGTGGGGGGCATCCGACGGCGATTGTTGCGCCTTGGAATCCGTTTAGGATGGCGGCTGCCGCGATAAAAGCACAGCTCGTTTGCAATTTGGTGAGGCGATTACTGGGTGCGGAGCAAGTAGAATTTGGTGATTCACGGCTCTATTTTAAAGATTTACACGAGACGCTTATTCACCCGTTTTATCCTGAAGTCGCTCTGGGCTGGCAGGAGAATCAGCCAACATTGCTGTGCAGTACTGATGTCGTCGGCGACTATACATTGCACGAGTCGCCGCTTGCTAATCAGGATGGCCTTGATGACACCAACGAGAATCCAACCGATGGCGCTGCCTGTGTAGTGGATCTGGTAGGTCGGTATCTCACCTTACAGCCTCACGAGCATGCGAACCTGGCCGTCGTCCTTTACAGCTGTGATTCGTCCCGCCTTCCACAAGCAGTTGTGGAGAGAATCGCAGTAATGGACGAAGGCGAAGAAGAAGTGCGATGCCAGATCATCCTGAGACATCGTGATGCAAAACGTCTGCGAAGCCTGTACGAAAAGATCATTGCGGCGTCGGACAGTGACCCGGATGCTTTCAGTGCGAGCGAGGCTACCAGAGACTTCATGGCTCGGCTCCGCATTGGCATCATGGCGGATCAAGCACCCGTGCCTGCCAATGATGACATTCGACCAGCGGATATGGTTTTTTCACAGGACGTCATTGCGCGACATGCCAGACTGGAATGGTATCCAGAGACGGCGGAGCCGGTCGACATTTCGGGTTTAGTTCCACCTCACTGGTCTAGGCGGCGTCCTGCCGCGATGGACGATCTGAAATCAGTTGTATATCTTTGTTGCCCCGCACAGACGGCCCACGGTTGGGCCTACATGTCGGCGGTAGCAAGCTTCTTCAAGGGCAATTGGGACGGCAATCAGCAGACGCGTTGGCTACCCGCTCGCCAACTGGACTTCCGGGATGTCACGACTGCACGAATCTTCGAAGAAACTCATAATCTGGCGAACTGGGTCATCAACTACGACGAGCTGCTAGACCGTCGTCAACTTCTTAACCAGAATGTGCGTGTAATTCGCTATAAGCAGTCGGCTACCCAGGGACGGAATGTTGTCATTTCGTCTAAAGCGCCTTTGGGGCTGCTTCGGGCAATGGTGCTAAGCAGATTGAAATCTCTGAATTTAGAGTTGCATGATTCTGAATATGAGATCCTTGCCGAAAGGTTTCTGGAGGATGCCAAGGAGATATCGGGGGACATTATTCTTCGCGCCGCAAAGCACGGGCGAAATGCGAGCGAACTCCTGGGTGTTGTTCTAAGTCGGTATTTGGTTCGGTACGAACTCGGCAATGATCAGCTCTTCGGTTGGTATTTCTTGGACGACTATTCGGAATGGCTGGGGCAACGGGAGGAGCAAATTGCTGACGTGTTAGCTCTGAATCCGCAGTATGGCCCCGAAGGCAAGTTGCACCTTGCAGCAGTCGTGACAGAGGCGAAGTACATTGACGCTCTAAGCCTTGGTCCAAAACGCAGAGAATCACAGAAACAACTGCGGGACACCGTCAAGCGAATTAATGATGCCGTATTTGGCAATCCAGAACGACTAGATCGGGCGCTTTGGCTGTCACGATTGTCTGATCTCATTTTGGATGGCGTTCAACTTCCCGCGAGGTCGCAACTCAATTTGTCAGATTGGCGAAGAGCGGTTCGAGACGGGGCATGTGACATCTTCCTGCGTGGATACTCGCACATATTTGTCTCTGGGCCTAGCGATGACACTACATCTTCAGAGTTCGTTGCTGTGGCGGGTCTCGACAACTCTTATCAGGAGATCTTTGGTAGACGTCATGTTCGGCAACTTGTCCTTAAGTACTTTCGAAACGAAGATCCGACACCCGTTCGGGAGGAAATTGCCGGGGACCGCACGTGGATGATGCAAAAATATCAGAGCCCATCTGAAGTGCGACCAGTCACGGTGCCTGTGAGGTCCGCCGATGACCCGGAGCTAGAGGATAAGCGTGTGACCCAAGGGAAGGATCGAAACGGAGAACAAGAGATCTCTGTACCTAATACTAGGGCTCCTGCTGGCTCAATTGTTTCAGGAGAAAAGAATGATGTGTTGCGGTGGGCGTACCCCTCCATAGCTGAGCTACTTGCAGTCGCTGGGCCTCAGGGAAGCGACACTGGATCGACCCTTGATAGTAGTTGGTTGAGAGAAATCGAGAATAAAACAAAAGGTGCTCTGCAGCAATTCCAGCTACAGTCGAAGCTTGCACACAGTATTCTGACGCCAAACGCAGCTTTGCTCAAATTTGCCGGAAGTGCCAATCTCACTGTTGAGCAAGTATTGAGGCGTCGGTCAGAATTCTTAACTACGCATGGTATAAACATCATTTCGGTATTACCAGAACCGGGAGTGGTTTCAATTGCTGTTGAACGACCGCACCGCCAGATCGTGCGTATTCAGGACGTTTGGAATCGGTGGGAGCCAGACGCAACTAGCGGGAACCAGGAACTGGTTGTAGGCGTCCGGGAAGACAACGGTGAGCTGCTCATCATCTCACCTGGAAAATTACACGCACCCCATACACTCATCGCCGGTTCGACTGGAAGCGGTAAATCGGTTTTGATGCAAGATCTGATTCTGGCGATTGCCGTAACCAACACGCCATCGTATGCACGAATCGTGCTAATTGACCCGAAACAGGGTGTGGATTACATCCAGTTTGAGGACTTGCCACATCTCGACGGCGGAATTATCGACGACAAAGCCGTCGCGTTAGATCGTTTGCGTGGACTGTTGGTTGAAATGGACCGCCGCTACAGCAAACTTAGGGCGTCACGCACAAATTCCTTGTCTGCATACAATCAGGCAGTGCCAGAGGTGGACCGGCTTCCCGTTATTTGGGTAATCCACGATGAGTTTGCAGAATGGATGCTGGTGGAGGAATACAAGGAAGAGGTGACTTCTCTTGTCAGCCGTCTCGGAGTAAAAGCTCGCGCAGCGGGCATACATCTAATTTTCGCGGCGCAGCGTCCGGATGCCAATGTGATGCCGATGCAATTGCGGGCCAACCTTGGCAACCGGCTGATCCTTCGAGTGGACTCTGAAGGTACTTCGGAGATTGCTCTTGGAGAAAAAGGCGCTGAACGTCTCCTGGGGAAAGGACATCTAGTTGCCAGGCTTGAGGGCATGCCGCTTTGTTATGCGCAGGTACCATTGGCAGCCACTTCATTGCTCAGTGAAATTATCAGCCGCATATCAAGTCAACCTACCGACGTTGCGCGGTCAATGCCGTAGAAAGCGCAGTAGCCCTCTCAATGGTTGTTCCTGCCTCAGCGCCCGCTCTTAAGAAAGCGCGTTTAGGAGATGATCTTATGATTCAGCGGTTTTGCGCAAGCTTGCATACCTATTCAATGTATTCCCCTGTGGCGCCGCATCGCCGGCAAGTCGGCACACTGTCCGCGTACTTCTGGTCGAAGACAAGGTCGTTCTGACTTGGTTGGAAAGGCGGTCAACTGATCGACCGTCAGTCCATTCGGGTCGATCCTTTTTCTTCATTGCACCACCAGTGTGTTGCTTGGATATTGTCCGGATGATCATCTCTCCAAGCTCCTCCCATTCCTTTGGGATCTTTGTGGTCTGGCACGATGTCGTTATAGTCCGTGAACTCTACGTGGCAGATCGCACATATCCTGCGCTGTTCGACGATCTTCCTGTTCAGGAGTTTCCGCATCTCCGCTGGAGATCTGAGTTCCCGATATCCTCTCGGGTGATGAGGGTCTACGATGCGCTGCACGCCTAGCCGTATTGTCCTGGGTTTGGGGATGAGCTCCCGACCACAGCAGGAGTGCGACTTGTGTATGGGACAGTATTCATTGCGACGAAGCCTCATGGCATTCTTCCTGTAAACCTGATGGGCGATGAGTGGGAAATCGGGTCAGAGAGTCTTTCAACCGCAGAGGCACTGATACAATTCGTGCCCGAGAGGGATCATGCTGAACCTGACCAAAGCAGTGCGGCAGTTGAAGATGGAACGAGACCAAACGCAGAAGAAACTGGAACAGTTGAACGCAGCTTTGAAGGTCCTGGGCAGTCTCGGCGGTGTAAGAGGAAGGCTTGGGGGTGGTCAGACGGCGGGCAAGAAACGCAGGCCCATGTCAGCCGCTGCCCGCAAACGAATCGCCGCCGCTCAGCGGGCACGTTGGGCGAAATGGAAGGCAGCGAGACGGAACAAGTGAAGGGAAGAACGGCTAATGCTGGATCCCGGTTCTCGAAGGCCTAACCGCGGGCGCCAATTTGCGGAGAGCACTGTCCGGCCGGTCTGGGAAACAGGAATAATATTGCTATCAGATGACCGTACGCAAAATCGTCCATATCGATATGGATGCTTTCTACGCTTCCGTCGAACAGCGAGATGATCCGCAACTGCGCGGCAAGCCGGTCATTGTCGCCTGGCGGGGCAACCGCTCTGTCGTCTGTGCTGCTTCGTATGAGGCGAGACGCTTCGGGGTTCGCTCGGCTATGCCGGCGGTTCGTGCGGAACGCTTGTGCCCCGATGGAATCTTTCTCCCACCAGATTTCACACGCTATCGGGCAGTCTCGCGTAGTGTGCGCGAGATCTTCAAGCGGCACACCGATCTGGTGGAACCGCTGTCGTTGGACGAGGCGTATCTCGACGTTACCGAGAACAAGACTGGCTTGGCGACCGCTACTCGTGTTGCGTCGGCAATTCGCGAGCAAATCCGTCAGGAATTGCACCTGACAGCCTCCGCCGGCGTAGCGCCCAACAAATTTCTGGCAAAAATCGCCTCTGACTGGCGCAAACCGGACGGACTCTTCGTCATCCAGCCTGGCGACGTGGACACATTTCTGGCGCCACTGCCTGTCGGACGTCTCCCTGGTGTAGGCAAAGTGACAGGAGAAAAACTCGATAAACTGGGAATAAGGACGGTGAGCGACTTGCGAAGTCTGGATTTACCGACGCTCGAAGGCCACTTTGGTCGCTATGCCCTGCGCCTCCACGAACTCTCCCGAGGTCTCGACAGTAGCGAGGTCGTCCCGGACCGGCCCACGCAATCCATGTCCGCGGAGGATACGTTTGAGCACGACGTACCTCTCAAAGAAACGGAGGCAATGATCCAGCTTCTCGCGGAAAAGATTTGGTCCGCTTCGCGCAAGGAATCACGGATTGCACGTACGGTAGTCCTCAAACTGAAGACCAGCGAGTTCCATATTCTCACCCGCAGCCATACGCCCGCCTCTCCTCCCTCTTCCTGTGAAGAATTGACCAACATCGCCTTATCGCTCCGGGAGCGAGTGGACATGGGCCCACAGCAACGTTTTCGCCTCGTCGGCGTTGGCTTAAGCAACTTTTGCGAGCCCCAAGAACAGGACGATACGCCCCCACAGCCAGCCCTTTTCGAGTAGCGACACATTTTGGCAGGAGATTCTTATGTGAGGATGTGGTGATGAGAATGTCCGGCTTGCGGGTCAATGCACACTCGATTCTAGATGATGCTTTATCTCGCTCGGCGACTATGAAACTGCTAAACTCTGCTGAATTGACACGCATTAAGCGCAGAAGAATGAATCCGCTTTTCAACAAGGTTGATGTATTCGCCGTCATCGAACATCAGAAACAGGGACTCAAGGACGCCTTTCAGAGCATCACGAATACTGAACTCGATGCCGACTCGGTTGCTGTTGCCGCGAAGTTAATCGAACAGTTCGGCATCAATGTTCCTGTCCTTGAGGAAGACAAGAAGTATGCGGTGACGCAGGAAACACAGGTAGATGTCAGCCGCGACCCGACGCGATTTATCCGGGACCGCTCTCAGCCGTTTTACGTCGGTGGAACAGAAGTCAAAATCGTCATCCCGTTTCGAGGGGATGCCCCTCTCTTTGATGTGCGACCTACGATGTTCACGCTCAATCCGCCATTCGGCGAGATTCACGGCAATGAACTTCATCTCGTGTACGTCTTGGCACGTCCGGATTTCGATGTCGAAGCTGCGGCGAACCGAACGGTCGGACAAGTCAACCAGTATCTACAGAGTCTTCAGGGGTCGGCGGAACAATTGAAAGGTGAGCTTCAGCAGCTTGTCAATTCTTCAATCCAGAAGCGCAAGCAGGAACGCGGGGCGCACTCTCAGATTGTCGCTGGGCTGAAAATACCCGTCAGGCAAGCGCCGACGACTGAGACGCCAGTTACAGAACCGGCTCGGAGCAACACTCCAGACAAAAACGACGAATGGGATGTCTTCATCTCACATGCGAGTGAAGACAAGAATGAAATCGCGCGTCCGCTGGCCGAGGCACTCCGAGCCAAAGGTTTGCGAGTCTGGTACGACGATTTCTCTCTTCAACTCGGAGACAGTCTTCGCCAGTCCATCGACAGAGGTCTAGGGCGGTCGCGATTCGGAGTGGTAATTCTCAGCCCCCGCTTTTTCGAGAAGCACTGGCCTCAACAAGAACTCAACGGCTTGGTGACGCGGGAGGTCAACGCGACGAAGGTCATACTTCCGGTGTGGCACGGAGTAACCTTCGATGATGTACGTAGATACTCTGTAACTCTCGCTGACCGACTTGCAGTTCAGACCAGTCAAGGTCTAGCGGTGGTAGTTGAGAAAATAATGGCAGTCGTCTTGGGCAACGGCGCACAGACGCCGACTGGTAAGACCGTAGGCAATTCATTCGACGGAGAAAGGCTACGACACGTCCGTCAAGTTGTCTGGTATGCAATGACCTTCAACGGCCAGCAGTTGTTACGCTGGCTACTCCTACAGGGCCGCATCGAATGCGTCCAGCAATTCTTGCCCGAAATCTCCATTCCAACACAGAACCAACAGATTGAAATCGCAGTCAACGCTGGGATTGTGCGTCGCGTCGAGGAACGTGGCGCTTTGTCTCACACTTACTACGTCGTGAACCCAGTACTCAAGGCAGCGCTCGAAAGCGTCCTGGCGGAGATATTGGCGGAAGGAAAATGACGCCCACCAGCACCGTCCGAGCGTATCACCTTCTCAGTTCTCATCATGCACTAGACAATTTGCGTCATCGTCGATTGAAGATTGCACAGCTAGGCGATTTGAATGCCCCGTTCGACCTCTGGGCACTCGCACAGCCTGACCGAAAGCTGCGGATGGCTCTGCGTCTCTTTCGACGAGAAGTCGCACAAACATTCGGGATGGTCTGTTTCAGCTTGGCGTGGCACAATCCTCTCCTCTGGAGTCACTACGGAGACCGGTATCGCGGGATAGCACTCGGCTTCGACCTCGATGCGACAAAGTGCAAGAGAGTCAAATATGTCGAGGAGAGACCCGAACTGCGGACGATTGACTTGGCAGTCGCCCACGAACTCCTGTTCACCAAGTATGTCGATTGGAAATACGAGGAGGAAATACGCACGTTCACGACTCTCAACGATATCTACCCGGAGCCGAAACTTTACTTCGCAGACTTCGGGGAGGATTGCGCCTTGCGGGAGGTCATCCTTGGCCCACTCAGCGACGTGACCGAGCATACCTTGCGTGCAGCACTAGGAGACATGAATCTGGGCCACGTGACGTTGACAAAAGCGAGACTGGCGTTCAACAGCTTTCGGGTTGTGATTGACCAGCGCGGGTTGCATTCAGAGTCCACACGCGACGAGTAGGAGGAGCGATGTGCACGATTCGCAATGTCCGGTGGCACAGCCGAAGCTGATCGGGGCCGCATGGATGTGCACTTGATTGACGGGACGTATGAACTGTTCCGGCACTTTTTCGCCGTGCCCGCTGCGGCTGATGTAAACGGTCGAGAAGTTGGCGCGGTACGCGGCGTCCTGGCTTCCGTTTTGTCCATGATCGAAAGCGGAGCCACCCACATCGGGGTGGCAACCGATCATGTCGTGGTGTCGTTTCGAAACGATCTGTATCCCGGATACAAGACCAGCGAAGGCGTAGCTCCGGAGTTGCTCTCTCAGTTTCCCGTTCTTGAGGAAGCGCTGGAGGCAATGGGAGTGATGGTATGGCCCATGGTCCGCTTCGAGGCGGATGATGCGCTTGCTTCCGCGTCCGCCAAGGCAGCACAGGATGACCGTGTAAAGCAGGTGTTCATTTGCACGCCCGACAAGGACCTCAGTCAGTGTGTCGTGGGCACACGGGTCGTTCAACTCGACCGCAGGCGGAACATTTTGCGCGACGAAGCCGGCGTTGTGATCAAGTTCGGTGTGAAGCCTCAATCGATTCCTGACTACCTGGCAGTGGTCGGGGACAGCGCAGACGGCTTCCCAGGTGTGCCGGGCTGGGGGACTAAGGCTGCCGCTCTTACCTTATCTCAGTATCCCCACCTTGAAGACATTCCGAGGGATTGGCAAGAATGGCATCCATCAATCAAAAGGGGCACGCGTGCTGTCGGAATCCCTGTTCAACGCATGGAGCGACGCCCTGTTGTTTCGCACTCTCGCAACCCTGCGGCTCGATGTACCCGTTTTTGATACGGTCGAGGATCTTCGTTGGAAGGAACCACATCCGGATTTCGATGAATGCTGCCGCCGAATAAAATCACCCACGCTGTTGGGTCGCGTCACGTCGGCAAAATCGAACATCGCGGGGAGCGTAGGCCGCACTTGAGCTTCGGTAACTTGTTCATACGCCAAGAGGATCAGCCTGTGCTTCGAGCGGCAACTCTCATTCCCACCACAGCGTACAGGCGCTCAATTTCCTTGATGCCGGTTCAATGCGAAAGACAGGAGTAGACTTTGCTGCATGGCAGTAGTGGTGGAGCTGCACAATACCGGCAATCCAGAGGCGTAAATACGGTCTCATTGCGGGACACCTGACAGCCACGAGTCCGGAAGTTCATGCTTGGTAAAGCCAATGAATCAAGTCGACCCACTCCGCCGCGAACCTTTTTCTAAATGGGCGCGCCGGGGCGCTTGGCAGGTCGCTTCGATCTCCCTCACTGTGGTCTCAGTCGTCCTCTTCATTGCCGTATTGATCTCCAATCTTCAAAACCCAAAAGTGTCCATCCTGCTGTTGGTTGCGATGACCGCAGCTTTCTCCATTTTCAGTCTTCTTTTGGCCAGAGTGTTTCTGCACTTGCACCGTGACCAACGCAACGCAGCCAGTGTCGTCCAAACTACCGAGCAGGAATTCCATCAGATGGCCAGCAATATCCAGGAAGTCTTCTGGATGATCGATGCCGACAGCAAGAAGGCTCTTTACGTCAACGAAGCCTATGAGACCATCTCCGGGCGTTCGTGCCAGTCTTTGATGGAGAATCCCTCTTCTTATGAAGAAGTCATTCACCCCGACGACCGTGGTCACGTGCTTCGAAAACTCCACGAAGCGGCACAGAACGGACAGTTTGATGAGCGGTTCCGGATCGTAAGGCCCAACGGCGAAGTGCGCTGGGTCTGGGCGCATGGCTTTCCGGTGCGGGATGCTGGAGGCAAGATTGGCCGCCTCGTCGGCACGGTTCTTGAGATTACGGCGCAAAAGGAAGCAGAGGAACAAGGCGCAACCAATCTTGCCCTAGCCCAATCCTCATCGGCCGAAGCCGACGCTTTGCGCAAGGCGACTCTGGGCCTGACCCAGGATCTCCGCATGGACTTCGTTCTCGATGCGCTTCTCCAGTCTCTGGCTGATCTAATACCGTACACGTGCGCTCGGGTCTTGATCCCGGAAGGCGGTCCCCACGTGCTGTCGCTGGGAGAGAAACTCTGCCACGAGGCTCCAAAGCCCCGTTCGGAATTCCCTCTGACTCTCAATGCCGACGACTCTCCGTTCTTGCAACGCATCTTGGCTGGACAGAGAAGTGTATTGATTGCAGATACCAGGCAAGAAGAATCGTGGCAAACCTTCGAGGGACATGCACATCTGCGCTCCTGGCTTAGCGTTCCGCTGGTAGCGTCCGGGCAGTACTTGGGATTTCTTTCCGTCGGCCACACGGAGCCCAACCGCTTCACTCAAGACCATGTCCGGCGGGCAGAATTATTGGCAATTCCCGCGGCGGCGGCAATCCAGAATTCCCGCCTTTACGAACGGGCAGAAATCTATGGCGAGGAACTGGAAAGACGCATCGAGGACCTTCGCCAGGCCCAGGTCGCGTTGCTGCAATCGGAGGAAGGGCGCAGAGTCTCTGAGGAGAAGTTCCAGAAGGTCTTTCGTTCGAGCCCAATCCCGTTCTCCATCACAACGTTGGCGGAAGGGCGGTTCCTGGATGTAAACGCCGCATTCGAGCACCGGTACGGCTATTCCCGGGCAGAAGTGCTCGGCCGCACCGTCCATGAATTGAGGATGTGGGAAGATCCGTCAGACCGCGCACTGATGGTCGCGCAGCTCCAGCGCGGTCCAATCCGCAACGTCATCACGCGGCTCCGCACGAAGTCCGGCGAGATCAAGACCACGGCTTATTCCGCAGACAAATTCCAGTTCGACGGGCAATCCTGCGTTCTGGCCGTATCAGAGGACCTGCCGGAATATGAGCAGCCCTTAACCAACTGAGGCATTGCCAAGTGCGATCGGAAACATGCAGGTGCGGTTTCCGACCTAGATTTGCAGCAGCAAATGCCTGCATCCATGCTGTGGGGTTTGTCTCTTGACGCCTCTACTGTCCGGAATTCCGACCGTGGAAGAGAAAAATCACCACCTCTCAACGGAAGTGCGGCACGATGGTTCTCATTCTTTTGACGTCGGATGGCGGTGTCGCAGCAAGTGTGGGGTGGGTCGGGAGACAGCAACCGCTGGACGACAGCGGCTCCTATTAAAGGTACTGTACGGGCCGCTCTTGGCAAGTCCATAAGAATGCACCATTTCGTTTGACGGCCAAACACGGCATTGGGCCAGGAGTTTCGCGATGGATGGGCCATTGAGTCGCAAGAGTGCAGTTTGCAGACGGGATCGCGGGCTCCACGCGACCTTCTCTAGCCGGCAGAAATCCCCTCAAACCACGTGGGAGATCGTCGTTTTGTCCGGTTTCCCGACCGCTGGAGAACCGTCTCTTTCACGCCGCTTCTGCCCCGGAACAGACCCTCGTGCTCTGCCTTCAGATTGGAAGGGAAGCCAACTGACGCTGCCACGGGATGACCTCCCGCCGCAGTTTCTCTAGTCACGTTCAGAGTTTTTCGCCTCCGCCTGGCCCGGATGTGCCGCTGTGAGAGTTTTGTATGTCCAGTGCCGCCGAAGGAACGCGTAATCAAGCCACCATCAACCCTCGATTGCTGCCTGCCATCGATCGTTTGCTAATCGCTGGGATCAAACTCGGACCAGCGAGAAAGCACAAGGCGATCAATAAGATCTTGCAACTGGTGCCGACGTGGACACGCGGGGATTGCTGGCGGCGCATCCGTCAGTTGCGAAGGACTTCTGAGCTCGCGGGTTTTGCGCAGACCCCGTTACGCGACAAGTCGGAAGAGTCCGCTGGCGTCGCCGCCATTCGACGGGCGCCCTCCCGGCCCTGGATCCCATCAGATGATGACAAGCTATTGAATTGGGCTGGGTACGAACCGGTGAAGAAGATTGCCCAGCGGCTCGGCCGTTCCGTTCGTGCTGTTCGCTTCCGGCTTGGAGCGCTGGGCATGAGCGCAAAAGTCACTGACGGATGGTCGCAGCGCGGGTTGCGGAAGCTGTTGCGCGTAAGCCCCGCCAGGCTCCGGTATCTCATCGGAAACGCCATGCTGAGAGTTCGCGATTCACGTATTACTTCGAGCTCCTTGGCGGCTTTGTGCGAGAAGAGCCGTCCATCAATGGATCCCCCCACCATCGAGAGACTCACGGCTGCGATTGCCAAGGATGACGCGCACTCCTGGGAGCGGGCAGCCGGTCTCTTGGGCGTTACGCTCGCGCAGGTGCAGAATCTGATTTCCGGCAGTCAGGTGAAGCTCGTGGATATGTTTGTCACTGACAGGTCATTTGAGGAGTTCTGTAGGAAGCATGGAGGCGAAATCAATACCTCGCTGATGGATCCCGCGACGGCAAAATGGCTGGCGAGCGAATATGGTGTATCAGGATCTGGCAACGGCAGGATTGTCTCCCGCGCTCAAAAGCACGCGTTGGTGACCAGAAAGTGCAAGTGCGGAAGGAAAATAGCCGGCAACGTTTATTTCAAGCACGTGAAGCACTGCCGTCCTGCGGAAGGGCCGGCGATGCGTAAGGCCGGTTGAAAAGACGAACATCTATACAGGACTGACACAGCGGACCAAACTGCGATCGCTTTCACACCCGGCTACAGCGTTGACCAATCTCTAGGCTCCGGATGCGGTAGGAGTTCCGTCCCCCAAATTGCGGATTGCCGACCACTCAGGAATGATCCCGTTTTGTGGACGCTTCCCCGTTTGTCGTTAGCTATGTCTTATGCTCAAATGCCGAGGTCCGAGAGTCCCTTGGTCTGCACGCGCCATTTGAGACTTCCGAAGAAGGCCTTCTTCGGGAAATTCTGCCTTCATCCTAGTCTTTGGGCAGCCCATTTTTGTTCAATCTTCCTGCATGGGACTTGCGCTAGCCGTCTGGAGATTAAGCGAGAGCTTGGTTCCCGTCGTTGGTTCGTAAAGACAACATTATGGATCTTTGAACATCATCTTTATCGAAAGCTGCTTGGACGGTGGCCAAATGCATGGGGGATACAACATCTTCACTTTCGGCCTGAAGGGACCGACCCTATTCTGTTTTGCAGAATTACCGACACAGATGTATTTGTTATCCAAGCGTTACCGCACAATGATGACGCGTGGGTGGATACCCGACTACTGCAAATCCTGCACGACAATTGGCCGGAAGAAATAGCAGTCGGCAAAATCCGTGGTATTCCGGCAGAAGTTGTGCCGTCTAACAAAAGACTTTCCCTGCGGAATCAAAACGCAAATTTCACTACCACCATGACAGATGGCACGGTCTATTTGGCACCCGGGGGAGGGCTAATGGCATCCGGCGAATGCAGCGAAGATAGAACTCATTGCGACAAGATATTCAGCGAGTTGGCGTACTGGCAACAAATAGTGACAGGGAACGCGACGAGCGTGCGCGCTGCTCTCAAGGAGTAATCCATCATTCCTGTCCGGGCGCTTTCTTTTCAGAATGTCCCTGCTCAGGTGGGACTTCAAGTCTTGGCCCGAGCTTATCGCTGTCTTCAGAGCCAGATAATCCTGTTCATACTCTGGCGGTACGGAAAGCTCGCGTGATTCATGCACCGTTCTCCGCGTGGGAATTGGAATTCTTCTGTTGTGTGCACTGAGATACCGCATCGTGTTCTCTTCCGATGTGCGCGATTCATCGAATTTCAAGCCGCAGACGGGCAGCCCCTCGTGACAAAGGAATTTACCCCAATCAGCCTTGAAATCTACCTTCAGATCGCTTGGGGCTAATTCGCAATCGGCATCCACGTCATCGTCATGCACAACGGGCGGGATCAGAGTTGTTGAAAAATGGAAATATGAGCCTTGTTCCGTACTGCGCCCCATCGCCGCACCCATTGCTGCCGCTGCCGCGTAGGGGCCGGCATTTGAATAAACCACAAACGTTCGGCTGTAACCTTTCAACTTCTTGAGAAGCGGGTTCTTGCTCATAACCTGCCAGCTTATCAACTTTCCGCCATAATGGAGTCAATAGGTACTGACAAGTTGTCGGAAGGTTTGCTAGCGATTGCGATTGGATCACGGGCAAACCGAATTTGAAGAGTTTTGTAAACCTTGAACGCGCCGACTGAATCCGATAGGTGGCGGATGAACTTCAAAATCCTCGAACGATCACAGCCGATCGGCGGCAAGCTCAACGTAAGCGTCCGCGTCCCTCCGCCAAGCTTCGAATGCTGGGTAGGGGTTTGGTAGGTGCGCTCCCCACATCTCATCGCAATGATCCGCATATTCCATGGTGCGAATCGCGCGCGGGTGGCTTTGTACTTCGATAAGAATGGCCTCGAACCATTCTTCAGCCTTTGCATGCCGGAAGAAGTGGTCAGCGATCCAGCACATGAGTTGGTGCCAGCCTTGCGAACTAGCCTTGCCGCCTTGTCCGGGTTGACTGTCGATTAGGCCCAGGAATCCAGGACAACGGGACCGCAGCTCGCTTCGAACTTCGGAGGGAAGTTGGGATGAACATTCCAGTGCTGGACGAGCCCAATACGCGAAAGCCTCCCAGTC
>VFSW01008076.1_pt1 | contig 15176 bp, 21 predicted proteins | sample 5358111 | NCBI WGS metagenome assembly VFSW01 (sample SAMN11554181, study PRJNA540505) | mine drainage metagenome | isolation source: sediment from site ElyBrook_90M | place: USA: Ely Copper Mine, Vershire, VT | collected 2017
CCATTAGACAAGCAAATAGACCATATAGACAGAAATCCAAATAACAATAAGATTGAAAATTTAAGATTAGTTGATGCAGTTTCAAATGCTTTAAATAAGAAATGCAGAATGAGCAATACAGGCGTGCGAGGTGTAAGTAAAGACCGTAATTATTACAAAGTAAGTTTTACTGTAAATTGCAAATCAATTCACGTTGGAAACTTTAAGAAATTTGAAGAAGCCAAAAAGTAGCAGAAGAATATTATAATAAAATAGTTGAAGAAGCATTTGCATAAATAAGAAAGCCCCAATTACGGGGCTTTTTACTATCGGTTCATCACGTATGCGGTGATTTCCATTCCAAAACGCATTTCTGTAGCTGCTGGTTTTGTCCACATGATAAATCTCCTGTTGATTAGCTCTTATTGAGCATATCTTATATTAACAGAAATGGATTTTTTACGCATCGGGGCAATCATGGATTGCTAGTAGTGAAAAGTATTATTTTTTCTTGTTGTAATCAACAAAAGGTAATGCCCCTACGCCTACACCTGCCATAATATCATTTTCATTACGTCTAAATGGGTCAAAAGCAGCAAAACGAGAACGAACCACACTAGGGTCTACTACTCCATAATGTGTAGCAGGATTATATTTACCCCAATCTATCTCATCGGAAAGATTGTTTATTTTTACTGAAGGATAATTGCTTTCAATAGCATTATTTAAAAGATTGTGCATTTCATCTTGCATATCCATAAATGTATTTCCACCAGCATCCATTGTTGCTTGATTTCTATTCATAATCATTAAAGGCATAATGTTTTGACCTTGATTTTGATTATTTGCAAAATTTTCTTCTAGATTTTGTGCATCATTCATTAGTTTTTCAGACAAATTATATTTGCCTTTTCTTTCCGCTTCATCTGACATATCAATTATTTTTTGAACTTTAGCATCCATGGCGGCATGATTTGCATACCCTTCTGCTGTTGTAGGGTCATCTACGGCCCAAAATGCTTTTTTAGCACTTAAAGATTGAGTTGCGGAGCCTAATTTTGAAGGGTCAATAGACCTATAATTTCCAGTTTCAGCAGTACCATGATAAGCTGGTTCTGCTCCCATCGCATAAGCACGTTCCATAGCAGTATTTTGCGCATGTAATCCTAGGCCGCCTTCAGATACAGACAATGCTGCACGTTGTTGTGCAAGTTTATGAGCTTTTTCAAAGTCAGTTAGTGGTCTGCTTACATCTTTAATAGACAATCCTACAGGCATATTTTCTGTCATTGCCAATGCTTTTCCTAATGCTTTTGCAGTAGGTTTGGCTCCAACTTTAGCAAGCCCTAATGTAGGCATTACATCCATAACACCGCTTGCAGTATTTGCAATTTGATTCCAAGCTGCACGATTGTCGGCAGTATTTTCAATGCCGTATGCTTCGTTTCTTAATGCTTTAGCAATAGATGAAGGAGCAACATTAGCTAATGTTTTAGCGCCACGATAGCCAGCTAATAATGGGTTCACGTTAGCAAGCGTGTTAAAAGTTTCTACGTTGTTTGGGTTGTTTCCAAAGCTATTGTATAGCTCTTTAATAATATCCCATTCGCTTTTGTCTGCCATCTTTTATCCTTTAATGGGGCTTTCACCCCACGTATTAACCTTTAGTAACTACACCTAACAAACCAGCTACAGCTACGCCAGCAGTAATGATTGCATTGCCAAGTTCAGGCGCAATACCTAGACCTAAAGATGTTAATAAAAATACACCACCACGCCATGTTGAAGGTTCTTTAGCACGTTCTAAAAAATATTGAATCATAATGTTTTTCCTTGTTGAAAATCATGTAAAGTTAAACCACCTGTATATTGACAATGTGCCAATTCTTTAAAGCTTTTCCAGCGTCCAGCCCATTCTAAACCAACGCTTTCAGCAATTTCACCGCACTTGGTATATAAGGCCACATCGTTCCAATTAGGCTTGCCATTAACAATAGGGCAAAAGTCAAAAGCTACTTTCCAATTGTGAAACGATTGACCGCCTTTAGCATTAGTAACCTTTTTGCCTGGTGCTGTACGACCTTGAGCATACAAAGCGTTTTGAGATTCTGTATCACGGTAAGTAGATGTAATAAGAATGTCGATGTGTTGCTCTTTGCATTTGTTAATAAATTTGCTACATAGCGCAGCAACTTTAGGATTGAGGTCAGTTAAGCTACGACTGTTAATCATTTAAGATTCTCAAGGCGATAAATAACAGATAAAAACTCACCAACTACTTCGTCCACAATGTTTTGCAATGCAGAGTCATCTTTAGGAATACATTTGTAACGATTCTTCTCAATGTAAGCTAGCTTGTCAGCGATGCAATAAAGTGGCTCTTTATAAGTTTCTTCTTCTGTAAGAATAGGAATGTTTTTAATGATGCCATGACGGCCTTGATAAGCCTCTGTAAGCTTGTCTGCAAGCTCTGCAATGTCTTCGTAAAAATGACCAAGGGCTTTATGCTGTGAGTAGCTTTTAGTGCGTAAATGCTCTCTATGTGCTACATCACGTGCTAGGAATATTGTTGCTATAAATTCGTTAATCATTTGTTTCCTCGTAAAGTCCAATTAAATCTTCATCATACACGTTACATTCTAGGCATACGTGAAAGTCAGGGTCAGCGTCATCTACCTCGTATGGCTCACCACATTCGCTACATAGTTTAAACTGCTTCATAATTTTACTCACAAAAAAAGCCCCGAAGGGCTAGGCATATTTACTTTTAAGATATTTAAGCGTCAACGGCAACTCGTCAAAGCGACCATCTTCTACATCGTAAAGCATGTATGCGCCTCTAAAATGACCATTGTTGCCTTGTGGTCCAAGATAGCCCTCATCATGCTCATAACAGCTACCACATATAATAGCCGTCATTTCGTGACCATCAGCCCTATTACCATAAGCTATTTGACGACCTTGTTGATGCCCCGCAAAGCAACTCATGTGCTTTTTTGTAAGAAGTGCTTGAGCGCTACATACAGGACGACCCATGGGACCAGAGGTAAAATAATGAGAATAGGCAATGCCATCAATAACAACAACTTCGAGAAACGGATATACTTCCCAATCTTGATACGGAAGGTCATCGGTAGAGATAAGCCCATCTAGCTTCCTATCGTTGTTAATTGCTGTATTTATTCTTGCCTCATGATTACCAAGCGTTAAAACCATGCGAGGGCGATATGTTTTTTCTTTTAAACGTCTAGCCTTGTCATTAAAGTCATATAATGGCTTCAGCAAGGCATCCATAGCCTCCCTAGCAGCCCAAATATCTTTTTGGTAGCTCCTACCCTCAAAAGACTTTTTGCCTACGTCATACGAGCTTAAAGACTCCATATCAGCAAAGTCACCGATACAGATAATTACATCGGGTTTCTTATCGACAATGTATTTGCCGATACAGGTTAGGAATGTAAAGTCATTACCATCTTTAGCTTGAACGTCAGGTAAGACAAAGTGAGTTCTAGTGGGTTTGTTCAGGAAGCTCATAATAAAGTTGCAAATCCTCATCAGAAAATAGCACTATTTTAGTACCATCTTCTAAATACATGAAAAACTCATCGTTGTCAATACCTACTTCATCAATTACTTGTCCTGCCATTCTGCGTAAAAGTGATTCTACTGCTTCATGGTCATCCATTATTTGTCAGCCTTGTGGTCTAGTTTTTCAAAAATACGGTTTAACACGGCTTCTATTCTATCCATACGAACATCCAAGTCCTCTTTACGAACATAGTGTGTAGGAAGGTCAACTTCAATCTGCTTAACGTCTTTTTTAAGGTCTTGAACAGCATCCCATAATTGTCGAGCAAACCAACCTAGAACAGACAAAACAACGCCAATAATTATATTGATTATGCCTTGGTCAGCCATTATGCAAGCGCTCCTGAAGCTGTACAATAAACATTAGTGCCATTACTCATGTAAGAAATTAAATACACGCCAGCAGTAGAGATTGTTGTTAAAAAGCTTGTCCCAACTTTAGTTGTAGTTGCTGCGCTGATTGCATAACCACCAGAATTGTCTAGTAAAACGTAACCTGATTGACCAGCAGTAATATTGGTAAATGTTAGCGTTCCTGTACCTGTTGGAGTGCATGAGAAGTTGTTGGTTACAGACATATCAAAAGACAAATCATTGTCAGTTGTCACAGTACCACGTTGTGATGTGGTAAATGTTTGTAATGCGTTGGTATAAGCAGTATAAGCTGAAATAGGTGCTGCAACACGGCTAGACAATTGAAATTGTGTGCCATCATAAACTACTTCAACAGCTTGACCTGAAGCAATATCGCCAGCAGCAAGTGTAGTTGTACCGTTCTTTGTTACAGCTTTAGCGCCAATAGAGTTGATGTTAAGTGTTACAGCGCCTGTATTAGTACCAGCAGCAACCAATGTAAAACGCTGACCTGTTACATAAGCAGTCATACCTACAGCAGCCGTAGCAGTTACAACGTCAGCACCTGATACAGAAGTTAAGTATTGAAATGTATTGTCTTGAACTTGACCTGCTGTACCATACATTGTACGTACAGTTGCATTACCCACGTTAGTATGAGCATAAGTACCCATAGGAAGGTTAGCAACAGGTGTTGTCTGACCATCAGTAGCAATAGAGCCTGTTAGGGCTGTTGCCATATCTGATAGCGTAGAGTTTGCCCATGTTGATGAAATGGTAGTACCTGTAACTACAGGATTACCTGCTGGGAGGTTATATGTCCCTGAACCGTTACGTGCCATTTATTGCTCTCCTTGTGATGCTGCTAATGCTGGTAAAGTTGATACAGGAGCATTTGCTTTGCTAGCTTGATTAATCATTCTTGCTGCTAAAGACTTAAATGCAGCGCTCTTGTCTGCCATAAATGCTAATGCTGCTTGAGGGTTTGATGCTAATGCTGCAAGACCCATGGGGTTTTTATTCATTTCCATTAATGCTCTACGTTCAGCTACTTTTAATGTTGTTATTAATTTAGATTCTTGAGCATTTAATCCTGCAATTGCTGGAACTTCTTTTGCAATTTCTTCTTTTAAACCACGAGCCAAAGCTTTTTGAGCTTCAGTTGATGCAGAGCCAGCTTCACCATATTTACCTGATAAAACTTTATATGTTCCTTGCTTAAGTTTTTGAGCAAGTTGCACAGGAATATTTTGTTGAGCCATTTCAAGCGCAGGCTTATTAGAAGCCATAAATTCTTCGCCAATATTTCTAATCGCATTTACATCGGATGTAGGCGCTACTTGATTCGCAAATTTAGACTCAACATCAGCAAGTCTTTGCAATACTTTTTCTTTATTAACAATAGCATTAGATGAAGTCAAAGCATCTGCAATTTTTTGATTAATTCCGCTAACTTTACTTTTTAAAGTTTCAACGCCAGCATTTGTAGGATTGATGCCTAATTCTAATAATGTATCTACAGCAGTTTTTGCTTGACCTGATTCTAATTGTTTTAATGTTGGCTTAATAGCGCTTTGCATTAAAATTTCTGCACCACGTTTTGCTGTTTGAGCTGCCACAGGTAATGTTGATGTTAATCCACCTTGAACCATAGCTGCCGTGGTTGCATTTTCAGGATTATCTAAAACACCAATACCATAACCTTCAGCAGCACCTACACCACCACGAATTAAAGCGTCAGCAAGTTTAGATTTAGTTGCAGCGTTACCCATGTTAAAACCACCACTAGATAGCAATTCAGCATATTTAGCAGCTTGAGGAATTTTAGATGCAACAGAGCCTAATGCGCCAGGAATAGCATAAGCAGCACCAATGTCTGTTGCGCCACGACCAATACTAGCAAAGTCTTTTGAAGTCATCATACGATTGTCATCAACTTGCTTTGGTGCTAATTTTGATTCAACTTTTGATTGCAATTCCTCGCCTGTAACACCAGGCAATACACGACCAGCAAATTTAGCACTTTCGCCAATCATGCCACGACCAATATCACCTAAATCCATTACTCCAGATTTAAGTAATGATAAATAATTTTGAGATGTTTTTTCTTGAGGTTTTGGCGATTTAACTCCAAGATAAGCATCAGGATTAAAATTGCCTAAATATTCATCAGGATTAAAATCAGCCATTATTGAACTCCCAATTTTTGCTTAATAGCTTTTGCTCTTGGGTCATTAGGGTTTGAATTAGCCCATTGTAAGGCTTGTTGGTCTTGAGCAGTCATTTCTTTTGCTCCGCCTTTTTTGCCATATAATGATTCTAATTGATTTAATGCATTTAAGTTAGTTTGCAAATCAAGCGTAGGGTCTGTTGCTGCTGCAAGATACATTTTAAGTTCAGCATTAGAGTCCATTTGTTTAGCGCTCATGCCTGTAGCTTCTTTAATTGCATTTAACAACAATGGTCGTGATTGAGCAATTGTATTTCTAACTGATTGCGCTTGCGTACCAAATAAACGCCCAGCCGCCTGACCTACTCCTGATGATGAAGTGCCAGCAATAACATTAGACAATGGCCCTTTGTCGGTGCTTGTAATTCCACCCATTGCGCCTAATTGATTATAATTATCACGAAGATTTCCAATTAACGTGTCAAAGTTTTCTGCGCCTGATTGTTTTTGCACATCTTTAGCTTCTTGAGCGGCAGAATAAGGCGCTGCACCAATTGCTTGACTGCGTGGAACGTAAATTGGCTTGCCATCTTTTCCCATAACAGTAACAAGAGGTTCATTTTTGAAACTGTTTTGACGATTTTTAGCATTTTCATTAGCTTGAAAACCTTGACTAGATTTTTGCAATGCCATTTGATTGGCAAATTGTCTTTCACCTTGAGTAACCTCAAAGCCTTGACGTTCTTTCATTTGAATACGTTGGAACTCTTGCTCATTCTTTGTTTGTTGCTCACGGAAAGCACGTTCACTAGCAGTTTCTTCAGCTTTGTTAGCATAATCTAATCCACCAACAATAGCTTTTTGCATCAATTCAGGATTATTTGTTGCTGCGCTTAATTTCAATAAAGCAGCATAACGGTCATTACCTGTAATTGGAATTTGACGTGCAGGTGCATTAACCATGCCCATGTTAGGAGCCATCTCACCTGTTGACCCCATAACTGTTGTAGGTTGTTGAGGTGCTTGCTCTACACGAGGCATCATATCTTTTTGATATTGTCCTAAAGCTTCCGCTAATTTAGCTTGTTTAGCTGTTTGAGCTTCACCGTACTTTTTGTACGCTTCTTTCTCCATATTTCCAGCTTGAGCTTGACTTAAAGCGCCAGCTAAATATTGCGTCCATGATGGAGCTACATAACGACCTGAAACCATTTGTCCTTCAGGTGCTTGTTGTTGACGTAATGAGTCTGCTAAAGCTAACTTGCGTTTTAGGTCAAGTTGCATCAATGTGTCATCTTGTGGCGCTGATTGGTCAACATTTTGCCCAAATTGAGGCATATAATCCATAAATCCCATTTATATCTCCTTAACCAAAAAAGCCACCAGTATATAAACTTCCACCAAGTTTCATTAATCCACCTAGTGTGTTGGCATTTGCAGCTTGATTTGCATTGTAAGCACTTAATTGATTTTGATAACCTGCGTTAGTAGCGCCAAGAATATCAGCACCACCTGTGTTAGCTTGTTGAGGTGTATTAACATAATTAGGGCCTTGAACTTGCGAACCTGTACGTAACGCATTGATGACGTTAATCGGTTGCATTTGGTTGTAGGCTTGTTGTTGGAACGCTTGCTGATTAGCAGAAAGGCCTGTATTCATGCCTTGTGTAATAGCTGCTAGTTGACGGTCATTTTGATTCATGGCTAATTGGCGTTTAGCATTTTGATAAGCTTCTGTGCCTTGAGCAATGCCTTGATTAGCTAATTGAGCATCAGACATTTCACGCTCTTGATTAATTTGCGGCTGTAAACGAGCCATAATAGCATCAGAATATGTTTGACCAGGGTCTATGCCATAAGAAGGCAATTTAGACATATCAACGCCAGGTTTAGATAACAAACCACCAGCATAATCTAAACCTTGTTGAGCTGTACTTAAAAGACCTGAACTTAATCCTGTTTGCTTATTAAGAATGTCTTGTTGAGCTGGAGTTAAAGTCTGTGTGGCAGTATATAAAGTATTGCCATATGGGTCAGTACCAGGGTTAGCTGTGTACGTCAAATTACCATAAGGTGTAACTTGATTAGTACGATTAGCCGCAGCCGTTGCACGAGCCGCTTCTAGGTTACCAGCAGCCGTAGCTTGCGCTGCACCTGTGTAGTCTGGAGCTGGAGGAGCATCAGAACCCCCACCAAATACTGCATCAACGATACCACCCATTATTTATTTCCTCTCAAATATTTGCAATTTTCACGATACATTGCATAAATAATTAAATCACCATTAGCTGAAGCATCGGGTATCCGAGCTTTTTCTTTAAAACCTATTCCTTCTAAAACTCTACAAGATTGTTTGTTTCCTGATAAAGCTGAAGCAGTCATTACTTTTACTTTTAATTGATTAAATGGATAGTCAAAAATGTACCCTAAAGTTCTTCTTGTTAGCCATCCAACTTCACCAGCAGCAGAGATAGAGCATCTATAACCATATTCATAGCTATCATAAATAACGCCACCTACTAACTCACCATTTTTTTCAAATCCAATAGATTGAAAGTTATAAAAGTGATTTCCTGCTTTTTTCTTAATAAGATAATCAGCAACACGTTCGTTTTGATTAAAAACAAGCGTCATAGGATGCCACCACCCTCAATAACAATGTCAGTTGATACCCAACGTACCTGCAAGCCACTTGAGGCTACCTTGACAATAGGAGCGCCATAATAACCAACACCATTTAAACCTTGCCAGTTTTGTAAAATATTTAAACCACCACCCCAGCTAGAAGCATCCCATAGAGAAGTTCCCCATGTGCCGTAAGATGAAGGTGAGAAAGTTAAAGGTGCAGCTACGTCATTAATGTTAAAGTCTACGTTAATTCCTGCATAAATAGCTGGTGAGCCATCAGTACGTAAGATAGGGCGTGACATAGTAAAGCGTTTTAATGTACCAGCGCCATTAAAATTGTTAAAGGCTTGTAAACCAAAGGCTGTAATGTTTGTGCCAGCATCTGAAGTGCCGTTATAAGCGTGAGCTACATAGCCGTTGCCACCAAAGTAAGGCTCATCATGGAACATTTCCATACAGTTAGCGTTCCAACCTGTATAGTTACACCATGCGCCTGTAATGGTATTCATCACAAATTGTTGTTGATTTGTACCTTCTTGTACAGGTACATTTAACCATAATTGGTTAATAGTCGGCACATACATTAATTGCCAGCCAAAGTTACCTGCATAGCTAGTTACTGCCTCTGAAATTGCATATTGAATCTTATCTGTAATAGCAACACGAGGTTGAACACGAGATGATTGCAAAGCGCCTGACAATGGCACAACACCGTCTTGCGAGATGATAAGCATGTCACCAGCATACTTATATAAAGCTCTAGCGCCCACAGGAGCGCCAATATCCCATACACCTACCATTGACCATGTAGATGCGCTTGTAGGGTCATTGCCTTGATATACAATAACTTGACCTTTATTGGTCATGATTACATAGTGGTCATTTACACCGTTACCAGCATCAATTGTCCATGTACCATGAGCGACAATATAGCCACCTTTTGTCATAAATGGCGCAATGTCTACTGCTGCGGCTGCACCTGCAATAGATTGAACAGGCAAATACCATACTTTAAGACTATTTTTTTGAACAAAGAATTGACGTTGAGCGTATAAAATAGGGTCTTTTAATGTTGTAGCTGTAACACCTGTGATTGTAGGTGTTGTCCATGTCGAACCATCATAGTTACGTGGTGCATCTACACCATTTGCCATAGACAAAAAGTTGCCGCCAGAAGTTGCAATATTACAGTAACCCCAACGTGCATTAGTCAATCCTGATACTACAGCAGCGCCTACAGCGCCTTGATTTGTTACATCGTATACTTTGGTACCAGCAATCGCAAATAACTTGTCTGTGGCTGCGCCAGAATACGCCATGATGGTTTCTACTTGACCACTAATACCTGTAGCCCATTGTGTATAACCACTACGTAACGTACACTCTGTAGTTGCAGGATACCAATTTTGTAATGTGACGGCTTCGTTTGGAGCCATTGCTGCTAATGAATCTCGTGCGTTCCAACCGCCTACAGGAGCTGGCAATGATACTGGCTGTGATACAGCTCTTTTTGCTATTGCCATGATTAAGCTCCGTAGTTAGCGTCTGGAATGTTCTCCCAACCAATTAATACATTGGCTGTTCTTGGTGCTAGTGATAGTGTTGGTGAACCTGCATCGTTAGCTTTAGCGATGTTAAGTTGCATATCATAATCACGTTGAAAGGCCGATGTATCAAAGCCTTTGACTTCAAAGTATTTCTTTTTCAATCCTAACACGATTAAACGGTCAGGGAAAATACATGTGTCAGTATCAGCTAGGAATTGAGTCTGACCTGCACCTGTTGATGATTGCGCCCAATTACCTGAAATATATTCAAAGCTTAAATATTCATTTGTAGATGTTAAAGGCCAAATTTGAAACAATTGACCCATAATGCGCCAACGGATACGTGGACCAGTTGAGATATAACTAGACTTGAGCCATTGCCATTGTTGAGGTGTTTCAGGGCCTAACATCTCCCAGCGTTTAGACTTATCGTATTGTGTACGGTCTGTAATACGGTCAAATCCAGCAGGTAGTGAATACATTACTTGACCAAAGGTATATTGACCTGAACCGTCACCTGTTGCTGCGCTGTTAATTGTAACTGTTGTACCTAATGCAGATACTACTTGTGTGCTTTGAATAACGCCTAGGCCTTGTACTTGAAAGTTACTAGCGCCACGAGCATTAATGAACGCTACTGTTGCAGGGTCTACACCTGTGATTGTGTAAGAATTAGCAACAATAAAGCCATTAGATTGTGTGTATTGTGAGTACCAATCGTACTCTACATTTAGAGCTTCCCATGGATACTCTCTCGCAAGTTCGTTACCTGCAGCATTAATTAGATAATACATTTGTGTTACGTCAGTTGCTGTATTGCCAGCTACCGTATTAGGGATAGCCAAGCCCATTTCTGCTGACGCTTGTTGCACTAATTGCAAGAGAGTTGATGCCATATTATTCCTCTACAGTTTCCTCTGCCTTTGCCTTTTTAGGCACGGCTTTAGGTTTGTTTGCTTGTTGAGCTAACTCGGCAATTTGCGCTTCCATACGAGCAATGACTGCATCTCGTTTAGATAATTCATCAGCTTGTTGTTGTACCAATGCTGTATCTTTTGCGCTTCCCAAGTAAGCTTTTGCTTTGTCACGTAGAGCAAGAGGTGACATACCTGCTGACATACCCAATGTATTTAATTGAGCATCAGAAGCTGCCGCTACCTGTTCTACTGTGTAAAATTTGAAGTGTTTTAATTCAGCAGCAATCGCTGCATTTAAGACAGGCCAATCATTAAGCAATGTGCCTTCAATATCGCCATCAGTCTTTTCATTTTGGTATCTTGCCCATTGTACAGGGAAGCGTTGTTTGTGCTCATCAACAGCAAAAGTGTCAATCACAGTTAAGTTATCGCCTGGAACTTCAATAATAATGAAGTCACGCATTTCCATGATAGGGCGGCCTTCTAAAGCAGTTTTGAACTCGTTTTGAATGGCACGTTGATAAAACTTCACATTTAATCGTGAATCTGGGTTATTTAAATCAGTTTGATACATTAGAATCTCCAAAGTGGTTTGGGGTTTGTAGATAGCTCTCGGAATGAAAACTACCTAGAAACCCACCTCCGAAGAGGTGAGAATCAATCAGATTAAACTGAAGCTTTACCGAACCAACCGTACTGACCTGAAGCAAGAGCTACAGCAGGAGCGATATAAGCGCCACCTGTTGAAGTTGCTACAAATGTAGTCGTGTTAATTGAGCAAGATGTTTCACCAGCAGTAAACGTGTTACCAGCTTTAGCAAATACATAACGCAAGCCATCAGAACCGAACACTTCATTACCCAATGGACCAAAAGTAGGGATAAGTGTTGAGCCGTCTTGAGCTAGGTTAGTTGCTGCTGCAGAGGTAAGGTCTACGCCAGAGATAGGGGTTACTGAATATGCCATGTTATATCTCCTTAAGCAGTTAGAACGCCAGAGAATTGAGGACCAGAGCTTGTCATGTTACCAGCCCAGCCAATCAATTTCACTACAGCGTCTTGGTTTACAGATTGACGTTCGCCACCGATAGGAGCAAAGTTGCGGTCTGCGTGTGGACGGAAGTAAATGTAGTTTGTATTCAAGAACCACATGTGATTTGCAGTTGCTTGTGAACCAATACCACCACCTAATACAACGTCAGCAGATGTACCGCCACCGTAGAATTTCAATGAAGCAAAACCAGCAGCGCCTTCTTCGGCAGAAGTTACACGTTGGATAGCTTGCAATGAGTTTACATACAATGAGTAGTAGTTGTTATCAGCAACAATCAAATCAGCCTTGTCATTACCACGAACTAGCTTGATAGCCAATTGTGTCATGTAAGATTGAATGTTAGCAGCAGAAACAGCAGCACCACCGTTAGTTACGCCAGAGAAAGCTTGGTTACGCCAGAAATCCCAAGTAGCACGGTTAATACCACCGTAAGTACCTGTTGATGGGCTATCAGCTACAGCAGCAGCCAAACCTGTCAAGTTCTTACCACCGTTACCTGTACCGTTACCGTAGATGTCTGTTTGGATACGGTTAAGCAATTGACCTTCAGCAACTTGTACACGACCTTCTAACAAGTCGATGATTGCTTCTTTTGAACTGTTTTGCAACATTTCAAGGCCAGAGATTGTAACTGCTGACGCATATTGAGCGATAGGGAATTGAGCTGCTGAAATTGGGCTGTTAGGCGCAATGTTCAAAGTTTCGTAACCGCTGTATGAGTTAGTGTTGTTAGTGTTAGTATCGTTGTACATGATTTCTTCTAAAATCACGTTACCGCCAGAGAATGGGCGTACGTTACCACGCTTGCGTAAACGGTCTAGAACTGCGTTGTTTAGTGTTACGTTGTCAGCCAATTTGCCACTACGACTTTGAATGGTAGTTGCAATAATGTCTGACACGGTTGAATTGGCAAAAGCCATAATGTCACTCCTTATTTATTGTCAGATTAAACCGCTAGAATGAGCTTCCATGGCAGCCATGATTGCTTCTCTAGCAGAACTTGCGGTCTTACCACCATTGGTCGCTGACGCTGTAGGCGTTGTTGATTTTGGTGAGAGTACCTTTGCTTTGGCTTGGGCTATCTTTTCTCGTTGAGCCGCTTCAGATTTCTGTGCATGTGTTGCATTTACTTTCTGAAATACGTCATCGTTTAATCGGATAGCTTTGTCATAAGCTGATTGAAGGTCGCTTGCCATGCCACTTTGGAGTAGTCCAGCCATGGTTTCACGCACTTCGTCAAAATAAGGCTTGTCATCTTTGAAAGATGCAATCTCATTCTGCAATTGGGCTTGCTCTTGTTGCTCTTGCGAGTTTTGAAAGCTAGTCCATTGATTCTTAATTTGGTTTAGTTCTTGTGCTAATTGTGAGAATTGAGGGTCATATCCTGACTGACCTGTCAATTGACCTAAATTAACACCATAATCATTAGCTAATTGAGCAAACATTTGAAGTTTTTGCTCTGGACTGCCTTGAGATAGCGCCATATCAGCTCTACCTAAACGACTAATCCATTCTTTAGGACCAATGTTGTATTGATTCATCAACGGCTCGAACTGCTTAATAGTTTCTACTAGCGGAGCTGCCATATCCCATTGGTTTTTGTAAGTTGATACACCTTTTGCATAATCAGCTTCACGTTGCTGAATATAATCTTGCAAAGTAGGGTCTAATTTGCCCCAATGTTCCTCATAATCCTTTTTCCATGAACTAGGACGAGGTTTTGCTTCAACCTTTACTTCTTCTTGCTCATAATTATCATCAGATGCCTCTGTAACGCTTTCCTCGGCTGGCTGTGACGTTTTAGCAAACTTTCCTGATGTATCCCTAGGGCGGTCTGTTTTAACGCTTTCTACGGCTTCCTGTGAGGTCGATTCTTGTGTTACTTCTGGTTCTGTTGATTCAATAGCATTTTCGATTGTATCTCGAAGGCTAATTGGTTCATCCAGAGTAGTCTGGTTGTTTTCCATTTTGCTTTCCTTGTGTTAAAAAACTAATTCATGTCAAATATATTCGACAATTAAGCTGATACGATTGCAAACCAATTCAATGAGCCAAGTGAAACAAATTTAGCTGCTTTACCTGCTGGAATTGCTAATGCTGCGTCAGTTGAACCTGAACCAATCTTACCGCCTACAGGAGGCCATACATTAATTGAGTTAGCTGTGTTGTTAGCAACAAAATAGCTGTCACCTGATTGTGCAACTGATGATAATGTTGGACCATTAGCTGCTGTAGATGTTGAATAAGCTACTACATCTGTAGGCATTGTTAATGCGCCTTGTGATGCACCTGTAGCTGCTTGGCCGATTGTTACAAAACCTGTAATAGCATCAGCGTTTAAGCCTGAAGTACCACTACCAGTTAAATTTACTGTTGTTGTCATTTATTGCTCCTTGTTAAGTTATTTCCATTTGCCTCTGTTGCGTTCCATTACTTCGTATATCAAGCGCTCTTTCAAGCTGTTATCCTTTGGACGTTCAGGATTCTTTATAGGCATATCACCTGCTTCAATACAGTTGTTACGCTTTAAATGCTCTCTATGGTCACGCCTACCTTCAATCATGCGACCATCAATCATTGACTGATAAGCTTTTACATCGTCTTGTATATATGGACCTGCGTTTTCTGTTGGCTGATAGTATTCTTCAGCAGGAATAAGCTTAAATGTAACGGGGTCTTGTATCCAGCGTTTAGTGCCTGACTTCTCTTTCTTGCCAAATATTCTTTCGTGACCTTCTTGAAACTCTTTTGTTACTGTGCGGGATGCTATTGCATCGCCTGTAATATCGTTAATCGCTGCCATGGTTACATGAGCATTAGTAGTAATGCTTCATCCTCCTGTTCGTTTTGAATTTCGTTGATTCTTCCCATGATTCGCTGAACTAGCTCTACGTTTTGAGCTAATTTGCCGTAATCAATGGAGTTGACTGATAAGCCTTG